>Ga0335076_10006066_pt1 | contig 12185 bp, 9 predicted proteins | sample Lox_Sample_25_FD_206717 | JGI IMG/M metagenome (GOLD analysis project Ga0335076, IMG submission 206717) | Soil microbial communities from Loxahatchee National Wildlife Refuge, Florida, United States - Lox_Sample_2.5 | ecosystem: Environmental > Terrestrial > Soil > Wetlands | place: USA: Florida...
AGGTCAAGGACGTGCTGCTGCTCGACGTGACCCCGCTGTCGCTGGGCATCGAGACCAAGGGCGGCATCTTCACCAAGCTGATCGAGCGCAACACCACCATCCCGACCAAGCGGTCGGAGATCTTCACTACGGCCGATGACAACCAGCCGTCGGTGCAGATCCAGGTGTTCCAGGGCGAGCGTGAGATCGCTGCCTACAACAAGAAGCTCGGCATGTTCGAGCTGTCCGGCATCGCGCCCGCGCCGCGCGGCATCCCGCAGATCGAGGTCGCCTTCGACATCGACGCCAACGGGATCGTCAACGTCTCGGCCAAGGACCTGGGCACCGGCAAGGAGCAGCGGGTCACCATCTCCGGCGGCTCGGCGCTGGCCAAGGATGAGATCGAGCGGATGATGGCCGACGCGGAGAAGTTCGCCGCTGAGGACGCCGCCCGCCGCGAGGAGGCGGAGGTCCGCAACCGCGCGGACACCCTCGCCTACCAGACCGACAAGTTCCTCGGCGAGAACTCGGACAAGGTCCCCGAGGACATCAAGTCCGAGGTCCAGGAGGCCGTGGCCGAGCTGAAGAAGGCGCTCGAGGGCAACGACGTCGAGGCGATCAAGGACGCCACCGACAAGGCGGCCCAGGCCAGCCAGAAGATGGGCACGGCCATCTACGCGCAGACCCAGGCCAGTGCGGCCCAGGACAGTGGCGCGCAGGACACCGCCGAGGACACCGCCGGTGACGACGAGGTCGTGGACGCCGAGATCGTCGACGACGACCGCAACGCCGGTGAAGGTGGCGCCGCCTGATGAATTCGCCAGAGGACACCAACGGGCCGGTGATCCGTGACCTCAGGCGCATCGACCCGGTGACGGGGCAGGTCAGGGATCCAGGCCAGCAGGGCCGGCAGGCTCCCGGCAAGCCGCGGCAGCCCGGCCGGCACGCGGCCTCCAAGCCCGGCGGGACGGGCGCACGGCCCGCTCAGCCGGGTGGCGGCGGGCCAGCCAGTCCGGGCCCGGGCAGCACGCCCGGTGGGCCGGGTGCGCCCGGCGGGCCGGGCACGGGCGCGGCCGCCGGTAACGCGGGTGGCCAGGCAGCAGGTGTGCCCGGCGGGACTTCTCCCGCCGGGCCGCCCGCCGGCCCCGGCGCGCAGCCGGGGCGGCCGGACGGCGCCGACCCGGCGCTGACCGCCCAGCTGTCCGAGCGCACCGCGGACCTGCAGCGCATCCAGGCCGAGTACGCCAACTACCGGAAGCGCGTGGAGCGGGACCGGATGGCAGTCCGCGAGCAGGCGCTGGCCAACGTGCTGAGCTCACTGCTCCCGGTGCTCGACGACATCGGCCGGGCCCGCGAGCACGGCGAGCTGACCGGCGGCTTCAAGTCGGTCGGCGAGTCGCTCGAGACGACCACGGCCAAGCTGGGGCTGGAGAGCTTCGGCGACGCCGGCGAGCCGTTCGACCCGCGGATCCACGAGGCGCTGACGCACACCTATTCACCTGATGTGACCGAGCCGACCGCGGTGCAGATCCTGCAGCCGGGTTACCGGGTGGGCGACCGCATCGTCCGGCCGGCTCGGGTCGCGGTCGCGGAACCCAGCGACGGGCCGGCGCAGGGCAGCCCGGACGAGCCACGGGGAACTCCGGCAGGAAACAACTGATCCCGGAGAGAGGCTAAGTGAGCACGAAGGACTTCCTCGAGAAGGACTACTACAAGGTCCTGGGGGTGACCAAGACCGCCAACGCGGACGAGATCAAGAAGTCGTACCGCAAGCTGGCCCGCAAGTATCACCCGGACGCCAACAAGGGTGATGCGAAGGCCGAGGAGCGGTTCAAGGAGATCTCCGAGGCATACAACGTGCTGTCCGACCCCAAGCAGCGCAAGGAGTACGACGAGGCGCGCTCGCTGTTCGGCGGCGGGTTCCGCCGCGGTGCCCCGGCTGGGGCAGGGGGCCAGGGCGGCTTCGGCGGCTTCGACCTTGGCGACCTGTTCGGTGGCGGAACCTCGACCGGCGGGCAGGGTGGCCAGGGTGGGCTGGGCGACATCCTGGGCGGCGTGTTCGGCCGCGGCGGCACGCGTACTACGCAGGCCAGGCCGCGCCGGGGCACGGACGTGGAGACCGAGACCACCCTGTCGTTCAGCGACTCGCTGGACGGGGTCACGGTGAGCCTGCGGCTGCCCGCCGAGGGCCCATGCCCGACGTGTAAGGGCACCGGGGCCAAGGCCGGCACCGTGCCGCGGGTCTGCCCGAACTGTGAGGGGACCGGCCAGGAAAGCCGGAACCTGGGCAGTTTCGCGTTCTCCGAGCCGTGCCGCGAATGCCGCGGCCGCGGGCTGGTGGTGGACGACCCGTGCCCGGCGTGCTCAGGCAGCGGCCGGGCGATGAGCACCCGGACCATCCAGGCCCGTATCCCGGCGGGTGTCGCGGACGGCCAGCGGATCAAGCTCAAGGGCAAGGGTGCGCCAGGTGAGCGTGGCGGCCCGGCTGGGGACCTGTACGTGCGGGTGCATGTCACCCCGCACCCGGTCTTCGGCCGGTCCGGGCACAACCTCACCGTCACGGTGCCGATCACCTTCCCCGAGGCGTCGCTTGGTGCCGAGGTCAAGGTGCCGGCCCACCGCGGGGCGCCGGTCAGCGTGCGGATCCCGGCCGGGACACCGAACGGGCGTACCTTCCGGGTCCGCGGCAAGGGCGTGCGCCGCACCGACGGCACCAACGGCGACCTGCTGGTAACGGTCGCGGTGCAGGTTCCGCAGCACGTGAACGGCCCGGCCAGGAAGGCGCTCGAGGATTTCCGCGAGGCCACGGCCGGCCAGGACCCGCGCGAGGACCTGCTGCAGCGGGCCAGGAGCGCGTGATGTGCACGGTGACCCGATGAGCGCCGCGTTCGACCCCGGCGACGACGCGCCGGTCTACATCATCTCGGTGGCCGCCCAGCTGGCTGGGCTGCATCCGCAGACGCTGCGTACCTATGACCGGATGGGGCTGGTCTCACCAGGCCAGCCCGCCGGTCAGGGGCGGCAGCGCCGCTACTCGCTGCGCGACGTGCTCGCGCTGCGCGAGGTGCAGCGGCTGTCCCAGGAAGAAGGCGTCAACCTGTCCGGGATCAAGCGGATCCTGGAGCTGGACCGGGAGCTGCGGCGGCATCGGCAGCACCTGGCCGAGATGACGGCCGAGCTGACGCAGCTGCGGATGGAACTGGAATCCACCCGCGCGGTCGCCGCCCGGCTGGCCGGCCTGCTGCGCAGCCGCTCCGGCGGCGGGCAGCTGGTCCCGGTGCACGGCACCGGCCGCGCGGCGGCCGGCCCGGGCAGCCCGCCGCCCATCGGGCAGCGTGAGCTGCCCGCGGCCGCGAGCCTTACCGAACTTGACAACGACTAAAGCGGATCACTGGAGATCCAGAGAATAGATATGGACGACAAACTCACTCGTAAGAGCCAGGAGGCGATCTCCGGCGCGGTGCGCCGGGCCACCACCGACGGCAACCCGGCGGTTGAGCCACTGCACCTGCTGGCCACGCTGATCAGTCAGGAGGGTGGCACCGCGGCGCCGCTGCTGCGCGCGGTCGGCGCCGACCCCGCGGCCGTGCTGCGCAGTACGGAGAACCTGATCGCCCGGCTGCCCAAGGCAGCGGGGAGCACGGTCAGCGCCCCGGACACCTCGCGGGCGCTGCTGGCCGTCCTGGCCACGGCAGCCAAGCGGGCTAAGGAACTCGATGACGAGTACGTGTCCACCGAGCACCTGCTGGTCGGCCTGGCCGCCGACGGCGGGCAGGCCGCCGACGTACTGCGCAAGGCGGGCGCCGGCCCGGACGAACTGCTCGGCGCGTTCCAGAAGGTGCGCGGCAGCGCCCGGGTCACCACCGAGGACCCGGAGGACACCTACCAGGCGCTGGAGAAGTACGGCGTCGACCTGACCCAGCAGGCCCAGGACGGCAAGCTCGACCCGGTGATCGGCCGGGACGCGGAGATCCGCCGGGTCATCCAGGTGCTGAGCCGGCGGACCAAGAACAACCCGGTGCTGATCGGCGAGCCCGGCGTGGGCAAGACCGCCGTCGTTGAGGGCCTGGCCCAGCGCATCGTGGCCGGCGATGTGCCGGAGTCGCTGCGCGGCAAGCGGCTGGTCGCCCTGGACCTGGGCGCGATGGTGGCCGGGGCCAAGTACCGCGGCGAGTTCGAAGAGCGGCTCAAGGCCGTGCTGAACGAGATCAAGCAGAGCGAAGGCCAGGTCATCACGTTCATCGACGAGCTGCACACGGTGGTCGGCGCCGGTGCGGCCGAGGGCGCGATGGACGCGGGCAACATGCTCAAGCCCATGCTGGCCCGCGGTGAGCTGCGCATGGTCGGCGCGACCACGCTGGACGAGTTCCGCGAGCGGATCGAGAAGGACCCGGCGCTGGAGCGGCGGTTCCAGCAGGTGTTCGTGGGCGAGCCGTCGGTCGAGGACACGATCGCCATCCTGCGTGGGCTGAAGGGCCGCTACGAGGCGCACCACAAGGTGCAGATCTCCGATGCTGCCCTGGTCAGCGCGGCTGCGCTGTCCGACCGCTACATCACCGCCCGGTTCCTGCCGGACAAGGCCATCGACCTGATCGACGAGGCCGCCTCGCGGCTGCGGATGGAGATCGACTCGCGGCCGGTCGAGATCGACGAGCTGCAGCGGTCGGTGGACCGGATGAAGATGCAGGAGCTGGCACTGGCCAAGGAGGCCGACCCAGCCAGCAAGGAGCGGCTGGAGCGGCTGCGCGCCGACTTGGCCGACCGGCAGGAGCAGCTGACTGCCCTGCTGGCCCGCTGGGACCGGGAGAAGACCAGCCTGAACCGGGTCGGCGACCTGAAGAAGCGCCTGGATGACCTGGAGGGGCAGCTGGAGCGCGCGCAGCGGGACGCCGATCTGGGTACCGCGTCGCGGCTCATGTACGGGGAAATCCCGGCCCTGAAGGCAGAGATCGACCAGGCGGTCGCCAGCGACCAGGCGGCCGAGGGCGAGACGGCGATGGTCAAGGAGGAAGTCGGCCCGGACGACGTGGCCGACGTGGTGTCCTCGTGGACCGGGATCCCGGCCGGCCGGCTGCTCGAAGGTGAGACCGGCAAGCTGCTCCGGATGGAGGACGAGCTAGGCCGGCGCATCATCGGCCAGGCCCGCGCGGTGCAGGCGGTGGCCGACGCGGTGCGCAGGTCCCGGGCTGGCGTGGCCGACCCGGACCGGCCCGCAGGGTCGTTCCTGTTCCTCGGCCCGACCGGGGTGGGCAAGACCGAGCTGGCCAAGGCGCTGGCCGAGTTCCTGTTCGATGACGAGCGCGCCATGGTGCGTATCGACATGAGCGAGTACAGCGAGAAGCACTCGGTGGCCCGGCTGGTCGGCGCGCCGCCCGGTTACGTGGGCTACGAGGAGGGCGGCCAGCTCACCGAGGTGGTCCGCCGCCGGCCGTACTGCGTCGTGCTGCTGGACGAGGTGGAGAAGGCGCATCCAGAGGTCTTCGACATCCTGCTTCAGGTGCTCGACGATGGCCGGCTGACCGACGGGCAGGGCCGGACGGTGGACTTCCGGAACACCATCCTGATCCTCACCTCCAACCTGGGCTCCCAGTTCATCGCCGACCCGGCGCTGACCGAGGAGGCCAAGCGGGACGCGGTGATGCAGGTGGTCCAGGCCACGTTCAAGCCCGAGTTCCTGAACCGGCTGGACGACGTCATCCTGTTCGACTCGCTGTCCACCGAGGAGCTCAGCCAGATCGTCGATCTGCAGGTGGCCCGGCTCGGCCGGCGGCTCGCGGACCGCAGGCTGAACCTGCGGGTCAGCCCGAGCGCGCGGGAGTGGCTGGCCCTGACCGGCTTCGACCCGATCTACGGGGCCCGGCCGCTGCGCCGGCTGATCCAGTCCGCGATCGGCGACCAGCTGGCCAAGGCGCTGCTGTCCGGCGCGATCACCGACGGCGACGACGTCCTGGTCGACCTGGACGCAGCGTCGGACAAGCTGACGGTTCAGCAGGATCAGGCCGGGCGGGCTCAGCTGTCCGCGGCCGGCCTGGCCGGCCCGGATGGGAGTTCGTCGAGCAGCCGGTCGTAGTCGTCCTCGGGCAGCCCGAGGTCGTTGCGGATCCGGTAGCGCAGGGTCAGCAGCAGCCGTAGCTCGGTGGGGTCGCCGTTGGCGGCGCTGATCACCGGGCGGGTGGCCAGGGCTGGCGCGCCGGCATCCCAGCCGGCGCCCAGCCGGCCGAGGCACAGTCCCACACCGGTGGTGGCCCAGCGCAGCGCTCCGGTCAGATCGGCGCGTTCCATCAGCAGCTCAGCGACCAGATCGTAGATCCTCGGGTCGCTGGGCTGCTCCTGCTCGATCTGCCGGATCAGGCTCTCGGCCTCGGAGGGCTTGTCCATCTGGAACAGCGCCCGGGCCAGCGGGACCCGCGGGTCCACGAAGGCCGGGCCGCCATCTTCGAGGGCACGCTGGAATCCCTGGGCCGCGGCGGCCGGCTCATCGGCGAGCAGCCACTGCTCACCCGCCCTGAGGTAGGCCTCAGCGCGCGGGAACTCCGCGGTCTGCGTGCCGGACACGGCTAGATTGATCATCTGTTCTGCTGCGGCGCGGTGGTCACCACTGCACGCCGCATCGAACTCGATCGCATCAAACAGGTCCCTGGTCAACAGCACCACGTCACCGGACGTACCCATACCGAGACCGGTTTCAACGCCGCGAACGAACTCAGTCACGGGAGAACCACGCTATCTGCGCGATCGTTCCAGGGCATCCCAGAAGCCGCGGCGCAGCGCGTGCCGGGTCTCGTCGTGCAGCAGTGAATCGATCGGCAGCGCCGAGTCCTGGAGCAGCCTCGCTTCCAGGTCGGACGGCATCCGCGGTTTGCGGGCAAGTACGGCCTCCAGCCACAGCGCCGGCGCCTCACGGGCGACCGACTGACCGAATTCGAACCCCTCGGCGTGCGCGGCTTGCACCGCGTCCGCGATGGGCAATGCCTGGCCCGGTGGGACAGGAGCAGCGGAGGCGGGCGGCGGCCCGCCGTACGGCGCCTGCGGCGGCACATAGGAGGCGGCCCCGCTGCCGCCGTCCTGGCCTGCCGGGGCGGATGGGTACTGCCCGGGCATCGGCTCGGCGGGCATCCCATAGGGGCTCTGCTGGTACTGCCGCGGCTCTGGCATCCCCTGGCCACCGGGCGGGCCCTGGCCCGGGGACCCGGTCATCGGCTGGCGCACCGGCGCGTCCTGGGCTGGCCCGCGGAACGAGCTGGCCGGCGGTGCCTGGTATGGATCCTGGTCCGCACCGGGGGCCTGGGCGTGGTGCGCACCGCGGCTGCGCGGGTCAGGCAGCCCGGGCGACGACGGCGATGACAGCCCGGACCCGCCGGGCTGGCCCATGCCAGGCCCTGGCGTGCTGTACGGCCCGGGCATCGACTGCTGACTGGGCATGCTCGGCTGACTGGGCACGCTGGACCCGCTGGGCGGCGGCCCCTGGACGCCGGGCATGCTCTGCCGGGTAGGCAAGCCGTTCTGGCTCGGCACGCCGTTCTGGCTCGGCAGCCCGTTCTGGCTGAGGATGCCGTTCTGCCCAGGCATGCCGTTCTGCCCGCCGGGCATGCTCTGCTGGCCCGGCATCGGCTGCTGGCCCGGCATCGGCTGCTGACCGGGCATGGACGGCTGGCCCGGCATGGACGGCTGGCCCGGCATCGGCTGCTGACCGGGCATGGACGGCTGGCCCGGCATGGACGGCTGGCCCGGCATGGACGGCTGGCCCGGCATGGACGGCTGGCCCGGCATCGGCTGCTGGCCCGGCATCGGCTGCTGGCCCGGCATCGGCTGCTGACCCGGCATCGGCGGCTGACCCGGCATCGACTGCCCGCCGGGCATGCTCGGCCGATGGGCCGGCATGGACGGCTGGCCCGGCATCGGCGGCTGGCCGGGCATGCTCTGCTGACCGGGCCTGGACGGCTGGCTGGGCGCGGACTGCTGGGCCGGCATGGTCTGCGGGGCGGGCATGCCCTGCCCGAGCAGGGTCGGCTGGCCGGTCAGGTTCTGCGGCTGGCCGGCCATCGCGTCCTGGCTGGCCAGACCGGGCTGGCGTGCCGCGAGCGCGGACCCCGGCATCGGCTGGCTGGACTGATCCGGCTGCCCCGGGCCGGCCGGTCCGGAGTGCTGTGCCGCCGCCGGAGCCGGGCTCACCTGATCAGGCAGCGAAGCCGGCCCGCCCGGCGCCGGCTCGGCTGAGTTCCCGGCCGAACCGCGGCTGGCCGGCACGGACTGCCGGTCGGCGGCGGGGCCGCCGGCCGGGCGGCGCGGCAGCGGCGGCGCCTGCACCGCGTTCCCGGCCTGCTGCGCGGCCGGCTGCGCGGCCCGCTGGTACTCGGCCACCACCGGCGCGGTATAGATGGCCGGCGGGGCCGGGTGCGCGCCCGCGGCCAGTGCCTGCTGGGCCAGCGGGCCGGCGACCGGCCCGTGCCCGTTGGTCAGCACCCGCCCCGCGGACACGGCCAGCTGATACGGCTCTCCGGCGCCCAGCGCGGTGGCCCCGGCGACGAGCTCGGTGTACGGGCGCAGGTGCCCCTCACCGATCTCGATGATGTCGTCACATTCCTGCCGCAGGCTGCGCGAGATGGTCCAGTTGCCGCCGACCGTAATGTGCACGATGAGCACCCGGATGCCGAGGTCCTGCACGTCGGCGACGACCTGGGCCAGATCCTCCTCCGCGCTGACCAGCAGCGCGTCGCTGATCGCGTTGTTCCGGGCCAGCGTGGTCAGGTCGCGGCGGATCTCGCCTTCCACGCCTTCGCGGCGGCCCGGCCGCAGCCGGCCCAGCCGCAGCTTCAGCCCGGGGAGATCGGCCAGCGTGTCGTGCTCCGGGGCGCGGCGGCCCTCGACGGTAGCCTCATACCAGTAACAGCGCAGCAGTGGGAGGCTGGTCCGTTCCCGGGCGATGCTGCCGAAGAATTGGAGCAGGCCTGCGTAATCCCAGGATATGGACTCCCGGTGGCGGGTTCCGTGGACGGCCATCGCGCCATCGGCCAGCACGTAGCCCGCGTCCACGAACAGCGCGCACCGGTCCACGCGACACCGTCCTTCCCTCGACGCGAGACGTTACCAGCGCCCAGCCGCCGGTGTTGGTCCATCCAGTGTGATAGATCGCGAGCAGGTCGCGGGCATCCGCGGGGAGAAGTCCGCTCTCGGCAGAAGCGTCCCCGGCGCTTGCTCATGACCCGGCATAGTCTTCCGCCATGCGACTTCTTGTTCTCGGGGGTACCCGGTTCCTCGGGCGTGCCATCGTGGACGAAGCGATCAGGCGTGGCTATGACGTCACGACCTTCACACGGGGGCTGAGCGGCGAGCCCCGGCCGGGTGCCGAGGCACTGCACGGAGACCGTACCAGGTCCGAGGATCTCTCTAAGCTGGCTGAACGAGATTTTGACTTCGTCGTCGACACCTCGACCATCGCTCCACGGCACGTCGCCGCGGCGGCCCGGTTGCTCGCCCCGCGGGTCGGCCATTACACGTACGTATCCACAATTTCGGTCTACGCCAATTACCCGCGCGAGCCGGTTGACGAAGAGTCCAGGGTGCTGGACTGCCCGGCCGACGCGGACGGCACGATCGAATCCCTCGGCTACGGCGAGCTCAAAGCGGGCAGCGAGCGGGCGGTGGCCGAGGCCTTCCCCCGGCGGCATCTCATCGCCCGTCCCGGACTCATCGTCGGGCCGCACGAGAACATAGGCCGGCTGCCCTGGTGGCTGACCCGCATCGCCCGCGGCGGCATCGTCCTCGCCCCCGGCGATCCGGACCGGCCGATCCGGCTGACCGACGCCCGGGATCTGGCCGCCTGGCTGATCGACAACTCCCGGCGGCGCATCCCGGGGATCGTCAACGTGCCCGGGTCTAACGACGCAAGGTTCGGCGATCTGCTCACCACCTGCGGTGAGATGACCCGGGCCGACCGGCGGACCGGTCTCGACCTGCGCTGGGTGCCGGACCAGGTGCTGCTCGACGCGGGTGTTGAGCCGTGGACCGAACTGCCGATGTGGGCGCCGGACACCCCGGAACTGGCCGGGGTCTGGACCGTCTCCGGTGGCCGGGCCATCCGGACCGGCATCAGTTACCGGCCGCTGACCGACACCGTGCACGACACCTGGGCCTGGCTGCGCCTGGAGGCCACCGCCCAGGGCACCGACCTGAGCGACCTGACCGTCGGCCGCCCCGGCTCCATCGGCCTGGACCCGGCCAAGGAAGAGCGGATCCTGGCCGGGCTCAGCTGACTGGCCATCGCCACGGCCGGTTGAGCAGGCCAGGTAGGCTGCTCAGCCGTGAGCGACCGCGAAGACCTGCTGCGTTTGATCAAGGACAAGGCCGTGGTGCACGGCGACTTCGTGCTGTCCTCCGGGCAGCGCGCCACCTGGTACATCGACCTGCGCCGGGTGCTGCTCAGCGGGGCCGGCGCCGCGCTGGCCGGCCGGGTGATGCGCGACCTTACCGCCGGGCTGGACTACGACGCGGTCGGCGGGCTGACCCTGGGTGCGGACCCGGTCTCCGCCGCCATGCTGCACACCGCGAGCGCTGCGGGCCAGTCGCTGGATGCTTTCGTTGTAAGGAAAGAAGGAAAGGCCCACGGCCTGCAGCGGCGCATCGAGGGCCCGGACGTCGCGGGGCGCCGGGTGCTGGCCGTGGAGGACACGTCAACCACCGGCAATTCCGTGCTGACCGCGGTGGACGCGCTGCGCGAGGCGGGCGCGGAGGTCGTCGGGGTGGCGGTGGTGGTGGAACGCGGCGCGCGCGACAAGGTGGCCGCGCGGGGGCTGCCGTACCTGGCCGCCTATGACATGGGCGACCTGGGCCTGGGCTGATCGCCGGACTGGTCGCGGCCCGCCGCGTGTGCGCCGGCCGCGGCGGTCTCATGCCGGACCTCGCGCAGCCGGTGCAGGATCAGCGCCACGATGGCGATCACCGCGATCGCGGCGATCAGGTACCCGGCCACCGCGATGCCGTGCGAGATGCTCTGCCAGGTGCTGCTCAGGCTGTAGCCGAGGAGCGAGATCACGGTCACCCAGATCGCGGTGCCGATGAGGCTGAGCACGCCGAACAGCAGCGCGGGCATCTTGGTGAAGCCGGCCACGATGGAGATGAACGTGCGCACCACTGGCAGCGCGCGGCCGACCGGCACCGCCCACACACCGCGCCCGGCGAGGAAGCGTTCCGCGCGGTCGATGTCCCGCTCGGTGATCAGCAGATAACGGCCGAACCGGGACACCAGCGGCCGCTCGGCCACCCGGCCGACGGTATAGGAGACGAACGAGCCGATCAGCTCGGCCAGCGTCCCCACGATGATGACGGCGACGATGTTCAGCCGCCCCTCGCCAGCCAGCACCCCGGCGAACCCGAAAGTGATCTCCGACGGGATCGGGATGCAGCATGCCTCGAGGAAGCCGAACAAGAAGACAGCCGCCAGACCCCACTGGCTGAGAAAGCTCTCCATAGCTCACTGTTGTACCGCATCCCGGGAGTGCTGCGGCCACCAGCGGACCAGGTTAGGAGACCCTTTACCAGCCTCTGTTCGGCGTCAGGCCAGCGCTGCGCCACCCGCGGCGGGGCTGTTTCCCGGATACTAGACAGCACTAACTGAGACAGGGAGCCCGATCGCCATGCCTATCGCCACGCCCGAGGTCTACGCACAGATGCTGGACCGGGCCAAGGAACGCGGCTTTGCCTACCCGGCCATCAACGTGACCTCAAGCCAGACGCTGAACGCCGCGCTGCGCGGTTTCGCCGATGCGGAAAGTGACGGAATCGTCCAGGTATCGACCGGCGGCGCCGACTACCTGTCCGGGGCCGGCGTCAAGGACATGGTGACCGGGTCGGCCGCACTGGCCGCGTTCGCCCGCGAGGTGGCGGCCAAGTACCCGGTGCAGATCGCCCTGCACACCGACCACTGCCCCAAGGACAAACTGGACGGCTTCATGCGGCCGCTGGTCAAGCTGTCCCAGGAGCGGGTGGCCCGGGGCGGGGAGCCGCTGTTCAACTCGCACATGTGGGACGGGTCCGCGGTGCCGCTGGACGAGAACATCGCGCTGGCCACCGAACTGCTGGCCGAGTGCGCCATGGCCCACGCGGTAATGGAGATGGAGATCGGCGTGGTCGGCGGCGAGGAGGACGGCGTCACCGGCGAGATGAACGAGAAGCTGTACAGCACCCCGGAGGACGCGCTGGCCGTGGCC
>Ga0335076_10006067_pt1 | contig 12182 bp, 8 predicted proteins | sample Lox_Sample_25_FD_206717 | JGI IMG/M metagenome (GOLD analysis project Ga0335076, IMG submission 206717) | Soil microbial communities from Loxahatchee National Wildlife Refuge, Florida, United States - Lox_Sample_2.5 | ecosystem: Environmental > Terrestrial > Soil > Wetlands | place: USA: Florida...
TTTTGGGCTTTCTTTGCCGGTGGTCCAGGTTGGGGGAGGGCTGGTTGTCATTGCCACGGGATGGACCTTGCTAACGCAGAAAGATGACGACAAGCATGGCGTGAAGAAAACCGTCCAGCCGCAGGACATTCTCGGCCAAGCATTCTATCCCTTGACAATGCCCCTTACCGTAGGCCCAGGATCCATTTCCGTGGCGATCACGCTAGGAGCGAATGCTCACGGTGCCGCGCTCCTGCATCCTTTTGCAATCTTGACGGCTCTGATTGCCCTGCTGTTAATCGCGGTCAGCATCCTCCTGTGCTATGGCTTCGCGGACCAGTTGGCGCAGATCCTAGGAGCAACGGGGATGACAATAATCACACAATTGTCGTCTTTTTTTCTGGTTTGCATTGGAGTGCAAATTACTTGGAATGGTATGAAGGCACTCGTCGAATCGGTGACGCTGCATATTGGCTGATTCAGGCATCGGCCGTTCGGAACAGGTCAAATTTCTTTGCTTGGGGACGTCGTCAGGGGAATTCGCCTGTTCGCCAAATCATCACGAATGATTGCGACAGCCGAGGCTAAGTTCCGGAATCGCCTCTGATCGCTGACTGTGATTCGAAGCTCAGCTGCGTCAGGCTTGCCTCAAGTTCGACGAGCCTGCCTAGAAGAACTACTGCACCTGCGAGCTCTGCGGAGTTCTGGGGCGAATCGTCGAAGAGATGCAAGCTGAGGCGCTCCCTGTGTCGCCAGCCGCATGATTTGTTTCTCTGTAACAAAATTAATCGCGCGGGCCTCTGCCCAGCGAGTGAACAAATTCGACTGCCGCCAGTCGCTCGGCAATCGCTGAGACAACCCCAACTTCAGGCCGCAGCCGCACAAAGACCAGCTCTACCCCGCCAGTAACCACGACGGTGACCGCATAGAGAGTCAGGGAAAAAGTCCCGATAATCCAGACAAAATGAAGCAAGGGAATATCGATTACAAACCAGACCGATACCAAAATATATGTCGCGAGAATACCGGTAAAGGCCGGCCAGCTTTCATGACGAGAGTAACGCCGGTCACCGCCAGCTTGTCAGTTTGTTCCCGCGAGGCCTTTGGAATACGCAGATGCGAGTGCCTTCATCTCCGCTGGCGTGAGCACAGCGGCAATCGTTCGCATGGGCATATTCATATCGTTCCTGCGCGTCCCTTGGGCAAACGCCTCGAGTTGCTGTTCGATGTAGACTGCGTTCTGGTGGATCAAAGCTGGCGCGCCAATCAAGTAGCCGCCGGGACCATGACAAGACGCGCAAGCCGCAATGCCGCGTTTCGGATCGCCGGCGAAGATCAACCGTTGCACCGAATCGTTGTTGTGATAACTGCTATTGGGACGCGGCATCCGTTCTCCACTGTTTTCGGGCAACCCCGGCAGTGCGGCATAGTACGCGCCCACATCCGCGGACTGCTGCGGAGTCAAGGATTGCGCGATCACTGACATCACATCCGAAAGGCGCGTCCCGGAGCGATAATCATCGAGTTGCTTGTACACCGAGAGACTGTCGAGACCTGCCAGCTTAGGTGTCCCGGACTCAGTAGTTAGACCTTGTTCCCCGTGGCAGCTGACACAGTCCGCCGCGACGAGCTTGCCGCGTTTCGGGTCGCCGCTCGTTGCCTGCCGAACCGTCGCCTCCGTCCAAGCAATGTGGGTGGGGACCTTAAGCGGAGGCTGGAGGGCGGTGAGGGCCTTATCGTGGACGTGCAGACCGAGAGCGTGATATGCCGATTCCTTCACCGTGTACGGTCCTCGAAGTCCGTCATACCTGGGCAAGAGCAGGAAGCCCGCTACAAACCCAACAACGAGTGCGGCCACAGCCACGGCCGCCGGAATAAAGCCCCATGAATCGTGGAGGCCGAGCGACCCATTGACCCGGCTCATGGTTTGATCCCCGGGGTCAAGTAGTGCACGGGAGCATCTTGATTGTGAAGGAAAAAGAACTGGCCAATGGGATAACCGTACGAAATCAGGATGAGTGCCAGCAACACAACATTCCAAATGACAAACCCATTCAGTAATGGGGGCACTGTGGCAGGTGGATTGACCGCCAACGCATAACGGATCGGAGACACGGATGTCGCCACGGGAGCGAAACTCGATCGCGCCAACACATAAAAGAATGTCAGCACCGAACAAAGCAAAATCACTCCTCCGATGACCGACAATACGTCAAGGGACGCGGTCTTCGCGACGACGGGATCGGAATAGTCGAAGATGGCGTAGCGCCGTGGTTGGCCCATGATCCCGGCAATGTGCCAGGGCACAGTCATGATCAATATTCCCCAGAACCATAACCAGAGTTGAAGGCGTGCCGCGCGTCTCGTCGCCAGGGGCCGGCCTGTCAGCCGCGGCCACAACTCGAAGGCAATGGCAAAATAGACGATAACGACCGCGCCGCCGAATATGAGGTGGAAATGCGCAGGTACCCAGGACGTGTTGTGAATCATGGCGTTCATCGCGTAGCTCATATTAATGAGACCGCCGAACCCGCCGGGCCCCAGCAAAAGTAACGAGAGGGCCACGCCGAGAACCATGGGCTCGTCCCAGGGCAACGCTCGGACCCAGCCAAACAGACCTTTCCCACCTCGCGCGCGGCCTGCGATCTCAAGCGAAGCCGTGATCGTGAAAACAGTCAGTAACGTGGGCAGTGCGACCATGAACGTTAACACCGCCTGGACGAACTTGAATCCAGACCCGTGTTCGGGATCCATGAAAAGATGATGCAGACCCACAGGAATGGAAAAGACAAGAAACAATATAAATGTGACGCGGCCCATCGTGTCGCTGTAAAGCCGTCCGCCAGCGGCTTGCGGCATTAAGGTGTAGTAAGCGATGTAAGCCGGAATGAGCCAAAAATAAACAATTGCATGCAATGTGACCGAAAAGAGTGTCCGTGCCAGTCCCGCGTCAATGGTGTGGCGCCACCCGAGACTGACCGGCAGGATCTGGAAAATTACCTCGCTCGTTGCCCCTAGGGCCGTCCAACCCCAGAGCAGAGCGCATGCGGTGATGGCGAACATTGCAAGGGGAACCGGCTTTCCCGGGTGGTCCCGTTTCCACCCCCGGAAATTGACAAGCATTACCCCAATCCAGAAGTAAGACCCAATGATGACGAGCGCCACGCCCAGGTAGTACCAGGTGCTTCCCATGAGCGGAGGATAAAACGTATACAAAACGGATGAGCGGCCGGCCGCAACCGGGACGACTGCCATTACAGACCCGATCACCGCGACAAAGAAGCCAGCCCAAGCCCATTTTTCACCCTGCAGCGGTCTTGCGAGCGCCGACGTGGCGATGGCGTAACCGAATCCCATCGCGAAGAACGTCGGAAAGACATAGGCCATAATCGAACCGTGCGCGGTCACAGCGGCGTAGTACATATTCGGATCGTCAAGGGGAGCCCTCAGAGGACTCCGCATCAGCATCTGCCACAAGCCCAGGCCAGCGGCGGGTAAGAAACTAAGGAACGCTACCCACAGGTGGGCGAGCGGAAGCAATCTACTGCGCTCCACACTTCATCCTTTCCTCCGGCGCTAGATTCTTGAATTGCTCCTTGGGCACAACAACGATGCGTGCCGCCATGGCGTGATGACCAAACCCGCAAAATTCATCACAGGGCATTTCATAGTTTCCCGCGCGGGAAAACTTTGCCCTCACAGTTGTGACATAACCGGGCACCACCATCGCATTGGTGTTCGTACCTGCCACGAAGAAACCGTGTACGACGTCAGCGCTGGTCAGACGAAACTGGACCGAGGTTGCGGCCGGCACGACTGCACATTGTGGAACGAACATATACTGCTCGGCGATAATCCGAACCGTTATCGAACCATCGGGTTCCGCGGCGGACCCAAGATTGCTTTCCACAAATTCCCCTTGCAGGTGCAAAGTGGCCGGATTGATCGTCTCAACATCGCTCACCGGATTCAGCATTTGCGTTATGCCCGTGAGCACGATCGCCGCCAGCATCAAGCCGAGCATCGTGGCCATGGCAAAAAGCCAGCGCCTTTCCGTGCGGACGATGACGGGTTCCGGAACCGCCCCCGATGGAAGTCCATTGTTGAGTTGCTCAGCCAACGTCCCCCCGCGCCATAAACAATACGAAGTAGAAAAACAACCAGCCGAGGAAGAGCAGTCCCACCGCGCCAGCTGCTATAATCAGCGCCCCTGTTGGTCCGTCCCTCAGAGCCTCAAGCGCGTTAGAACGAGCGACCTCGGGAGCATCGCGTTCAGGGTCGCTCGCGGTGGTATGGTGATGTTCTTTGTCCATGGCTATTTTCCTAATTTCACTTGCACACAGGGCGCGACACTTACTCGAAATAAGCAACCACCGGCGCGATGTCCTGGTCGCGCAAATTGCGGACCGATCTTTCCTCGGCCACGATGATTTAGTACTCCTTCTCTAGGCCGAGGGAACTGGATAAAGGGGCAATTCGAGAATCGCAACTGAGGCACGTTCATACTCTAAAAAGGAATCGTTTGCAATCCCCGTGGACTGGCTCCTGGGCCAATTGTTGGCGTTGCAAATCCGAAACGTTCACCTCCGGCCTCTGCGAAGTCGCCCTGTGTGTTGAATGCCGCCGTGCGCGGGAGGCGGGGTTGTGCGATCGATTGTGTTAGCGTTTCAGTGTCATAAATGGTAGCGGCCTACCGCCCGGTCTATGCGGACTTAGACACATTGCAGGTCTCGGAAGCGAATATTCGAACTACTCCGTGCGTCCATTGAGTCAGTTCCAACATCCAACCAAGGAAGTTTAAATACGACTGGATTTGTCGTATATCCTGGTTGCAGCTTTATGCAGCGTAGAAGGATCGCCCAAGACGTTCGATCTTTCATTCTTTCCGGTGTATGACATTTCTTGCCCGTTCGATTTCGGTTTCACGCAGTTCCGCTGCAAGTCACAGATAATTCATATGTTGGGTCTTGGCAGAAAATATCGAGGGGAGTCCGATGGCAACTCTTAGTTGTAAATAGTTTGCAGCTAGCGTTCACAACAGAGTGGGTTTTCTAGCCCCGGTTACAAGGCCAAGACCCGGCGTGATTCGAGTGCAGCGCCATTATGGAGTATGCCAGTTCTTCGTTCGAGAAGCTGAAGGAAGATATCGCCAAGCAGGGCGGTTCTGTATCCGGGTGGTGCGGCTGAAGATGGGCGGCCATTGCAAACGGTGCAGAAAGAATGGGTGCTAGCGGCGAGCCATTGCCTTTTTTTGAATTCTACTTACGAGCTGTTCGCATGTGAAATGCAACGGGCATGAGGAAGAGCGAGACTGAATTCAGTTGAAAGAGTTTAGGACGGTCTCCACGGCAAACCTTTTCGCGAAGGGCCGCCGAGATCGGAGATCGACGACCCGGGTGGGCTGACGACCTTTGTCATCATACGGGAACCAGCCGCGGGTGTATGAGGAGAGAGACTGCATGGCCGGAATCCGATCTGTCAGGAATTATCTCTATCTTTCTCTATCGGAGCATCCGCTACCCGGTTGCCTCTGGTTCCGCGGAGCATCGAACACAACCCTTGTCGCGTTCCTCGCCTTGCTGGCGCTGCTGGTACTGCTTGCGGTTTCGGCTTGGGCCGGTGTAGGCGGCAGCATTTCAGGCACGGTGACAGATTCGAGCGGGGCGGTCGTTGCCAAAGCAAGCGTTACCGTAACCAACAGCGACACCGGAATCCGGCAAACGGTCGAGACGGACGATATGGGCTTCTATTCGTTTCCTAACCTTCCAATCGGCCGCTACGATCTTGAAGTCGGGAGCGCGCCCTTCCGCCCCTATCGGCGCGCGGGAATCGTCGTCAACGCGAATAGCGCATTGACCGTGGATGCCGTTCTCGAGGTGGGCGCGAGGTCGGACGCTGTTACCGTCGTCGAAAATCGGCTGCAGGTAGAGACGACCAGCACGCAGAACGGCGAGGTCATCTCCGGCGCGCAGATGACGGCCGTGCCCCTGAACGGCCGAAGTTTCACCGACCTGCTCGCGCTCCAGCCCGGTGTTGTGCCAGTCACCTCGATGACCTCCGACACGGTCCAGGACGTGGGCGCGAGCGCACTCTCCCCGTCCGGGGTTTTGAATCCCGGGACGATCTCCATCAACGGCCAGCGGGAATTTGCCAACAGTTTCATCGTGAATGGAAGCGATGTCGAAGAAGACGTCAACATGGGGGCGGCGATCGTCCCCAATCTCGATTCCATTGCGGAGTTCCGGATTCTGACGAACAACTTTGACGCCGAGTACGGGGAATTCAGCGGCGGCCAGATCAACGTCGTCACGAAGTCAGGCACAAATGAGTTTCACGGCAACCTCTTCGAATTTGTCCGCAACTCGGATCTTGATGCGCGGAACTATTTTTCGCCTACACGCGGCGCCTTCGATCAAAACCAGTTCGGCGGTACGTTTGGCGGACCGATCCGGAAGAACAAGATTTTCTTCTTCGCCGACTATCAGGGGACTCGGTCTACACAAGGAATAGACTCCGGTCAAATTCCCGTCCCTTCGGCGCAGGACCGAACGGGAAATCTGTCGGATTTGGCAAACTCCTTCGTGACCACGGATGCCAATGGAAACACGGTGCCCACGACGGTGAGCGGGCCGTATTTCGCCAACCTGCTCTCGCAGAAGCTGGGTTACGCGGTCTCGGCGGGCGAACCTTATTACACGCCCGGATGCATGAACACGACTTGTGTTTTTCCCGGTGCGATCATTCCGCAGAGCGCCTGGTCCGCGCCCGCCACGAACCTGCTGCAGTACATTCCCGCGCCGAACAACGCGAACGGCACATTTTCCACGTCGTCTTACAACGAAACCCTGCGGGACGACAAAGGCGCGTACCGGCTCGACGCCAACACGCGGTTCGGGCTGATGTCCGCTTACTACTTCCTGGACGACTGGTCACAGAACAATCCGTACCCGGTTGCGCAGGGAGGAGCGAACGTGCCAGGGTTCAACGCCCTGTACACCGGCCGCGCGCAATTGATCGATCTCGGGGACACAAAAACGCTCAGTTCGACCGCTGTGAATGAGTTTCACTTCAGCTTTATGCGTAATGCGAACGGCCTCGGCAAACCTGTCGGCGGCGTCGGTGTCAGCCTGGCCTCCCAGGGTTTTGAGACCGGCCCCGGGACTCCGGGAATCGTGGCGCTCTCACCAAAGACCGAAGGAGTGGAGAGCGTCGGCTTCAATAGCTTTGCGATTGGCACAAATACCAATGAGTTGAAGCAGATTGAGAACACCTTCCAATGGCTCGACAACTTTTCGAAGGTGATCGGAACGCACACGATCAAATTCGGAGGCGAGTTCCACTACGACCAGGTAAACGTCAACGCGATCGCACAGTTTAATGGCAGCTTTCTTTTCTTCGGAACCGAAACCGGTTCCGACTTCGCGGACTTTCTGATCGGCGCCCCCAGTCAATACAACCAGAGCCAACTGCAAACGTTTTACGGGCGCAACAAGTACGTTGGGCTCTATGGGCAAGACAGTTGGCGCGTGACGCGCAGCCTCACCTTCAACTATGGCCTGCGCTGGGACCGCATCGAGCCTTGGTACGAAAAATACAACCAGATCGCGACCTTCGTGCCCGGTCAGGCATCCCTGGTTTTCCCGGGCGCTCCCGCCGGCATCCTTTATCCCACGGATCCCGGGGTATCTCGAACGCTGGCACCTCCGGGGAACCGCGATTTTGCTCCGCGCATCGGCTTGGCCTATTCCCCCGGCGCTTCCGGCGATGGCATTCTTTCCAAATTACTGGGCGAACCCGGCAAAACCAGCATCCGGGCCAGCTATGGCATGTTTTATACGGCGATTGAGGCTCTCACGATTGGCGTGATGAGCGCCAACGCGCCCTACGGGACGACCTATACCAGTCCGGCTCCTCCGCTGTTCTCCACACCGTTTGTCACCGCCGCGACCGGACAGAATCTTGGGCAGTATTTCCCGGTCACGCTCGCTCCGCTGGGCACCAATGCGAGTAATCCAGATCCCAATATCAACTGGGCGCAATTCGAGCCGATTACGGGACTCCCAAACTATCCCACAACCAATCGCATTCCGTACACCGAGGAATACATGCTTTCGCTTGAGCGCGGATTGGGTGCGGACACCGTACTCAGCCTGAGCTACGTGGGCACGCAAGGGCATCGACTGTTGGTCCTGGAGGAAGCGAACCCGGGCAGCCCGTCGCTCTGCTTGTTCCTGAGCAATGCCGCGAATCTGGCGCCAGGACAAGTCCCCTGTGGCCCTTTCGGCGAAGACAGCCAGTACATCACTTCCACGGGGCACGTCTACAACGGAACGCGCGGTCCTTTGGGGTCGAACTTCGGCAGCAATGCCAACCAAGCTACGATTGGGAATTCCAACTATAACTCGTTGCAGGTTACGCTGCGCCACAGCAGCAAGCGTCTGAATGTTTTGGCGGGATACACGTTCAGCAAATCCTTGGATCAATCTTCCAACGTCGGCGAAGCGGTCAACCCGCTCGATCCCTCCCTGAGCAGGGCGCTCTCTGCCTTTGATGTGAAACATAACTTCGTGGTGAGTTACAGCTACCAGATCCCGATCGAACAATTATTCCGCGCCACAAACCGCCTGACTCAAGGATGGGAAATCTCCGGGATCACGCACTTCAGTTCCGGTCTACCCGTAACGCTGGTCAACTACGGGGACAACTCGCTGCTCGGCTCCGAGCCGAACGGAATTAACAACTACGGAGTGGACGAACCGGATGCCACCGGAACTCCTCTGGATATCAATAAGAATCCCCGCAACGGCAAGGCCTATTTCAATCCGGCAGCGTTCACGGACAACGCCCTCGGCACGCCGGGAACGGCCAGCCGGCGATCCTTCTACGGACCGGGGATGAACAATTTCGATATGGCCCTCCTGAAAACGGTTCTTTTGACGGAATCGAAATCCCTCCAATTTCGGCTGGAAGCTTTCAACACTTTCAACCACGCACAGTTTTTTGGGTCACAGGCGGTGGACGGGAACATCGGCAGTTCCACGTTCGGCCGAGCCATCAGCGCTGCCCCACCCCGCCTGGTCCAACTGGGCGCAAAGTTCTTTTTCTAGAGAGAAACATCAGGACCTTTTGCACCGATGCAAACGAATATTAGGCCTGTGATTATTCTCATATCGCAAGGTTGATGGGATTCCGCAGAACGGCGTGCTCATCATTCATCTACTGGAGAGGTGATCAAACCTTTTTCTCAATCCGCGTACAATCGGCTACCTAGCTTTGCAGTTACTCGCCCGTTTTAGAACCTTTTCCAATCCACTACTCTCGAATCCGATCTGGGGCTGGTCCACTGAATCCCTTTGAGTTGGTGATGGAGCTAGCCGTTCCTCACATTCCCCGATTTGCGGAATTTCTGAAGCAGAGTGTCAATTCGGCAAGTTGAGCTTCTTCAAGAACGCGGCGAATCGCGGGTCGTTGTGCAAGCTCTTCAGCAGGGGATCCACTTTCGTTTCGATCAGACCGCTGTCACGTTGGGCATAAGCTCGGTAAAGCCATTCGAACGCTTCGTCGGACTGGTTCCTGAAAGCATAAACCTCAGCGATCTGGTACGCACCGCCTGCGTGATATTTCGCAATGAACGCACTTAGTGCGGTATCCGATTCCTTTTTCCGACCCAGCACGTAGTATGCAATCGGATACAGAAACGCACGTACGGGGTCATCGCGTTCGAGCGCGATTTCCGACAAAGCGTCGTGAGTCCGCCCCTGCATCACATAGATTTGGCTTAACACCTGGTGGGCGGCCACAACATCGGGGCTCAGCTCGAGCGCCTTCTTGCAATCCGCCGCGGCTTCGTCTAGCTGCCCCATGAAAAACTTCGTCTCTGCAAGGGACTCCCAACTATCTGCATTGAGCGGGTCCAAGTCAAGAGCTCGGCCATTCAATGGAAGAGCTTCGTCAAAGCGGCCGAGCATGGCTGTCGAACCAGCCGCGGTCCTTTCGACCTCGGGATTGCCAGGATCGAGAGAAACAGCCCGCTGGAAGGAAGCATGCGCTCCGGCCCAATCGAAGTCGACCTGTTGCTTAATCCGTCCCATTTGAGCGTGGGCCTCTGCCAGGTTCGGGTTCAGTGCTAAGGCTCGCTGAACTGCTTCACGCGCCAGCCGGTGCCATAGCCGCAGCCTTCCTCCAACGCCTTGGCGCTTTTGGAACCGAGTCCTTTGTTGCATATTCGGTGATAGGTCGGGCATTAGGTAGCGAGCTCTCGGTTATGTCGGGGACCTGAACAGCGGCGATGGCTGCTGCCTCGGCGATAGTGACACGCGGGGTGAACTGGTATCCCTTTCGAGCGATGGTGACGATCAAGCGGGTATCATCCGAGTTGTCACCCAGCGCCTTGCGCAAATGGGAGATGTATTGCGTCAGGTTTCCTTCTTCCACGAAGGTGTCGCCCCATACGGCTTCCAGCAATTCCTCTTTGGTGACCAAGCGGTTGGGATTTTGCACCAGGAAGAGCAGGACGTCGAAGGCCTTAGGGGTGAGAGAAAGAGGTGAATCGGCGCGAGACAGCGTGCGCTTCCGGGAATCCAGCACAAACTGCCCAAAGCGGTACAACCGGACGTGGGCCAGGCTCGACTCTCTATCTTTTCCGAGATCGTCTAATGTGAGAGCCATTCCAAATGCCTTTTCAGAAAAAGCCCATCTTGCGGCTCTCAAGCGAAGAATACATCACGAAATCGAAGGCTTTTTAAGTACCACGAATTGGGGGGTGGACTAGTACCACTTTGCACTGATCCCTCAAGTAGCCCTAGGAAGCCGCGTTAAACCTGAACGATTCTGAGTTTTTCATACTTTTTCAGAGTGACCTAAAGGACATTCCAAGGCCCGTGTTTGAGAATACGGCCAGATTGAAAAGAGGCCATTCAGCAGGGGCTCCAATTTATGGCGACACAAACTGTAGCTTTCCCGGATGATCATCACGGTGCAGGAAATCTCGATTTGGTTGGCCATAGTTCGCATGCTAGCGGAGAGCGACTGCGAGCCGCAAAACTCTCACCCCAAGCAAACTGTTTGGCTTATTGTGCTGCCCGGAATCTCGCCATTTGTCGAAAACCCGGGCATCGCAGCTCTGGTTAAAGCTCTTTCTTTCAAGAATCTGTGTTTGGATGCGGGATTGCGGAATGCGCTTCATTCATCAGGCGCCTAGGATGACCACTTCATTCGAGTAGAGCTCAGTTTCGACATTTGAAAGTGAGGTTAAGTAGCAATGGAAACGATGACACTTCCGATTATGGTCGATGAGGAGCGTCGTGAGCGAGGATTCGAGCAGATCATCGGCAGGAGCTCCGCGCTTAAGGCCGTTCTGGAACAAGTCGAGCGCGTCGCACCCACGGATTCCACCGTGCTCATCGAAGGAGAAACAGGGACCGGCAAGGAATTGATCGCGCATGCTGTTCACAACGTCAGCCCCCGCAGGGAACGACCTTTCATAAAACTGAACTGTGCCGCCATACCCTTCGATCTCCTCGAAAGCGAGCTCTTCGGCCATGAGCGAGGCGCTTTCACCGGAGCTATCGCTCAAAAACTTGGCCGCTTTGAACTGGCCGACAAGGGCACTCTCTTTCTCGATGAAGTCGGCGACATCCCGCTCGCTTTACAGCCCAAGCTCCTCCGCGTCCTGCAGGAACAGGAATTCGAGCGTCTCGGGAGCGGCCGCACCTATCATGTCGACGTCCGCCTCGTAGCAGCCACTCACCGCGACTTGGCTCAAATGGTCAAGCACAACGAGTTTCGCAGTGATCTTTACTACCGTCTGAATGTGTTTCCTATCGTTCTGCCGCCCCTGCGCGAGCGCCGCGAGGACATCGTTCCCTTGATCGAACACTACGTTGAAAAGTTTGCCTGCCGCATGGGCAAAGACATCACTCACATTCCTCAAGATATTCTCGACGCTTTCCGCTTCTATCCCTGGCCGGGCAACATTCGCGAACTTCAAAATGTTCTCGAACGCGCGGTGATACTCTCGACCGACGGTCGGCTCCCAACCCCCTGCCGCGACTGCAGGCCGACACCCCGCAAACCGAGACGATCATCCCCTCCCCTCGGCCAAACACACTCAGGGACTCCGAACGCGCCTTGATTCTGCAAGCCCTGGAGAGGGCAAACTGGGTCATTGGTGGGCCCAACGGAGCAGCCGCCATGCTGGGCCT
>Ga0335076_10006068_pt1 | contig 12182 bp, 7 predicted proteins | sample Lox_Sample_25_FD_206717 | JGI IMG/M metagenome (GOLD analysis project Ga0335076, IMG submission 206717) | Soil microbial communities from Loxahatchee National Wildlife Refuge, Florida, United States - Lox_Sample_2.5 | ecosystem: Environmental > Terrestrial > Soil > Wetlands | place: USA: Florida...
GCCTCGCTGGTGCAGGACATCGACAAGCTCGCTGCAATCCTCACGCGGGAAGTCGGCAAGCCGATCAAGCAGTCGCGCAACGAGATCAACGGGCTGCTCGGGCGCATCGATTTCTTCCTCGAGTCGACCGAAGCGACGTTGCAGCAGCGGCAGGTGTTCGAAGAGGGCGGCATGCGCGAGCGCATCGCGCATGAACCGCTCGGCGTGATCGCCAACATCTCTGCCTGGAACTATCCGTATTTCGTCGGCAGCAACGTGTTCGTTCCAGCCCTGCTGGCGGGCAACAGCGTCCTTTACAAGCCGAGCGAATACGCGACGCTGACCGGCATCGAGATCGGCAACCTGTTGCATGCCGCCGGTGTGCCGCAGGATGTGTTCAGCGTGCTGGTGGGTGGCGGCCGGGTCGGCATCGAGCTGCTCAAGCAGCCGGTCGACGGCGTGTTCTTCACCGGCAGCTACAACACCGGCGCGAAGATCGCGCAGGCGGTCGGCCCCCGCCTCGCCAAGCTGCAACTCGAGCTCGGCGGCAAGGATCCGACCTACGTCTGCGAAGACGTCGACATCGCCGCCGCGGCCGCGTCGCTTGCCGATGGCGCGATGTACAACACCGGGCAAAGCTGCTGCTCGGTCGAGCGCATCTACGTGCACCAGCGCATCCACGACGCGTTCGTCGAAGCCTTCGTCAAGGAGGTCGGCAACTTCAAGGTCGGCGATCCCTGCGTGGAGGACAGCTACATCGGCCCGCTGACGCGCGGCGCGCAGGTCAAGGTGCTCGAGATGCAAGTCGCCGATGCGCTCGCCAAAGGTGCACGTGTGCTGACCGGCGGCCATCGCATCGACCGGCCCGGCAACTGGTTCGAACCGACCGTGCTCGTGAACGTCAATCACGAGATGGACTTGATGCGCGAAGAGAGCTTCGGTCCGATCATCGGCATCCAGAAGGTTGCCGGCGACGACGAGGCGATCCGGTTGATGAACGACACGCAATACGGGCTCACCGCGGGCGTCTACACGCGCGACGAAGCACGTGCGCAACGCATCCTCGCGCAGGTGCATGCGGGGTCGGTCTACTGGAATTGCTGTGACCGCGTGAGTCCGCGCCTGCCCTGGAGCGGTGTCGGCCACTCGGGCATCGGCCTCACTTTGTCGACCTACGGCATCGAAACGTTCACACGGCCGAAGGCGTGGCACTTGCGCTCGCCGTAGGCGTACAGACGAGCATTGCGATGCAAGCGCGCTCGCAGCTCTGAAGAACCGCCAGACCGTTCGCGGAGCGCATCCGCGAACGGCGCACGATCAATCTTCTTCTTCGGTCTTGCGCTTCGCCTTGAAATCGGTAGCGAGTTGTTGCTGCACGTTCGGCGGAACCGCCTCGTAGTGCGACAGTTCCATCGAGAAAGTGCCTTGCCCCTGGGTGATCGCTTTAAGGCGGCCCGCGTAACCGTCGAGTTCCGACAGCGGCACCACGCCCTGCACGACCATCATGCCGCCCGCGAGGTTGCCGGTGCCGGTGACCTGACCGCGGCGTGACGAAAGATCGCCGGTGATGTCGCCCATCGCCGAATCGGGCACGGCAATCTCGATCGAAACGATCGGCTCGAGCACGACGGGGCGCGCTTTCGCGAGCGCGTCCAGCATCGCCTTGCGTCCCGCGGAGACGAACGCCACTTCCTTCGAATCGACGGGATGGTGCTTGCCGTCGTAGACGACGACGCGCAGGTCGTGAATCGGATAACCGGCCACGTATCCGGTGGCAAGAACTTCGCGCACGCCCTTCTCGACGGCCGGGATCAGGTTGAACGGAATGACGCCGCCCTTGACCTGATCGACGAATTCGAAACCGGAGCCACGCATCAGCGGCTCGACGCGCAGGAACACTTCGCCGAACTGGCCCGCGCCGCCCGTCTGCTTCTTGTGGCGCGCATGGCCCTCGGCATTGCCGGCGATGGTCTCGCGGTATGGCACGCGCGGCGGCCGGGTCGTGACCTCGAGCCTGAAGACCGTGCTCATGCGCTCGAGAAGCGTGCGCAGGTGCAGGTCCGACAGGCCGCGGATCACGGTCTCGTTCTGAGTGGCATCGTGTTCGATCACAAGCGTCGGGTCTTCGGCGGCCATCTTGGTCAGCACTTCGGAGATGCGTCCCTCGTCGCCGCGCCGCTTGGGCTCGATCGCCAGGCCGTACATCGGCTTGGGGAATTCGAGCGGCTTCATGCGGATGAGGTCTTCGTCGTGCGAGTCGTGCAGCACGCAGTCGAAGATGATGTCGTCGACCTTCGCCACGGCGCCGATGTCACCCGGCGTGAGTTCCGAAACCTCGACGGTGTCCTTGCCCTGCATCAGGAACAGGTGGCCGACCTTGAACGCTTTCTTGCCGTCGCCGACGAAAAGCTGGGTATCGCGCGTGATGCGACCCTGGTGGACGCGAAACACGCCGATCTTGCCGACGTATGGGTCATTGACGACTTTGAACACGTGCGCCAGAACGTGCTTGCCGATGTCGGGTTGGGAGTGGAACGAGTCGGTGTTGCTCAGATCCGCGCTGCCGTTTCCCTTGTAGAACAACGGTGGATTGCCCTCGGTCGGATTGGGCAGATGGCGCGCCATCACGTCGAGCAGGTCCTGCACGCCCGCCCCCGTGCGCGCGGACACGAAGCACACGGGGATGATGTGACCGTCGCGCAGCGCCTTTTCGAGCGGCGCGTGCAGCGTGGTCGGATCGACCGCGCCCTCTTCCAGGTACTTCTCCATCGCGGCGTCGTCGACCTCGACCACCTGCTCCATCACCCGCCGATGCACATCGGCGACGGAGAGAAAGTCGGCTTCGCCCTGGTCGTGGTCGAAGCAGTCGATCACGCGCGCACCGCCCTCCGAGGGCAGGTTCACCGGCAACACCTCGGGGCCGAACGCGTCCTGCAGTTGCTCGAGCAGCATCGGCAGGTCGATGTTTTCGTGATCGATCTTGTTGACGACCAGGATGCGGCAGAGATTGCGGCTCTTGGCCCAATCCATCATCCGCCGCGTAACCAGTTCGATGCCATTGGTCGCGCTGACCACGATCGCCGCGGTCTCGACCGCGTCGAGGCTGCCGATCGCCTGGCCGAGGAAATCCGGATAGCCCGGGGTGTCGATCAGATGGATGCGGGTGCCGTTGTAGTCGCAGTGCAGGACGCTCGAGCGCAGCGAATGCAACGCAGTCTTTTCGAGCGGATCGTGATCGCTGATCGTGTTGCCTTTCTCCACGCTGCCGGCGGCGCCGATCATCTTCGACTTGGCCAGCAGTTGCTCCGCCAGCGATGTCTTGCCGGCCGCGCCGTGGCCTACCAGCGCTACGGTACGAAGGTTTGCCGTGGAAAAGTCCGTCATGTCTTCTCCTCCTGCCCGGTTGAGTGCACTGCCGCGAACCGCGTTTTGGCGGCAACTTTACGCCCTGCGCGGCGCCGCGTCGCCTCCGGTTGGACGCGAGCGGAGTCCAAGGCAAACTTGCATCGGAGCAACGAACGAGACGCGGCGCCTCGACCGCATCCACGGAGAGTGAACCGGTGACCGAAACGCCCGCCGCAACACGCACGTCGCCACCTGCGCACGCGCACATCGTCGTGATCGGCGGCGGCATCATGGGTTGCTCGGTGGCGTATCACCTCGCGCAGCTCGGTGCGCGCGATGTCGTCCTCCTCGAACAGGGAAGGCTGACCAGCGGCACGACGTGGCACGCCGCGGGACTGGTCGGCCAGCTGCGCAATCACGAGAGCATGACGCGACTGATCCGCTACTCGACGGATCTCTACGCGCGCCTTGAAGCGGAGACCGGACTCGGCACTGGGTGGAAGCAGTGTGGATCGCTCGCAGTCGCGCGCACGCGCGATCGACTCGTGCAGCTGCGCCGCACGGCTGCGGTGGCGAGCGCCTACGGGGTCGCGTGCGATGTCATCTCGCCCGCCGAAGCAGCTGCGCTGTATCCGATCATGCAAGTCGCCGGCCTCGAGGGTGCTGTCTGGCTGCCGGGCGACGGCAAGGTGAATCCCACCGACCTGACGCTCGCGCTGGCGAAGGGCGCGCGCAATCGCGGCGTGCGCATCTGCGAGGGAATCCGCGTCACCGGCGCGGAGCAGGCAACGGTCGACGGACGGCGCGGCATCCGCAGCCTGCAATGGCGCGACAAGAACGGCGACGAAGGCACGCTTGCCGCCGACCTCGTCGTGCTTTGCGGCGGCCAGTGGTCACGAGCGCTCGGACGGCAACTTGGTGTCGCGGTGCCGCTGTTTTCTTGCGAGCACTACTACGTCGTCACCGATCGCATAGCCGGCGTACATCGCGATCTGCCCGTGCTGCGCGATCCGGACGGCTACATCTACTTCAAGGAAGAGGTGGGCGGATTGCTGATGGGTGGTTTCGAGCCGGACGCGACTCCCTGGCTGCAGAGTGCCAAGCATCGCGGCGGCATCCCGGAGAACTTCGAGTTCCAGCTCCTGCCGGACAACTGGGACGCGTTCGAGATCCTGATGAAGAACGCGATCGAACGAGTGCCCGCGCTCGAGACCGCGAGCATCAAGCAGTTCTACAACGGGCCGGAATCGTTCACCGCCGATAACAACTTCATCCTCGGACCTGCGTCGGGACTGAGCAACCTGTTCGTGGGGTGCGGCTTCAATTCGACGGGCATCGCATCGAGCGGCGGCGCGGGCAAGGCGCTGGCCGAGTGGGTCGTGAATGGCGAACCGACACTCGACCTGTGGCCCGTCGATATCCGCCGCTTCGCGCCGTTCAATGCCAACGAGACCTGGTTGCCGGACCGGATCAAGGAAGTGCTCGGGATGCACTACAAGATGCCGTGGCCGAATCGCGAACTCGAGTCGGCCCGGCCGTTTCGCCGCTCGCCGCTCTATCACCTGCTGCGCGATGCGGGCGCGTGTTTCGGATCGAAGATGGGATGGGAGCGGCCGAACTTCTTCGCACCTGCGCCGGATGCGGCGCGCATCGAGTACAGCTGGGGACACCAGAACTGGCACGCCTGGGTCGCACGCGAGCATCGAGCGTGTCGCAACGACGTCGCCTTGTTCGACATGAGTTCGTTCTCCAAGCTGCTCGTGACGGGCAGCGATGCGCATGCGACGTTGCAGATGCTGGTCGGCAACGACGTGCCGGTCACGCCCGGCCAGACCGTCTACACAGGAATGTTCAACCACCGCGGCGGGTACGAGTCGGACTTCACGATCACTTGCATGGCTCAGGACGAATACTTGATCGTCACCGGCTCTGCGCAAGCGGTGCGCGATCGCGATGTGATCGAGCGCGCATTGCTCGCGCTTCCGACGCACCCGCGCTGCACGGTGGTCGACGTGACGAACTCGCTTGCCGTGCTGGCGCTGATGGGGCCGCGATCGCGTGCGCTGCTGGAGCGCGTCTCGACCGCACATTTCGACGCCGCGGCCTTTCCGTTCGGCGCGTCGCGACAGATCGACATCGGTTACGCGATGGCGCGCGCGACACGTATCACCTACGTGGGCGAACTCGGATGGGAGCTGTACGTCCCGGTCGAGTTCGCGGTCGGTGTCTTCGAGACCCTGATCGCCGCCGGTTCGGAATTCGGACTTGTGAATGCGGGCTACTACGCGGTCGATTCGCTACGGCTCGAGAAGGGATATCGCGCGTGGGGACGCGAATTGACGCCCGATATCAATCCGTATGAAGCAGGGCTCGCATTCGCGGTGAAACTCGACAAGCCCGGCGGGTTCGTCGGTCGCGACGCGTTGTCGCGGATCCGCGACGAGGTCGTTCGGCGGCGCGTGATTTCGCTGGTCGTCGATGCGCCCCACACCAATCTCTGGGGCAACGAACTGATTCTGCGCGACGGCGTACCGGTCGGGTTCGTCACGTCCGCGGCATTCGGCCACACGCTCGGCAAGCCGGTCGCGCTCGGCCTGGTCACCCGCGCTGACGGGGCAGCCGATGCGCCATGGATCGTTGCTGGGCATTTCACGATCGATCTCGCAGGCGAACGTTTCGCCGCGACCGCATCGCTCAAGGCTCCTTATGATCCATCCGGTGCACGGGTCCGCGCCTAGCTCGCCATGACTCTCAGCGTCGCGCTGGCGGTGCTGGTTGCGGCGTTGTTGCATGCCAGCTGGAACGCGCTGCTGAAAAGCGGCAGCGACATGCTGCTGGACACGGCGTCGATCGTGATCGGCGGCGGCATCGTTGCGCTTCCGCTTGTTTTCCTCGTCCCGGTTCCCGCGCACGCAAGCTGGCCGTTCATCGCCGGCTCGGCGCTGATTCACATCGCGTACTACGTGCTGATGGTCAACGCGTATCGCACCGGCGATCTTTCGCTCGTCTATCCGCTGATGCGCGGCACGGCGCCGATGATCACCGCGGTGCTCGGGATCGTGCTGTTGCAGGAGTGGCCGAGCGCGGTCTCGTGGCTTGGCATGGCGCTGATATCGCTAGGCGTGTTCGTGCTGGCACTGCGGACGGTCGACCACGCGCCGTCGCGCGCGGCAATCGGATTCGCGCTCGCCAACGCCGTGGTTATCGCCACCTACACGATCGTCGACGGCCACGGCGCGCGCATCGCGCAGGATGCGTGGGCATATATCTGCTGGCTGTTCGTTGTCGACACCGTTCCCTTCACGCTGGTGGTTGCCTACATGCGGCGCGGCACGTTCGTGCGGGCGATGTACGAGCGGCGCTGGCGCGGAATCATCGGCGGGGGCTGCTCGGCCGGTGCCTATGCCATCGCCGTGTGGGCAATGACGCTGGCTCCGGTGGCACTGGTCGCCTCATTGCGCGAGACCTCGGTGTTGTTCGCGGCGTTGATCGGTGCACGCGTGTTGCGCGAACGCCTGAGCGCCCGTCGCTGGGCCGGCGCGTTCGCGATCGTGCTCGGAGCGCTTGCCCTCAAGCTCGCCTGACGGGGCGCAAAAAAAGGCGGCCCCCAGGCCGCCGTCGTGCAGGAGCAATCCTTTTCTACGCCGTCTTGCGGCGGCGCGCGGCAACTACAAGGCTCAGCATCGCGCCGGCCACCAGGGCCAGCGTGCCGGGCTCCGGAACGCCCGAGACCGATTCGATGTAGACGACGAAGTCGTTGAAGTCCATGTCACTCGCGTTGTAGCGCAGGTCTTCCCACGCGAGGATGAAACTCGATGAACCCCATTGGCCTGGCGCATTGCCCGGCAGCTTGATGGTGTCGCCGTCGCCCTGGAACGCGACCATCTGATCGGCCCCATCTGGATTGCGCGACGGTTCGGAATAGAAGGTGCCGCCCGTCGTACCGAGGTAGTAGCCGAAGACGTTCTGCGTGAAGTAACCGGCGGCCGTCGTGTTGATGTCGAACGCCGTCATGTTGCCGTTGTTGTCGCGCTGCAGGTAGATCACCGACACCGAGCCGTTCTGGCCGATGCTCACCAGTGCCTGGTCAGCCTGGTCGGCAGGACCACCGAACAACTGCATCGTGTGGCCGTTGTTGGGGTCATAGATGCCGAACGTGTTGCTGTTCGCGTTGCCCGCGAGTTCGATGAGGATCGTTGCCGCCGACACGCCCGACGCTTCGATCGACCACAACTGGTCCTTCGCGTACTGGTCGGTGTTGACATTCGGTGCCAGCGAAACATCCGAGCAGGTCGGACAGGTCGCGCTCTTGTAGAGACCGTTGATGACGTCCTGCAGCGATGTTTCGCTGCCCGGTTGGATCACGGTAGCTCCGGCGGCGGCTGCGGCGCCCGCCAGGGTCAGTCCGGCAATCCAGGATTTGATCGACTTCAACGTGAACTCCCTTGTCGGCTCGCGCTACGCGAGCTAGTGATTTCATAGGGAGCAAGGCCTATACCAATGATTCAGATCAATGACTTGGCTGTGTAGACCGCAACAAATGTAAAGTTTGGCGACACCATACTTGCGGTAGTTGAGGGTTTTACCGGTGTCAGAGCTGGCGGATCCCCAACGCCCTCAGGGACTCGGAAATGGCGCTCACCACGTTGCGAAGCTCATTGCGATCGATCGCCCCGATGCACCCGACACGGAACGTCTCGACCTGCGTCAGTTTGCCCGGATAGAGGATGTAGCCGCGGTCGCGTACCGCGGCATAGAAGCGCTTGAACTCGTAGGCAGGATCGGACGGCGCGTGGAAGGTCACGATGATCGGGGCCTGCACCTCGGGTTTCAGGAAGGCGCGGAATCCGATTTCCTTCATGCCCTCGATCAGCGCCGCGCAGTTGGCGGCATAACGCGCGCCGCGCGCAGCTTGTCCTCCCTCGGCAAGAAATTGATCGATGGCGGCGCGCAGCGCGGCCACGACATGCGTCGGCGGCGTATAGCGCCATTGGCTCGTCTTCTGCATGTAGGCGTACTGGTCGTGCAGGTCGAGCGCCAGCGAATGCGACCGCCCGGCGCTCGCTTCGACGAGAGCCTTGCGCGCGATCACGAAACCCATGCCGGGAACGCCTTCGAGGCACTTGCCGCTCGCGGCGACCAGCGCATCGAACGGCGTCTTGCGGACATCGATCGGCAACGCGGCAAATGAGCTCATCGCATCGACGATCAGCGACTTGCCTTTTTCCTTGCAGACGCGCGCGATCCCCTCCAGGTCGTTGCGAATACCCGCCCCGGTTTCGCAGTGGACGAGTGCGACGTGCGTGATCGAGCCGTCCGCGGCAAGCGCGGCGGAGACCGCTGCCGCGGTCGCGGGCTGATCCTCGGGAATCGGCAAGTCGATGGCCGCGCGGCCCAGGTACTTGCACTCCCGGAGAATGCGCGCGCAATACGCGCCGTTGTTCGGCACCAGCACCCGTGCATCGCGCGGCACCAGCGTGCCGAGCGCCGCCTCGACCGAAAACGTGCCACTTCCTTGCATCGGAATGCAGACGTACTGGCCGTCGCCGGCGGGATCGACGATGCGCACGACGTCGCGGCAGATGCTGGTCGTGATCTCGTTGAAGGCCGCGTCCCACGAACCCCAGTCGCGCAGCATCGCCTGCTTGGTTGCAAGCGAGGTCGTCAGCGGTCCCGGTGTGAGCAGGATCGGATCATTGCCGATGATCATGCAGAACTCCCGTCAATTCCTGGTAGCGAAGCGCCATCCCTGCGTTCGCCGCACGAGCAGCCACTCGATGCAGAAGAGCAGCGCGGTGACGACCGCCGACGTGGCGACGATGAGCGTCGCCATCGCGCTCGCGCTTCCGACGTTGCCGGCCTCGTCGAGATGCAGGATCGAGATCGCGGCCAGCGTGGTCTTGGGTGAATAGAGAAAGACCACCGCCGAGATGGTGGTCATCGCGTTGACGAAGTAGTAGCGGCCGATGTCGACGATCGCCGGCAGGCAGACCGGCACCGTCACGCGCCAGAAGGTCTTGTAGAACGGCACCTTCAACGATGCCGACACCGATTCGAATTCGATATCGAGTTGCTTGAGTGCGGTGACCGCCGTGAGATGGCTCGACGAGTAGTAGTGCACCACCGTGCAGAGCACGAGGATGGTCATCGTGCCGTACAGGAACGACAGCGGGTTGGCTGGGTGATTGAAGAACAGGATGTAGCCGATGCCAAGCACCAGGCCGGGGACGGCCATCGGCATCATCGCCTGCAGTTGAATGAACGGCCGCAGGAAATCGGCGCCGCGCGTCTTCTCGAGCCAGTACGCGCCGCCGAAGGTGACCGCCGCGCCGAAGATCGCACACCAAACCGCCATTTTTACGCTGTTCCACCACGCCTCATCGACCCCCGCCTCCTCGAAGCCGAACGTGTAGTGGTTGAACGTGAACGACAGGTTGTACGGCCAGACCTTCACGAACGATCCGAACGCCGCCATCCCGATCACGAGCAGCATCGCCGCCGAGATCAGCAGCACGTACAACAATAGAAGCGTGTCGCGCAGCGGCGCCAGGCGCGGCTGGTACGGCACGGAGCGCGCCGTCAGCAGCGCTCTCTGGCGCTTGCGGACCATGCCATCGATCACGAATGCCACCACCACCGGCGCGAGCAGGATGAGGCCCACCACCGCGCCCATCGAGAAGTTCTGCTGCCCGATCACCTGCTTGTAGATGTCGATTGCCAGCACGCTGACGTTGCCGCCGATCACTTTCGGCACGCCGAACTCGGACACGGCCATCGTGAACACGACCATCGCCGCGGAGATCAGCCCGTAGCGCGCGCCGGGCAGCGTGATGGTCACGAACTTGCGCCAGCCGGGCGTCGCAAGCGAATCGGCCGCTTCATACAAGCGCGCGTCGGACAGTGCAAGCGATGCGAGCAGGATCATCACCGCGTGTGGAAACGCGGCGAAGGTCATCGCGAGCACCATGCCGGGCAGCCCGTAGATGGTCTTCAGCCCGAACCAGACCAGGACGCCTTTCAGCCAACCCTGGTTGCCGAACAGATAGATGAAGCTCAGCGCTGCGAGCAGCGATGGCGCGAGGATGGGAATCAACGCGATGTTGCGCCACAACCCCTTGCACGGGATGCGGCTGCGCTGGATCGCATAGGCGAACAGGAATGCCAGCGGCACGGTGAGAGCCGTCGTGATGAAGGCGAACAGCAGCGTGTGCTGCACCGAATTGGCGAATGCCGACGACGTGACATAGGCGCCGAAATTCGCGAGCCCGACGAACTTGCCCCCGCGATCCTCGACCGACCGTGCGAGCAGGCTGGCAAGCGGCAGCGTGAGAAAGGTGAGCAATGCCGCGGCGACAAGAACGAGCCCGCCGCGTGCGACGAGCCGTTCGCTCGAAAGGGGTGTCGGACGAGGCGTGAAGTCCGCCGCGGCGGCCGCGCTCATGGCGTGCCGGTCAAGCGGTTTGCGCGAACACGCGCACCCGCTCGCCGCGCAACGCGAAAGGAATCGATGCGCCTTCGCGCACGCCGAGCTCGAGCGCCTGGTTGAGCGAGAAATAGACCAGCAGGCGCTGCCCTTCGAAGCCTTCGACGTCGAGCGCGGCAAGACAATAGGTGCCGAGGAAATCCACGTGCTCGACGCGACCGCGCAACGCGTTCGGCATCGACTCGACCGCGCCCGAGTCGGACAAGACGCGGTCTTCCGGTCGCAGGTAGAGCCGAACTTGCTCGCCGCTGCCGACGCCGTTCGATCGCGTGGTCAATTCGACCTGGCCAACCCGGTACCGACCCGAGCCGACGCACACCGCCCTGAGCACGTTGACCTTGCCGAGGAAGTCGGCCACGAACGGCGTGGTCGGCTTCTCGTAAACCTCGAGCGGTGCGCCCACCTGCTCGATGTGCCCCTGGTTCATCACCACCACGCGGTCCGACATCGACAGCGCTTCTTCCTGATCGTGCGTCACCATGATCGTGGTGACACCGACGCGCCGCTGCAGCTGGCGGATCTCGCCGCGCAGTCGCTCGCGCTCCTTGGCATCGAGCGCGGACAGCGGCTCGTCGAGCAGCAAAAGGCTCGGCGCGGTCGCAAGAGCGCGCGCGAGCGCGATGCGCTGCTGCTGGCCGCCGGACAGCTGGCTCGGGTATTTGGCGCCCGAGTCTGGCAAGCCCACGAGCGTGAGCAATTCCTTGACGCGCGTCTCGATCTGCGCGCGGGCCTTGCGGCGATTGACGAGGCCGTAGGCGACGTTGTCGCGGATGGTCAGGTTGGGGAACAGCGCATACGACTGGAAGACGATGCCGTAGTCGCGTGCCGACGGCGGGGCGGTGGAGATGTCGCGCCCGCCCTGGACTACGCGCCCAGCCGTCTGCGTTTCCAGCCCCGCGATGATGCGCAGGAGCGTCGTCTTGCCGCAGCCCGACGGACCGACGAAGCAGACGAGTTCACCGGAGCGGATCGCAAGATCGATCGACTGCAGCGCGACGAAGCTGCCGAAGGCCTTGTGAATGCCTTCAAGCCGCAGGGCTTCCGCGCTGTCGCTCACGACCCGCACCCGCCCGGTCGGTGACGCCGATACCTGTGCGCGCTACTTCGCTGCCGCCTTCGATTCGTAACGCTTGCTCCATTCCGCGAGGATGCGATCGCGATTCTTGGCTGCCCACGCGAAGTCGTTCTTCACCAGTCGATTCGCGTAGTCGGCTGGAACGTTCGGCAGCGGCTTGGAAAGCGACGGGATCGCCACGATCGCGAAGTTGGCGCCAAAAAGACCCATCGCCTCATCGGTGGCAGCCCAGTCGAGGAGCTTCTGCGCCGCAGCCAGGTTCTTGGTGCCTTTGTGGATCGCCGACGCTTCGAGGTCCCA
>Ga0335076_10006069_pt1 | contig 12179 bp, 10 predicted proteins | sample Lox_Sample_25_FD_206717 | JGI IMG/M metagenome (GOLD analysis project Ga0335076, IMG submission 206717) | Soil microbial communities from Loxahatchee National Wildlife Refuge, Florida, United States - Lox_Sample_2.5 | ecosystem: Environmental > Terrestrial > Soil > Wetlands | place: USA...
ATCGGCGAAGAGCTCGCGGCGCACTTTCGCAGCGCGGACGTCTTCGTCTTTCCGAGCCGCACGGACACGTTCGGGCTGGTGCTGCTGGAGGCGATGGCGAGCGGCACGCCCGCGGCGGCGTTCCCGGTGGCCGGTCCCGTGGATGTCGTCCGGCACGGGCGCTCTGGTATTCTAGGCGACGACCTGCGTGCGGCCGCGCTTGCAGCGCTCGAGCTCGACCGCGAGACCGTGCGCCGCCACGCGCTTGGCTTCTCCTGGGAGCGCGCGACCGCACAATTTCTGAGCCACTTGCACCCAAATCATGCACACGCCGGATTCGCTTGAGAGCCCGCACAAGGGGCAGAGCGGCATCCGCAGGCTGATCAACGCACTGTTCTATTCCCTGTCGGGACTGAAGCTCGCCTTTCGCCATGAAAGCGCGTTTCGCCAGGAGATCGCGCTCGCCGTTATCCTGATCCCGCTGGCGTGCGTGATTCCGGTAGGCGCTGTCGAGCGCGTGCTGCTGATCGCGTCCGTGCTGCTCGTGCTGATCGTGGAGCTTCTCAACTCCAGCATCGAGGCTGCCATCGATCGCATAGGCTTGGACACGCACCGTCTTTCGAAGCGCGCCAAGGATCTCGGCAGCGCGGCGGTGCTGATCGCACTCACCGCGCTCGCCGTCACCTGGGTCCTGCTCGCCGGGCCGGTGCTGCTGGCGCTCGCAGCACCAGCACGCTAGATCCAGCTATCAGCCGCTAGAACCGGTACTACGCTCCCACGGAAATGCCCTGCAGATGGCCGCCGGCGAAGCAATGCGAGCCGGTGTTCGAGGTCGTTCCCGTTGTGGCGTCGAATGCGGCCTCGGGCGTCGAATCGTGGCAATCGACCGTCACCGCGTGGCCCCCGGCGCCGAGATCGTAATGCGCGGAACTATTGTTGAGCTTCGCGCGGCAGGCGGGCGCCAGGGTTTCAGTTCTGCGGCCCAACGGTGCCCGCCGTTCACGGGTGGCCGGAAGTCGGATATCCTTGCCGCAGCATCGATCCTCCTCACTTATTTCTGAAGCGATCATGACAATCGATCACGCTCCCCGCGGCGTATTTGTTCCCGCGCTCACGCCTTTTCATCCCGACCTCTCGGTGGACGAGGAACGCCTCGTCGACCATTGCCGCTGGCTGCTCGCCGAGGGCGTGGACGGGCTCGCGCTGTTCGGAACGACCAGCGAGGCGAACTCGCTTTCACTCGGTGAGCGGATGAACCTGCTGGAGCGGATAATCGCCGCCGGCATTTCGCCCAGCTTGCTGATGCCGGGGACCGGCTGTTGCGCGTTGCCGGATACGGTCGTGCTCACCCGCCACGCCGCGGACAGCGGCTGCTTCGGCGTTCTGATGTTGCCGCCGTTCTACTACAAGGGTGTCGCCGACGACGGCCTTTTCGCCAGCTTTGCCGAAGTGATCGAGCGGGTCGGCGACGGGCGACTGCGCATCTATCTCTATCACATTCCGCCGATGGCCGGCGTTGGCTTCTCCTTGTCGCTGATCGAGCGGCTGCTCAAGAGGTACCCCGGGATCGTGGTCGGCATCAAGGACAGCTCCGGAGACTGGAAGAACACGCAGGCGCTGCTCGACACCTTCCCGGGGTTCGAGGTTTTTCCGGGGAGCGAAAGCTACCTGCTCGACGCCCTGCGCCGCGGGGGAGCAGGGTGCATCTCGGCGACCGCCAACGTAAACCCGGCCGGGATCAGCGAGCTCCTGCAGAACTGGAAGACAGCGCGGGCGGACTCGCTGCAGAAAAGCATCGCAGCCGTTCGTGCCGCGATTCAACGCTTTCCGATGATCGCGGCGAACAAGGCCATCCTCGCTCGGCTTCGAAACGCGCCGCAATGGAATCTCCTGCGGCCGCCGCTGCACGCCCTGGCGCCGGAAGCGAGAACCCAGCTCTTCACGGAACTCGAGTCTCTTCAATTCGGCCCGCGTCCCAGAGTGACGGCTTGAGTTTCTCGCGGCGCGGCCGCGCACCTCCTTGCGGTTGCGACGGAACCGCGCGCAGCGCTTGGTACAATTGCGGCCGATCATTTCCGCCGCTTACTCGCTGATGCCTCGCTTCGGTTGCTTCTTCTCGCCATGGAGGACGATACGTCACACGAGCGTTTTGATTGCGCTCGTCGCGATCGCCGCTCAGCCGGTGGCCGGGCAGAACACTCTCGACGAAGGGATGGCAGCATATCGCAGGGGCGATTACGCCCGGGCGATCGAGTTGTGGAGCCCCCTCGCGGAAAAGGGCAACGCCATGGCGCAATACAGCCTCGGCGCGATGTTCGCCGAAGGCAAAGGCGTGCCGCGAGACGACAAGGTTGCGTTCACCTGGTTCAAGAGGGCGGCCGAGCAGGGCGATCCCAACGCGCAATACAACTTGGGCGCGAGCTATGCCCAGGGCCTCGGTGTCGCGCGGAACGATGCGGAAGCGGCCAAGTGGTTCAAGCGTGCCGCGGAGCAGGGAATGGCCTACGCGCAGCTCAACCTCGGCTTGCTCTACGCCGCCGGAAGCGGCGTGCCGCAGGACAGCGTGGAGTCCATGACCTGGCTGCAGCTTGCGCTGTTCGCTCTGCCTCCAGGCGCCGCGCGCTCCGATGTCGCCAAGGCAATGCAGGATGTCTCCGAGAAGATGACTTGGGAGCAGCGGGAGGAGGCGCGCGAGCGCGCCAGCACCTGGAAGGCGAAGCCCGAAGCGAAGCCGGAGGCGAAGGCCGATACGAGCCCGGCAGCGAAGTGAGCTTTTCGCTGGAGGGTTAACTGCGAAGCAGGTGCTCCGCCCGCTCGCGCTCGCGCGGCGCCCCGGATGCTGCAAAAAGCTCGGCCGCGCGTGCTGCATCGCTGCGTCCAGACGACGGGTTCCCGTGCGTCAATCGCAGCACCGCTCGGCCGTAGAGCGCGCGGCCGAGCTCAAGCCGGCTGCCCGTCTCGGTAAGGGTTTCGATGGCATCCCCGAAGGCGGCCGCGGCTTCCTCCGGGCTATCCCTTGCCGCGAGGATCTGTCCCTGCACCCGGCGCGCGAGTCCTCGATAGTGCGGGGCCTTTGCGAACTCCGCCACCTCGAGCGCTTTGGCGGCCAGCGCTGCGGCCTCTTCAAGGCGCCCTGCGCGCACATGCGCGTCCGCGGCATGGCCCATGATCAGATTTCGCGCGACACCGTTCTCGGTGTTACGCACGAGGGCGACGTACTGTTCGTAGGCGTCGAGCGCAGCACCGAGATCTCCGCGCTGCATCGCGGAGTAGCCGAGCCCATTGAGCGCGCCAGCCGACAGTATCAGCTGATCGACTTGCTTCGCGCGAGCCCAGCCGCGCTCGGCGTGCGCAAGCGCGGTATCGTCGTCACCCATGTCAGCCGCAGCGAGTGCGGCGGCTGGATCGAGCCACGCGGCGAGCCGCTCCTCTCCGATCTGGTCGGAGAGCGCGATCGCATCCCGCGCACTCGCCAGCGCTAGCGCCAGCTCGCCCTTGCCGAAATACGAAGTCGTGACGCAGAACCCGCTCCAGGCGATACGGGCGAGCGCACCAATCTTGCGCCCCTCCTCGCGGTCGCGTGCCGAAAAGGCCAGCGCTTCGTCCCAATGCCCGCGCCCCGAGGCATTCTCGGCGAGGAATTCGTTGCCCATGGCGATGGCCAGAGGGAATCCCTCGCGCTCGCCGAGCTTGATGCTCGCTCGGGCCCAGTCGTCGCTCTCGTCGAAGCGCAAGAGGTGCTGGTAGGCGCCAGCGAGGTACGACTGAATGTTGCACAAGGTCCACGGATCGCCCAGAGGCTCCGCAAGCTGCCTCGCCCGGTCCAGGAATTCGATCGCCTTGCGATGCTCCGTGCGGTAATGGTAGTAGCGGCCGACGATCGCGGTGGCGAGCGCGAGCGCGTTGGTCTGCGTTCCCGGATCGAGCTCCCGTAGCGCTTCCTCCAGGCGGGCCAGGCCCCGCGGATCGCCGAGCGGGGAGTAGGCGTTGCCTATCTTCGCCTTGAGCGCGGCGCGCGCCTGGGCCGTGGGTGCCTCGCAGAGGGCTCGCTCGTAGCTCTCGACGGCGAGGCGCACCACGCCGCGTGCGTCGTGGATGTCGCCAAGCTGCTCGTCGATCGCGGCGAGCTCGGACGTGCGGGCCAGACCCTCGGCCGATTCGCGCGCCTGCTCGAGGAACTTGACCGCTTCGTCGAGGGCGAAAACGCGCTCCGCGTTGTCAGCCGCGCGCCGCGAGTTGGCAAGCGACCGTTCCAGGTCTCCCGCCTGAGTGAAGTGATAGGCGAGATCCTGCGCGTGCTCGTCGGAGCCGGCGCCGGACGGGGCAGCGTAAAGCTTCTCCAGGGCCTCGCCGATGCGCTGATGAAGACGACGGCGGCGGATCGGATTGAGTTCCTCGTAGAGCACCTCGCGGATCTTGTCGTGAGTGAATACGAAGTTGTCGCCACCCCGCGTACGCGCGCCGGGTGCGCCTGTCTCGGCGCGAATGAGCTGTGCGCGGCTCGCGTCATCGAGCGCATCGAGCAGGGCGTCCTCGCCCGCGGCTGACACACAGGCGAGCTCCCCGAAAGAAAAACTCTTTCCCAGCGCGGCCGCCGTGCGCAGCGTGTCGACCACTTCGTCGCGAAGCCGGGTGAGCCTGCGCCCGATCGCCTCCTTGACGCTCTGCGGGAGCGTGAGCTCGTGCAGCTCCTTGCGCATCCAGCGGCCGTCATCGCGATAGATCTGGCCCTGCTCGATCAGCGATTTGACGACCTCCTCGATGAAGAACGGGTTACCCTCGGTCTCCTGGTGCACGGCCGAAGCGAAATCGTCGGAGACGCTTTCCTGGCCGAACAGTGCGCCAAGCAGCGCGTTGGTGTCGCTTCCCGAAAGCCGCCCGAGCATGAGACGAGTCGCGAGCCGCTCGCGGTTCCATTCGACGAGCGCGGCGGCGAGCGGGTGTGCGCGATCGAGCTCGATCTCGCGGTACGCGGCGAGCACCAGCACGCGATCGTTCTTGAGACACCGCAGCAGATAGTTCAGAAGGGACAGAGTACCCTGGTCGGCCCAGTGCAGGTCGTCGAGGAACAGCAGCAGGCCGCGCGCCGCGGCGAGAGATTGCAGGAAGCGCGCCGCGTTGTCGAATAGCCGCAGGCGCTCCTCGTTTGGAGCGAGCGGTGGATTCGGCGCGAGCGGCCCGATCTTCGCTTCGATCTCGGGCGCGAGCTTGGCGATCTCCGTGGCCGTCGCCCCAAGTGCGGCGCGCAGTTGCTCCGTGCTCTGCCAGTGGACCCACTCGCGCAGGGCCTCGACGATCGGGAGATACGGCGTCGTTGCTTCGTACTCGTAGCAGCCCCCGCGCAGGATCGGGGCACCGCTCGCACGCGCGTGGGCGATGAGCTCCTGGGCGAGGCGGGTCTTGCCCACGCCGGGCTCGCCCGAGAGCAGGACGAGATGGCCGTGCGCCTGTTGCGCCTGCGCCCAGTGCTGTTTGAGCTGCTGCGACTCCGCCGCGCGGCCGACGAGTTGCGCATGCACGAGCTGGTGCAGCGGTGCCGCGGGCGCCGCGCCTGCGTCCTCGACGCGCAGCGGAGGAAACTCGCCAGGGAGGTCGGCGGCGACGAGCTGGAAGATCGGCTCGCTCTCGCTCAGACCGCGCAGCTTGTGCGGGCCGAGGTCGCGCAGCGCAGTCCCGTCCGGCAGCTGTCCCTCCACCCCTTCGGCCGCCGCGGTGGACAGCAGTGTCTGACCGCCGTGCCCCGCTGCGGCGACGCGTTGTACCCGCACCAGCGTCAAGGACGACAGATATTCGCCGTCGCGGGTCTCGGCGGCCCCGGTGTGGAGCCCCATGCGCACGCGGAGCGCGCCGATCTCGCCCCAGTTCTCGCGCTGCAGGGCGCGCTGTGCATCGAGCGCCGCGACCAGAGCGTCGTCGGCGTTGGCAAAAGCCGAGCACAGCGCATCCCCGACCACCTTGAACACGCGCCCGTTGTGCGCGTCGATCGCGCCCTGCACCAGCGACTGATGTCGCGCGAGGGCGTCCTTCACCGCATCGGGATGCCGCTCGAAGAGCTGCGTCGACCCTTCGATGTCCGTGAAGAGAAAAGTAACCTTGCCGCTGGGCAGGTCACTCGTGCCGGCCGAAGTCATGACCGATGCAATGTCAAAGGCGGCGCGGTCAGGACGGCGCCCTCGATCCAGCGCCTACTTCATCCAGCGCGAAGGATGGGGGTCATCAAAGGGTCCGAGCGGCCGCGCCTCCTGTCCCTGCAGCGTGGCTGCTACCCGCCGGCGCAAGCTGAGGCGCTCGATGCCTTGACGCACGATGTGCTCGAACCAGCGATCGCGTACGGCGCGACCGGCACGGTTCTCCTGCCGGATGAGATCGATGAGGAGAGAAGCCATTTCGTTGCGCTCGTTCCGATCGGGGATCACGGCGACCCAGATGCGCAGGTCGAGCCCCTGCAGCCGGCGCTCGGCGCGCGCGATGGCGACGGCGAGATCGTCCGCGGTCCACGCTTCAAGCAGGCGATGCGGAACTTCGCGCGGACGGGCGTCTTGCAGGACCTCGGTGAGCGCCACGACCCCTGGCTGGCGCACGTAGCTTGAATTGTTGAGGTCGAAGTCGCGCTCGATCTCGTTGAACGAGTAAGCGGCGAGCAGCTGGATGAGATTCGTCGGAACGTTGCTCAGGACTGCCTCCCAGGGCCCGAGGGGCCCGGAGAAATGCTCCGGCAGTCGCTAATTTACGCCGCGGCGGGCGTCTGCGCCAGCCTTGGGCTTCAGGCGGCGTCGAGCGGGCGCCTGCGCAGGGTGCGAGCCCCGGTCGGCTCGCCATACAGGCCGTTGGCGAGATCGACCGCGAACTGGGCGACCCAATTCTCGCGCGGACCGCCCCAGTAGATGTTGCGCCTGCGCGTGCTGGCACTGCTCACCTGGACGGCGTAGTTCGAGGTCCAGGGCGAACTGGCGCGGGTGGCGTCCGCACGTCGCACGCTGAGGCTGAAGTCGTCGTGACTGAATCCGAATCGGCTCAGCTCGGCCTCGAAGTCCTGTTTTTCGCCCACCAACTCCATCACCCTTGCATCACCTTCGCATCGGACCGTCATGGCTCGCCTCCGCTGGCTGGTGAGCTAATCTTGGCGCGTGTTGTGTTACGTCGCTGTGACGGCCGGGGTCGTTCGCTGTGGCAGGGCGGGGCAGGCCGCGTTGGCCATGCCCGCCGCGGCGCGTCAAGGCCCGAGGCGATGCACCTGGGCCTTGGGCAGGTGCTTGAGGAGCAGCCGGTAGATATCGAGATCGAATTCGGCGCGGGGCGGCGCTTCGAGAAGCGAAGCGAGCTCGGCGTCGCTTCGCGCGGTACCGAGCCAGCGCCAGTCGCGCAGCACGTGAACGTCGATGCGCTCGCCGGTGAGCGAGACCTCGCGCACGCCGATCACGCCCGGATAAGGCCAGCGCTTCAGCGCGTGTTTCGTCAGCACCGCGCGCAGCCGCAGGTGGTGTGCCGCATGCGTCTCCGCTCCGACGCAGGCGCCGGCGCAGCGGCCCAGCTGGCGCGCGAAGCACGGTCCTTCGCGCCGCTCGAGCCCGAGAGCGGTCCAGCATAGCGCAGCCTCAGCGGCCAATCCGCGCAGCGCCTCGCGGGCTGCGCGCCGGGAGTTGAACGGCCCGTAGAGATCGTCCAGCGCAGTCGGATCGATCTCGTCCGACGCCACGTAGCGCGGAAGGCCGGGCTCCGCCGAAACGCGAAGTGCGAACATGTACGCCCTTCGGCGCAGCCGAACATTGTACGCAGGCAGCAGAGTCTTGATGCGCTTCGACTCGAGCAACAGCGCGCCGAGCTCGCCGGCCGTCTCCTCGAAGTCGATGCGCGTGATCTCCGTGGACAGACGCAGATCGTTCGCGCTCCGATAGTCGGAGGAGAAATGCGCGCCGATGCGCTCGCGCAGGTTATTGCTCTTGCCTATGTAGAGCGCCGGCGCGTTCGCGCCGTAGAAGCGGTACACGCCAGGCGTTTCCGGGATGGTCTCGAGAGCGTCCGCAGGCAGCTGCGGCGGCAAGCTGGGCCGTCGCAGAAGACGCTGCACCGCGGCTTCGATCTCCTGCGCCGGCTTCTCGCGATAGATCGCTTCTACGAACGCCCGCAGGATTCGCGCGTCCCCAAGCGCACGGTGACGATCGTTCGCGTCGAGTCCGTGCCGGGCGACCACTGCGTCAAGATTGTGGGGGCCCGAGCCCGGGTAGAGCCTTCGCGAGAGGCGCACGGTGCAGAGCAGCTTTGCGCTGAACGAGCGGCCGAGGCGCGCGAACTCGTGCTTGAGGAAGCCGTAGTCGAAGCGCGCGTTGTGCGCCACCAGGAGGCAGCCCGACAGGCGCGACAGGACTTCTTCCGCGATCTGCCGGAAGGTCGGCGCGGAGGCGACCATTGCATTGGTAATCCCGGTCAGCGCCTGGATCTCGAACGGAATGCTGCACTGGGGATTGACCAGCGTGCTCCACTCCTGCGGTGCGCCGGCGGTATCAACGCGGACGATGCCGATCTCGGTGACCCGACCCGCCGCGGGCGAGGTGCCCGTGGTCTCGAGGTCCACGAAGGCGACGGAAGGTGCGAGCATCGGCCCTTGACGAGAGAACGATCGTTCGCTAGTCTACACCCGTGTCGAACGATCGTTCCTATCTGGAGGCATTGCAGGATTACTACGCGCGTCACCGGGCGCTGCCTTCCTATGCCTCGATCGGCGCGCTCCTCGGGCTGCGCTCCAAGTCCTCCGTCGCCGCGCTCGTGGCACGGCTGAAGCTCGCGGGCCTGCTCGAGTCGACTCCCGACCGCAGGCTCGCGCCGACGCGGCGTTTCTTCGGGCGGCCGCTCGCCGACTCGCCGGTGCACGCCGGGCTGCCGAACCCGATCGAGGATGCGGCGGCCGACGCCCTCACCATCGACGATTATCTGATCGACCGCCCCTCGCAGACGGTGCTGGTTCGCGTCAAGGGCGACTCGATGCAGGATGCAGGCATTCTCGACGGCGACCTGGCGGTGGTGGAGAAGCGCAACACCGCGCGACGCGGCGACATCGTCATCGCGATCGTCGACAACCAGTTCACGCTCAAGCGCCTCGATCTCGAGCGGGGCCGCTTCATTCTTCGCCCGGAGAACAAGGCGTATCCGATCATCCGCCCGGAGGGTGCGCTGGAGATTTTCGGCGTGATGGTCGGGCTCGTGCGCAAGACCGCCTGAGCGCGGCGGCCGGTTGCGTTCGAATCGACGAAGTGATTGGCGAGGCTACGCCTGGCCGGCGTCGACGTCGTGGCCTTCTGCGCGCCAGCGCAGCATGCCGCCGGCGAGATTGGCGATCTTGCCGAAGCCCGCTTTCTGCAGCAGCACCGAGGCCTGCGCGGAGCGCGCACCCGAGCGGCAAACAGTCACGACCGGTTGCTCACGCGAGAGCTCGCCGGAGCGAGCGGCGAGCGCGCCGAGAGGTATCAGCTTCGCTCCCCGAATGCGCCCCAGCGGACCGTCGTACTCGTCGACCTCGCGCACATCGACGATCTGCACGCCGGAGGCACACTCCTCGAGCGCGTCGGGCTGGATCTCCCAGATGCCGGCGAAGGTGAACGTGAGCGGCGCCCACCCGGGCTCGGCAGGAAGTGCAGTGTCCTTCTCCGGTTGGCCGCAGCGCATGTTTGCGGGCACCGCGATGTCGATCAGCTTCGGATGGGGCAGGCCGAGATTGCTCATGTAGCCGACGAAATCGGCTTCGCCGATTTCTCCGCCGAGCCGGGGATTGAAGCGCCGCTCCTCGGCCACGCTGGTCGCCGTCAGGCCGCGATAGTCGTGGGCCGGGTAGAGCAGGCACGGCGGGGGCAGCGTCAGGATCTGACTTCGCACCGAGCTGTACATCGCGCGCGCGTCGCCGTGCTGGAAATCGGTCCGGCCGCTGCCCCGGATGAGCAGGCAGTCGCCGGTGAACGCCATGCTCTCGTCGTCGAGGACGTAGGTCACGCAGCCGAGCGTGTGCCCCGGCGTTGCCCGCACCCCGAGGTGACGCCCGCCGAACGCGATGCGGTCACCGTGCTGCACGTAGCGATCGGCGCCCTGCGCACCGCTTGCGGCGGAAAGGACGATCTCGCTGCCGAACTGCCGCTTGAGCAGCCACGCTCCGGTGACGTGATCCGCATGCACGTGCGTTTCGAGCGTGGCGATGAGCTTGAGATCCAGCTCGGAGACGAGTGCGGCATCGCGACGAGCCTGCTCGAATACCGGATCGATCAGCACCGCCGCCCGCGATCGCGGGTCGCCGAGAAGGTAGGAGTAGGTCGAGGATTGCGGATCGAAGAGCTGGCGGAAGATCAGCATGGCTTCTCGAGCCGCTCGACCTCGACCAGGCAATCGTAGAACGTCGCCGCTCGCCCGAGGTCGGTCAGCGCCTGACCGGTGAGCGCGTTGGCGTTGTTGCCGTCCGGGGAAAGCTTGCGCCACCAGATCGACAGGGCGACGACCACGCCCGTCCGCGACCGGGTCGAGACGCGCGCGGTGAGCCGGAGCGAGCCGCGGCCGTTGAAGACCCGCACCTGGTCCCCGTCGGCAATGCCGCGCGCGGCAGCATCGTCGGGATGAATGTCGAGCCACGGCGTCTGCTCGTGCTCGATGAACACCGGCAGGTTGGCGAACGTGGAGTTGAGCGCGTGCCGCGCCGGCGGCGAGATGATGGCCAGCGGAAACTTCGCCGCGAGCGCGGGGTTGCTCGCAGCCGATTCGCGCGGCGGAATGTAGGTCGGCAGCGGATCGATTCCCTGCTGCTTGAGGCTCTCCGAGTAGAACTCGCACTTCCCGGATGGCGTCGGGAAGCTGCCTTGCGCGAACGGCGCGAACGGCGTCGGAACGTCGAGGCGCCGCCATCCTTCCGTTCGCAGCTTCTCCCAGTCGAGCCCGCGCAGACGAGGGTGGTCGGGCAGAAACGCGTTGCGCGCGATGTCCTCGTCGCTCTCGCGGAAGCAGTCCTCGCCGAACCCCATGCGCGCGGCAAGCAGCCGGAACACCTCGGTATTGGGCTTCGCCTCGCCCAGCGGCGCGATCGCGGGGTTGTTGGCGAGGACGTACAAGTGCCCGTATGAGGAGTGCACGTCGAGATGCTCGAGCTGCGTCGTCGCCGGCAACACGATGTCGGCGTAATCGGCCGTATCGGTCAGAAACACGTCGTGCACGACGCAGAACAGGTCCTCGCGCGAGAACCCGGCGACGACCTTGGCCGATTCGGGCGCCACCGCGAGCGGATTCGAGTTGTAGACGTAGATCGCGCGAATCGGCGGGTTGCGCGTCTCGAGCAGAGCGTCGCCGATGGCGGACATATTGATCGTGCGCGGATTGTTCCAGATGAGGTCGGGGCGCTCGAGCGCCTTGCTGTTTACGGGATACGCTCCGCTCGAGGAAAGAAGCGCGCCGCCGGCAGGCTCGCGCCACGCACCGACCAGTGCGGGCAGGCAGGCCGCCGTGCGCATTGCCATGCCGCCTCCCGCGTGGCGCTGCATGCCGTAGTTCAGGCGGATCGCCGCCGGCTTTATCGTGCCGTAGTCGCGTGCGAGGCCAACGATGTCAGCTGCGGGCAGGCCCGTGATCTGCGCCGCCCGTTCCGGCGGATATTCGCGGACGCGCTGGCGGAGCGCATCAAAGCCCAGCGTGTAGCGATCGATGTAGTCGTGATCGAGCAGATCCTCCGCGATCAGCACGTGCATCATGCCGAGGGCCAGGGCCGCGTCCGTTCCGGGCAGCGGTGCAAGGTGCACCTGGCACTTCTCGGCGGTGAGGCTTCGATAGGGATCGATCGCGACCAGCTTCGCCCCGCGGCGCTTGGCCTCCTGCACGCGACTCCACAGATGCAGGTTCGAAACGATCGGATTCGAGCCCCAGATCAGGATGAGCTTCGCGTTCTCGAACTGCTCGATGTCGGTGCCGATCGAGGCGCCGATGGTCGCGACGTAACCCGCCTTGCCGGCGGTCGAGCAGATCGTGCGGTCGAGCAGCGAAGCGCCGAGCCGATGGAAGAAGCGTCGATCCATCGAGCAGTACTGCAGGAGGCCCATCGTGCCCGCGTAGCTGTAGGGCAGGATCGCCTGCGGTCCGTCGGCGGAGGCGGCGATCTCCTTGAAGCGCGTGGAGATCGTGTCGAGCGCCTCGTCCCAGCTCATGCGCTCGAAGCTCCGTGATCCCTTTCTGCCGGTGCG
>Ga0335076_10006070_pt1 | contig 12179 bp, 13 predicted proteins | sample Lox_Sample_25_FD_206717 | JGI IMG/M metagenome (GOLD analysis project Ga0335076, IMG submission 206717) | Soil microbial communities from Loxahatchee National Wildlife Refuge, Florida, United States - Lox_Sample_2.5 | ecosystem: Environmental > Terrestrial > Soil > Wetlands | place: USA...
GAAAAAAGACGGCGTCCGACCGTTGTTAAAATATTGTCATGGTTGTTTCGCGCTCATAGGCCCTTAAAGCAGCATGAGATCCGAGAAGCAATTGCCATTCGTCTCGGTGCGAAGACGCTATCGAAGCCACTGCTGCATTTAGATTCGCTCATTCAATATTGCCTAGGTTTGGTAACGATGGATGATACTACCGAAATAGTGCGCTTCTCACATTTTACGGTCAAAGAGTTCCTCGCTATTCATTTTGAGAATCAGCTGCTCTCACCAATAGATTGCGCGCGATTATGTCTCGCATACATAAATTTTGAGATCTTCGAAAAGGGACCTTGCTCGAACAAAGGACAATACGAAAAGAGAAGAAACGAGCATCGATTCAGTGAGTATGTGACCTTGTTTTGGGGCGCATATGTAAAAGGTGAAGGCGAACACGATCAGCAAGTAGTCGACGCACTATGTCAGTTTTTCGAATCGCGAAAAAAACGGGCAGCCCTCCGCCAGATTCACCGAATTGTGAATGTTGACCCCTTTGCCCGTTCGGCATTCCGGAAAATTTTTAAGGTTGCGGAACGTCAATTGAATGCATGGACTCCGCTTCACACCGTCGCACATGAAGGGCTGGCAATCTTCTACGAAAAGTACATTGGAAGTCAACGTTCTCCTAGTTTTTGCGAAAGGCTCCGCGACATCGAGCTGGGTACCGTGCATTCGGAAGACGAGGAAAGGATGAACCCTCTATTGTTGGCGTGCACCCGAGGCCATTCTGCTGTGGCGAGTCTAATCATTGCGGATGGTGCGGACGTTATGGCACATGACCGTTATGGAGAGACTTCATTACATCAAGCAGCATCCAATGGGCATCTTGAAGTCGTTAAGTTGCTGCTTCAGAAGGATGCTGAGATCAATTCGACGGATAACGGCAAATGGACCCCATTGCATAAAGCAGCCTGGGGAGGACATTTTGAGGTCACGAAATTGCTTCTGGATTCTGGTGCCAAGATCAACGTACAGGACGTCTCTCAATGGACACCACTGAATAAAGCGGCATCGAGAGGACATCATGAGGTCGTGAAGGTTCTGCTTGACAGGGATGCTGAGATTATTAGCTCACGAAATCAGTATCAATGGAGTCCGGTGCACGAAGCAGCATCCGCGGGGCATCTTGAGGTGCTGAAATTACTGCTTGACAAGGATGCTGACTTGGTCAATGTAAAGGACAATTTCGGACGCACGCCCTTGTATGAAGCAGCAAATGGAGAATATTATGCGGTGGCGGAAGTGCTGCTTGCCAAGAACGCTGATGTCAATGCAAAGGACAGTGACGGAGAGACTCCTTTGCATAGAGCGGCATTGAACGGCTATGGTCAGATGGCATCTTTGTTATTTGACAATGGTACTAAGATCGATGCGAGGAACAATGAAGGACAAACTCCTTTGCATAAAGCAGCGTTAGGTGGCCATCCCAAAGTCCTTGCGTTCCTTCTAGACCGAAGAGCTGAGATCAATGCAAAGGACAATGATGGACAGACTCCCTTGCATATCGCAGCATCAGCGGGGAACCACGAGATTGTGAAGCCACTGCTCGATAGGTGTGCCGAGACTTTCCCAGAAGACAAATTGGGACGAACGCCCTTGCAGGAAGCAGCATCGAGAGGACGGGAAGTGCTGAACTCCTTACTTGCCGAGAGCAATCAAGATGACAATTTTGGATGGATTCCATTGAAAGGGTCGTCATGGGGGAATTATGTCATGGTCATCTCCGAGCTGTGTAAAGCCCTTCATACGGACAATGAAATCAGTGACCCTTTCCATAGCGATGTCCAAAGTGTCTTCACTAATCTGGCACGTGCGTTTGCTGGAGATTACTTATTCTGGAGAACTCTAGGAAACGAGTTCCTACGTCAGCAGATGTTCACAGAGGCAATTCATGCCTATGACACGTTCGTTCATAAATTCGTTTTTAGAATAATTTTTCTCTATGACCCGTCTGTTGGCAAGTTCGTCGAGACGCTCAAACGGCCCTTGAACCTCGAATGTCTGGATTTTCAAGTTCGATGCCAGAAGTGCTCGAAGAGCATTCGTGGATATCATTTCAAATGCAAGACGTGCCCTTGGGATGTCAATTACTGCCAACATTGCGTACAAAGGGACTGGAACGATCGTGAACACCCGCTTGAAGAACTCCTTCAAATCCCGTCATGCTGGCCGCTTGCACCAACCCCACAAGTAGAGGGTGCCGTTCTGAGCGAGGGTGATGCTTAAACAAACATTTTGTTCTGTATTGAACCATGAAGCGGCTAGCCTAATTAGTCAACGAATCGATTTTACGTGATTAAAACATCGTACAGTCCGGCACATCTCACGGATTGTTACATCGAACCTCCAAAGCGTAGATGCATATCAAGAATCAGTCCCCTCAGTTTCATCGCTTTGAGTCCATTTCGCCAACCTTTATTGACATCATCCTTGAGCTCGATGAAGGCACGCAAGGACGTTAAAATCGAGAGGACAAAAGTTGCCGTGTCCTTCCGCTGCGTGCCTAATTTCTACCGACCATCGCACGTGACATCGTTGCACTCGACCGTTACAAGAAAGCACTGTGAGGTTATTTCATGCAAGTATGTCCCAAACCTGCATGGGTTATAAGACATCGCTGTTCCATAAAGGGTGGTCCACGAATCGGCGACATTCCCATGGAATAGGAATTATTCGCCGCGAGAGGATATGACTAAAGAAATAGAAGTGCTCGATCAAGTAATTGCAGTCAATGAAAAGGAAACGGGAAAAGAGGAGGATTCGAGATTGATTTATTGTCGAGCAAATAAGAGATGAATTTTCAAGGGAGATGGTGTCGAGGAGTTCTAATCTGTGCAATTTTGGGCGACCCATATCCATTGAAAGGAAAGGATGTCAAGGCGATTCGTGCCTCACCCAGGTTTTGTCCTAGCGACGAGTAGTTTCATGTGTTGGGGTTTGATTGGGCGCGGAGCAGTGTGCGGAAGAGATAGAGTAGATTGAATACAGAAGAATGTCTACTAATCGGCATATTTACACTTGCTCCGCATTCCCTTGATTGCGGCAGGTGTCTTCGCGGTATCTGCGCGGGTGCTGCCCTAACATCACGAACATCGGTAGAAGTTCAGACAATAGATTTTAATTAATGTTGCCAGGCTAAATTCAATATTCTCACGTACAAACCATCAGACTCACAGGCCGCTCACCTTAATGCGGGCATTCCTCGGTTCCGTCATCATGTCGAAAGCAGCCCTCAGCTAGAGAAGATGGTTAATTAATTGTAAACGGTAAGCCCTTACGATCATCGGGGTCACGGTAGTTGCGGACGGCAAAATCGTGAGCAGGTAAGGCGACGACCGAGGAAGCCAAAATAGCAATGAAGAGCGTGATGTAGTATCGCATTTGTCGGAGTCGAGCAGATGGGGAGAGAAGTTATCGAATGAAATTAGATTGCGTTGTTTTCCCTCTGAGGCCCTTATGGATTCTTATATCTTGCGTCGGAAACAGGATCGAGAAACGGAGAGACGGTTCAGATGAAACTGTCGGGGTGGGATGTGTGGAGGATTAATAGAGACATCTGAAACTAATCCATTCATGCGATGGGTTTTGGATTATATATTAAGCTTTGGAACGTCTTCCGTACGGCCGTCAGGGTGTGACATGCACCCACATCGTTTCGAAACGTCAGCATCCCCACGATACCTTCCTCCATGGTTCAATAGTAATTTATTTGCATGCACATGTATATAATTACGTTCGTGACTCCCCAACATCCGCTCGAAAGGAACACCACGCCTATTTCTTAAATGCCCACTCGGTCCTTCGGACACCATATCTCAAAATAGAAAATTCGTAACGGCCGACCCCCGACAAGTAAAACAGATGATTGGCTTCCATCCAAATTTGTTTCAGCCATCCACAATCTTCTCATAAAAATGAACGAGATGACCTCTTCTTTTTCTCACAAATGCGGAGTACGTCACGAGCGCAACCGCCACAGACCCAAAGCTCAAAGTCACAGGATACTTGAACCATTCCGGTTTTGAGAAAATGATTGTTGATAAATACTGGCAAAGGTCAAAAAAGGACTGTAACGCCGATTCCGTTGTCGAAAATTCCCCTCGAATAGTCGCATCAATTTCCTAAAATTCAGAGGTGGTAAAGAAGATAGGGGTGAGGGCGGGGCCGCGCCGGCGCCCGGGGGGGCGGACTTCTTGAACGAGGAGTTGTTCGCAGAGATCGAAGCTCCAGAGGCCGAGGCGACTTATGGAGACGAATCCTACGAGGAGACCGCCTTGCATGGCGGGACTCACGGGGATGAAGAGTGAGACTACAGCTGGGGTGAGGAGTATTGTCTGGCATGATAACGACCATAACGCGCTTCGGATGGGCCCGATCGAGCGAATTAGAAGAGGGGCGACGAATGTAGCCGCCATCCCTATAACAACTGCAACAGCACGAAGTCCAGCGATGAGCGGGGTCGAGAAACTGGAGTATTGAGATAGGAAGGCGATCATCGAGCCTGACGATTAGAGCAATTCGGATTGCAGCGATGGGATAACCTCCAAAACTCAGGACTGTGAAATATAGAGTGCAAAGAGCGAAGGAAGCGAGAAATAAGGGTGAGCGATAATATGTTTTCCATGACGACATGGTTCGTCGAGGAACACTGAAGAATTCGGTGAGTAACGGCTCTGAAGGTGTTGCTCGCGGATGTTTGACTGCGAGATCTGGGAAGCGGCAATATACGAATTGAATGAAGAAATACTCGAACGGCAACGAGACGAGGAAAATAGCGGAAAATGATGATGATTTAATTGTGAGAAGCGACACGAATAACGGAGCGGCAAGTTTGCAGAAGAGATCAAGCCGTCTCATGACAGCATTCATACCTTTCATTCGTTGGCTCATCCCATTGGGAGGGTACCGCTCAAATCCCGTCCTTGAGAATGACTGATAACAATTGCCTTCAGTCAGGGCTGCACACCCATATTCTTGCATACCCAATCCCGTTCAATACTTGCAGTCTTCCCCACAAAAGCCAACCTTGCAAAACATCCAAGCAAATTTACCACCGCAAAAACCCCATCCTTCAACCTCGTCGCCCCATCCTGCAAAATCATCAACCAAAGCAAAACACAGCCAATCGCAACCGTCACCCTCTGAACAAAAATGGCCAGTCGAACAGCCTTGAGGCGGTCAGTCCCATCGAACCATCGACCGACGCTGGGGCCAAAGAGGATTGCTGAGGCTGTGGTGACGAGGCCGAAGATTGAGGATGGCCGGACAGTTTGCGGATAGGCCGCAACGAGGAAAATCACCGAAGCAAATTCCCATGCGCGGTCGTTCCATGTGAACAGCAGGTGGCTTGAGTAAAAGAGGGCGAGGGAGAGTCTCTTTGGGCCAGCCGGGGTCGTCGCCGGACTGTTGGCGCTGTCGGAGCCGGATGGCATCGGAAAGTAACACTGCCACTTACCAGCCAATGGGATTTTGTCCCATACGGCCGTTGTTGCGGCTGACACGGGATGCAGCCATCTCAAGGTAAACGGCCGCTCAAGGCACCCAGACCAGGTGGGAAAACTCCGGATTCAAGGTGATAGGTCAAAAACAAGCACAGCTATCACCCAACAAATAGCCGGAATCAGCGACTCAGAAACGGTTGTCCTCAGAATGTGATGGTTTGGCTGTAACTAAGTATCAGCTATATTGGATCAAATTAATGTAAAAGGACCATTATGTACCAGCCCTGTACATGCTGTCGCCCGACGTGTGGCCTGACTGTGAGCTTATCAGCCAGCGAAGGAGCTAGAATTGCTAGAGTCCGTGCGGGACCGCATGGTCCGGACATAAGAAACCCCCGAACCATGGGGCTCGGATTACCGGAAAATGGGGGAACCACATAAAATGGCATCGTATGTCCGAGTCGGTACATCCCTTCAACAGGATGCATCGTCTGGAAATTTTATTTTGGCTCTTAATCGAAACAGTTCAGTCCCAAAATGGTGCCACCTGTACTTGGGTTGCACCAAGCGGGGATCATTTCGATGGGACGTGCCTTCCCGTCGGCAGTCCACAAATTGAGGATCAGTATGTATGTCACGGCTTTTACATGACCAATATTTGTTCTGATCAAACAGTAATATCCCGTTTAATCTCGTTAATAATAAAAGACTTCATGTTGTATTAGTAGACCTTGCAAACTCGAGCAGGGCAGTCCGGGAGTCTGTATGGTCAATGACGACTCCAGATGTCGGGAATTCGACAGCTACGAGGATAACAACGGGACACCGAGCTTGATCTGCGATGCAACAACCCTGGGCAGTACATATCCAGCTGAGATTCGCTAAAAAAAAGATCTGTTGTGTTGTTATGCGAACGGTAAACCATGAATCAGCCCGCAACGAGGGGATTTACTATTTGGCGTTCAAAAGACGTCATAGGATCGTTTCATTGTCTCGATAGGAAATTAGTAAGAATGATATTCCTTCAAAAGTTGAGGCAAAAGGATACCATGAAGCAGCCGGAAATTTGAGCAATCGTTTGTCTATGTTCGTTTTTAAACACTTCCTGATACTCGTTTCGACTTTCACGCGTTGAGGCGATTCTAATCTACTCCCCTTGCTAGGCAGCATGCAACATCTAACAAATCAGCAACACATACCGATGGTATTACTTTCGTCCGCCTCTGGGCAGAAAAGTGCATTGTAATCCCACTCGTCACCATCACACCAACTATCTGTTGTGAGACAATAGCCCTGGCCGACCGTGCATGGTAGGACGAGGCAACATGCATGCTACGAATCAGTCTTTTCACGCACAATATGGCGTACCACACCATCATCCCCACACCCAGTGTATACCCGCGGTGATGGGTCCCCCATGGAAAATTGAAGCCAGCCATTCATTTTCGCACATTGCTGGTTGTGATGTTGTGCATCGGCGGTCACACAAAACCCTGTGATATTGTTGTACGCACAAAAATCTCCGTCCCCAGCCTGAACAAGTGCAGCCAGGCAAAGAACCCAAAAGACAACTGGTCGAGACATGTGGGAGGTGTTGTGCGGCCGGGGCATTGGAACGAAAGTTTAAATGGTCGGCCGATGCGTCCGCCCGACCGAGCGCCGGCAGCAGGACAAAACATCTACCGTGCTTTCAACACCTCTGCCCATTTGCGATACGGTGATAATGGCTTAGAGCCCGAAATCTGGGAGAGATATTTCATCCTGGTGTCTTTTTCCGGATACAACAGCGAAGGTCAGAAGCTTACGGATCGGATGAAAGGGTAGACGCGGCAGAGGTGGGTGGGAGCTGAAATATCCCGGTTCCCATCTCATTCGCTGTCGATCCTACGGGGGCGCAAGTACAGAATCGGTTCCGACTGCGAAAACAGTGGTGTAGCATCCGGAGATTGAATAAGACGTCAATCCCAGAGGACAACCAAGCCCTGCATTCATTCTCTGCATCCAATATCTTTACTACCCTGCGGTAACGGAGGAGCGCTGACAAGAAAGGGAATATCCTTCTATTATACACTGAAGATGGCTTTATCGCTTGGGATATGAAACATGGCTCATATCTGGCTGAAACTATCAACAAAGTCAAAAAGTCCCTTATCCCACACTTTCGCGGCCCAGAAGTCTTATGCATGGACATTGCAATGATTCATCACAGTGAGGTAGGTTTGCTTTTGGTTCAATCTTGCTAATAACAGAAGCTCAAGCGCATTTGCAAGGAAGCTGGCATCATTCTTGCATGTGTGCCACCATATTCCCAGGATTTGAAGCCGATCGAAAACGGATTCACGCAGCTCGAACGATGGATCCGAATAAACCATGTCCTTGCTCAATCGTTCGAACCCTTTAAGGATCTTCTTAGCCTTGGCTTAGATAACGTTGACAAGGGTCATGTGCGGAGGCGGCAGAACGGGACCAAGGGGATATTCATGATGATTTGGATCAAAATTAAGACATATATAGTCGCAATCCCGCTCTCCGCGAGCTGGGCCAAAGCCCGAGTGTTTTCGACTGTGCGAGCAGTAGTACAACCGAAATTTAAGCTGGCTTGAACAGAGAGGCCGGTTCGATTTACAAGGATATGCACTCTTGTAGGAATATTAAAATAGATACTGCAATATCAAACACAGTTACCAGACGGAGCTTGCTTGCGCAGATGGTACAGAAGCCCATTCAGTTTTCTCTGGATCCTTCTTTTCAACTTTCGCGATAAACGCTCAACAGCAGTCTTACCGTACAGTCCCAAAGCTTCTCTTATCTCAAATTCCAACGACGGGCGTGGAATTGCAATACCGAATGTTGTGAAGAGATTGGTGATCTCTGCCCCTGGAGCCTCCAAGGATTTTCTAGACCGCTTGATAGCATTTTGGAAGAGATCTGGATATTTTTCCATGAAATCGGCTAAGGTGCACCCATACATTGGGGATAGAATATCGTAGAAAAAGTTGTTCTCCCGTGAAGATTGCAGATGGGCGGAAAGACCGAACCCCGGCAAATGTTCCTGTTCTGGTCAGGTGATCTCCTGCTGAAAAAACTGCTCCTGCGAAGGTGTGAGCACGTACTTGAGGGTTCATGTGCCACCTTAGGCGCGTGTTGCCAAGAGATAGTGCCGACAACTTGAGAGGCTTAGGGCCCCCGAACTCCCAATCAATTACACTAATTTGTCAGACTTTGTTGAGGTTGACATTAAAACGACCGGCTGACCTTGGCACTTCGAGCTCTTGCCTGGCTCTTGTATTCCTCGGTACCCCTGAACCTTAAACTCCTTGGGTCTGCCGCATCCATCGATCCGAATGTACCATTCACAGATGACCAGCTCCTGGACGATGACACCAGTATTTTGGAAACATGTCGGTCTTTAATCTATGTTCAACCAACCACCAACGTTGTTGCGGTGTGTCATCTCTCGGTTACTCAATTTTTGCAAAGTCGAAAAATGCCGGATGGGAGGAAAAATAAGTATTATCTTGACGAGCACGAATCCCACTCTCGTCTCATGCGCTCATGTTTTATGTACCTCAGTTGGACCTCATTCACGAGCCCAATATTGTTCACCCTTTCCTCGTTCGAGATGGGTCCCAAATTGTCGATGAAACCTCGAGACCGCTTCATCTTTTGTGCCATCTGGAACTGGGTTGATCACGCAAAGAAGTTGAAGCATAACGAAAACTACTGGTCCTACGTGTACGATTTTCTGAAAGAAGGTTCACTGGCAGCTTGGTCGGAATTATGGGAAATTGAAGTTCTGCGGCGTCATCCATGGTGGGAGGAAAGCAAGGAGGACATAGCTGAGCATCGTTGGCCAGAGATAGTTTTGTGTGAGATCGCCTCAGCCAGGCCGGGGAGATGCCAGGTCGGCGGTTCACTCTATTATGCAAGTCGTCTAGGTCTCCTGCAGATAGTAGAGAAGTGTCTTGAGGATGAGGATCCGAACAACTTCGGAGGGCCAATGTCTTACCCCTTTTTGCCGCATTGTGCAATGGGCACATAGATGTAGCCAACCTGTTAATTGCACATGGCGCTAACATAAATCAAAACGACCACTCAGACGAGAATACTGCTCTACATAAAGCCATACGGGAAGGTAACTTGGCTGTTGTGAAATTTCTGCAGGAACGAAATGCGGATATGAAGGTTCGAAATGTCCGTGGCGAGGCATTGCTCCACATGGCGATCCGGAAATTTTTGGCGGGAGCTATCCCAATAGAAATTGCTGGACGGCTTCTTTGCAAGCCAAACGTTACCACTGCCAAAGGACAAACCGCGCTTCACATTGCCGTATCGCTCAATGACAAAAACCTCGTTTCTCACCTGCTACAACATGGGGCTGATGCCAACGCTACCGACGCTCAGGGCAGGACTCGGTCCATGAATTTGCAGCAATCGGGAATGACGCCCACTTTCAGATATTCAGTCGCCTTCAAAGTGTTCCAGCTGATCTCCAAAAAGAAGATAACATGGGTTATCTGCCGCTTCACTTGGCTTCGGAGAGCAACAATTGGTGTTTGGTTGCGGAACAGCTTCATTATCCTTGCTGATAATCCGCGGCGTCCATCTCATTGCGTTTCTGCCGTCATTCGACATTAAACACAGCCGCCACTCGCAGAGTGAAAAATTGTCACGGCCCGAGCAACACCGCAACGGGGAGAAGTATTTCAACATCGACAACGGGCGCACAACAGCTAGTGTCGTGAGATCCAGGAACTGTTTTGGTGTGGTCGGAATATCCTGGACCATCGGTGCAAGCTGAAGGAATCGTCCGAACTCAACCCTACCAAGACTTAAACGTGCCCAGAATGTGTGTGAGGGGTAGGTGTAGGAATATGTGAGATTGATGGATGGGATGATTCAGCGACGTGAATTGCCCTGGGGTGATGAATAAGGAAGGTGGTTAAAGCGGTGAATAAGTGACGGGTTGATTGCTGGAGATATGGAATATGTGTGCGGCGCTAAATAATCCTAGTCTAGAACGAAATAACTTTGAAACGTGACAATGTGGTTAGAACGTGTAAATTTTTGACATACACATTTCTTCTTGTGTCAGGAATGTGTAAAAATGTAAAACCATATTGAAATTCAAAATCAACATACTCAATCTTTTCAAAAAACAGTGCTAAGAATCATATGTTGAGGGGCAAATAGAAAGGGTGAGTTTTCAGCATTTTTAATACATGTTTCTTCTGGTGTCCAGAATGTGATCATTTACCTATTAAATTTTTTAATTTTTACACATTTAAGGGCAACCGACTGCCAGTCCTAATTGGAATCCCAAAGGCGACCACAATTTGTGTGCCCTCTTTGTTGTACGTGGCATAATTAAGCTACACAAGGTCCCTCGCCACGGTGCTAAACGGCATTTCGTGGCTTGGAGCCAGACACCGTTCGAGCGGGAGGTCAATTCCCTAGTACCGCGACCGGAGACCTTTCCGGCAAACCCTCCACGCCAGCCGGACAAAGTAAAACCTTCGACATTAATGTTTTGGCCCTCTGAGAGAAACCAAACTTTGACTACCGGCGACAGACAAATAGACATCAATTCGTTCTCATGGGCGCCAGTAACTCTCGCAGCCATACAGAGACTGTTAACCCAGCGAGTGTTGCATTTCCCGGTGTCACAGCAGGTTCGAAAAGGGAGGCTATAGAACTCCTGAGACTCATTGAAAAGTCCGCAACGATTGATGCTATACACGCTATGGATGGAGCCGTCTATACGATGAAGAGTGTATTAGACGCCCTTCCTCATGATCACCCATATAGAGCATTATATCCACATCTTGCGGGAAATGCCCTATTGCGACGCTTCCTTTGACTCAGCGATCGAGTTCCTCCGTCAAGGTTTTGTGGCCTCACTCCCGATGGACCCATTCCGCTACAAATATAGCAGCGATTTAGCTCGGGCACTACACCATCGAGTTCAGATATCTGGCTCCATTAGAGATCTCGATGAACTGATTTCCCTTCACGAGAGTTCAACCAACTCAGCCAAAAATCCGTCGGATCGGTCGCGTGCATTCTGTTTATTGGGCTACGCTCTGAAGGACCGGTTTGAAATGGAGGGAAGGGATAGTGACAGCGAAAGGTGTGAGAATGCCTTTGAAAAAGCTCTCGAAGAGACGCCTTTTGAGAACACAACTAAAGCCCTTATATTGACTGGTCTGGGAGCTGCATTGCTTCGTGGACTACCTATCCGCGATCCAATCCCGAAGTCTACATTGGACCGAGCAATCCACCTTGTTGAGCAAGGGATCGCTTGCGCTCTCCCAGACGACCCCAACCGTATTAAGTACCAGACTTGGCTTTGCAATGCGTTGCTGAAGAGGTTCCAACCAACCGCCAATGTTGAAATCTTGGAAAGAGCAATCACTCTCAGCGAGAATTTCTTGAATCTGACGCCACAACACGATGAGGAACTGCCCGATATGTACGCACTCCGCTGCTCAGCCTTGCACCTTCGCTATCGGGTCAACAATGATATGTCAGATCTGAATGAGGCCATCCTTCTCGCAGAAAAATCGGTATCGGCTGCAGGCCCGTTTAAACATGTCCAAGCGGAGCGGTTGCATACCCTAAGCCGCGCATTGATAGATCGAATTATTGAAACTCACTCAATAGCAGACAGCCATAGAGCTGTTGAAGTTCTTGAGACAGCTATCA
>Ga0335076_10006072_pt1 | contig 12173 bp, 9 predicted proteins | sample Lox_Sample_25_FD_206717 | JGI IMG/M metagenome (GOLD analysis project Ga0335076, IMG submission 206717) | Soil microbial communities from Loxahatchee National Wildlife Refuge, Florida, United States - Lox_Sample_2.5 | ecosystem: Environmental > Terrestrial > Soil > Wetlands | place: USA: Florida...
CCTCGCACCGACGCCCGCCCGACCAACGGCCGACGTTACGCGGCTCCTCGCAGATCTACCGAAGCGCGCCGAGCAGGCGATCGACCGCCTTGAGGAAACGCTCGCCAAGGGTGACATCGCGCGGGCACGTCAGGAAATGAAGGACCACGTCGGCGTCGTGAGCGTCGAGGCGAGCGCGCGCGAGATTCGCCTCTATAGCGAGCAGGGCGTCGCTGCGACTCTACTTCGGGTCGCTGGCGGAGCCCATACAAGTAGCGTTGGTAGCGGGGGCAGGATTTGAACCTGCGACCTTCGGGTTATGAGCCCGACGAGCTGCCAGACTGCTCCACCCCGCACCAGGAGGGCCGCGCATTCTACAAGCGTGACGCGGGAGCTTCAACACCCGCAGCGGGCCCCGACGCATCAATGACCTAGCGCCGGTTGGGGCAAAAAAGTCAATCGCGCGCCCGGCTCTGCGCCCGCCACGGTCCGGGTCAGACGTTCCGCCTGCGGCTCGCGGGCTCAGGAGATTGCTGCGGCTATCTTCCGCGCCAGGGCCGCTGCGGCGTCACGGTCGAGATCGCGGGCCGGCCAGCCGATGCCTAGACCATCGCGGTGGTTCGGTTTGGGAATGATATGAAAGTGTACGTGCGCGATCGCCTGATGTGCGCCGCCGCCATTGTTCTCGAGGACGTTGTATTCCCTGGAGCCCGTGACCGCGACAACCGCACGGCAGAGCCGTGGCAGCACGCGCCCCAGCGCGGCGGCGGACTCATCCGACAGCCGGTCGAGGGTCTCGGCGGGTTCCTTGGAGATCACCAGGGTATGTCCCTCGCTCAGGGGATTGATGTCGAGGAATGCGAGGACCTTCTCGTCCTCGTAGACTTTGTGACACGGAATCTCCCCGCGGACGATCTTGCCGAACACCGTATCTGCCATGACTGCAGTCCTCGCAAATGCCCAAGCTTCGGCTCGCATTGTCGCTTATCTGCCTTCCTTTGCAGCAAGTCATTGGTCGAGTTTGCCCGACCCCCGTGACCCGAGGACACCAAGGAGCTCCCGTGACAGACCGCCGCCAGTTCATTGCCGCAGCGGGCTCGCTGCTCGCAGCATCCCTTACGTCCCTCGGACGCCCCGCGCAGTCCGCCGCGACCGCGGCAGTAGCGGCACGGCCGGCCGCTGCGGCTGCGACCGACGCCACTGCCCGCCTCAATGCGCTGTTTGACGTTTTCATGGACGAGCGGCTCACCAAGAACCCCGAGCAGATCACCACCCTCGGGCTCGACAAGGGCAAGTACGCCTGGGCGAAGTCGAAGCTCACCGAGGATTCGGTCGAACGCGCCCGGCAGTTCAAGCAGGAGAACGCCTCGCGGCGGCGCCGCCTCCAGGCCTTCCCACGCGATTCGCTCGCGGGCAGCGACCTGGCGAACTACGACACGGTCGCGTACCAGATGGAAACCATCGCGCGCACCGAGCCCTTCGACTACGGCGACCTCGGCCGCCCCTACGTAGTGAGTCAGCTCACGGGTGCGTATCAGAGCGTGCCGACCTTTCTCGACCGTCAGCATCAGATCGCAACCAAGAGCGATGCGGACGCGTATCTTGCGCGGCTGCGCGCTCTTGCGGTGGTGCTCGACCAGGAGACCGAACGGCTGCGCCACGACGCCGCGCTCAAGGTGGTGCCGCCCGACTTCATCATCGATCGCACGCTCGAGCAGATGCGTGCGCTGCGCGGCACGGCTCCCGCGGAATCGATCATGAGCACCTCGGTTGCCAGGCGCACGCAAAAACTGGGGATTGCCGGCAACTATGGGGCCGACGCGACTCGCATCGTCACGAGTGAGATCTATCCGGCGCTCGACCGGCAGGTTAAGGCCCTCGAGGCGCTGCGGCCGGGTGCGGTACATGATGCCGGCGTCAGTCGCCTGCCACAGGGGGCTGCGCTCTATCAGGTGGCGCTGCGCTTTGCGACCACGACCGAGATGAGCGCCGAGGAAGTGCATCAGCTTGGCCTCGAGCAGGCGCGCGAGCTCACCGCCAGCATGGATGCGCTGCTGCGCGGCGAAGGCAAGACGAGCGGAACGGTGATCGAGCGCACGCAGGCGCTCGCTCGGGACCCGCAGTACCTCTATCCGGACACGGATGTCGGGCGACAGGAGATCCTCGATTATTGCAACGGACTCTTAAAAGGCCTGCAGCCTTACCTGCCGAAGTATTTCCACCTGCTGCCGAAAGCGCCGGTCGACATCCGCCGCGTGCCCGCGTACACCGAGGCCGGCGCCCCCGGGGGCTACTACCAGAGGCCATCGCTTGATGGCTCAAGGCCCGGTGCCTTCTACATCAACCTGCGCGACACCCGCGAGTGGTCGCGCTGGAAGCTGCCGACGCTCGTTTACCACGAGTCCGAGCCCGGGCATCACTTCCAGCTCGCGCTCGTCACCGAAATGCCCACACTGCCCTTGATCCGCAAGGCCGCCGACGGATTCTCGGCCAACGTCGAGGGCTGGGCGCTGTACGCCGAGCAGTTGTGCGGTGAGATGGGACTTTACGACTCCGACGTGGTAGGACGGCTGGGCATGCAGCAATCGGCTCTGTTCCGCGCGGCACGCTGCGTGGTCGACACCGGGCTGCACGCCAAGGGTTGGAGTCGCGAGCGCGCCATTGACTACCTGGTGCAGACGACGGGCGAATCGCAAAGTCGCATGACCACCGAGGTCGAGCGCTATTGCACGTGGCCCGGGCAGGCGACCAGTTACAAAGTGGGGCAGACCCGCTGGCTCAAGCTGCGTGCGGACGCACGCCACCGTCTCGGGGCGAAATTCGACATTCGCGATTTCCACGACGTCGGGCTGAGCGCGGCGCCGATGCCGCTCGCGGTGCTCGAGCGCGTGGTGGACGAATGGCTGAAAGGGCGCGGTGCATGAGCATCACTCGACGACAGCGCCGCGCCCTGGCTGGCGCGGGCATCGCGGTCGCGGCGGCGCTGCTCGGCGCCTCGACGGCGGCACGCGCGCAGGGGAGCAACTATCCCGCGCCGCTCGAGGGTGACTACGTCATCAGGGACTTTCACTTTGGCTCCGGCGAATCGCTGCCGCAGCTGCGCATGCACTACCGCACCTTCGGCAAGCCGCGCGCAGACGCGCACGGCGTCGTGCGTAACGCCGTGCTCATCATGCACGGCACTGGCGGTAGCGGCGGCAGCCTGTTACGCGCCGAATTCGCCGGCGAGCTCTTTGGACCCGGGCAGCCGCTCGATGCGATGCGCTACTTCATCGTGCTGCCCGATGGCATCGGGCACGGAAAGTCGAGCAAGCCGAGCGATGGGCTGCGGGCGCGGTTCCCGCACTATGGCTACAGCGATATGGTGCAGGCCTATTTCCTGCTGCTCACCGTGGGGCTGAAGGTCAATCACGCGCGGCTGGTGATGGGCACCTCCATGGGTGGCATGCATACCTGGGTGTGGGGTGAGCAGCACCCGCAGTTCATGGACGCGCTCATGCCGCTCGCGAGCCTGCCGACCCAGGTGTCGGGGCGCAACCGCGTCTGGCGCAAGACGCTCATCGATGCGATCCGCAACGACCCCGATTGGAAGGACGGCGCGTACCAGACGCAGCCACCCTCGCTGCGCACCGCGCTCGCGCTGATCTGGCTCGTGGGCAGCAATCCGGTGCTGCGCTATCGGGAGGCGCCGACGCTCGCCAGGGCCGATGAGGTGATCGATGCGTACGTCGAGCATGGCATGAAGACCGAAGATGCGAATGACATCATGTACGCAATCGCCGCCTCGCACGACTACGATCCGGGTCCGGGCCTGGAGAAGATCACGGCACCATTGCTGGCAGTCAACTCCGCGGACGATCTGGTCAACCCCCCGGAGCTCGGCATCCTCGAGCGCGAGATCAGGCGTGTGCCGCAGGGACGCGCGATCATCATTCCCTACAGCGATCGTACCCACGGGCACGGCTCGCACACCTACGCGGTGCTCTATAAGGAATACCTCGAGGAACTGCTGAGGTCGCCGGAGCGCTGAACGGGAAAGCCTCGGGCAGGCGGAGCGGCGCTCATACGCGGCGCACGAACTCTGCCTTGAGATCCGCCACCGAGTTGCAACCGAGCTGTCCGAGCACGCGGTCAGTCTCGCTCGTCAGGATCGCGAGCGCCCGTTCGACACCGGGCTGCCCACCGGCGATCAGTCCATAGAGCGCGGCGCGCCCCACCATGACCGCCTGCGCACCGAGCGCGAGCGCCTTGACGATATCGGTGCCGCGCCGGAAACCACTGTCCACGATGATGGCGAGCCGGGTGCCGACGGCGCGTACGATCTCCGGGAGCACGTCGATCGGTGCGACGCAGGAGTCGAGCTGGCGGCCGCCGTGATTGCTCACCACGATGCCATCGACGCCGAGCGCCGCGGCACGCTCCGCGTCGGCCGGCGTGAGTACGCCTTTGATGAGCAGCTTGCCGCGCCAGAGCTCGCGCATCCAGGCAAGGTCGTCCCAGGAGATGGTCGCGTCGAAGAGCCGCGGGATCACGGTGCTCGCCCCGATCGGCGTCACACTCGCGCCCGACAACGCCGCCTCGAGATTGCGAAAGCGTGGCATGCCATGCCGTACCAGTACCTCCCAAGCCCAGCGCGGGTGGCGCATCGCGTCGAGCACGGACCGCGCCGTCGGGTGGCCGGGGCGGCGGTAGCCGCGCTGATCCCACTCGCGGTTGCCGAACACGTTCGCATCGCTGGTAAAGACGAGCGCTTCGAAGCCGGCCGCCGCGGCGCGTCGCACGATGTCGCGCGCGATGGCGCGATCTTTGACCACATAGAGTTGCATCCACAGCCGGCCGCCGGCGCGACTGACGAGATCCTCGAGGCGCGTGGTGCAGACGGTGCTGAGCGTGTACGGCACTCCGTACCTGGCCGCCGCGCGTGCCAGGGTGGCATCACCGTCGGGATGAAGCAGGCCGTTGAGCCCCGTGGGTGCGATGACGAGCGGCGCCTCCGCCAGCTGCCCGAGTATCGGCGTTCGCTGGTGGCGCCGCGACGTATCGATGAGGGTCTGCGGCACGAAACGCAGCCGGGCGAGTGCCTCACGGTTGCCGCGCAGCGTGAGCTCGTCTTCGGCGCCGCCCTCGACGTACTCGAACACAAACCCCGGCACACGGCGGCTGGCGATGTCGCGCAGGTCCGCGATGTTGAGCGCGCGGGTGATGTCGCGGCTCCTGAAGGGACGCCGATTCCAGGGCATGTGCGACCTCGCGTCTCGTCCGCCCCGCGCCGACTAGGTTGTCGTGACCTCTTCGAGAGCCACGTTAATGCGTGCGGCGACGAACGTGTTGGTGGTTGCGTTGTACTGCCCGTAGGCTACCAGACGGAAGATCTTGTTGGAGCCGTTGAAGGTGGTATTGACGGCGGACACGAACTCGTCGGCCTCGTTGAAAACGGAAATGCCGCTGGTCAACGTGCCGCTACCGATCGCGAGCACCAGCTGGCTCGGGGGCGCTCCCACCCAGGTGATCAGGGGACTCTGCTGCAGCGATTTGAGGTCGAGGGTCGCCGGACCAGTACGAATGAAGTGGGTGCTGCCGAGATCGGCGTTGGCGAGGTCGACGACAAGGCCCGTGCTCCGGATGCTGGTGAAGGGCTTGGTCGCACCGCCGTTTACCCATTCGATGACCAGCTGCTGCAAGGTTGCGCTGCCCTGGGTGACCGCAGTCGCGTTGAAGGCGGGAGGCGCCGAGCCGAAGGGCGCGACAATGCCCTGCGCCTGCAGCAGCGTGTTGGCGGCTAGCGCGCTCTCATCGACCGAGCCGGTGTTCACCACGTAGTTGTCGGGTGATACGTCCTGGCCGGCCGCGCCGGTGCCGGCGAACTTGAAGCCCTGTGGGGCGAAGTTGGCGAGCGACAGCACGTCGAGCGTCACGCTGTTGGTGGTCGCGGAGTTGAGCGTCCCCCACACCGGCGTGGATTGCAGCCGCACCTGGCCGAACGAGGCGTCCATGCTGGCAAGCAGGCCGGTGGTGGTATCGATGGTGGCGTTGCCCGACAACATGACCCGCTGGCCGACGGAAATCGAATCGATGCTCAGGTTTGGTGCGTCGACGCCGTCTTCGCTGACGACGGTGCTGGGCGCGACTGTGACCGGAACGGTGGAATAGTAGCCGCTGTAGAGGTCTATGTTGTTCGCGTAGGGGAAGCCGACCGGAAGCAGGAAGGTCGCATCGCTCAGAGTGATGTCCGCACCGCTGCGCGCGCTCACCACCCCGCTCAGGTACTCGGCGATTGGACTCTCCTGACTGGTGCCGACGTAGACCTGTGTGGCGTTGAAGTAGGGGGTGATGCCCGAGAGATTATCGAGCGTACCGTACGCCACGACCGGGACATTCACCTGCTGGGTGTTCATTGCGGTGAGGCCGGATGTGCCTATATACGTGACACCGTTGACGTTGAAGTAGGTTTTGTCCGTCACATTGACGAACAAGGCGCCGAGCGCCGACGCCAGGTCATAAAACGGGCGCAGGTTCATGATGAAGTTGCTGTCGTTCGGCTGGCTGACCACGAACACCCCACGGGCGCGCAGCGGCGTGGAATCGAGCGGCGCCGGCGTGATGGTGGGGAAGGCCTGCACCGTCACCGTGGGCGGCGAGGTCGAGGTGTTGATCGAGTTGGATGACGCGAGATCGACGCTGACGTGTACGCGGTTCGATACGCCATTGGTAACGACCAGGGGGTGCTTGGGGTCGAAGGTGATCTTGATGGTGTAGATCGAGGGCACGAGTCCCGCGGCGTCCAGCAGGGTGGCCCTGACCGGCTCCCCGTTTTGGTTGATCCAGACGCTCGCGAGCGTGTAGTCGAGCGCGATGCTCGCCGAGACATAAGTGTCGTTTGGGATCGCCGGCGCTTCCACCAGCTCCGCGATGTCGGTCACCTTGGTGAGGTCGACAGTCTCGGGGGTCACCAACGGGGTCACGACGTTACCGGCGCTGTCGACGTACGTGATAGCGTCGATTGCAACGACGTAGCTGGCGAAATCCGCGGTGTTACTGAAATCGCCCATGGTCATGACCGGGGTGCCAGGCGGGATCGTTGAAGTGCCATGGCAGGCGCCGAGCAGCACGGCCGCGGCGCAGAGCACACCGCGCAGCGCCCGCGCACGGCGGGCCCGGAGTGGGCGAACAAACCTCATCAGGACTTCCCCTTCAATTTGTGGCTTTGGGCGCGGGTGTTACCGGCGCCGTGGCTTAGAGGCGCCCACGGGGAATACGTTCCCTCGCGAGTCGCAGCGACCTGACCCCGCCCGCCGCGTGAGGCGGCGTAGTGTACTTCGTTTCGGGGCGTCTCAATTGACCGTCAGCACGATCGCGCCGCGACTGCTGCCGGTCATGTCGATCACACTCGGATACCACTGGCGCTGCAGCGTCCCGCTGGGATCGCTCGAGTTCCAGGCGCGCACCGACACGTAATACACCGCGTCGGCCGTCTCGGACGGCAGCCCGCGCACGGTGACTGCGCCGCCGGCGCCGGCGAGGGCGGCGCTGATGGAGGCCGTGGCGACCAGCGTACCGTTGTGGCTCACGAGCAGCTCACCCTGGTCGTACCTGCCGGGGGAGGCGGGATGCACCAGGGCAGAGAGCGATCCTGCCGTCGTGCCCGGTGCCAGCGTCAAGGCGGGGAGCTTCACCGTCACGGGCGCTGCGCTCGTCGAGGCCGTCGAGCTCGAGGAAGCCGGGGCCTTGATGATGGTGGTCAGAGGTCCATCGCTGTACGACGGCGCACCTGCCGAAACGATGTAGTTTCCCGAACCCTCGGCGGGGGCCGCGCTGACCACGGTGATATTGGTGCCGCTCGCCGTCCAGGTTCCCGCGTCTACCGTTTCGGTCGACAGGGTCTGCGGCGTGAAGAGCACCTCGTTGAACGGATCAATCGGGCTCGCCTCGATCAGGTACGGCACTTCACCTTTGCGCGCCAGGGTCTGATAGAACCGTACCAGCGCTCCCGCGGGCAATGTGGCGGCGGGGGAGGTGGCGAGGTTCGCCGTATAGGCGCTCGCGGTGCGCGGCGTGAGCGTCCCGATGGCGACCACGTTGTTGGCGGCCGTGTTGGTTGCGGTGCCGCTCGTGGTCGAGGAAGTGGTCGTCGAAGTGGTGGTCGGCGTGACCGTGGTACTCGAGGGCGACAACAAGCTGCTGCTGCTCGGCAATACGAGCTCCACCGCCTTGATGATGATGGTCGCGATTCCTGGCCCGTGGATGACAACGTCGTAGAAGACACCGTTCGTGTCCGCCGCCAGGGGGAAGAGCAGGAAGCTCCCGTCCGCCTGAACCGTGGTCGTACTCACGACCACGTGGCGGGTCCCGTCGGCGCTCAATGTCTCGGCGCTCACCTGAATTGCCGGCAAGCCGCTGCTGCTCGTCGTGATGTTGCTCAGGGTGAGCTGCCCGGAGATACCGCCGGCTTTTGACAGATCGTAGGCCGCTCCGTGCGAGCTCAGCATGATTCCGTTGGCGCCCGTCGCATAGACGAAGGGGACGAGATCGCTCGTCCCGTCGATAAACAACGCGTACGAATTCTGCGGGGCGGTCGTGGTGCCGGTCGTGCCCGTCGTGGTGCCCCCCGTTCCGAGGCCGAAACCGCTCGTGCCGGTCGTCGTGCCGAGCGTCGTGGGTCCCGTTGTGGTGGTGGTACCGAACGGACTCGTGCTGGTCGGGGTTGAGGTGCCCAGCCCGGCCCCGCCGCTCGCGAGCGCCGCGCTGACACTCCCGATCGCAACTTTGAGCGAGGTCTGAATGCCGATGCCCTTGTCCGGATTCAGGAGTTCCAGCGCCAGCTGATGCGTCGTCCCGCTGCTGTCGACATAGTCGGCTTCGGAGTTATAGAGGGCGCCCGCGTTCTGCGCCGAGGTCGCGAGCGGTTCAGTTGCATCGACCGGGATGAGGCGCACCTGCGAATAGGTCCCAGGAACGAGACGCAGCCCGCTGGTGATGCTCGAGAGATTGCCGCTGTTGAGCGTAACCAGGTCGATGGTGGTTGGAGTCGACAGCGTGTACTTCGACCAGCCGCTGTCGTCCGGCCCGGCAGTAGCGCTCGTGTTGAACCACACGTCCTGCGTCGTGACCCAAACGTGCTGATACTGTGTCGGGGTGTTGCCACCCTGCGACACCTGGCTGCTTCCCGAGCAGCCGCCGAGGAGCGAGGCGAGCCCGGCGACGCAGCCGAGCGAGACAGGTAGGTGGCGATGGCTCATGCAATTCCCTGCGGGATGGGTGGCAACGATCATCCTACGACGGCGTTGGCGTCGCAACGCGCCAAATGCCGACAAGTGTGTCGAATTGTTCCCGCGTGGAGAGTGTCGCATTCCGCCTACGCGGCGAGCGACTGAAGTAGCCGGGCAAACGGGACGATGAGCTTCCTTGCATAATGCGTTTACGGATCCGGGTCCGGGGGCGCGGCGACAGCCCCCGCGGGTGAGGCTGACGTCCTTTCCGCGCGCCGGCGGGGCGGTGTAGCCTCGCTTTGATGCTGCCTGCGCGGGTACTCGGCGGATTACTGCTCTGGCTCGCGGCCACCTGCGCCGCGGCGCATGCGCATCTGCAGCAATCGACGCCGGCGGACGGCAGCGTGCTGAGCGCTGCTCCCGCGCAGCTCGTGTTGCACTTCTCGGAAGCGGCGCGACTGACGGCGCTCTGGCTCGAAAACGGCACAGCGCGGCAGGCGGTGGGCCCGCTTCCGCAAGCCGCGCAGCCGACCATCGTCGTGGCGTTGCCAGCGCTCACCCCGGGACGCTACGTCGTGAGCTTTCGGGTGGTCGGCGCGGACGGGCACGTCGTGCCTGGCGAGATTCGCTTTACGTTCAATCGATGATCGATCTCGGCTGGCTCGTGCTGCGTGCGGCGAGCCTCCTGCTCACCTTTCAGGCTGCGGGCACGGCGCTGTTTGTCGTCGGCTTCGTGCACACGGTCGGGGAGGGGGGACGCGACCTGCAGCGGTTCGGCCGGCGTGCCGCGCTCGCGGCGACCGCGCTGCTCGTCGCCCAGGTGCTCATTGAGCCCCTGCACCTCGCCGGGGACTGGTCGGCCCTCGGCGTGGCGACGCTGCGGGTGTTCGCGACCTCCTCTGCAACATTTGCGCTCTGCACCTGTCTCGTCGGCATCACGTGCGTGGCGCTCGCGCTGTGGGGTCGCGGCCGGCCACGACAGGCCCTGGCAGCTTTGGGCACCCTGCTGACCTTGGGCTCGTTTCTGCTCACTGGGCATACCACCGTGCATCGCGAACGCGGACTGCTCGCTCCGTTGCTGTTGGTGCACCTTGCGATCGGCGCCTTCTGGTTCGGCTCGCTGTGGCCATTGCGGGCGCTCGCTGCGCGCGCAGCACCCGCGGACGCTGCGCGCGTGATAGCGGTGTTCTCGCGCCTTGCGGTGTGGCTCGTACCGCTCATCGCACTCGCGGGCGCTGCCATGGCGCTGCTCCTGCTGCCGGAGCCGGGCGCGCTGCTCCGGCCGTACGGCCTGTTGCTGCTCACCAAGGCGGTGCTGTTCGCAATGCTCATGGGGTTGGCGGCGCTCAACCGCCAGCGACTACTCCCGGCACTCGCGCGCGCTGAGGCGGGCGCGGCGTCGCGACTCGTACGCTCCATCGGGCTCGAGTACCTTCTCCTTTGTGTTGTGTTCGCCGTGACCGCGGTCATGAGCGGCGCGCTGTCGCCCGAGGATGGCTGAGGCGGGACGCGCTCAGCCCGGCTCGCTGCGGCGCACGCATGATGGCGCGCCGCACGTTGGCGAGTGGCGCGTGGTCGTCGAGGCGCACCGAAGTGCCCTCGGGAACCACACCCAACTGCCGCCACAGCAGCATCAGGTCCGGGGATACCGGCGCATCCTTCATCTGCGCATAGAGATCCTCGAGCGTGTGCGTGCCGACTGCGGCATCGCCGGTGTGCATTACGCGCTCGATGGGCCAATCCGTCCCGAGTCCTCCGCTTTCGCGCAGCACCGCGCGCAGCGCGTCCTGCAGGCCGAAGCGCAGCTGCGTGCGCCGACGGATGTCGACATCCGCGAGCAGGCAGAACATCGCGCCTCCCCAGTAGGTGCGTCCCCAGGTGTGCGTATGGTCGAGACCGCGGTCACCGCTTTGCGGCAAGCCGCGCGGCATCGAGCGCAGCTCCTCGGCCCACACGTCGGCTTCGGCGCGGTTGCCCGCCTGGACGCGTGCCACGCCCTCGACATAAGTGGCGAGTCCCTCGGAGAGCCAGGCATGCTCGTCGCCGGTGTCGGGCAGCGCGAGATGTGTCATCTCATGGACCAGCACCCAGTCCGACTGAAGCTGCGCACCGCTCACCTCACGCCCGACTTGCACGCGGATGAAGGCGTCGGGGTTGGCGAAGGTCTTTCCGCCGCGCACGCCGTCACCCCTTTCCGCGACGATACGTACGCGCGCGGTCCGGGTGGGGAAGCGCCCGTAGTAGCCGCCTACGATCTCGGCCGAGCGCTGTACCCAGGCCATGAGCGGCTGGCCCCCGCCGCTGAACTCGCCCGAATCGAGCTCGACGCGGAGCGTTGCGCCGGCGACGGTGAGCCCGGCCGCCCCGGCGTCAGGTGCCGCAGCCCCCGTGTCGCTGAGCAGCACGAGCGTGCCGAGCATTGCGGCCCGGGCGGCATGGGCGGCGCGCGCAGCGTGACGGTCGTGGGCCACGCTACTTCGGCTCAAGGGGCGCGCTGCGCAACCGCACCCGCCGTGTCCCGTCGGTCAGCGTCATAGCGACTATGGTACAAACAGTCATGGACTCTGCGCGCGCACAGCTGCTCGCCCGACTCAAGGCCGACGGCTACGCCCGGGTCGACGCGGCTGCCGCACGCGCCGCACTGCAGCTCGACCTCGCGGCGCTCGATGCGCTGCGCGAAACGTGGAAACGTCTGCCACGCGATACGTATTTGCGTGATGCCGGGCAGTACCGCTCGCGGCGACACAGCTGCTACGTGCAGACGCCGGCCATGGCCAGGCTCGCACCGGTGCCACATCGGGCCCACTGGCAGCCGACCTCCTACAATGCGCTGCACGGCGGTCTGCAACGCTGGTTCGAGCCCATCGAGCCGGCGGTCGCGAGCGCGTCGGCATGGCAGCAGCTGCTCGGTTCACTCGGCGAGCTGTTCGCCGCGCTGCAGCCGGTCGAGCGCTGGTACATCGAGGGCCACCAATTCCGCATCGATAC
>Ga0335076_10006073_pt1 | contig 12171 bp, 14 predicted proteins | sample Lox_Sample_25_FD_206717 | JGI IMG/M metagenome (GOLD analysis project Ga0335076, IMG submission 206717) | Soil microbial communities from Loxahatchee National Wildlife Refuge, Florida, United States - Lox_Sample_2.5 | ecosystem: Environmental > Terrestrial > Soil > Wetlands | place: USA...
GCCGCCGCCGCCGGTGAAGGTCAGCTCGGTGACCCGGATGCCGGTGAGCTCGCGGATGATCTCGAGGTGGCCGCGGACCACGTAGGCGGCCGCCTCCTCGATCGCGCGGATGCAGGCCGCCCGGCCGGAGCCCGCCGGGTCGCCGAGGTCGAACTGAAGGAACGACGGGCTGGCGTGCACCCACCGGCGGGCGTTCATCACGTTCGACAGGATGGCGATGACGCCGTTCGAGCCCGCCGGGATGTGCGCCGCCGCCTCCTCCATCACCACGTACGGGTCCACGCCGCGGCTGCGCGCCTCCGCGATCTCGGCGTCGCAGAACGCATCCCGGAACCAGCGCATGGCCATCCCGCAGTAGAATCCGATGCCCTCGAGCATCCATTCGCCCGGCGTGACGTGGCACAGCGTCCGGAGCCGGATGCCCGGGTCGATGAGCGGCTTGTCCAGGAGCACCGTGTTCTGCCAGAACGTCCCGGCCACGACCGTGAACTCGCCCGCCCGCACGCCCGCGCCGAGCAGCCCCAGCTGGGTGTCGGCCCCGCCGGCCGCCACCGGGGTACCCGCCCGCAGGCCGGTCTGCTCCGCGGCCGCCGCGGTGACCTGGCCGACCACCGTCCCCGGGTCGGCCACCGGGGGCAGCACGGCGGGGGAGATGCCGCAGATCCGCGCGATCTCCGGCGACCAGGTCCGGCCGGCCAGGCTGAACATGCCCGAGCTCGAGCCGCAGGAGGGCTCGGTCACCTGCACCCCGGCCAGCCGCCAGGTGATCCAGTCGCTGAGCATGCCGAGGCTGTGGACCCGGCCGAGCAGGTCCGGCCGGTGCCGGGCCAGCCAGCGCAGCCGGGCCGGCGACGTGATCGAGACCCAGTCGCCCGCCTCGGCGAAGATCCGCTCGGCGGCGCCCTCGCCGATCAGCTCCCCGGCCTCGCGCGTCGCCCGGCTGTCCACGTTCGGGCAGGCCCAGATCTCCGCGCCGTCGGCGTCGTAGAGCACGATCCCCTCGCGCATGCTGGTGGCGGCGACCGCCGCGACGTCGGCCCCGGTCGCGCCGGCCATCCGCAGCGCGTCGCGGATGCAGGCCGTGATCCGGAGCCAGTTGGTCTCGACGTCGAAATCCTGCCCGCCGGGAACGCCCGGCGGCTCGCGGTGGGTCCACTCCCGCTGCGACACCGCCACCTGCCTGCCCGCCGCCGTGAACAGCAGCGCGCGGCAGCTTCCGGTCCCGGCGTCGATGGCCAGCAGGTAACGCCCCGAACCGCCGGTCATGACGCGGTCTCCTTGAGTTTGGCGATCTCCGGGTTGATCAGATGGTCGGGAGCCTCACCGGCCATCAGCCGGGCGACCGCGCCGGCGGCCATCTCGGCACCTCGCCGCAGGGCCTCGTGGGTGGCGCCGCCGATGTGCGGGGTGATGACGACGTTGGCCATATCGAGTAGCGGGTGACGGCCGTCGGCCGGGCGCCGCTGGGTCACGTCAAGCGCCGCGCCGGCCAGGGCCCCGCTGGCCAGCGCCGCCTGCAGCGCGTCCTCGTCGACCAGCGACTCCCGCGCCGTGTTGATGAACAGCGACCCGCGGCGCATGCGCGCGAACGCCGCGGCGCCGAACATCTGCTGGTTGCCCGGAGTGGCCCGGGCGTGCACGGAGACGATGTCCGACCGGCCGAGCAGCTCCTCGAACCCGACCATGGCCAGGCCGGCCGGGATGGCGCCGGGCGGGGCCGGGTCGTAGCCCAGCACGGTGAAACCGAGCGTCTGGGCGCGGACCGCCACCTGCCGGCCGACGTTGCCCACGCCGACCAGCCCCAGCGTGGCGCTGGCCGCCTCGGCGCCGATGAATTCGCGGCCCCCGTACACGCTGTCGGCGTGCTGGCCGGTGGCCAGCAGGTAGCGGGTCGAGGCCGGCACGCCGCGCAGGAGCATCAGCGCGAAGGCCAGGGTCAGCTCGGCGACGGCCTCGGCGTTGCGCCCCGGCGCGTTCGCCACCGCGATCCCGCGCGCGGTAGCGGCCGCCACGTCGACGTTCACCGGCCCGCCGCGAGCGCAGCAGACCAGCCGCAGCGGCGCGGCGTCGAGGACCTCGGCGCTGACCGGGGCCCCGTGCACCACCAGCACCTCGTGGCCAGCCACGGCGTCCACCAGGTCGGCCGGGTCCCCCATGTACTCCCGCAGGCCCCGTTCGGACTCGGTCCGCGGCGGCGGCGCCTCCATCGTGGCGAGCTGCAGCTCGGTCACGGCGACGCTGCCGCCCAGGCCGGCCAGTGCGCTGGTGAAGATGCTGGCCGGCATGTACGGGTCGCCGACCACCAGGACCCGCACTGGATCGGCCTGGTTCACGGGTAGACGTATGTCGGCTTGAGATCGATGGCGTGCCCGCTGCCGGATTCGAACACGAACTTGAGCATCGGCGCGGTGTCCAGGTAGTAGAACTCGATCGAGTCGCCGATCCGGCCGCTCATCAGCTCCTCGGCGCCGTTGGCCCGCCAGTGCTCGCGCATCAGCGAGCTGTCCTGATAGGAGTGCTGCATAAACGCGATGTGCTGAACGCCCTCACCGTAGGTGTCCAGGTGCTCTTGGTAGATGCTGGGCCCGCTGACCGGCTGGATCAGCTCGAAGTCAAGCCCGTCGAGGTGAGTCTCGGCACCGATCATGCGGAACTCCACCGGCTCGCCCCTGACTTGGGTGTGGTGCAGGAGCGGCGGCTTGTAGTCGAACACGCTCCACGGGCCCCAGCCGAGGGTCTCGGTGTAGGTCTTGAGGGCCTGCTCCATGTCGCGGACCACCACCGCGATCTGGGTGATCTTCATGACCGTGGGCGGGGTGATGATCCGCCCGCCGTTGCTGCCGGCCATGTCCTTCCTCCTCAGCTGGCGACGGTGTCCGTTTAGACCATAAGCCCGACCCGCGGAGCAATTGCTCAGATGAAGGTCATGCGCTCAACGCCCTGAGTATTGAACAGCTGGGCAGATGCCGCAAGGGGGGTGGCGGGGGAATTCGGGCCCGGCCCGTGCGGGCGCCCTCAGCGCCGCTTCCTGGGTGCCTGCCGCCGGCGCTCGAGCTCGAGCAGCCGGATCGCGGTCAGCTCGTTGGTGACCAGGACGTCCAGGAAGCCGCCGTGCAGCGCGCCGAGAATGGCGTCGGCCTTGTGCAGGCCGCCGGCCACGCCCACCACCTTGGGGATGTGCACGAGGTCGGACAGCTCGATCCCGATCCGCCGGTCATGGATGGGCAGCTCGACCACGTTGCCGTCGGCGTCGAAGAACTGGCCGAGGATGTCGCCGACCACGCCGCGCTCGCGCAGCCCGCGGACGTCGGCCGGGTTCAGGTAGCCCAGGTGCACGATGGTCGCGTCGGCGGCCGGCGTGCCCACGCCCACGATCGCGTGCTCCACGCCGCACGCCTGCTTCAGGACCTGCTGGACGGTTGGCTCGTCGCGCAGGGCGGCCGCCAGCGCCGGGGTGGACGCCATGATCGGCGTGGGTATCACCGTCGCCGACGTGACCTCGGACTGCTCGGTGGTCACCTCGCCCTTCGAGGACAGGATGGTCGGCAGGTACCCTTCCACCCCGCCGGTCAGGGTGACCATGTGCACCGGCCCGACCGCGCCGAAGTTCGTGGACCCGATCACCCGCGAGACCGTCTCACCCCAGCCCACCCCGAGGCTGCCGCCCGGCCGCAGATGGGTGCTCATGAACTGGGCGCCGCCCAGGCCGATACGGGCGTTCAGGGTGTGGCGGTCGGCCGGCTCCTTCTCGTGGTCGGGGACGACCAGCGCCTCCGCGAGGCCGAACGTCCGGCGCAGCTCACCGCTCAGCTCGAACGCGTCGAGGTACTCGGCGTTCAGGTTGATCGACACCAGGCCGACCTTCCTGGCCCGGTCGAGCAGTCGGCCGACCGACGCCCTGGACACCGACAGCCGCCGGGCGAACTCGTCCTGGGTCAGCTCGTCCTTGTAGTAGTACCAGGCCACCCGGAGGAGGAGCTCCTCCGAGGTCCACCGGCCCGCGTCGTCGGCCCGCTTCGGGTTCATGGCCTTGCTCCCCGTCTCACGAATGCGGAATCACCTGGCCCCCGTCCACGGGGATCACCGCGCCGGTGATGAACGAGGATGCCGGGCTGAGCAGCAGCACGATCCACCGGGCGATCTCGTCCGGGTCGCCGATCCGGCCCAGCGGCACCTGGCTCTTTAGCCACCGGTAGGCCTCCTCCAGGTCGTCCGCCCACGTGGCGTGGATCGGGGTGTCGGTCGGGCCCGGCGCGATGCAGTTGACGCGGATCCGGTCCGGCGCCAGCTCGCCGGCCAGCGACTGGGTCAGGTAGTCGAGCGCGCATTTGGTCATCCCGTACACGGACTGGCCGGACAGCCGCAGGGTGCCCGACGACGAGCTGACGTTGACCACCGAGCGGAGCGGGGATTCCCGAAGCGATGGTAGCGCCGCCTGGATCAGGAAATACGGCGCCCGCACATTCGTCGCCATGTGCTCATCGAAACCCGCCGTCTGCCACTGAGCCAGTGGCAGGTTGCGGCAGATGGCCGCGTTGTTGACCAGGCCGTCCACCCGCCCGAACGCCCCGGTCACCGTGGAGATGACCTGGGCCGGGCCGTCCGGCTCGGCCAGGTCGGCGGGCACGCACAGCGCCCTGCCGCCGTCCCGCTCGATCGCGTCGGCGACCTGGCCGAGCAGCTCCGGCCGCCGGCCCACCAGCGCCACCGCGCCGCCGGCCGCGCCGATCATCCGCGCGGCGGCCTCCCCGATCCCGCTCCCCGCCCCGGTCACCACGACCGTCGAGCCCCGCAGCCCCAGGTCGATGACGCCGCCGGGGCCGGGGGATGCGGCAGCCATGTGGCCTCCCGTCAGGGTCCGGGCACCGGGTGTGCTTGTGTCGCCTGGCTGCGCTGCCGGGCCGCACCGGCTGGCCAGCGGGGGCTCCGGCCAGCCGGTAGGCGGCCATCCGGCAACAGCCGTGGCCCACAAGGACTGTCTATCCGATCTGAGCAAATGTCAAGACTATGAGCGTTCGCTCGCCCGAGCGGCCGTCGCCAGCCGCGACACCCGGGCCTCGAACTCGCCGATGGCGGCCGCGCCGTCCAGCGTGCCGATCTCCAGGTCATACCGGCGTTCCTCGCCGGGCTCGAGCCACTGGAGCTCGCCGCGCTCCCGGGCGTCCCAGCGGCCGGCGTCCCGGTTGGTGCTCGGCTCCATGCCGAGCGCGTAGGTGCCCTCGCCCATCATCCGCCACACGGTGTGGAAGGGGAGCTGGGTGACGTGGAAGACCTGGTAAACCCCGAGCGCCAGCGCCCGGTTGACCAGGGCCACGGGCACGGTTCCCTCCGGCTCGGCGATCAGGTCGTGCTCGAAGCACGCCTCGGTGGCGTCGCGCACCGGGGCCGACATCGTCGCGTACCCCTCGACCGGCACCCCGTAGTCGGTGGTGGTCCGGCGGCTCGGCACGAGCAGCTCCGAGGAGGAGTCGACGACAGGGAATCCCGCGTTGCAGTGGTAGAGGAACATGTGCGACGCCCGGGTGTGCCCGGCGTTGGCGACCACGTCGTGGATGGTGAAGCGGGATTCGCCGACCCTCGCCTCGATGCGCCGGCGCAGCTCGAGTTGCTCGCCGAAGACCGCTGACTGCAGAACCTCACCCTCGGCCCACAGCACGCACTCGTCGCCGTCCCAGCGTTCGCCGTAACCGGCCAGCCGCGCGGGCAGGCCGCCGACCCGCCCGTGCAGGCCGTAGGGGACGGTCTTGGCGATGTGCGGCTGATTGAACTGCCCGGCGGTGTCCTCGCCCGGCCCCAGCGTGTGGTCAAGACCGCAGGTGACGACCATGCCACCGCCCCAACCGCGGAACCAGCCCCAGCCGTCCGGCTCGTAGTACCAGGGCCCGACCACCCCGGCGGCCGACTGCCAGCTGAGCGGCCGGCCGCCGTGCTCGCACCGCCCGACGTCGAAGCTGCGGTCGACCACCACGTCGAACGCGAACCCCGACCCGGTACGGAACTCCAGGATGCGGACGCCCCGCCCCTGGCCGTCGCCCAGGGTGACTAGCCGCACCCCGGCGGCCTGCTCCAGCCGCCCGACGCGGCGCAGCAGCTCCGCCCGGCTGTAGTGGGTGCCGAATAGCTCGGGCATCAGGTGGGGCCGCCGACGATCTTCTCGTACTCCTGCTCGCTCTCGCCGAGCGCGGCGCCCGCGTTCCTCAGCCAGTCGTCACGTCCCTGCGACCGGTAGTACACCAGCACCAGCAGGCCGAGCACGAGCCACGCCCCGTTCACGACCGGCGCCCAGTTGTTGGGCGACGCCGGGCAGGTCGCCGTGCACAGCGGCTGGAAGGGGGTGAGGACCGCGTACGCCAGCGGCGCGGTGATCCCGGCCAGCGACACGATGAACTGGGTGAAGAACAGCGCCGCGATGGCCGGGGCGATGTGGGTGATGGCCTGCATGGTGACGCCGACCAGGCCGAGCGAGTTCTGCCGCAGGTCGGTCCGGATCACGGCCTGCGAACCCGGCGCAGCGTCCGGTGGCGTGCCCCGGCGCCCGTCGCCGTCGGGGCTGTCCGGCATACGGGGCGTGTCCTGTCCGGCCATGCCCGCCTCCCTCCGTGAGGAACGACACGGGCGTGGCGCAGCCGCGTCGTTGCCGTACCGCTCGGCCGAGGAGTCTCCCAGTTCTACCAACTGGCGGGCATATGTCAAGACCCTGAGCGCCTGCTCAGGGTCTTGAACCGCGCCCGGTGGCGGTCCGCTCCGGCGAGGCCGCCGGCCGGCGGGCCGCGGCCAGTTCAGGCCCGGGCCGGCTGCCGGCTGCGCACGAGCCGTTCCCGGCGCTCGGCGCTCTCCCGCGGGTCGTGGATGGTGGTGACCCCGGTGGTGTCCGGGTCAGTGTGGTGCGCCATGGTGTAGAAGCGGAGCGGATGACCGTCAGGGTCGGGCACCTCGGGCAGGATCCAGCCGAGCGTGGCCATGTGCACCCCCGCGTGGGGCTGGCCAAGCGCGTCGAGCCTCGCAGCCAGCTGGTCCAGCTGCGCCTTGCCGGGTACGCCGAAGGCGAAGTAGTCGAATCCCGCGGCCGCGCGGGCGCGGGCCGGGTCCAGTCGCAGGGCGAGGCCGGGCCCACCTCCAGGGTGGGAGAGGGCGTAGCCCATCAGCTTGCCCTGCTCGATGAACTCGATCTCGACCTCGTAGCCGAGCCGGCTGCGGTACCACTCCAGCGACCTGGCCAGGTCGGTGACCGGCAGCTTCACGTGGTGGATCCCGGCCAGCGCCGGCATCTCCGGTGCGTTCATGTCCCCTCCTGTGCAGTCTTAGATTATAAAATGCAGTATGACTGCAATACAGTTATACTGCATCGTATGCCGGCCGACGTCAACCCTGGCAGCCCGATCGCCCCTGCTGCCCCCGCTCGCCCCGCTGCCCCCGCTGGCCGGCAGCCGTCGCTGCGGCAGGCCCAGACGGCGCTCACCGAGCAGCGGATCCTCGCCGCCGCGACCGAGCTGTTCCTCGCCGACGGCTACCTGGCCACCACGCTGGAGGCGGTGGCCAGGCACGCCCAGGTCGGCGCGCGCACCGTCTACGTCCGGTTCGGCACCAAGGCGGCGCTGTTCAAGCGGGTGATCGACGTGGCCATCGTGGGGGACACCGAGCCGGTCGACGCCCTGGGCCGGGACTGGGTGCAGCGCGCGCTGACCGCTCCCACCGCGGCCGAGCGGGTCGCGGCCAACGCCGCGGCCGGCCGGCAGGTCATGCAGCGCACCGGCGCGCTATTCGCCGTGGCCCAGCAGGCCGCAGTTGTGGAGCCGCTGATCGCCGGCTTCTGGCAGGAAGGCCGCGCAGCGACCCGCCGGATCCAGGGAATCTTCTGGCACCAGATGGCCGACGACGGCCTGCTCGACCAGGCCGCCGATCTGGACTGGCTGACCGAAACCAGCAACGTCATCGTGGCCGCCGAAACCTACCTGCTGATCACCCGCATTACCGGCTGGGACCTGGACGCCTACGAGCGCTGGATCGCCACTACCCTGACCCGGCTGGCGGCCGCGGCCGACCACGATGTCGCGCCGCCCGCGGGCTGAGACCGCGCGCCGCCGGATTGGCCGTCACGGCCGGGCCGACCCGCTGGCGGGGATGTCGACCGAGACGTTGGTGGCCTTGACCGCGGCGACCACGAGCATCCCGGGTTCCAGGCCGAGCTCGTCCGCGGCCTCGCGGCTGAGCAGCGACACGAACCTGTGCGGGCCGGCCTGGATCTCGACCTGGGCCATCACGGTGTCACGGACAACCCGGCTGACCAGGCCGGTGAACCTGTTGCGCACCGACTGGGCCACGACCATCCGGTCACGCCCTTGATCGGCCGATTCGGCCAGGTCCTGGGCCAGCCTGGCCAGCGCCACCCCGTCCACGGCGAGCCGCCCGGAGGCGTCGGTGAGCAGTTCGATCCGGCCCGCGTCCGCCCAGCGGCGCACGGTGTCGGTGCTGACCCCGAGCAGGCTGGCCGCGTCCTTGATCCGGAACGTCGGCATCCGACGACTTTAGCCGCCCGCCATCGCCCCCACGATGAGGTAGGGCTCGGCGCCGGCGGCGACCGCCTCCGGCAGCGGTTCGTCCGGCGGTTCGTGGGACAGGTCCTGCTCGCAGGCGAAGAACCGCAGGAACGCCCGGCGCCGCCCGCTGTCATAGTCGCGGATCGTGCCGCACAGGACCGGATAGCGGGCCTCCAGCGCGTCGAGCACCGCGCGCTGGGTCACCTGCCCCGCGACGGCCAGTTCCACCTCGCCGTCGACGTGGGCGAGCACCCGCAGGTGCGCGGGCAGCACGACCCGGATCATGGCAGCGTCTGGGCCTCGACCGACAGCACCGCCGGGAGGTCCCGGACGATCGGCTCCCAGCTGTCGCCCGCGTCGGCCGACGCGTACACCTGCCCGCCGGTGGTGCCGAAGTAGATGCCGCACGAGTCGAGGGAGTCCACGGCCATCGCGTCGCGCAGCACGTTGACGTAGCAGTTCTCCTGCGGCAGCCCCTTGGTGAGCGCCTCCCAGTCGTCCCCGCCGGTCCGGCTGCGGTAGACGCGCAGCTTCCCGTCGGGCGGGAAATGCAGCGAGTCGCTGGTGATCGGGACCACGTAGACGGTGTCCGGCTCGTGCGCGTGCACGTCGATCGGGAAGCCGAAGTCGGTCGGCAGGTTGCCGCTGACCTCGTGCCACGACTCGCCGGAGTCATCGCTGCGCATGACGTCCCAGTGCTTCTGCATGTACAGCACCTCCGGCCGCGCCGGGTGCTGCGCGATCCGGTGCACGCAGTGGCCGACCTCGGCATCCTCGTCGGGGATGCCTTCCGAGTGCAGGCCGCGGTTCACCGGCCGCCACGTCTGGCCCGCGTCATCGGACCGGAACGCGCCCGCGGCCGAGATGGCGGCGAACATGCGCCCGGGCTCACCCGGGTCCAGGATGATCGTGTGCAGGCACATCCCGCCGGCCCCCGGCTGCCACGACGGCCCGGAGTCGTGGCCGCGCAGCCCGGGCAGCTCCTGCCAGGTCTGCCCGCCGTCGGCCGAGCGGAACAGGCCGGCGTCCTCCACCCCGGCGTAGACCGTGTCCGGGTCGTCCAGCGACGGCTCGAGATGCCAGACCCGCGCGAACTCCCACGGGTGCGGCGTGCCGTCATACCACTGGTGCGTCCCCGGGTCGCCGTCGTAGCTGAACTTGTTGCCCACCGGCTCCCAGGTCCTGCCGCCGTCATCGGAGCGCTGGATCAGCTGCCCGAACCAGCCGTTCGACTGCGACGCGAACAGCCGGTCCGGGTTGGCGGGCGACCCCTTGACGTGGTAGATCTCCCACCCGCCGAAGTGGGGCCCGCTGACGTCCCACTGTTCCCGCTTGCCATCTGAACTGAGCACGAACGCGCCCTTGCGTGTGCCCACCAGTACCCGTACGCCGCTCACCGGTACTCCCTTCCAGCACGGCCCCGAGGCGGTCACCCGGCCCGGCCCCCTGCCTGGGCGTGATGCCGCCTGATCCCGGCCGCTGCGTGTCTTTACTGGCCTATCACGGTCCTGCGACACTTTGACGCCCGCCCGGCGCGAAACTCATCGCCCGCCGCGAAATAATTCGTGCCCGGCCGCCCACGGCGGGATCATGGCTGTATGGAGCACCTGGACACCGCCGCGCCGGAGCACCTGGACACCGCCGCACTGGAAGCCGGCCTTGGTCACATCAGGGAGTCGCCAGCCGATGACGGCACAGTCGAGCTGGTCGTGCGACGGCCGGCGGTCAACGAGCGTGAGGTGCTCGCCGTGGGCCACCTCGACGTGGATGCCGGGCTCGTCGGCGACACCTGGCCGGTGCGCAGGAGCTCCCGCACGGCCGACGGGGCGGCGCATCCGGACATGCAGCTGACCGTGATCAACGCGCGTGCCGCGCTGCTCGTCGCGCAAGACCCCGACCGGTGCGCGCTGGCCGGTGACCAGCTCCACGTCGACCTCGACCTCAGCCCGGTCAACCTGCCCGCCGGCACCCGGCTCGCCGTGGGCTCGGCGGTGATCGAGGTGACCGGCCAGCCGCACCTCGGCTGCGCCAAGTTCGCCGCCCGGTTCGGCAAGGACGCGCTGCGGTTCGTCAACTCCCGGACCGGCCGCTCACTGCGGCTGCGCGGCCTGAACGCCCGGATCGTCGCCCCCGGCACCGTCCGTCCCGGCGACGCGATCCGGAAACTGCCCGGCTGATCCTCAGGACTCCCCGGCCCGCCGCTGGACGAACTCGAAGCCGAACCGGCCCTTCACGCCCAGGTGGCGTGGCCGGCATAGCGGCGGCGGCATTGGTACGGCTGCGTACCCTGATGACGCGGATGCAGAACGGAAGGGCGGGTCGGTGTCCGGACGAACGGCACGACGGCGCGTGCTGCGGATTTCGCTGCCCGGCGGCGCCCGGCGCGGGAGCGCCGCAGCTCGGGCAGACTTCCTCGCGGGAGAGGAGCCGCTGGGGATCAGGGTGGACGGCACCGCGCTGACCATGACCATGCGCACTCCCGGTGATGACCTCGAACTCGCGGCCGGATTCCTGGTAAGCGAGGCCGTGATCCGCTCACCAGCGGACATCGCCGATATCAAGCTCTGCGATGGGACCGCTTGTGGCCATGCCGACCACGATGGGATGGGCAACATCGCCGATGTGACCCTGGCCGCGGGTGTCGAGCTGACACGGGGGGCCCGGCGCAACTTCATGACCACCAGCGCGTGCGGTATCTGCGGAAAGGCGAGCATCGAGGACATCTGTGGGCTGCCTCATATGCCATTGGCGACGGATACGGCGCGCTTCGCCCCGGAGACGCTGGCCGTCCTCCCGGACCGGCTGCTTGAGGCCCAGCGCGTGTTCTCGCATACCGGCGGCCTGCACGCCGCCGGGCTGTTCACCGCCGATGGTGAGCTGGTCGCCGTCCGGGAGGACGTAGGCAGGCACAACGCGGTGGACAAGGTGGTGGGCTGGGCACTGCTGGACGACCGCCTGCCGCTGGCCGGCTGCGTCCTGCTGGTCAGTGGCCGTGCCTCGTTTGAGCTGGTCCAGAAGGCCATTCTGGCCGGCATCCCACTGCTCGCCGCCGTATCCGCGCCGTCCTCGCTTGCCGTCGACGTGGCCGAGGAGGCGGGCCTCACCTTGGTCGGCTTCCTGCGCAGCCCGTCGATGAACGTCTACACCGGAGCCCACCGGCTATCGGCCTGAGCGACCTCGACGTTGAGCGCGCCCACAGCCGCAGCTGGCCCGAGGCCCAGCCCGTCGGCCGTGACCGGAGCCGGTCAGGCCTTAGCCGGCCAGCCGCGGGCCAGCTGCTGAAGTCTCGTTGCCGTTTCCGTCAGCGGTTCCCCGCGGCCGACCGCGATGCCCAGCACGTAGGCGGTCAGCGGCGCGGCCGGCCGGTCCACGGTGTGAGCCGCGACCCTGGCCAGGTTGAGCACCGTCTTCTGGTTGACATCCTTCGGGTCAAGGCCGAGCTCAGCGCACATCGCGTCGGTCCAGTCGTCCAGCGTGCTCATCGTTCTCCATTCGATATCGGGGAGCCCGGCGGCTCGCGCATCGTCCTGCGGTCATCCGGCAGCCGCCGGGTGACCCCATCGCGGTCCAGCCACTCCAGCAGCGGGATCACCACGCGCCGGCTCGTGCCCAGCGCCTTTCTCGCATCTGCCGC
>Ga0335076_10006074_pt1 | contig 12170 bp, 8 predicted proteins | sample Lox_Sample_25_FD_206717 | JGI IMG/M metagenome (GOLD analysis project Ga0335076, IMG submission 206717) | Soil microbial communities from Loxahatchee National Wildlife Refuge, Florida, United States - Lox_Sample_2.5 | ecosystem: Environmental > Terrestrial > Soil > Wetlands | place: USA: Florida...
CTGCCCGCCGCCGAAGCACCGATGGCGTTCGTCCCGGGCCAGCGCTGGATCTCCGCCGCCGAGCCAGAGCTCGGCCTCGGCACGGTATTGCGCGTCGACGCACGCATGGTGCAGCTCGCCTACCCGACCTCCGGTGTGGTGCGCCAGTACGCCGTGCGTGCCGCACCCCTGACCCGGGCCCAGTTCCAGCCCGGCGAGCGCATCAGCGGTTCCGGCCGCGAGTTCGTCGTTGAGCGCGTCGAGCAACACGAAGGCGTGCTGCGCTATTTCGGCGACGGCACGACGCTGCTCGAAGGCGAACTCGACAACTCACAAAGCGTCTCCAAGGCAGACGCGCGCCTGCTGGGCGGACGCGTCGATGCGTTCGCCCCGTACGCATTGCGCCGGGAGGCGCTCGAGCGCCGCGCCGGCGCACGGCGGCAGCGCGCATGGGGTCTGCTGTCGGCGCGGATCGATCTGATCCCGCACCAGTTGCGCGTGGCCCAGGCCGCCGCGTCACGCCGTCCGGCGCGCGTATTGCTGGCCGACGAGGTCGGCCTCGGCAAGACCATCGAAGCCGGAATGATTCTCGCGCGCCTGCTGGCGACCGGCCGTGCCGCGCGCGTGCTGATCCTGCTGCCGCAGGCGCTCGTGTCGCAGTGGTACCTCGAGTTGCTGCGGCGCTTCAATCTGGCGTTCGCACTCTTCGACGAGGAGCGTTGCAAGGCGATCGAAGCCGCCGGTGACGGCCGCAATCCCTTCGAGGACGAGCAACTGGTGATCGCCGAAATCGCCTTCCTGCGCGACTCCGCAACCCGTGCCGGTCAGGCGTTGGCCGCGGGCTGGGACCTGCTCGTCGTCGATGAAGCGCATCACCTCGCCTGGCACCCCGAAGCAGCGAGCCCGGAGTACGCGCTGGTCGAGCGCCTGGCCGGGTCGGTGCCCGGCCTGATCCTGCTCACGGCCACGCCGGAACAGTTCGGCCGTACGGGTCACTTCGCGCGCCTGCGCCTGCTCGATCCCGCGCGTTACAGCGACCTCGGTCACTACCAGCGCGAGGCCGACGACTATGCACTCCTGTCCGAGGTCGCGGACAAGCTGCAGGACAGGCAGCCGCTGACCATCGAGGAACGCGCGCTGCTCGCCGACCGGCTGCACGCCGATCCGTCCCTGCGCAAGTCCGTCGAACATCTCGACCCCGCCGACGCGGCCGCCGCGGGCGCCGTGCTGGATGCGCTCATCGACCGCCACGGCACGGGGCGCGCCATGTTCCGCAACCGCCGTGCTTCGGTTGGCGGATTCCCGCGGCGCGTGGCGCAGCTCGTGGAACTCGATGGCACCACGCTCCACGAGCTTCGGCGTCAGTTGCTGCTGGCGGAGTTCCTGTCCGACGTGCAGCAGCCGCCGGCGCCGCTGCTGCTCGACTATGCGACCGATCCGCGTCTGCCGTGGCTGCTCGGCCTCATCGAAGGCGCGCCGCGGGACAAGTTCTTCCTCGTCTGCCGCAGCCAGGCCAAGGTGGTCGCGCTGGAAGAAGCCTTGCGTACGCGCAGCGGCATCCGCATCGCCCGCTTTCATGAGGCGATGACGCTCGTGCAGCGCGACCGCAACGCGGCGTTTTTCGCCGAGCCCGATGGTGCACGCCTGCTCCTGTGCGCCGAAATCGGATCGGAAGGACGCAACTTCCAGTTCGCGCACCATGTGATCCTGTGGGACGTGCCGCTCGATCCGGACCTGCTCGAACAGCGCATCGGGCGGCTCGACCGCATCGGCCAGCGCTGCGACATCCACGTGCACCACGCCGCGTTCACCGGAACGGCGCAGCACGCACTGCTGCGCTGGTACCGCGATGGACTCGATGCGTTCCGCTCGAGTCCCGCCGACGGCCGCGAGCTGTACAAGCGCTTCGCCGATCGCCTCGTGGCGCTCGCGGTCGAACACGCGCACGGCGCCGACGATCCGGACGCGGAGATCGACACCCTGGTCGCGGAGACGCGCGCGGCGCACGCACAGTTGTCGGCGCTCGTCCTGCGCGGCCGTGACCGCCTGCTCGAACTCGCCAGTCAGCGCGAAACGGCGCACGACGAACTGGCGCGGGCGCTGGCCGCAGCCGATGCCGACGCTGTGGCCGATGATTTCGTCCTGCGCCTGTTCGATCACTTCGGCGTGCACAGCGAGGAACACGGGCCGCGGACGTTCCTGCTCGATCCGGAATACCTCAGCACCGATGCCTTTCCGGGTCTGAAGAGCGGTCCGCAGCAGGTCACCTTCGATCGCGGCGTGGCCGTGGCGCGCGAGGATCTGCCGCTGCTGCGCATGGACCACCCGATGGTCACGGGCGCGCTGGACGTGCTGCTGGGTTCCGAAAGCGGCAACGCCGCGTTCCTCGTCGACGATTCGCTCCCCGCGCAGACCGTGCTGCTGCAGGCCACGTTCGTGCTCGAGTCGGTCGCCGCGCCGACCCTGCATGTCGACCGCTTCCTCCCGCCGACGCCGCTGACCTGCACGGTCGACACGCGGCTCGCCGAACGCGGCGAGTGGCGACCGCACCCGGCCGCGGTGGCGCGCGCCGCAGAACGTCCGGTCGACCCGTCCCGCTACCGCAAGTTTCTGACCGCGCTGGTGCCCCCCATGCTCAAGCGCTGCGAGGAAATCGCGCGTAGGCGGGCCGAGGCGGAGATGGCGGCAGCGCTCGCCGCGGCGAAGAACGAACTCGGCGCCGAGCACGCGCGTCTGACGGCGCTGCGCCGGGTCAACCCCGCGGTCAGCGCAACGGAGATTGCCATCGTCGAGGCGGAGACCGCCGCGTTGAGTGCGCTGTTGCCGCGCTCGCTGCTGCGTCTCGACAGCGTGTGCTTCGCCTGCAGCACGGATTTCGCCGCGCGGCGCTGATCTACCCGGGGCGGTGGACTCAAGCCAGGTGCCAGATCCGGAGTCGTATCCGGGATGAAATTCCAAGCGGCCTCGACATAGCCTGTCAGCCCGCCGTCCCTGTCCAGCTGCGCGAGGACGTCATTCGAAACTGTCGCGGAAAATCTCGTCCGGCAGGATTTTTACGACCTGGTTGTGGTTGGGATCGGCCACGAATACGTCGCCAGCAGTGTCCACAGCAAGGCCGTAGTAGAAATTGAACCCACTGCCAAGATTGATCAAGAACGCCGGAGCTTGATAGACGCCGCCGACGACGGCAATGTAGGAGACCACACCGCGATCGACGACGTAGACATTGCCTGCGCTGTCGGCCCCTATCCCGGTCGGAAGGAAGAACTGGCCTGAGGCGACCGTGATCGGGGTTTGATAAACACCGCTAACCAAGGGAATCTTGTAGATGGTTGCCGGGGGCGGTGGACCACCGGCATCCGCCACATAGACGTTGCCGTCGACATCAACGGCAATTCCCAACGGGAACGTGTAGCCCACGGCCGGTGCCGGCAGGGTCGTTGGAGCCTGCAGCGTCCCGCCTGCCAAGGCAAAGCGGTAGACGTGACTGTGGGCCGCGCTGCCATCGCTATCGACAACATACACATTGTCGGCGGAATCCACCGCAACTCCCGCAGGCGCAATCCAGCCGCCAGCCGGAGCCGGCAACTCCGTCGCCGTTTGATAGACGCCGCCGCTCAGACCGACCCGGTAGGCTTTTCCACGGTACTGGTCTGCCACATAGAGATTGCCACCGGAGTCGACCGCAATGCCGTAGGGCAGTCCGAATCCCGCGGCGGGCGCCGCGTCTATCGCGGTCGGATTCTGGTAGACACCGCCGACCGAGGCAACCTTGTACAGGTCGGGGTCGAGATCACTGACAAAGACATTCCCGGCGTGATCCACGGCCACGCCCGATTGTGCGTTGAATCCGCGGAACAGCGTGGTCGGACTCTGATAGACGCCACTATGCAACGCAATTTCGTCCACGCCCGTGCCCGTGGCAACATAGACATCATGTTGGCCATCGACGGCGATGCCGCTCGGCGCGAACGTGCCGGTTGGTGCCGGTAGCGCTACGGGCGTTTGATACACACCGCCCGTCAACGCGATGCGATCGACAACGGCATCATCGCCGATGTACACGTTGCCGCTGTTATCGGTTGCGATGCTGCGCGGTCCGGCATATCCATGTGCCGGCGCCGGCAGCAGCACCGGCGTGTGATACGTGCCGCCGCTGTGGGAGATGCGATAGGCATTGCCGCCGTTGTAGTCGGCGACGAATACATTGCCGGCACTATCGACGGCGACACCGTTGGGCCCGAAATAACCGCCCGCCGGTGCCGGGAGTGCATTTGGTCCCTGAAATGTGCCACTCACCTGGGCGAGCTCGTAGACGCTGTGACTGCCTTGATCCGCCACGAAAACATTTCCCTGGGTATCGGTCGCGACTCCCAGGACCCCGGAGTAACCGCCGGACCCCGGTGAAGGCAGCGCCACTGGCGCCTGGTAGCTGCCGCTCACGAAACGGATTTCCCACACGGCATTCTTGTAGAAATCGGCGACGAAGACATTCCCGCTGCCATCCAGCGCGACGCCGAGTTGCTGCCCGAATCCGCCGAGGGGTGCCGGCAACGCCGTTGGGGCCTGGAAACTGCCGCTCACCAACCCGACCTTCTTGACGCTCATGTTGACCGAATCGGCGACGAACAGGTTGCCGGTGGCATCGACTGCCACACCGTTGGCAGAAAACGCGCCACCCGGCAATGTCACCACGGATTGTGCTGCAGCCGTGGCTGGTGCGAGACCTGTTCCCGCGACGATGCAGCTCAAAGCGGCAAGGCAATGAACGCCGTGGCCAATGGCAACGGCATGCCGACATCGGCAGACAGACAGCCCGAAAAAGCTGTGCATGACGAATTCCTCCTGTAGGTCCCGTCTACCCATTAGGCAAAACCGCGGGAAAAAGTCTCATCGGCTCGACGCCGCCTTGCGGCCGGCCGTATGATCCCCGGCGGCGCCACCGCGAGAATGGAGGGGGCCTTGAGCGGAACGGGAACGCCGCCGATCACCGAGCTGCTGCAGCGCTGGCGCGCCGGCGACCATGCCGCGGCGGAAGCGTTGCTGCCGATCGTCTATGGTCAGCTGCGCGCCATCGCCCGGCGCCAGCTTGCCCGCGACCAGGGCCAGGCCAGCCTGGTGCCCACCGAACTCGTGCACGAGGCCTACCTGCGCCTCAACGAGTCCACCCCGGACTCGCAGAACCGCATCCACTTCTTTGCCATTGCGGCGCGGGCGATGCGCCAGGTGCTGATCGCGCACGAACGCGAGCGGCGCGCCGACAAGCGCGATGGCGGCGAACGCGTGTCGCTGTCGTCGCTCGACCCACCCGACCCGCGCCAGATGATTGATCTGATCGCGCTCGACGACGCCCTGCACCGGCTGGAGCAGGTCGACGAGCGCGGCGCACGCGTGGTCGAACTGCGCGCGTTCGCCGGGCTGGACTTCGACGAGATCACACAGGTTCTCGGCATCTCCCGGGCGACGCTGATGCGCGACTTCCGCGCCGCGCGCGCGTGGCTCTACCGCGCGCTGGGCATGACGCCGGCGCCGGAGCGCTCGGCATGACCCGGGGGCACAGGGCGCTCGACCTCTTCAAGCAGGCGCTGTTGCTCGATCTCGCCGAGCGCAGCGCGTTTCTCGAACGCGCATGCGCCGGCGACGACGGCCTGCGCGGCGAGGTCGATGCACTGCTGACCGCGGATGCCGCGGCCGGCGATTTCCTCGCCGAGCCGCTCGCGCAGCGCCGCGATCGCAGCGGCGAGCGGCTCGGACCGTACCGCCTCACCCATCACGTGGGCAGCGGCGGCATGGGCAGCGTCTACCGCGCCGAGCGCGTCGACGGCGTGTTCTCGCGGCCGGTCGCGATCAAGCTGCTGCTGTTCGATGCCGGCGACCTGCGCCAGCGCTTCGCGCTGGAGCAGCGCATCCTCGGCGCGCTCGACCATCCGAACATCGCGCGCCTGCTCGACGTCGGCGGCGACGCGACGGGCGCGCCCTACCTGGTGATGGAGTTCGTCGAAGGCAGGCCGATCAACCGGTACGTGCACGAGCGCGCGCTCCCCCTGGGTGCGCGCATCACGCTGTTCCTGAAGATTCTCGACGCGGTGCAGACTGCGCACAGTCAGCTCGTCGTGCATCGCGACATCAAGCCCGGCAATGTGCTGGTGGATGCGCACGGCGAACCCAAGCTGCTCGATTTCGGCATCGCCAAGCTGCTCGGAGAGCGAGCCTCGGCGACGCGGACCGGACTCGGACCCCTGACGCCGGACTATGCGAGCCCGGAACAGGTGCGCGGCGAGCCGGTCGGCATCGGCTCCGACATCTATTCGCTCGGTGTGCTGCTCTACGAACTGATCGCGGACGAGCCGCCCTACCGGATCGGTGGCCGGCGCCCGAGCGAGATCGAGCGTGTGGTGTGCGAAACCGAACCGCCACGCCCGAGCGGCCGGGTGTCGCTACGGCACGCGGGCGGCAACTCGCGCGATCTGGACGCGATCGTGCTCAAGGCACTGGAGAAACCCCCGCACCGGCGCTACGCCTCGTGCGCGGCTTTCGCCGAAGACCTGCGCCGCTGGCTGGCCGGCGATCAGGTGCAGGCGCGCGAGCCGTCCTGGTCCGAACGCAGCCAGCGCTTCCTGCGCCGGCACCGCTTCGCGGCGTCGGTCGCGGCCGCCGCGACGCTGGCCCTGCTGATCGGCAGCGGGTTCGCGCTGTGGCAGGCGCACGTCGCGCGCCTGGAGCGCGACCGCGCCGAGCGCATCAACCGTTTTCTCACCGACATGCTGGCCGCGGCGAGTCCTGCCGATCTTGGCCGCAAGGCGACCGTCGGCGACGTGCTCGACCGCGCGCAGCGGCTGGCGGAACGTGAACTCATGGACGATCCGCGCAGCGGCGCCGGCACTGAACTCACGCTGGCGCAGACCTACCACGCGCTCGGCGACCTCGACGCGGCGCAGCACAGTGCCGAAGCGGCGCTCGCGGCGGGGCGGCGCAGCGGCGAGGCATCCGCAGCGGTTGCCGCGCAGATCGAGCTCGGCGAGATTCTCACCCAGCGGGGCGACACCGATGCCGCCGCGCCCGTGCTGCGGCAGGCCCGCGCCGACGCCGACGCGTTCGGCGACGCGCGCCTGCGCGCCGCCGCCGCCACGGCCCTGGGTTCGCTCGAGAGTCAGCGCGGCGATGCGGCGCAGGCCAGGAAATGGTTCGAGAGCGCGTTGCGCGAACTGCCGTCCGACGCGGTCGGAGCGCGCGCCGAGGCGCTGAACGATCTGGCCATTGCGCGCAGCGCGCAGGGCGACAGCGCCGGCGCGCTGGCGCTGCAGCAGCAGGTCGTGGCACTGCTGCAACGCGCGTATCCGCACGGCCATCCCGATCTCGCCAAGGGCCTTGCCAACCTCGGCAGCGCTCTCGAGATCGCCGGCCGCTTCGACGACGCCGCGGCGACCTATGCGCTGGCGCTGCCCATGCAGGTCGAACTGCTCGGAGAGAACCACGCCGACGTCGTCGGAACGCTGGCGTCGATGACCAATCTCGGTCTGCGCCGCGGCGATGTCGACGCCGCGCTGCACGATGGCGCACGCGCATGGGGCGCGGCGCAGGCGCTGGCGGCCACGCATCCGATGAAGGCATACGCCGCCAGCATGTACGCCCAGGCGCTGTGCGCGGCCGGTCGCGGCCGCGAAGCCGTGCCGCTGGTCGAACAGGCGCTGGCGGCGCGCAAGGCGGAGCTGCCGCCGGACCATCCGCTGATCGCGAACACCGAGAGCGTGCTGGGGCTGGCGCGCGCGCAGGCGGGTGACGTTGCGGGCGGACGCCGCCTGGCCCAGGGCGCCTACGAGCGGCTGCGCGCGAAGCTCGGCGGCACGCACGAATTGAGCGTGCACGCGCAGGCGCGGCTGGCGCAGATCGACGCACTTGCGGGCAGCGCGGATTTTGCCACGCGGCGCTGAACGCGCCCGCTCGCGCAGGATGCCCATCGATGCGCGGACGGTCGCGTCGCCGATGTCGTCCGCACGCTGCTCAGGGTATCGGAGTCACGCAGGGTGCAACCCCCAGCGAGGCGTTGGTGACCAGGTTCCATCCGGTCTCCGCGTAACCCGATACGCTGCCATCGCCATTGAGTTGTGCGATACGGACGCCGATCTGTCCTGCCATCAGCGAGATCTCGTAGGTATTCGTCTGCGGCAACGGCTGCAGGCTGGTGACGAAGACAATTCCATAGCAGTAGCTCTGTGCGACATAGGGTTTGGCGCCGTTTGGCGTTGCCAACACGTCGATCTGCAGATTGTCGTAGTGGCCGCCGGCGAACAGCTTCATGACCATGTCCTTGTAAGCAGGATCCAGAGCCGCGAGAACCCGCACGTCGCCGGTCGTCGCCTTGCCGCTGCCAGCTCCGCTGAAGCTGAAAGTGTTCTGTACCTGGCTCGTATGGCTGTAGACGTCCACGGCGCCGGTGTAGCCTTTCTGCGTCGACGTGCCCGCCGGGTTGAATGCCGGTGCGGCAGTCATCACCATCGGGAGGTTCTGCCCAATGAGGCTGATCCCCGTGTACAGGTGGTCGTTGGTGAACTGGTTGCCCGACGTCGAGCCGGACACGCTCATGCCGTTTGCAGCCGACAAGGCATAGACCGCGAACGGTGCGCTGTTGATCGGCTGCCGTGGCGTCAATTCGTTGCCGTCGATCTTCACGTCGAGGTAGCGCTGCGCGCCGGTGAACACGCTGGCGCCGAAATCGAGATCGATGCTGAACACGCCGTTGGCGACCGGATAGCCGGTCTGGGTGATCGTCGATCCGACCTGCGCGCCGCCGCTCACGGAATCCCACAGGGTGAACACCATGTCGTGGTTGCCGTTGGTCGGCGCACCGTTCTGCAACAGATGTCCCTGGTAGGTGAACGCGGTGGTCTGCGCGGCGCCATGCGCCAGCACGAAGGCGAGCGCCGTCGCAAACGATACAAACATGCTTGTCGCTTTCATGGTTGGCACCCCTCGAAGCCGTCGAAATACACGACGTCATCGCCGCCGGCGGCGGCGATGGCCTGGAACCCGGCGCTGAGAGCGAATCCGCCCCCCAGGGAAAATCCGGACGCGGGCTGGCCGATACTCGACGTCAGGCGCGAACAGGAATTGCCGGCGGTCGATGCGCCGCCGCTGTCGATGACGTAGGCGTCGATGACGAAAGGCGCAACCGGGCCGGACGAAGCCGTCGCGCCCGCACACAAGCCGCCGACCAGCAGCACAGTCCTGCAGACGCGTGCACGCCACGACTCGTTCACACCCGCCCCACCCGTTGCACCCCAGTCGGCGGATTACAGCACCGGCCCGTGGCTCCGCCAAGTGCCGCCCTCCGGTCGGGCGGGAACCTGCGATAATTCCCCGGAAAGCATGAGGAATCACGGATGAGGCCAACTCCGCTGCGCGCAATGCGACTCGTCCTTGCGGCCGCCGCATGGCTTGGCGCCACGTCGTCGCACGCTGCCGATCAGGCGGCGCCGGTCGTGCTGCACGCGGCGCGCCTGCTCGACATCGAGAGCGGAAGAATCGTGACTCCTGGCGAAGTGCTGGTGCGCGGCGAACGCATCGTCGCTGCGGGCACGAGCGTCGAGCATCCACCGGGTACACGCGTGATCGATCTCGGCGACCGCACCCTGCTGCCGGGTCTCATCGACGCTCACGTGCACCTGTTCCTGCATCCGGGCGCAGAAGACGCGCAGACTTTCGACGAATCGGTGCCCGAACGCACGATCCGCGCGGTGCTCGCGGCGCGCGACGATCTTCTCGCCGGCTTCACCGCGGAACGCGACATGGGCACCGAAGGCGCCGGCGCCGCGGACGCCGCCGTGCGCGACGCCATCGATCGCGGCTGGATCCCGGGTCCGCGCTTGCGCATCAGCGGCAACGCCATCGACATCCTCGGCGGCCACGAGGATGCGAACGGCCGCAATCCCGAGCAGCACGCGCTGCCAAACGCGACGCAGGCCAACGGTGCCGGCGAACTCGTGAAGGTGATCCGCGAGCAGGTCAAGCTCGGCGCCGACTTCATCAAGATCTACGAGACCGGCAGGGACCGCATCGCCGGCAGCGATTTCTCGTCGCCCTACCAGTTCAACGAAGAAGAACTGCATGCGGCCGTGCAGGAGGCGGCGCGCACCGGCCGCCGCGTGGCGGTACACGCGACCGCGGAACCCGGCACCGGAATGGCCGCGCGCGCAGGCGTTGCCTCGATCGACCACGCGGATCAGCTGAGCGCGGAAACGATGAAGCTCATGCACGAACGCAGCATCTTCGCCGTGCCCACGTTCACGGTGCTCGAATACTTCGCCGCGCACGCGGCGACGCCGCAGGCCGCGGAGCGTTACCGCGCGATCCAGGCCTACCATGCCGGCCAGTTCAAGCTGCAGCTCGCCGCGCACGTGCCGATGGCACTGGGCTCCGACGTCGGCCCGTTCCCGCATGGAACCCAGGCGCGCGAATTCGCCCTGATGGTCCAATACGGCATGACGCCGCTCGCCGCCCTTCAGGCGAGCCTCATCAACGGCGCGAAATTGCTCGGGTGGGAGCACGACATCGGGCATCTCGCGAAGGGCTATTGCGCCGACGTCATCGCGGTGCCCGGCGATCCGCTGCAGGACATCGGCGCGCTGCAGCACGTCGAGTTCGTGATGAAGAACGGCGTCGTCTACCGGGCGCCCGATCCGTAGCGGCGCCGGCGCCAGTACTGGATCAGGGCAAACCCGACGAGCGCACCGCCGAGGTGGGCGAAGTGCGCGACGCTGGACTGCGTGCCGGTCACGCCGAAGATGAACTCGAGGGCAACATACAGGACGACGGCAATCGGTGCCGGAATCGGCACGGGAAAGAACAGTGCCATGATCTTCGCGCGGGGATAGAACACGGCGAACGCGATCAGCAATCCGAACACGCCGCCGGAGGCGCCGACGGTCGAATAGAAATCACCCGGCGGAAACAGCGCGACGGTCGCGAGCTGGGCGATGGCCGCGCCGAGCACACAGACGAGGTAGTAGATCAGGTAGCGGCGCCAGCCGAGCACGTTCTCCACGGGACTGCCGAACATCCATAGCGCCAACATGTTGAAGGCAATGTGCATGAAGTTGCCATGCAGGAAGCTGTACGTGACGAGCTGCCACGGCTCGAAGCCGATGCCGACGATGTCGTAGCCGATGCGCTCGTAGTGCCGCGGCCCCAGCGGCCAGAGTGCGAAATCCACGAGCACCCGATCGCCGCCTGCGGTCTGCTGCAGCAGGAAAACGAGCACGTTGAGGATGAGCAGCAGGCGCGTTGCCGGCGGAAACTGGGGCATCGGATTTCGCACACGAATCGGTTACCCTCGCATGATGAGGTCCGCGCGATATCCAATCAAGCACATCGCGAACGAACTGCAGGGCTCCGGTTACATCGTGGTTCAGCAATACCTCGATGCCGATGTGTGCGTCGCGCTCGCGGCCGAGTGCCGCGCATTGCATGCGGCCGGGCAGCTGCGGCCCGCGGCGGTCGGTCGCGGCGGCGGCCGGCGCGAGCTGCGCGCGATTCGCGGTGACCGCACGCGCTGGTTCGATGCGGCCGCTCTCACGCCTGCGCAGGCAGCCTGTTGGCGTGCACTGCAGGCATTGCGTGGCGAGCTCAATCGCGAGCTGTTGCTCGGGCTCGAGGAAATCGAGGCGCACTACGCGCTCTACCCGCCCGGTGCGCACTACGCGCGTCACCGCGACCGCTTCCGTGACGACGACGCGCGCGTGCTGTCGAGCGTGCTGTACCTCAATCCGGACTGGCGCGCGGAAGACGGTGGCGCCCTGCGCCTGCACCTGGCCGGCAAGACGCATTATCCACATGTGGACATTTATCCAGAGGCCGGAACGCTGGTACTGTTCCTCAGTGCGGACTTCGAGCACGAGGTGCTGCCGGCGGCACGCGAACGCCTCAGCGTCGCGGCATGGTTCCGGCGGCGGGAAATCGGCGGAGCCCTTCGGTCGTAGCGTGAAGCGCCGGCGCTCCGGTCAGTCGTTCGCCGCGACGGCAGGAATCACGTGCCCTGGATCCGCACGGAACGACAAACGGGCCCAGATTCCGGCCTGCGCGGATGGCGAGCCACAGGAAGCGGCGCCCCGCTAGCGCAGGATTCCACCCCAGATCTCCGCGTCCAGATCCCGCTGCCAGCCGAACCGGGCCAGATCGACCTTCCCGGATACGAC
>Ga0335076_10006075_pt1 | contig 12170 bp, 11 predicted proteins | sample Lox_Sample_25_FD_206717 | JGI IMG/M metagenome (GOLD analysis project Ga0335076, IMG submission 206717) | Soil microbial communities from Loxahatchee National Wildlife Refuge, Florida, United States - Lox_Sample_2.5 | ecosystem: Environmental > Terrestrial > Soil > Wetlands | place: USA...
GCCTCCTTCTGCAGATTCTGGCCTGCGGTCAAGCGGCAGGCGCCAGCACCCCATTGTGGTGGTCCGAGGTCACGCGGCGGACACGGGAACCGCACGGCCTGGCGGAGCCGGGTGCGTGGTTCACCGCGGGTGTCCCGCCCGCCGGGCGGGACGGTCAGATCAGGCGGCGGTGTGCCTGCGCCGCGAGCGGGTGGGCCACGGCCGCCAGGTCACGCTGTGATTCTTGCTCGTTGTCGAGGTACTCTTCGGCCCACAGCAGGCGCAGGGCCATCCGGACCCTGATCGCGTCGTGCTCCTCGCTGGCTAGGTCGAAGGCCCGCATCAGGTGGCCCCGCAGCTCCCCGTCGTCGTGCCCGGGCGGCGGCAGCTCCTCATGCTCGCCGTTCAGCACCGCGCCGAAGCCGTCGTACCAGGCGTCCGCGCGGTGGGCGGCGCGCTGCACCTCTTCCCGGGCCACGGCCACGGCCGCGCTCGCGGGAGAGATGTCTGCCGCCGGCTGCTGCCCCATCTGGAGCGAATGCACCGGCAGCGCAGCCAGCGTGTGAGCGGCGAGCCCGAGCCGGGACGCCCCGGTGAGCAGCCGGGTCGCCGTGCTCAGCGGGATCACCTTTGCTCCTCGTTCGGCCAGGTATTGCCGGTAGGCCTCCTCCAGCAGGTGATAGCTGGCCATCGACTGCCGGTCCGCCTGCTGCCACGGCACGTCCAGGCCGGGGGAGACCAGCCGGTCCACGGCCATCGCCAGGGCGCGGGAACCGCTCCGGTAGGCATCACACAGCGCCTGGCCAAAGGCGGCCGTCGCGCCCCGGGGCCAGAACAGCAGGCCCACCACCACGCTCACCACGCAGCCGAGCACCACGTCCTCCACCCGCACGAGCCCGACCTTCCAGCCGGCCGGCACCAGGATGTTGAACAGGATGATCACAAAGACGGTGAACCCCGCCTGCCCGGCCGCGAACGAGAACACCGACGCGGCGGCGCCGGCGACCAGGACGGCCAGCGGCAGCAGGAACCAGAGCGCGTCGGTGTGGGCGCCGACGCCCAGCATGATCGCGGTCCCGATGACGAAGCCCACCACCGTCCCGGCCACCGCCCGAGCCGCGGTGGCGCCCGTTCCCAGGGCGTTGGACCGCAGCACCGACAGGGTGCCGAGCGCGACCCAGAACGCGTGCGAGACGTCGGTCGTCCTGGCCACGGCCACGGCCAGCGCCAGGGCGGCCGCTCCCCGCAGCGAGTTGCGCAGCCATACCGAGCGCACGGTCAGGCTGGTCGCGGCCCGCTGCCACAGCGCCCGGGCGCCGGCCGCGAATCCGGGTGGCCGGACGCCGACGGTGCCCTGCTGCGGCGGCGGGGGGAAGCCGGCCGCTTCCAGCGCGAGCGCGCCTATCTCCTCGGTGGCCAGGCCGAGCCTGCGTGACTGGAAGGTGGGATCAACGAATGCCAGCGCGGACGCTGACGCCTGCTCCTGGGCATCGGATCCACCGGTGGCCTGATTGACGAGCCGGTCCACCGACCACTGGAGCGACGCTCGCCGGTCCTTGTGCAGCTCTTCCAGCGCCGCGGTCAGTTCCTCGGCGGCGCGCGGCCCGGGCGGGCGCCCTTCGGCGGTGGCACCGATCACCGCGCCCACACCGCGCAGCACCTGCGCGGTGGCGGCGTTGAGCTCCCGGGCGGTCGGCGAGTTCAGGACCAGGTCGACCTGATCGGGCCCGACCACCGCCAGCGCGCCGGCCCACTCGACGCGGCTGAGCAGCTTGGCCACCGCGATCTGGCTGGGCGCCAGTCCGGTGGGCGGATACGGGGTAGACGCGAAATTCTTCCTGACCTCACGCACCGCGCTTTCCGCGGCGGCGTGGGCCTGCTCGTCGCGGTGGCCTTCCGCGTGCGCCTGGACCAGGTCGGCGAGCCGCTGCGCCGCCGTGGCCAGGGCGGCCCGGCGGGAGTCATACCAGGGACGGGTCCAGACCAGCAGGATGACCGGCAGGGCCGCGGCCGCGGCCAGCCCCCACCCGGCGAGGCGGGCCGGGATCTCGCCGGGCGGCACCGGCACGTTCACCGGCAGCACGAACGCCAGCAGCAGGTAGGTGCTGCCCATCGCGGCGGTCGGGCTCAGCACGCCGGCGAACAGGACCGCGAAGCCTGCCACCGCCATACCGGCGATCGCCAGCGCGGCGTTCTCCGAGCACAGGGTGCCGACGGTTATCAGCAGGGCGCCGGACACGATCAGGGCCAGGTAGTGGCGTAGCCGGTATGACCTGGTGCCAGGGATGCTGACGAACAGCATCAGCGCGAACGCGCCGAACGAGGCGAACAGCGGTACCTGGGCGTTGCTGGTGATGGCCCTGGCGATCGCGAAGATCGACGGCACCACCACGGCCGCCAGTACCGATCGCTTGACGCTGACCAGCTCTGGATCGCGGGCCCGCAGGAACGCCACCGGGTGCCGGAGCCCGGGCAGGTGCGTCTCGCTTTCACCCGCGCTGGCCCCCTGCGGGGCCGTGGCGGCCTGCTGCCCGGACCGTACCGACATGGTTGCAGTATTCCCGGGCGGCGCGGGTGCGCGGCACCGCGGGGCGGCGTTCCTGGGCGGCCTAGACCGGAATCGACGCCCCCGAGACCAGATGCGCCCCTGGTGAGGCCAGGAACAGGTACGCCCGCGCGATGTCGGGGATCTTGGGCCAGGAGGCGTGGTCGGCGTCCGGTATCGCGCTCCGGTTGGCCGGGGTGTCGATGATGCTGGGCACGACGCAGTTCACGGTGATCCCGCTGCCCCTGACCTCGTCGGCCGCCATCGCCACCAGGTGCAGCACGCCCAGTTTGCTGACCGAGTACGCGAAACCCTGGCCGCGGGTCACCACCGCGGCCCGGCTCGCCGTGAGCACGAGGCGGCCCCGGCCGGCCGGGGCCATCGCGCGCAGCGCGTGCTTGGTGACCAGCGCCGCGGTCACCAGGTTCAGTTCCAGCTGGCCGGTGAGCACCGCCGGGTCGAGCTCGGTCAGCGGGGTGTACCCGGCGAAGCCGCCGACCGTGCTGACCACCGCCCAGGGCGGGGGACCGCTGTCGAACAGTGCGCCCAGGGCGTGGTCGTCGCCCGCGTCAACGGCGTGGTAGCGGGCGCCTTCGAGGCGCCGGTCACCGGCCGGCTCGGACCGGTCGACGCCGATCACATCGGCGCCCTCCTGGGCGAACGCGGTGACGAGGCCGGCGCCAAGCGCGCCGGCCGCGCCGAACACCATGACCGTCTTGTCCGCGAAACGGATGTCCGCCATGCCCGATTGCCTCCCGTGTCCCGCGTGGTGGGCGGTGAGTTACGGATCTTCTCCTGCCAACCCTGCCACGCGGGCCGCGGCCCCGGGCGCGGATACCCGTCGTCAGGGCCGCTGGCGACGCCGCGGGCCGTAACGCAGCCAGAGGAAGACCAGCAGCGCGATGAGCAGCCACGGGATGATCGACCCGGTCAGGGTGTGCCAGAAGAAGAACGGGAGGAACGACATCCCCAGGGCGTGACCCACCACTACCGCGATCACGACGATGAGGATGAGGCCGATGAGGCGACCGCGCGGGCGCCCGTTCCGCGGGGGCGTCTCCTGGTGGTCCACTTTGCGCACTTCCTTTCTTGGCGCTTCTCTTGGCTCTTCGGCGCCCGGCAGGTCGGTGAACAGCCCGCTCAGGTCGGCCCGGGTCTTGGCCTGCATGGCCCGGTCGAGGCGCTCGTTGAACTCGGCCTGGTCCAGCCGGCCGTCGCTGTAGTGCTTGGACAGGCGGTCGGCCACGTCGGCCCGTTCGGCGTCGGACACCCTCATCTGGGGGTCGACGTAACCGGCGCGGCCGGACGATCCCCGGGCCCACCGGGGGTTGCTCGCTGACATGTCGGTGCAACCTCCTCAGCGGGACCGGCGGGACACGGAGTCGATGAACTGGCTCGCGATGGACTGGTCGGAGCCGTCTTCGGGGATCAGCAGCCAGCCGGCCAGGTAGAGGGGAACGCCCGCGCCGCCGCTGATGGTGAGCACGGCGAAGATGATCCTCACCACCGTCACGTCCACGTTGAGGTAGCGGGCGATGCCGGCGGCGACCCCGCCCAGCATCCGGTCATCGACGGGCCTGCTCAGCGGCTGCGGTGTGGTCTTGTCCTGCGGTTCTACCGTTGTTGTATCCATGCCACCAGCCTGCTGCCCCAGGCCGGGCCGCAACATGGGGAAAAGCCCCCATTCCACCCTGATAGCCGGCCCGCCGGATCAGGGTTCACCCGGATGGCGGTAGGCCTGCCCACAGGCGATGATGGATAGATGGAGGAACGCAGCGGCTCCGCGCCCACGCAGTGGCGGCCGTGGCCGGACCCGGGCGGCGCGGCGCCGGAGGACGGCGATGGCCGGCCGGGCGGCCGGGGCCCGTGGCGCCGCTGGCGCAACCGGCGGTGGGTAGGCCGGCCCCGCAGCAACGGGCCCCTGCGGCGCCCGCGGGAGGACCGCCTGGTCGCCGGGGTGGCCGCCGGCCTGGGGGCGCGGACGGGCATCGACGTCACGGTCGTCCGGATCGTGTTCGTGGTGGCCGCCCTGCTGGGGGGCTTCGGCGTCGCCGCTTACGTGGTGGCCTGGCTGCTGATGCCCGCCGAGGGCGCGGACGGCAGCATCGCGAGCAAGGCGCTGAACGACAAACGGGGCCTGGCGCTGGCGGCCGGCATCGGGTCGCTGCTGGTCATCATGCTTCTCATTGCCAACGCGCTCGGCGACCGCTGGCTCAACTCGGTGGGGCTGGCGCTGGTCGTCAGCGCGGTCGGCCTCACACTGATATGGAGGAACTCGCCGCCGGAGGACCATGCGGTGCTCCGGCGGCTGGCCGAGCCGATGCTGGGCCTGGCCCAGGGGGGCAGGCGCTCGCGCTCCCTGCTGCGCATCGTGGCATCGGTCCTGCTGCTCATCATCGGCCTGGGTGCGCTGCTGTCCGGCCGCTCGGCCCACCAGCTGGCCGGCCCGCTGGCCGGGCTGCTGACCGTGATCATCGCCATCGTGATCATGCTGGGTCCCTGGTGGCTGCGCATCGCCCGCGATCTCGTGCTCGAGCGGCAGGCCAGGGCCCGGGCCGAAGAGCGGGCCGACATGGCCGCCCACCTGCACGACTCGGTCCTGCAGACGCTGGCCCTGATCCAGCGCCGCGCCGACCAGCCGCAGCAGGTCATCCAGCTGGCCCGGGCGCAGGAACGGGAGCTGCGCAGCTGGCTGTTCGACGGGCCGGCGCCCGGCTCGGCCGACGGCCACAGCCTGGCCGCCGGTGTCCGGCTCATCCAGCAGGAGGTCGAGGCCCAGCACGAGATCTCCGTCGAGGCCGTCACCGTCGGGGACTGCGAGCTGGACGACAATCTCGAGGCGCTGCTGGCGGCGGCGCGCGAGGCGACCGTCAACGCCGCGAAATGGTCCGGCGCCTCCACTGTCGCGCTGTTCGCCGAGGTCGAGCCGTCCGAAGTGGTGCTGTTCGTGCGCGATCGCGGGCGCGGGTTCGACCCTGAGGCGGTGCCCAGCGACCGGAAGGGGCTGGCCGAGTCCATCCACGCCCGGATGGAGCGCCGGGGTGGTTCCGCGACCGTGCGCAGCGCCCCGGGTGAGGGCACCGAGGTATCCCTGACCATGCCCCGCGCGGCCGGGCGGCGCCAGCCCAGCCGCCCGGCCCGGACGTGATCATGGCCACCCCGGGTGGCGGCCGGCCGCGGGTGTTCATCGTTGACGACCACGGCCTGTTCCGCTCCGGGGTCCGGTCCGAGCTCGGCGACCAAGTCGACGTCGTGGGTGAGGCGGATGACGTCGCTCCGGCGATCCCCCTTATCGCCGAGCGCCTGCCGGACGTCGTTCTGCTCGATGTGCATCTGCCGGGCGGCGGCGGCCAGGATGTGGTGGCGGCGACCAAGGCCACCCATCCCGAGGTGCGTTTCCTCGCCCTGTCCGCCTCGGACGCCCCCGAGGACGTGATCGCGGTCATCCGGGCCGGCGCGCGCGGCTACGTGACCAAGACGATCTCCGGCGCCGAGCTGGTGGACGCGATACGCCGGGTCGCGGCCGGGGACGCGGTCTTCTCGCCCCGGCTGGCCGGGTTCGTGCTCGACGCGTTCGCTTCCCTCGCCCCGACCGCGGACCGGCAGACCTTCGACCCCGAGCTCGACCAGCTGACCCCCCGTGAGCGTGAGGTCCTCCGCCTGATCGCCCGGGGCTACACCTACAAGGAGATTGCGCGCGAGCTTTACATCTCCGGCAAGACCGTTGAGAGCCACGTTTCGTCGGTGCTCCGCAAACTCCAGCTCTCCACCCGCCACCAGCTGACGCGCTGGGCGACCGAGCGGCGGCTGACGTGACGACCTTGAATGACGTTTACCGGCGGCCCGCAGAAGTGCTGCCAGGTGCACCGACGGTTTGCTAACACAGCAGCGTGTCGGCGCCTTAAATCCCCTTTTCCGCCCTAAGGTACCCAATAACGCGCCCAGCGAAGGCCCAGCCGCGTCTCCGGTGGTGCTGCGGAGGGGTCTGCTCACGTTTTGCCATTGTTCATGCTGGGACCGCATCCACGAACAGGGGAAACACATGGTTGTGCCGAATGGAATCAGACGACTGGCCCTGGCCGCAGCGGGTGTGCCGCTGGCGGCCGCGCTAACCACGGTGATGCTGGCGAGCCCTTCGCTGGCGGCGACACGGTCGACGGCGGCCCCGGCGTCTTCGGTGGCCCCGGCCGGGGGCCCGGCACTAGCCGCGCAGGTTCACCGCACGACCGTCAAGAACCTGCACGTGCGCAAGAAGCCGAGCACGTCGGCCACCGTGGTCGCCGTCCTCAAAAAGGCCGGGACCAAGGTGACGGTGAACTGCTGGTCCCGCGGAACGAAGGTGTTCGGGGACCCGATCTGGTATCACATCACCAAGCCGCACGCCGGATTCGTGGCCGGTTTCTACCTCGACACCGGGGCTGACCCCGCCGCCGGCATCCCCAACTGCAACAACCGCGTCTTCAGCACGATCATCAACAACCTGCACGTGCGCTCGAAGCCGCACCTCAAGGCCACGGTCGTCGCCGTCCTCAAGAAGGCCGGCACCCTGGTGAGGATCAGCTGCTGGACCCGCGGCAGCTCGGTGTTCGGGGACAACGTCTGGTACCACATCACCAAGCCGCACGCCGGATTCGTGGCTGGCTTCTACGTCAACACCGGCCCCGACCCGAGGCCGGGCATCCCTCACTGCTAGCCAGCGTCTTACGGCACAGCCACAAGACGAGGTCAGCCGGATAGCATGCGGGCATCCGGCTGACCTCGTGGTGGTTCAGTACGCCGGCCGGACCGGGCCGGATCAGTGCCTGGTCAGCCGGTACCAGGTGGGACCGGCCCGGCGCACCGCCCCGCCCGGCGTGGTCCCGCTGGCCGGGCGGGTGGACGTGAGCTCCCACTGCGGGAAAAGCGCCGGGATCCGGGCCGGGTCGATGCCCCGTGGCGCCGGGCCGCGGCGGCCGGGGGCGAACGCGAGCATCAGCAGGGTGGCGCCGGGCTTGGCCACCTCGGTGATCGCGGCCGCCGCACGCTGCAGGGATTCGTCTGGCAGCCCATGCAGGCAGCCGACATCGAGCAGGAGGGCGTATCCGGCGCCGAGTGCGGCGGCGCCGGCGCTGGCGATGTCGGCGTGCACGAATCGGATGTCCACGCCCGCCTGGCTCGCATTGCGCCGGGCGATCTGCAGCGCCCGGTCGACCACATCTACGCCGGTCACGCCCCAGCCGCGGCGGGCGCAGTAGATCGCATCGTGGCCGGTGCCGCAGCCGATGTCGAGCATGTCACCGGCTGGCAGGGCCTGCGGGCCGGCGATCAGGTCGGCGAGCGGCACGGGCGGCTCACGGTGCTCCCAGGGGGTAAATCCCAGGCTGTACATGATCTTGTAGGTGAGGCTCATGTTCCTCCCCCCTCGACTGGAGTCAGACTCTAGCGGCCAAGGCCGTCCGGGCCGGAATCTCAGTGATTCTGGGGATTCCCCTATTCCCCGGCGGCGATAGCGTCGGTGCGACGGGACGACCAGTGTGCCACCTGCCTGGCCGGATTATGCCGGCCGGCGGGTGGCGCCTCAACGGCTCGTGGATTTTCATCGCCATTGCCGACAGCCGGCTGCCCCTCCGTTCATCCGTTCATCCGTTCATCCGGCCAGCCCGGTGGAAGTCCCGCACCTGTAACGTAGCCACCGTAAGCGAACTCAGTTCTCATGGGGCCAGCTGTGGCAGATCCAGTCTCCGTAACAGATATCGATTTGTCACCGCTTCCCGGGAAGGTGTATTTCGATACGGCACGGGAGTGGTGGGAGGAGTTCATCTACTTCCTGATGGTGGATCGTTTCCAGGACAGCGAGGCGCGCACACCTGTGCTGAGCCCGGCCCGATCCCTGGGAGTGCAGACGCCTAACGACTTCTACGGCGGCACGCTGGCAGGTGTCCGGGACAACCTTGGCTACATTGCCGGACTGGGCTGTACCGCGATCTGGCTGTCACCAGTATTCGAGAACAACCCGCATGCCTATCACGGCTACGACGTAAACAACTACCTCTCGCTCGATCCACATTTTGGGACCAAGCAGGATTTGATCGATCTCGTCGATGCCGCCCACCGCCGTAACCCAGCCATGCGCGTCATCCTCGATGTGGTGATCAACCATTCAGGCGATAACTGGTTCTACCCGGGGAACCTGCCGCACTATTACTACAATGATATGCGCTTTTGTTTCCGCGGTTGGCGCCGCCCCGACGGGCCCATACCATCGGAGCTGGTCAATCCGGATTTGTATCATCGCCGCGGGTCCATCACCGGGAATGGCTGGGACACTCTGCCCGAGCGTTTCTCCTCCACGGTCCGCGAGTACGCCGAAAGCCTCGGCAAACGTAACTTCTTCCTCTTCGGCGAGGCCGCAAGCCCCGACGATGGTCTCTACGACCACTACATCGGTCCCAACACCTCGGCTGACGACACCGGCACCGTGTTTTTCGGCCTCGACTCGGTGCTGGACTTCCGTTTGGCCATGGGCGTCCCGCTCCGCGACGTCATCAAGGGATTCACCCCCGCCCAGTCTCTGCTGGACCGTTTGGCGGCGCAGGAAAACCGGGCTGTCAACCGTGGCCAGCTCGGCCGCTACCTTGTCACGTTCGTGGACAAACACGACTCGTTCTGGCAGCCCGCAGGGCGCATCGGCGCGCAGGCGCCGGGCGAGCAGGTCATCGCGGCCATCGGGTACCTGCTGTGCGCCTTGGGCACGCCCTGCATCTACTACGGAACAGAGCAGGGCTTCCAGGGCAGCGGCGGCGACAACCAGATGCGGGAGGCGATGTTCGACACCTCGAGTCCAGGCCGCAATCTGCTCAACACCGACTGCACCATCTACAGGGAAATTGCGAAGATCGCTCAAGTCATGCGCTCACAGGCGCCGCTACGCTTCGGCCGGATGTACTTCCGGCAGATCTCCGGCGACGGCTAGCACGAACATCTGGGACAGCCGGAACCGGCGCGGGGAGCCGGGTATCGTGCGGAACGTCAATACGTTTGTTTCCTCTGCATCCGTGCGGACGCTGATCATGGGGGTTGATCCGGCCGGACGGATCGTTTGGCATGACCGGACTGCGCAGGAGATGCTTGACCCCCCGGGCGGCACCCTGGTGGGAACTCTTCTGGGCGACCTGGTGGTGGACGACGCGGCGGGAACGCTGCTGTCCGGCCTGCTCGATGCCGGGCGGTCGGGGCGGGAAGCCACGGCCGTACTGACGCTCAGGGCGCGGCACAGCGACCCGATCGACGCGGTCGTCACCGTCCAGGCCGTCGATGGCCGCGATGGCCGTTCGGCGCTGGCGATCGTGCGCCTGCCGCCACCCAGTTCGGAGCGGTTCCTCGACCCAGCGGTGATGCGGCACGCGCTGCTTGACGACACCTTCCGCCAGATCGGCGCCACCCTTGATCTCGACCAGATGGCCCGCGGCCTGATCAGCATTGTCGTCGCGCACTTCAGCAACGTGGCCAGCCTGCTGGTGCTGGAAAGCCTCGTGGCCGACGAGGCGCCGATGCAGCCAGAGGATGGGCCGCGCCGGCTGCGCCGGCTTGCGGTCGCCTCCGACGATCACGACCCCGGCTGGGAGGTCACCTTCCCCATAGGTGAGGTGGTGCGGCACCCCGAAGGAACGATCTACGCCCAGTGCATGGACACCGGTGAGCCGGTCCAGAAGGCGTCCGACAGGCGGGCCGGCAACGTGGCCGAGTCCTGGATGCGCCGGCCAGCGGCCGGGCTGCTGTCGGGGGCATGCAAGCTGCTGCTCCCGCTCAATGCCCGGGGATCCACGCTGGGTTACATCGTGTGCACCCGCAAGCGCGGCTTCCGCCCGTTCGACGCGTACGACATCGAGATCGGCATGGAGTTCGCCTCCCGCGCGGCGGTCCTGCTCGACAACGCCCGCCGGTACGACCGGGAACGGGCCACGGCGCTTGCCCTGCAACGGAGCCTGCTGCCAACGGGCCTGTCCGCACCCTCCTCGGTTGAGGTCAGGCACCGCTACCTGCCCGGCAACCAGCTCATCGAGGTCGGCGGCGACTGGTACGAGTCGATCGCCCTGCCCGGGGCGCGGGTGGCGCTGGTCGTCGGCGACGTCGCCGGGCACGGGGTGCGGGCGGCGGTCACCATGGGCCGGCTGCGTACGGCCATCCAGACGCTGGCCATGCTGGAGCTCTCGCCGGCCGAATCGCTTAAGCAGCTCAACGAGCTCATGCAGCAGATGGGCGAGCGCGAGCCCCACTTCGCGACCTGCGCGTATGCGATCTATGACGGGGTCACCGGATCCCTGGAAGTGGCGTCGGCCGGGCACCTGCCTCCGCTGCTTGTCTCCGCCGACGGCAGCAGCGAGTTCCTCGACGTCTCGCCCGCGCCGCCGCTGGGGGTCGGTGAAGGGCCGATCTCCAGCCGGACGTTCGAGATCAAAGACGGCAGCCTGTTCGTGCTCTACACCGACGGCCTGGTCGAAAGCCGCGGCCGCGACATCGACGACGGCCTGAAGCGGCTGCAGTCGGTCTTCGGGCCGACCTCGGTGACGGAGCCAATCGAGGATCTCGCCAAGGCGGCACTGGCCGGGGTTTCCGCCGACCGGCACCGGGACGACGTTGCGCTGCTCATCGCCCGGCTTGCCCGTATCGACGGCGGCCGGCAAGCATGCTGGACCCTGCCCGGGGACCCGACCTCGGCCCGTGAGGCGCGCCGGCTGGTCATGGAGCCGCTGGATAGATGGCAGCTTGGCACGTTCGTGCCCCTCACTCAGCTGCTCACCTCAGAGCTGGTGACCAACGCGATCCGGTACGCCGAAGGCCCGGTTACCTTGCGTTTGATCTGCGAGGACACGCTGGTCTGCGAGGTTGCGGACTCCTCAGCGGCGCTGCCCCGGCTGTGGGACGCGGCCGGCGACGACGAGCACGGCCGTGGCCTGCAGATCGTCAGCCGCCTGTCCCACCGGTGGGGCTCACGGCGTACGCCAACCGGGAAGGTTGTCTGGTGCGAGCAGCTGATCCCGCGCCCCGAGCCGGAGGAGGCATCGTCCCGGGTTCTGTGGAACGCGGGCAACAGCTCCGGTGACCATCAGGCCACCTTCTGATCTTCGTCCTGGCTCGCGGCACCGACGTTCATGGTGAAGTGCGCTTCGGGGACGGCCCGGCGCCGGGAAGCCACACCGAGATGTGGGCGGGCTGGAAGGCTTCGTGCACGACGCCGACCAGGTCGCCGCGCACCGCATCGAGATCGACGGTCTGCCGGAGCCGCGCGGCGAACGCGGCCACGACCGTCTCCGCGTCGTACCGCGCCCGGTTGAACCGGCGGTCGACCGCGCGCTGCACCCGCTTGCGCAACGGGCTGAACAGCGCCGCGATGACCAGCGTGGCCGCGGCCACGGCCACCGGGCCCCTGACCGGCAGCACCCGCGTGGCCAGCAGAATCAGGCCGGCGAACACGCCGCCGAGCAGGACCGTGATCAGCGTGTAGGAGACCACCCGGCTGATGATGCGGTCGATCGCGTACAGCCGGTACTTCAGCACCGCCACCCCTATGGACACGGGCAGCGCTGCGGTGCCCAGGGTCATCAGTGCGGCGATCACCGGCTGGTTGCCCCAGCCGGGGACTTCGCCCGCGGCGAGCGGGGCGATG
>Ga0335076_10006076_pt1 | contig 12170 bp, 12 predicted proteins | sample Lox_Sample_25_FD_206717 | JGI IMG/M metagenome (GOLD analysis project Ga0335076, IMG submission 206717) | Soil microbial communities from Loxahatchee National Wildlife Refuge, Florida, United States - Lox_Sample_2.5 | ecosystem: Environmental > Terrestrial > Soil > Wetlands | place: USA...
GCCTCGTGACCCGCATTGAGCAGCAGGATCACGGTTGCGACAAGCTCGTCCTCGCTTAACCGTCCGCCGTCGCTTTCGGCGACAAGAAGCTGGCTGACGAGATCATCGCCGAGATCGCCGCGCCGGGCGCGGGCGAAGCCGCGAACGAAATCAGCGAACTGGCGCGCCGCCTCCGCCGCGCGCTCCTCGACAGCGCGCGTCACCCCATGCTGATACATGGCGACCATCCGGTGCGACCAGTCGACGAGCTGGGGCCCAATGGCGCGCGGAACGCCAATGAGGTCGGCGATCACGGCGACCGGAATGGGGGCGGCGAACTCGGCGACAAGGTCGACGGAGCCTCGATGAGCGAACGCGTCGATCCGCTCATGCGCTAGCGCCTCGATTTGAGGTTTTAGGCGCTCGATCCGGCGCGAGACGAAGGCGCGATTGACGAGATTGCGCAGCCTGGTGTGCTCGGGCGGCTCGAGTTCGAGGATCGAATGGCGCTCGAGCGCGTCGAAGGCGGCAAGATGCGGCTTGGGCTCTGGCCAGCCCAATTCGATTCGGCTCATCAGGTGCGTGATTTGGCGGCCGAACCGGCGGTCGCGCAACAGCGCCGACACATCGGCGTGGCGGGCGAAGCACCAGAAGCCGTAATCCTCCCAGAAGAATACCGGCGAGGCTGCGTGGATCGCGGCATAGGCGCGATAGGGATCGTTGAAGAAACCGGGATCACGCGGATCGAGGCGGACGCGGCGGCGCGCCGGGTCGATGGTTGGCGTCATAGCCCTCTTTAGCCGAGCGGATAGGCGGCCTCAACGACATAGGGTCCGCCGCCTGTCCCGTCGCGGGCCGAATAGAGGACGAAGCGCTCGGCCATAAACGCTTCGGCGTGAAGCCCGCCGCGGGCCGCGAGATAGTCGGCGACGGCCCTTTGTCCCACGCCACGCAGCCTGGCCAGCGTCACATGCGGAATGAATTTGCGCGTCTCGGGTTCGACGCCGATGCGCCTCAGCCGCCGCTCCTGCTCAGCCTGCAAATCCGTCAGAGCCGGATCGGCTTTCACTTTCACGACGATGGCGCGCGGCTTGTCGCCGCCGAACCAGCTCAGCCCCTCGAACCGGACGGCCGCTTGCGCGCGGTGGATATCGCCGAGCGTCTCAGCGATCTCGCGAGCGGCGCGCGTGTCGATGTCGCCGATGAAGCGCAGGGTGACGTGATAGTCTGCGGGTTCGAGCCAGCGCGCGCCGACAACGCCGCCGCGCGCGATCGCGAGTTCGGCGGCGATGCTTTCCGGCAATTCGATTGCGGTGAACAGGCGAGGCATGCGCGCCCTACCCCCGCTCCTTAGAGATGAACTGCCGGAAGCGTTCCGACGCCGCTCCGGTAAAGAGCTCCCGAGGCGGCCCCTCGGCCTCGACCAGGCCCTGGTGCAGGAACATCACCCGGGTCGAGACATCGCGTGCAAACGCCATCTCGTGGGTGACGACAAGCATGGTGCGCCCCTCCTCCGCGAGCGCGCGCATCACCCGCAGCACCTCGCCGACCAGCTCGGGATCGAGCGCCGAGGTCGGCTCGTCGAACAGCATCACCTTTGGCCGCATCGCGAGCGCGCGCGCAATCGCCGCGCGCTGCTGCTGGCCGCCGGAGAGATGCGAGGGATAGTAGTCGGCGCGTTCCGACATGCCGACCTTGGCGAGCAGCGCCTTCGCTTCCTCGACGCACTCCGCGCGTGGCCGCTTCTGCACATGGACCGGGGCTTCGATCAGATTCTCGAGCACCGTCAGGTGCGACCAGAGATTGAAGCTCTGGAACACCATGCCCAGCTCGGAGCGGATGCGGTCCACCTGCCTGCGGTCGGCGGGCTCCGCCCGGCCGTCGCGGCGGCGGCGCATCTTGATCGTCTCCCCCGCGACCGTCACCACCCCAGAGTCGGGCGTTTCGAGCAGGTTGATGCAGCGCAGAAACGTGCTCTTGCCGGAGCCGGAGGAGCCCAGTATCGAGATCACGTCGCCGTCGTTGGCAGTGAGCGAGATCCCTCTCAAAACTTCGAGCCGGCCGAAACTCTTGTGCATTTTCTCGACCGTGAGCGCAGGGGTCTGAACGGGCATGTCGAGGCGCCTTTCAGGCCGGTCTTGACCGCAAATGCGGCGTGAGTCTGCGCTCGAGCGCGAGGAAGCCCGCGCCGATCGCATAGTTGACGACGAAATAGATCGCGCCCGCAAGGATCAGCGGCAAATAGGTGACGAGGGTGTCGTTGCGGATCTTGAGCGCGACGCTCATCACGTCCCATAGCGTCACGAGCGAGACAAGCGCCGTCGCCTTCACCATCGAGATCATTTCGGTCGAGTAGGGCGGAAGCGCGTGCCGCATCGCGATCGGGAAAATGGCGCGGCGGAACAGGAGGAGCCCCGACATGCCGCAGGCGCGCGCCGCTTCGACCTGCCCGGGCGGGACGGCGAGAAGCGCGCCGCGGAAAATCTCCGCCTGATAGGCGGCCGTGCAGAGCGCAAGCGACAGCACAGCGCAATTGAACGCGTCGCGCAGGACCGGCCAGACGAAACTCGCCCGCACCGCCGGAAGGGACGCGAGCCCGTAGTAGACGATGAAGAGCTGAATTAAGAGCGGCGTGCCACGAAAGACGAGCACATAGGCGCGGGCGAACAGCTCGAACGGCTTGACGCCGCTCACCCTGAGCCAGGTCACGCCTGCGGCAATCAGCGCGCCGAGGACCACGGACAGGAACCACACCGCGAGCGTCAGCGGCAGCGCAGACATGAGCCGGACGAAGCTTCTCGAGATGAAATCGAGGTCCATGTCTCCCTCAAGCCGCTGCGCGGCGCATGCCCCGCGTCGCCCGAGCCTCCGCGACATCGAAGATGCGCGTCGTGATCACCGTCATCACGAGATAGAGGACCGCGCCGCCGAGATAGAAGGCGAAGGGCCGATGGGTCGAGCCGGCACCGACCTGGCTCACGCGCATAAGTTCGGTGAGGCCGGTGACCGAAATGAGCGACGAATCCTTGAGCGCGACCTGCCAGAGATTGCCGAGCCCCGGCAATGCGAAGCGCAGGACCTGCGGCAGGATGATGCGGCGCGCCATCAGCGCGCGGTTCATGCCGACGCTGACGGCGGCCTCGAGTTCGCCCCGGGCGATGGCGAGAAAGGCGGCGCGGTAGACTTCAGCCTGATACGCGCCCGAGATCACGCCGACCGCGAGCGCGCCGGCCGCAAAGGCCGGCACGCCAATGAAGCCCTCATGGCCGATGAGCGCCGCAGTCTCCGTCAGCAGGGTCGATGTGCCGAAATAGACGAAATAAACGATCAGCAGTTCCGGCAGGCCGCGGAAGAGCGCCGCATAGGCTTCGCCGACGGCGCCGGCGAGCCGTCGGCCGGAGAGCCTCGCCCAGGCCACAAGCCCTCCGATCGCGGCGCCGACGAGAAGGCCGCAGGCGGAGACGAGCAGCGTCATCGCTGCGCCTTCAAGGAGGGCGAGACCCCAGCCGCCGGGGCCGAAGCCGAAGATCGCCAGATCGGGCACCCCGGCCCCCTGCCCCTGCGCGGCCTTTCAGCGCGCGGGCGTCTTCACGATCCGGGCTGGGGCGTCAAGTCGGCCTTGAACCACTGCTCGGAAAGCTTCTTGACCGTCCCGTCGGCGATCGCCGCGGCGAGCGCCTTATCGAATTTCGCGGTGAGGTCCGCGTCGCTCTTGCGGAGGCCCATGGCCTCGCCCGGTCCGAATATGCCGCCGATGAATTCCGGCCCGACAATAGCGAGCCCGGCCCCATCAGGCTTCGCGGCGGTCGCCATATTGGTCGGCAGGTCCTCAAGCACTGCGTCGAGGCGTCCCGATTTGAGATCCTGGTCCCGATCGTCAGGAGTCTTGTATTCTTTCACCGTCGCAATGTCCTTGAGATACTTGCCGGCGAAATTGGCGTGGGTGGTCGAGACCTGGACGCCGAGCGTCTTGCCCTTGAGCGCCGCCTGAACCGACTTGATCGCCGCGTCGCCGGCGGGTGTCCCCTTTTCCAGGTTGATCACCGTCCCGGCGCCGGTCGCCTTTGCGAGCGGACTGTCCTTGGGCGCGAGGAAGGAGCCGGGCGAAGCCGCATAAGGCTTGGTGAAGTCGATCTCCTTCTGGCGGTCTTCGGTGATCGCCATGCCGTCCATGATGACATCGAACTTGCCCGCCTTGATGCCCGGGATCATGCCGTCCCAGTCCTGCGCGATGATCGTGCACTGGAGGCCCGCGCGCTTGCACAGGTCCATCACGAGGTCAGGTTCGAAGCCGACGATCTTGCCGCTCGAGTCGGTGAGGTTCCAGGGATCGTAGGCGCCCTCCATGCCGATGACGACCGCCTTCCAGTCCTTGGCGAAAGCCTGGGGCGCGAGCGCGAGCCCCGCCGCGAGAGCCGCTCCGAGACTCAATGCACGAGTGAATTTCGACGCCATAAGCCCAACTCCCATCTTACGACCGCGCCGCGCGCCCGCGCGGCCCTGGGAGAGAGTCATACAGGCCGAAAACCGAAATGGAAACGCGGGTGGCTTCGGGAAGGGCGCCGGGCGCCTGCGAGGGCGTCCCGGCCTCAGCCCGAAAATCCGGTGAGCAACCGATTGCACTCGATCGCGAAATTCTGGTTCGGCGTCCGACCTTCGGGATCGCGCGAAAACTCTGGTTTCAGACGATTGAGGAAGAACATTTCGTGCGCCCGGTCGTGCTTGGCGACGATCGGCCCGCGCGGCTCAAGCTCGAAGAGCGTCTTCACCTGCCCTGCGACCGTCTCGGAAACATTGATCCGGCCAGGGACGCCGTTGGCTTCCATGAGGGCCGCCGTATTCACCGCGTCGCCCCAGATGTCGAAGGTAAACCTGTTCTTGCCGACCACCCCAGACATGACCGGTCCCGAATGCAAGCCGATGCGCATTTCGAGCGCCGGCAGACGCATCTTCTCGCGCAGGACCTTCATCTTCGCCGCAGCAGGTTGCATTTCGAGCGCCGCGAGGCAGGCGTCAATCGCGTGGCGGCGACTCGCTGCGGGCACGCCCGCGACCGCCATATAAGCATCGCCGACAGTCTTCAGTTTTTCGAGCCCGAGGCGTGAGACGATCTCATCGAGGGCGATGAAATACTGGTCAAGCAGTCCGATCAGCGCGGCCGGTTCGGTCCGCTCGGCAAGCAGGGTGAAGCCCTTGAAGTCGGTGAACAGGATCGTCGCCGCTGGATTATATTTAGGCAGCACCTTGCCGTTCTTCTTGAGCTCGTCGGCGACGGCCGGCGGCAGGATATTGGCGAGGAGTTCGTCCGTCCGCGCCTTCTCCGCGGCAGCTTCTGCGCGCGCTTGATCCAGCTCCTTGATCATCTGGTGATTTTCGATCAGCCGCCGACGCAATTCGAGCTGCGACACCACCTGATGCGCCAGCCTCCGCTTTGCCTCGGCCTGCCCGAATTCGAGCTGCCGGGGTTCGAAGTCCATCACGCAAAGCGTCCCGAAGCGCATAACCCTCCTGCGTGATGAGCGGCATGCTGCAGTAGAACTTGAGATGCGGGTCGCCGGTGACGAACGGATTCTCGCTGAATCGGTCGTCCTCGCGCAGGTCGGAAACATTGACCAGTTCGGCGCCGCAAATCGTCGTCGAGCAGAAGCCGATCTCGCGCGGGCAGCCGAAGAAGTCGGGCGCCAGGCCGTACCGGGCCTTGAGCCATACCCGCTCCTCATCGATGAAGCTGAGATAGCCGACCGGACATTTGCAGATCTGCGCCGCAAGCTCGCCGATCTCGTCGTAGGCGGGATCGGGCGGGGTGTCGAGAATGTCGAGTGCGCGCACGGCGGCAACGCGACCCGACTCGTTCTCCGGGACCGGGAATGACACGAGGCGCCCTACCCTATTTTTATGGCCGGGAGCAGCTTTCCCGGCCCCCGGCGATTGCGAATCTACGACGCTCGCGGTGGAAAAGATAGCTCCGATGGCTGGCGACCCGCCCTCTCGCCGTTCAAGCCGCCGCCTTGATCGAAGCTCCCACCTTCTCGATGATCTCGCCGATCTGGTTCTCGCTGACAATAAGCGGCGGCGTGAGCTCGATCGTGTCGCCCGCAGGGCGGATCATGATGCCCGCTTTGAAGAACGAGTGCTCGAGCGCGCGATAGACCCGCTCGCCGGGTTTCCCCTCGACAGGCGCGAGATCGATCGCGCCCGTCAAGCCCACGCAGCGGATGTCGAGGACGTTGGGCAGACCCTTGAGGCCCATGATGGCGTCATACCACTTGGGCTCGAGCGCCTTAGAGCGCTCGAACAGCCGTTCATCGCGATACAGATCGAGCGTCGCAAGCGCCGCGGCGCAGGCGAGCGGATGAGCCGAATAAGTGTAGCCGTGGAAGAGCTCGATCACGTGCTCAGGCCCATTCATGAAGGCGTCGTATACCCCCTTGCGCACCATGACGCCGCCCATCGGCACTGTGCCGGACGTCACACCCTTGGCAAAGGTCACGATGTCGGGCTGAACGCCATAGCGCTCCGCCGCGAAAGGCGCGCCGAGACGCCCGAAGGCGGTGATGACCTCATCGAAAATGAGCAGGATGCCGTATTTGTCGCAGATCTCGCGCAGGCGCTTCAAATAGCCCTTGGGCGCCGGCAGAACCCCGGTCGAGCCTGCCATCGGCTCAACGATCACGGCGGCGATGGTCGAGGCGTCGTGGAGGGCGACAATGCCTTCGAGCGCGTCGGCCAAATGGGCGCCCCATTCCGGCTCGCCTTTGGTGAAGGCCTGATGCTCGCGGTTATAGGTCGCGGGCAAATGGTCGACGCCCGCGAGGAGGGAGCCGAAGTGCTTCCGGTTGTTGACCATGCCGCCGACCGAAATGCCGCCGAAGCCGACGCCGTGATAGCCACGCTCGCGGCCGACCAAACGCTGGCGCGAGCCCTGTCCGCGCACATTGTGATAGGCGAGCGCGATCTTGAGCGCCGTGTCGACAGCTTCCGAACCCGAATTGCAGAAAAACGCATGGTCGAGGTCGCCCGGCGCGAGCTCGGCCAGGCGGGATGCAAGCTGGAACGCAAGCGGATGAGCGAACTGGAAGGTCGGTGAGAAATCGAGCTCCGCCGCCTGCCGCTGGATGGCGGAGACGATCGATGGCCGGTTGTGCCCGGCGTTGCAGCACCATAAGCCCGCCGTGCCGTCGAGGATCTCGCGCCCCTCCGGGGTGAAGTAATGCATGTCCTTGGCGCGGGAGATGAGGCGCGGCTTGCTTTTGAATGCGCGATTGGGCGTAAACGGCAGCCAGAACGCCTCGAGGTCGTTGGGCACGCTCGCGCGGACGGCGGGCTTGGCGGCGGTGGCGGTAGTCATAGGAAAAGTCTCCTTGGGGCGGTCGGTTCGTTGGCGCAACTGATGGCAGCGGCGCCCGGGTTTGTCCAGTTTCTCGCCTCGACCTTCTGTCTTTAGCGCCGCAGCACGAGCGACGCGAGCAGCGCGAGCGCGAGCAGCGCGGCCACGCCCTGCCAGAACCTGACCGGCGCGCGTTCGAGGAGCGTCTGAGGGCGCCGAGCGGGCGCGGGCGCGCGCGCCGGCCCCTCTTCCATCTCGGCGGCGAATTCCATCGCATCGCGATAGCGTTGGGAAGGATCGGCGGCGATCGCCCGCTCGAGAACAGCGCTGAGCCAGGCGGGCAGATCGGGGCGGAGCGCGGTCAGGTCCTTCGGCCGGTCGCGGCGGGGCGGGCTCACTGCGTCCGGATTGCCATAAGGGTATTCACCGGTGAAGGCGCGGAACATCGTGACCCCAAGCGCATAGATGTCGGTCGCCTCGTCGCCTGCGTCACCTTTGAACATTTCCGGCGCCATGTAGGCGGCGGTGCCGGGAATGTCTTCCGGCGGGAAGTCCTCCCAGCCCGGCACGCGGACAACGCCGAGGTCGACCAGCTTGAGCGCGCCGCCACCCTGAAGAATCACGTTGTCCGGCTTGATGTCGCGATGAATGACGCCGGCGCGATGCAACGCGGCGACGCCGCGCGCAAGCCCGGTCGCGATCGCGCGCCCTTCCTCGAGCCCCACCGCCGGACGGCGCCCGATGCGCATCTCGAGCAGCTCGCCCGCGTAGAGCGGCATCACCGTATAGAGGCAGCTCTGGCGCCCTGGCGGCAATTCGAGTATCTGGGCCACCCAGGGGCTGTGGACGTGCGCGCCGACCCACGCCTCGCGCACGAACGCCGCGTGATGGGTCTGGACCGCCGCGACCTGAGGCTTCGGAAACTTGAGCGCCGCATCGCCGCCCTCGACTTCGTCCTTGGCGCCGATGAGCCGGCTGTAGCGGCCGTCGGAGATGAGCGCCTGGAGGGCAAAGCCGTCGATCGTCTCGCCGACCGCGGGCGTCGGGATCAGAGGCAGCTGCATGATCGCGCCGCCGACGTCGGCCGAGGCGGCCGTCGGCAATGCGATGACGTCGAGGACGAGCGCAGTGCAGTTGTCGGCGCTGCCGGCGTCGAGCGCGGCGGCGACCAGCGCTTTGGCGGTGTCGTCGGGCGCGGAGCGCTCGCGCAACACCTCGGCGATGCGATCGTCGGTCATCGCGCCATGCACGCCGTCGCTGCACAGGAGAAACCGATCGTGCAGCGCGACCGGATGCGAGGCGTAGTCGAGGCGCGCCTCCCCCTCGGCGCCAAGCGCGCGGGTCAGCACGCGCGACTTGCCGAGGCCGCCGTCCTGCGAATGGTCCTCGCTAAGACAGGCGAGACGGTCGCGCCTCAGCCGATAGGCGCGGGTGTCGCCGATGTGCAGGAGGTGGGCGACCCGGCCGCGCAGCACGAGCGCGGTAAAGGTGCACGCCATCCCTTTAAGCTTCGGGTCTCGGCGGCCGAGCGCGTTGATCCAGGCGTTGAGCGCGCTGATCACGCGGGCTCCCGCGCGGCGGACCTCCATAGTTTCCGGCAAGTCCCAGAAGCCATCCAGAAAACCGCGCACAGCGAGTTCGGCTGCGACACGGCCGCCCTTGGCGCCGCCGACGCCGTCGGCGATCGCCGCCACCACCTCGCGGCGCGGCTCCGGCAATTCCGCGCCGATCACGGCGGCGGCGAAATCCTCGTTCTCCTTGCGCGGCCCCTTGTCGGAAAAGAAGCCGACGCTCGCCCGGACGCCGGCGTCTCTTTTCTCCCCCGATAGCCCGTCGGGAGAGGGGCGTTCTTCCGAACGCCCTATCGAATGAGGGGCGGGGGGTAAGGGGATGCGCGTCAATTCGGGAGCCGGCATTGATCGTGTAGAAAATTGCCCCCTGTCGACGAGGCCAGGACGACGGTCAGCGCGCCGGACTTGCGGTCGAGCGTGTAACGCCAGCCGTCGTTCGCGTCGCGCCATGAGATTTCCGCCTCGTCGATCAAGGCCGGATTGGAGTCGACGGTCTTGAGGTCGTAATCGATCGCGATCTGCCAGCTCGCGCCACTGAATGGATTGGTGCAGGTGACTGCGACCCCTTCGGCCCCCACCCCGCCACAGGAGGCGGCCAAAGCCGCCGCGAGCGCGGCGGTCCGCGCGGTCCGGGCGCATCCCGAATGTTGTCGCCGTTTCGCCATCGACCCGATCCCAAACCTCGTTAGCCCGTGCAAAGAAAAACTGAGAACGCCGCGAAGGCAAAGGCAATATTCGTCACAAAAGCCCAATTCTTTTTCGCCGCCGGCCCATTCGTTGGTCAGATTGGCGCTGTTTTAGGCAGACAATGCCGAAGCCGTAAACAACCTGAAATAAGGAGCATAAAGGAATAAGGCTGGATTGCGGCATGATTTTTGCTGACGCTTTTATAGGCGTTTTTCCAAAAGGCGCGGCGCCGGGCTCGCGGATGGGCGAATCGTCGGCTTTGGAGGGGGGACGTCAAACCAAAGCGGGGAGATAGACATGGCCCTCGTAGCGTCACCACAATGGCTCGATACCGGAGACAACGCCTGGCAGCTCGCGGCGGCGACTTTCGTCGGCCTGCAAAGCATTCCGGGCCTGACCGTCCTCTATGGCGGCATCGTCAAAAAGAAATGGGCGATCAATTCCGCCTTCATGTCGATGTACGCCTTCGCCTCGGTGCTCGTCGTCTGGGTCCTGTTCGACTACAACATGGCGTTCGGGCCGCAATGGTTTCCGTTCCTCGGCACCCCTAGTCTGGCGACGTCGGCAGTCTTCACGACGGGCCAGGCGACAATACCGGCAGCGGCTTCGGGCATGCCGCCGCTCGCCTTTCCGATGGCGACGCTCATCTTCTTCCAGTTCGTGTTTGCGGCCATCACCGTCATCATCCTGGCGGGCTCGGTGCTCGGCCGGATGAACTTCACCGCCTGGATGATCTTCTGCCCGGTGTGGATGACCCTCGTTTACACCGTCGGCGCGTTCAGCTTGTGGGGCGGCGGCTGGCTCGCGGGCATGGGCGTGGCCGACTTCTCGGGCGGCTACGTGATCCATCTCGCCGCGGGAACATCAGGCTTCGTCGCCGCCTGGGTGGTGGGCCCCAGGCTTCAAGCGGACCGCGACCATTTCCCGCCGAACAGCCTCCTGATCACCCTGGTCGGGGCCGGCATCCTCTGGCTCGGCTGGAACGGCTTCAACGGCGGCGACCCCTACTTCGCCAACGCCGACGCGGGCGCTGCAGTGCTCAACACCAACACCGCAACCGCGGTTGCGCTCCTGGTGTGGACGGTCCTCGACAAGGTCGCCTATGGCAAACCATCCGTTCTCGGCGCGGTTAACGGCATGATCGCAGGGTTGGTCGCTATCACTCCTGGCGCGGGCTATGTCGACGGTTGGGGCGCGATCATCATCGGCATCGTCGCCGGCGTCATCCCGTGGATGAGCATGAACTGGCTGCAAAAGTCGAGCTTCATGATGCGGGTGGACGATACGCTCAGCGTCTTCTCGACCCACGGTGTGGCCGGCCTCACGGGCGGTCTCCTGGTCGGCCTCCTCGCCAACCCCGCCATGCTTGAATATATCGGCACCGACAAGGAGGCGCCCGGCATCAGCGTATCGGGCTTGTTCTTCGGCAATCCCGGCCAGCTCCTGCTGCAGGTCTACGGCGCTCTGTTCATCATCATCTACAACGCCATCGCGACCTACATCATCCTAAGGGTCATCGGCCTCATCGTGCCGCTCAGGATGGATGACGCCGCGCTGAAGGTCGGCGACGACGCGGTCCACGGCGAAACCGCCTACGCCATCGGCGCCGAGGGCGAGTAACCCTCACCCTCACCCCAAAATCCCCTCTCCCTCATCCTGAAATTCAAGGGATGCGTGAGAGGGGCGGGGGACGGCGAGGGGAAGGAAAAAGCGTTTCACGTGAAACGCTTACGCCCGAGACAGAACAGGGGGATATTTCGCCGTAACAGGGGATTTATTCGCCATAACAGGAAGCATTTCGCCGATAGCAGGGAGCACTTTTCGCGAAACTCGGGTTGCACGCTTTGGATTCGGGGCTCACGCGGTCGCGATGATCATTCCGCGACACCCTTCGTCAACGGCGACAAGTGCAACAAACCGTAGGCGACGAGTTGAGCCGGCTTTCCGGGGATGGGTCTTCTGTCCGGCGTTTCCGAAGCAAATGTCGACAAGTAGACACGCCCATTGGCGATGGTCGGCGGCGAGAATTTGGCGAAAAAACCCCCGCCGTCGCGCTCGAGGTTGGCGCGATTCGTCCATATCGGCTGCGCGCCCGCTATGTGAGCCGCGTCATAGGCTTCGAGAATGCCTTCGACATTCTGGCGATTGGCGTCGGCGTTCAGCGGACGGGAAGCCCACAGGACGCCGGTTCCGGGCTCGTTTCCATGTGCTGAGAGGGACAGGGACGCCCCGGGCATGCCTTCGGCAGCCATTGTGTCGCTCTCGACGATGGCGCCTAACCGCGAGTCACGAATGGATATAGCCTTCAGCTTGCTCACCTCGGGCCACAGATACAGTGTCGGCCCTTGGGGTCCATTCCAGTAGACAGGCGTTCCGTGAAGATGGCGCCAGTCGTCTCCATCATAAATCGGCGGTCCTTGATACGAAGGCGGCTGGGGCCTTGGCGGCGGCTCCGGCGTAACCCGAATTGCCTGAACACCGCTCGTGGCGTGACCGTGTCCAAGCGACGATCGATGCAGCAAGTACAACATGCCGTCCTTACCGCCAGTCGTAATCAAATCCTTGAAATCCTCGTCAGGAATGATCACAGGTCCAGCCGACCCGAA
>Ga0335076_10006077_pt1 | contig 12169 bp, 8 predicted proteins | sample Lox_Sample_25_FD_206717 | JGI IMG/M metagenome (GOLD analysis project Ga0335076, IMG submission 206717) | Soil microbial communities from Loxahatchee National Wildlife Refuge, Florida, United States - Lox_Sample_2.5 | ecosystem: Environmental > Terrestrial > Soil > Wetlands | place: USA: Florida...
TGCCGCTCGGCACGTACCGGAAGGGTTGGCACCGCCAGAGCGATTGGGTGGCGATTTTTGTGCAAGCGCCGAATGCGGAGATGATGCAGGCATGCGAGGACGAGGCACGCATGCTTTTTCGCGCGTGGCGCCACTTGCCGTATGACGCGCCGGACAATTTCGCGATCCTCGGATCGGATTCCATCATGGCCCTGTGGCACGACCTGACGGGGAACCTGGCGTTTGTCGCTATGGCGCTCGTCAGCGTCTTCCTCGTCGTCGGCGGCATTGTCATCATGAACATCATGCTGGCCAGCGTCACGGAGCGTACCCGGGAGATCGGCATTCGCAGATCGTTGGGAGCCAGGAAGAAACATATTTTGCTGCAGTTCATGACCGAATCGGCAGTGTTGGCCGCGGCGGGAGGAATGATCGGCATCGTGTCCGCCTATCTTGTGGTCTATCTCGTTAACGCGGCGTTTTCTTTCCCGATGAGCACTTCCATCGCGGGTGTAATTTTGTCGCTTGTCGTTTCCACAGTTGTGGGACTCTTCTTCGGCATCTATCCGGCCATGCGCGCAGCGAAACTGGACCCGATCGAAGCGCTACGGGCTGACGGATAAGGAGCGGAAATGGCTCAGGCGCACGGCGAAAATCTGAAGCAGGCAATGGACACGCTGCGTGCGCACAAGATGCGCAGTGCCCTCACTGTATTCGGGGTGGTCCTGGGTGTCAGCGTCATCATGCTCGTGGCCGGGCTCCTGACCGGCTTCGACGAAAAAATTCAGGAACAGATCAAGCAGTTCGGAGTGAACACTGCGTTCATTACCAAATGGGACCAGAGCCGCCAGGGAGGTCCACCACCTCTCGAGGAACGGCAGCGCAAACCTCTTACGATAGCGGACGAGCAGGCGCTGGAGGACGGTTGTCCGGCGATCAAGAACGTGACCGCGTTTCTCATGACCAATTGGGATCAGACCCACAGCGTTCGCACCAAGGCGGGCGAAGTGACGGCGATTGATTTCCGCGGCGTGCAGCCGAACTTCGGCATTGTGTACGCCAACGCGGCGACGCTCGAAGGGAGGTTCATCAGCGAGGGCGACGATCTGCACCGGGAAAAAGTCGTAATGCTGGGAGAGAATGTCGCTCCCGTCCTGTTTCCGGAGGGACATGCCGTTGGCAAGGACGTTCTGATTGACGGTTCGGATTTTCTCGTCATCGGCGTGGTGGAAAAACCCAAGGGCGGTTTCGGCATGGGCGATGAAGACAAGCGTGTGCTGATTCCCTACAACACGTTTGAGAAAACCTATCCGGCTGCCGATGAAGTGCAAATGCGCATGCAGGCCTATCCGGGAATGCTCGATCAAGCCGTGGACCAGGCACGGGAAGTCCTTGAGCGGCGCCGCCACGTGCCGTATGGCGGCAAAGACAATTTCTCCATCATGACCGCGGAGCAGCAGGTGGAGGAATTCCACAAGATCATGGCCATGGTATACGTTGTGACGCTGGTGCTCAGCGCGATCGGGTTACTGATCGGCGGTGTGGGCGTGATGAACATCATGCTCGTGAGCGTGACCGAACGAACACGCGAGATCGGCGTGCGCAAAGCCATCGGAGCACGCAGCAGCGACATCACCTGGCAATTTTTGCTTGAGGCCATGACCCTCACCGGAGTCGGCGGATTGATTGCGCTGGTATTGGTGAACTTGCTTGTTCTTCTGATTCGAGTGACATTGCAGTGGCCCGGGGTGGTTCCGATGTGGGCCGCTTCGCTTGGCATCGCGGTCAGCGTCGGCGTTGGTCTTGTGTTCGGTGTGTGGCCGGCGATGAAAGCCGCCAAGCTCGATCCTGTAGAAGCTCTTCGCTACGAGTAATACAATTCCCTTGCCTGCGTGGTTCTTTTATTGATCACACGACAACGAGGGTAGCAATCTGCCAACACGCCCCTACGCCGAGCGCAGCAGGCGGACGGCACGGTCCCGAAGGGAGGCAGACCCGGTGCCCGGCTGAGTAGGCGGCACAGTCTTGCGGCGAGCGTGCGGATAGAGGCACTCCGCGAGAGATTCCGCAAATTCGTAGCGCGCTTCGGGGTTCTTCGAAAGGCAGCGGGCCATGATTTCATCAAAACCCGTCGGGGTTGAAGGGATCAAATGCGAGGGCGGCCGCGGGGTTGAAGAAAGCACGCGGTGGCAGATGCCCTGCAAGGAATCGGAATCGAAAGGCCGAATGCCGGTGACCATTTCGTAGAGAACCACGCCGAGAGAGAAGAGATCCGAACGAGCGTCCTGAGGCTTGCCGAGGATTTGTTCGGGACACCAATACGCGGGAGTGCCCAAAAGGCCGTTGCCGGAACTGGCGCCGTCGCGGCGCGCAAGGCGAGCCATCCCGAAGTCGGTCAGCTTCACGCGATTTTCCGAAGTGATGATGACATTCGCAGGCTTGACGTCGCCGTGAATGACGCCGCGGCGGTGAGCGACGCCGAGAGCCTCCGCGATATGGCCGACCCACGCACAGGCGCGCGGAAAAGGCACGGTGCCTTTTTCAAGAATGCGGTCCAGCGCCTGCCCGTCGAGAAATTCCATGATCATGTAAGGCGTCGAAGTGGATTCCTCGATGCCCATATCGTGGATGGTGATGATGTTCGGATGCGAGAGCTGGCCGACGACGCGGGCTTCCTGAAGGAAGCGGTCGCGGGCTTCGCCCCGAGCGAGCTCCGAAGAAAATAGTTTTACGGCAACGGTGCGGCCGATGAGCGGGTCAAAGGCACGTGCGACACGGCTGAAAGCGCCGGTGCCGATGGTATCGAGAATCTGATAGCGGCCAACTTGCATAGTCGAAAGCTCCGGGGACAGAACTCCCTGCACAGCAAGCTTAAAGTTCTGCAACGTCTGGAGAAATGAAGCAGAAGTCCCGATTTTGAGCGTACTTCGGTACTGGACCCTTTCTCGACTGTAACCATTAGAAAAGCCTAATTTTAGCGGTTCTGAGCGATTGGCTGTTCAAACGAGCTACCGATTTCCAGCCAAAGGCGGAGCATCCATGCGGAAAGGCGCCAGAATCGGGTCACTTTGCAGATGGGTTGGAAAGCCTCGCGTGTAGGACTCCATCGCGGGGTGCCAGAAGCCGTGGAAACCAAAAAAGTACATCTCCCGGACAGCTTGATCCGCCGCCCAATGGTCAAAAGCGATTCGGTACGCGGCCACGAAGACTCCGGTGCGGTCGTCTCCGAAATGGCAATGAACGAAGACTCTTTGCTTCGCGTCGCCCTGAAAAAGAGAGAGAAATTGCGCGACCTGCGCGTCGGTGGGCGCATTCCATCCGCTCACGGGGATGCTGGCGAAACGCATGCCCTGCGCTTCGGTCTGGCGCCGCTCCCACTTGCGCTTGCGCGCATCTTCCGCACGAAGATCCACGATCATCGTAATCCCCATTTGCTTGAGTTGAACAAAGGCTTCTCGGCGCGGTTGCGCGCCGCGAAAAAGCGAATCGGAAATCTTTCCGGCGTTGACAAGACCGGGAACGGCAATCTTTTCGCCGAAGCGTGCGGGAAGAACGGGAGTCGCCGAGCTGGCAGCGTCCTGCGCAAACGAAACGCGTGGTGAAGAAACGAGAAGAGCCACGAACAAAGCAGCGAGGAGTTTGCGGCGCATATGGAATTGGATGCAAAGAGTTTAGCCCGTGCGATCGCGAGAAAGCAGCGAAAGAAACAAGTCGCTGGGGGGAAAGAGCACCACTAGATATAGACATGGTACGAAAAAGTCACCGACATTTTGCGTTTTTCCTCTTGACAGATTTTTCGCATGCGCTGATACTGCGTCTCCAGATTCGGGGGAGCGTGGAAGCGCCAAACGGACTCTGTCGAGGACGGCGGGGGTTCGTTCAGAAACCACGAAGCCGGCCCGGGTTTTAAGCGAAAAACCGAGCGCGAAGTTTTTGCTCCGCGCCCGATCGTGCGGAGCAAGCGACCTGCTGTGCGGCTGCGTGTTGCGAAACCGGCCCGGGGCAGGGCATTCGCTTTTTTGTTTGCTACGCCGGATGATCGCTGGCCGCTTCCACTGAATAACTGAATCCAGTACCAAAAATTTGGCGAGATATCGCGAACTTGACGACTCTGCCGAGCGCAGAGGAGTAAAATAAGGGTTCCCCCGCACTTAGGGGACCCGCGGGGGAGGAACCGGATGGCGACTGTGAAGCCGGTGTTGAATGGCAAAACGATCGAGGCCAACGCCACAGCTGGGGCGGGCGCGCAAACAGGATTGGTGTTTGAGAGATATTTCACCGACGGGCGCGTTTCACCGTTCGATGCCGTCGAATGGGAAAAGCGCACCGCGCAGATCGGCAATGAAAAGGGCGTGACTATCTTCCGCCAGGATGATGTTGAAGCGCCCAAGAACTGGTCGCAGACGGCCACCAACATCGTCACCAGCAAATATTTCCACGGCAAGCCGGGAACGAAAGAGCGCGAAGGATCCGTACGGCAATTGATCGGCCGCGTGGTGAACGCCATTGTGCGCTGGGGCGACGATGGCGGTTACTTCGCGGACGCAGCATCTCGCGACGCCTTCAAGGACGAGCTGGCTCACCTCCTGGTCGAGCAAAAAATGAGCTTCAACTCCCCGGTGTGGTTCAACGTGGGCGTGCAGCCCAAGCCGCAGTGCTCCGCGTGCTTCATCAACTCCGTGGACGACAGCATGGATTCCATCATGTCCTTGGCAAAGACCGAGGGCATGCTATTCAAGTGGGGCTCGGGAACGGGAACGAATTTCTCAACGCTGCGCGGCAGCAAGGAAACGCTTTCCGGGGGCGGAATCGCCTCGGGCCCGGTGAGCTTCATGAAGGGCTTCGACGCCTTTGCGGGAGTGATTAAGAGTGGCGGGAAGACGCGGCGCGCGGCGAAAATGGTCATCCTCAACATTGATCATCCGGACATCGTGGAATTCATCGAGTGCAAATACAAAGAAGAGCAGAAGGCCCACGCACTGGTCCGCGAAGGCTACGACGCCGCCATTGACGGCGCGGCCTACACTTCCGTGTTTTTCCAGAACGCCAACCACTCCGTGCGTGTAACAGACGAATTCATGCGCGCTGCAGCGGAAGACAAAGACTGGTGGACGAAGAACGTCAACGACGGCCAACCGGTTGAAAAGCTTCGCGCAAAGGATCTTTTGCAAGAGATCGCGGATTCCACCTGGCATTGCGGGGATCCCGGCATGCAGTACGACACCACCATCAACCGTTGGCACACCTGCAAAAACACGGCGCGCATCAACGCCAGCAACCCGTGCAGTGAATACATGTTCCTGGACGACACGGCCTGCAATCTGGCTTCGTTGAACCTGATGAAATTCGTCGGCGGCAACGGCCAGTTTGACGTGGAGGCGTTCCGTCACGCTGTGGACGTGACCATCACGGCGCAGGAAATTCTGGTGGACAACGCCAGCTATCCAACTGAGAAGATCGGAAAAAATTCGCACAACTTCCGTCCTCTTGGGCTGGGCTATGCGAATCTCGGCGCTCTGCTGATGTCCATGGCCGTGCCTTACGACTCGGACGAAGGGCGCGACATGGCGGGCGCGGTTACCGCGCTAATGTGCGGCGAAGCCTACGCGCAGTCCGCGCGAATCGCCGAACGCATGGGCGCGTTTCCTGGGTATGAGGTGAATCGCGAGCCGATGCTGGACGTGATCCGCATGCACCGCGAAGCCATGCGCGGCATCCAGCCGGACCATGTGCAGGCGGACCTGTTCATCGCGGGCCGCGAAGCGTGGGACACCGCGCTTCATCTCGGTGAAAAATTCGGCTTCAAGAATTCCCAGGTCACCGTGCTGGCCCCCACCGGAACCATCGGCTTCATGATGGATTGCGATACCACGGGCATAGAGCCCGATCTCGCACTCGTGAAATACAAGAAGCTCGTCGGCGGCGGCTTGATCAAGATCGTGAATAACACCGTGCCGCAGGCGCTGATGAAACTCGGCTACACGCCCGAGCAAACCAGCGAAATCGTCGCGCACATTGATAAGAACGGCACGATCGAAGGCGCACCGTACCTGAAGGCGGAGCACTTGCCGGTGTTCGATTGCTCTCTGACCCCGGCGGGCGGCGGGCGCTCGATCACCTGGACCGGACACGTGAAAATGATGGCCGCCGCGCAGCCGTTCCTTTCCGGCGCGATCTCTAAAACCATCAACATGCCCGAGGAGTCCACGCTCGAGGACATCATGGACGCCTACGTGGAATCGTGGAAGCTCGGACTGAAAGCCGTGGCCATCTACCGTGACAATTCCAAGCGCTCGCAGCCGCTCAGCGCCAGCAGCGGCAAGAAAGAGGAAGGAAAAGCAGAACTCGCGGCCGCCGCTGCGGCTAACGCAACAGAAGCCATCCAGCGAGAACTTTTTTCGCGTGCTCAGCGCGAGAAGATGCCCTACGAGCGCGCCTCGGTAACGCACAAGTTCAGTATCAGCGGCCACGAAGGTTACATCACCGTCGGGCTATACGAAGACGGCCGCCCGGGCGAAGTGTTCATCAAAATGTCCAAAGAAGGATCGACGCTTTCCGGCGTGATGGACGGCCTGGCGCTCACGATTTCCATCGGCCTGCAATATGGCGTGCCGCTCAAGGTGTTTGTGGACAAGCTCGTGAACACGCGTTTCGAGCCGAGCGGCATCACCGCCAATCCCAACATCCGTTTCGTCTCTTCCGTGCTGGACTATCTGGCGCGCTGGCTGGGAGGGCGTTTCATTTCCTCGGATTACTTGAAATTGAACGGAGCAACTCCGGCGGAAGCGGGCGTTCTGCCTCCGCCCACTGCGTCGATGATGGCAATTCCGACGGCTCCTTCCGTGCGCAAAGCGGCCGATGCTGCGTCCAATACTCTTGGTAACGCCCACGAAGGCGCGCCCACGTGCAGCGAATGCGGCATGCTCATGGTTCCGAACGGCGCCTGCTACAAGTGCGAAAATTGCGGCAGCACGAGCGGGTGCAGTTGAAGCGTCTCGGCGAGGAGCGAGAGACGCGATGAGCACCCACGCAGCCCGCACCGCACTCGAGAATAATGCAACTCCAGCGCCGGCGAAATCCCGGGGCTTCCTCCATATCGTCCGGCACGGTGCCGGGCCTTCCGCTCTCTACGTGCTCACCTACCGCCGCGCTGACGCTCGAAACGCTGTTCCCCGGCCCGCTTTGGCGGAAGGCGCGCAGGCTTTGATTGATCTACTGGACAAAATCGGCGTGGATTTCCGCGTGCGCGAAGTGCGCGACGCTTTGGAAGATATTCTTCGGCTAGGCTCAGCCAATATCCCCGATCTGTGGCTCAGCGATGAGGAGATGGTCGAGAAAGGCCTCGTCGAAAGCTAGGATCGAACTGCCTCGCACGAAAAAAGGGGCCGGAGGCAATCACCTCCGGCCTCTATCTCACGTTAGGCGGACGGCACCCCAGGTCGGAAGACTCAGCGTGGACGAGGCCGTAACGGCGGCCGTGCAGCAAGTGGCCGTGGCCTCAAGCGCAACCCCGGGCCTATCGGAGGAGGCACCGCTCGCAGCAGGCTCCCGCAATCGGGACAGTGCTCCAGTCCCGCATTAGGGCCGGAGAGATGCGCGCGCAGCCAGTGGCCGCGCGCGGCGCACTGCGGGTTGATGCATTGCACGGTCCAGCCGGGCAGATATTGCATGGCGATTCCCTCAGAGGCTGCCCATCCCGTGAGCGGGATCCCCAAGGCAGCCGGAGCTCCGCAGATGGCGGGAAGTTTGCTCCGGTCAACCTGTGGTGTCAAGAGAAAACGCTACAAGGTATAGTGGTAGCACTGCGGGCGTCGTCTTGTGCCACGAAGCGCTGAATTTCAAACGGCGTGTGCGGCCGGGATGCGATAAATTTTCGGGACGGACGCTCCCGTTCTCGTTTCGGACTGAATGTGAAGAAATCTTTGAAACTTCGATGGCTCTGCTCTCTCGCGATTTCTTTTTTGGCAACGATGATCCTCGTCTCCGCGGCCGGAGCGCAAACGCTTCGCGTCGCCCTCGCCGGCAAACAGGTCGTCCTCGAAGGCGCATCCCCGTCCAACCTGGACAAGAAGATCACCAGCGGCGCGGAGCTGGATGACGCCAATCAATTTGTCATTGCCTATTACCTCGACGACGGCGCCGGCCAACTCAACCCGCCGCTATTTATCGAGCGTTTCGACCGCAAGAGCAAAACCTGGCAGAGCGGCGCCTTGGGGGAGACCGGATCGGAGGAAGCCGCCTCGCCTTGTTTCGGTTCCGTCCTGGATATCACTTCCTTGTCGGACCAGTTCATTCTGGAAACGCACATCAATCCTTCGGCGGGTTGCGCCCTCATCGTTTCACGCGAACTGAAGCTTGAAGCTACGCTCGACGGTTGGGTGCTCGGCCATTTCGACGACGGCACGATTATTTATCACCGCAGCCAGGTCCATTTCGCCGCCGTGCACCCGGCGGAGATTGCCGTCTTCCTCGAAAAGACCAAAAAAGACTTCGTCATTTATCCTCCTAAGCCCGAATCGCCGGTGCGCGCGCGCCTCACCGCCGCGCTGCGGGACTTCTTCCAAACGCACCAGGGCTACTGTGCAAAAGCCAACGATCCTTGCGATCCCGCTGAATTTGACAGTGCGCTCACCGGCAGGATCGCGCTCGACGGACGCGAACATGCTATCGCGTTTGTCATTTCCTACGAGCTGCAAGGTTTCGGCCAGGACGAGAAAAAACCTTCAGGGCCCTCTCAGGTGACTTACGTTTACCGCTACGCAAATGACGAAGCCAAAGTCGAATACCGCGAACTGTTGCCGGAAGATCTTAAGGCGCAATTCGGCGATGTTTCGCTGCAAGATCTGCTCGGACCTGATCGTCTTGACGCTCTTTTTCAGAAGAGCGCGGGCCCGCAGGCTAGAAGAAAATTCAACTCTACGCGGGCAGGAGTTCCCACAGCACAGCGCAAACTTCATCCACCTGCGAGTCCGTGATCCGGTTGAAAAATGGCAGCGCTAGGGTGCGTTTGCCAATGGATTCCGTCACGGAGAGCGGCGTGCGCGGAGCAGGCAGATCGCGGTAAGCGGGCTGCAGGTGAATCGGCGCGAAGTAGCGGGCTGTCTCGATGCCCCGCGCCGCAAGCTTGCCCACCAATTCATCGCGCTCCGCTCTGCCGAAGGCTTCGCGGAGCCTCACGACAAAAACAAACCAGCTGATCCGCCGGTTCGGCGCCGCGAGCGGAGGAAGCTCCAGCCCGGGATGTTTTGCAAGACGCTCGTGATAGCCGCGCGCGATCGCTTCGCGCCGCTCTAAAATTGTTTCCAGGCGCTTGAATTGTTCTACGCCGAGGGTGGCGTGCAATTCGGAGAGCCGGTAGTTGAAGCCCATTTCCCCGTGCTGCAGCCATTCATCCTCCAAACCTCGCCCCTGATTGCGCAGCGATTTCACGCGCGAGCTGAGCTCCGCTTTGTTTGTGACCACCATGCCCCCTTCGGCTGTGGTGATCTGTTTGTTGGGATAAAAGGCGAACGCGCCCGCTTCGCCGAAAGTTCCCACTTTTCGCCCGCCGTATTCGCCTCCCATCGCTTCGCAAGCATCTTCAATCACGATCAGATTGCGCCGGCGCGCGATTTCGCAGAGCGCGTTTAGTTCAGCAGGGACGCCAAACGTGTGGACAACCAGGATCGCACGAGTGCGCGGCGTAATCGCCGCTTCGACCAGCGCCGGATCGAGATTCAACGTTCCGCGATCAATATCCACGAAGACGGGTACGGCGCGCTCGTATCGCAGAACGTTGGCTGCCGCAACAAACGTAAACGACGGAAGGATGACCTCGTCGCCTTCTCCGATTCCCAGGGCGCGAACGCTCAGATGTAAACCCGCTGTGCCCGAACTCACGCCAACGGCAAGCGCAGCGCCACAGTACCTTGCAACCTGCGCCTCGAATTCTCGCAGTTTTGGACCGAGGCTTAGCCTGCCGCTGCGTAGAACTTCGGAGACGGCATCAATTTCCGACTGGGTGATCTCCGGCGCAGAAAGGGGAATCCTCATTCGGCTGTTGCCGCTTTTTCTTCCGTGAGGGAAATGCCGCGCTTGAGCAAAAGTTCGCGCCCCAGCGGCACGCTGGCAAGCACGCGCGCGATGGTCTCAGACGCCGTTCCATCGCCGTAGGGATTGCTCATTCCGTACAGCGATTTGCGAAATTCCGCATGGCGTGCCTTACGCACGGCGGTCAGGATGGATACCGCGTTCGCCTCCGCGTCAATGAGATTGCGAGCTCGTTCGCGGCCCCGCTGCCGCAGCCCCACGTTGACGGTCGGCAGCGCAAGCGAAGGTGTCTCCATGATGCCGCTGCTGGAGTTGCCAAGAAAAAAATCGCAGCACCGCAGCAAGCTCCAGTAGCTGACTGTATCAAGATTTACGAACACCCTTCCCGCGCCCCGCCGCACTAGAAAACTCCTTGTCCGCTCGATCAATGCGCGGCTGCCCGCATCCGCATTGGGATAACAGAAGAGGAGTTGTTCGGGCAGCTCTGTCAGCGCCGCAAAAAGCGCCTCGGTCTCTTCGAGGGTATTTTTTTCAAGCGTAACAGGATGGTAGGACACAATGGCGCTGGGGAGACGCAAATCAAGCTCCAGTTTTTCTTCGAGTTCCTCGCGCGTGAGCAGCGTCGAGCGGCGCAAATGGTCAAGAGATGGCGCTCCCGCCCGGTGTACGCGCCAAGGCTCTTCGCCCATGGCGATCACGCGTTCGCGCGCGGCAAAAGTGGACGTGAAATGAACGTGCGCCATTTTCGTCAGCGCGTTGCGCACCGCGTCGTCAATCGCGCCCTCGCTGATTTCTCCGCCTTCGATGTGCGCAACGGGAATGCGCAGCGCCAGCGCCACGCTCGCTGGTGCCAGCATTTCGTAGCGGTCCGCGATCAGCAGAAGTATGTCCGGCCGAAACTCTCCGAGATGGTCCGCAAGCCCGAGTGTGGCGACCCCGATCGTCTTGGCCATGCCCACGTCCGTATCGGAGCTCAGCAGGCATTCGATCTTCGCGGAAATCGCGAAGCCATCTTTCTCGATTTCTCGCACTGTGTTTCCGAATTCATCCGACAGATGCGCACCGAGCACAATGAGTTTCAATTCCATCTCGGGATGGTCCGCAATCGAGCGCAACAGCCAATAAAGATGGCTGTAATCGGCCCGCGAACTGGTGACCACTGCGATCCGGCGCCGCAGACCGTTCATGGCTGTGCGCCTGACGCCAGGCCGGACGGGTGAGCCGCGGCAAGCAATTCGCTGGGCTCAAAATGGGGAACAAGAGCGCGGACGGCTTCGAGGAGCGCGCCAAGGTCGCGGCGCCGCACACTTTCCTCGAGTCTTACGAAGATTCCGTCAATCACATCATCGGTCGAGACTATGCTCTTGATTCGCTGAAGAGAGGCGCTTTCTGTCTTATGCAGAGTTTCCCCATCCGATAGAAGGTCCTCGCGCAGTTTGTCCCCAGGACGCAAGCCCGTGAATTGAATCTCCAGCTTCCCTGCTTCGCCGTTCCGTCGCGCAGCGGCGAGATGTTTTGCGAGTTCGAGTATGCTCACCGCATCCCCAAGTTCCGGCAGTAGCACGCCATTGGCATCATTCAGCGCCGCTGCAACGAATACCAATTGTATTGTTTCAGCCATTGTGAGGAAGTACCGCGAGGCCTCCGGATGCGTCACCGTGACTGGCCCGCCGCGCGCAATTTGCTTCAGAAACAGCGGCACCACGCTCCCCTTCGATCCCAACACGTTTCCCAGCCGTAACGCGAAATAGCGCCGGCCCGGCGCGTTCCATCGCAACACGGCTAGCTCGGCAAGGCGTTTCGATGCTCCCATGATGCTGCGCGCTCTCGCGGCCTTGTCCGTGGAAATCAGAAGCAATTCGCGCACTCCGTATTCCGCGGCCATTCTTCCCAGCCTCCACGTGGCCACGGCATTGTTTCGAATCGCCTCGAACGGATTCGCTTCCATCAGCGGCACGTGTTTGAACGCGGCTGCGTGAAGAATCAGGTCAGGCCGGTGCTCCCTGAGCATCGCCGGCAGCAGGTGTTCATCGGCGAAATCCCCAAGAACGATCTCGCGCGGAGCGCCCTCCGGGAAAGTGCGTAGTTCCATTTCCAACTCGTAAAGCGCTTGTTCGGAGTGTTCGAGCAGCAGCACGAGACTCGGCTTTGCTTTGAGAAC
>Ga0335076_10006078_pt1 | contig 12168 bp, 15 predicted proteins | sample Lox_Sample_25_FD_206717 | JGI IMG/M metagenome (GOLD analysis project Ga0335076, IMG submission 206717) | Soil microbial communities from Loxahatchee National Wildlife Refuge, Florida, United States - Lox_Sample_2.5 | ecosystem: Environmental > Terrestrial > Soil > Wetlands | place: USA...
CTTCGCTCTCGGCCTTTCTCGCCGACAATTTCTGTGGTGACGAGCACGACTCAGACGTTAATTGCTGTCAAACGAGGACATACCAGGCTGTGTGACCCGACGCATCAGCAGCCTGACCTGTTCAGAAGTCGACAGGACGGTGTCGTTGTCACTGCCTGGGGTTGGGCCTGGCGGATGGAACCACCGGCGGGCAAGTGATGGCAACTTGGGGATCCTGTGGGGCATCATCAATGTTTCCCCCCGCTCAATCAACTCGAATCCTCCAACGCCGCGTCTGTACGTGAATTGTGAGTATCCACATTTGCCGTGGAATTGACCAGATTAATTCTCGAGGATTCTCCGAGCGCGAAATTTTATATTAAATTTCAGGTCACGAGGGCATTGGAATTTAATTTGGAATGTGACATCACATCACCGGACCGAAGCCAATTGCCGATGAATCCGGCTGGCCAAGGTTAAATAAATAGGCCTCCGGGGCCACCCACTCGAGAACGTGAACTCCATCCTCCCTCCCCATTGGATGTGCAAACATCAAGATTTTCCTCTCATCCTGCACGGCGATGGCGATATTCCCGACAATTTTCCCAACTTTGCCAAAGTATCCGGGCCCATACGACGTCGGCACTTTCGATGTCGAAATCCCGCTCCCGGCCGAGAAAATGAAAACGTTTGAGGCGACGGACACCAGCGTTGAGACGGTTCTCGTGCGATTCTTCTACCCTGCCGACTTGAGCAAGGCTCCTCCCAAGAAGCGGTTTACCTCTCCGCCATGGCTGCCACAGCCAGCGTTGGAATACGCCAAGGGCTATGCCACTTTTTTCAAGCAGCCCGTTATGCCTACGTCGCTTGCCATTTCTCTCTTTGTCTGGAACACGCAAATCACTGCTGTCGAAAATGCACCTCCGCTTGTCCCGCCGGTCTCTCGCTTCCCCGTCATGATCTTCTCTCACGGATTGGGTGGCTCGCGTAATGCCTACTCCCAATGGTGTGGCTCCGTTGCTTCCTACGGGGTGTTTGTTGCTGCGATCGAGCATCGAGATGGAACTGCTCCTGCCAGTGTCGTCCGAGCAGGCACCGAGAAGCAATTGAGCGTCCCCTATCGAAGAATTACCGAGTACAACGATCAAACCAAGCCCCTTCGCAGTGCGCAACTTGCGCAGCGAATGTATGAGGTCGCCCAGCTTGTGTCCGTCCTCCGAGATATCAACCACGGGAAAGAGATTGACTGCATTGACGAGAAAAAGTTGTCGATTTTGGATCGATTGAAAGGTCTTCTGAATACCAAAAGGGGAGAAATGATTATGGCGGGGCATTCGTTTGGCGCTGCCACCACGGTTGCCGTCTGTAAGGACAAAGAGAACGTTGAGATCGATTATCCACTGAAGGATGAATTCAAGGCCGCACTTTGTCTCGACATCTGGGCGATGGTACTACTTGCTTGGTGGGTGTGTTGCTAACATCTCAGCCTCTAAGTGCGATACCTACCGCGCCACTGACCATTCCTTCTTTGCACGTCATCTCAGATCAATTTCGCAAATGGAAGGACAATTACAATAATATCCCAGCATTATTGAGAGAATCACGAGAAGCATCGGCATTTGCAAAAGTTTTCTACATGAAGGGTTCAGCACACCTATCACAATCCGACTTCAACCTGCTCTTCCCGAATACGTGTCGTCGATACTTCCATGCGAACCAGGCTGCTGATAAAGTGATGCATGCCAACATCAGAGCTGGCGTGCAATTTTTACGTGTGGTGGGCATTGAAGGGGTTCAAGGTGAGGGAGATAACATATTCGAGGAGGAAATAGATGAATGGGTGGAGTTGGAAAAGGACGTTTAACAATGAAATTTGGAAAAGAATATCGTATTTGGTGCCGGTGTACTAAAACAAGACAAGATACATGGAAGGAAAACGAGTATACGTTTCTGGCATTCTGCATTAGTAGTTAATCATTTGATCTGATACAGTACTGGCTGCATTTAAAATTTGCGCGCATATCGATCTGGTGATCAATTCTTGCGTCGCTTCATGCTTACACTTCGACTCCCGAGGAAAGGGATTGATACGAGATGTCTGTATTGTCTTCGCCACAAGTCGCATGGTCGATTCGGAAGAGAATCCATGTTTCCGCATGGATTTTCTGCTACCGAGCCCCTCGTTCCTCCCTCCGCCGACGGCTCGACCCCGGTCACCGATGCGCTGCCTCGATCCGTTCTCCTCGATCCAACCACATATAATCCAAGCGGGGGTAAAATGGAACGTCGTCAACCACCTCTGATAATGACTGACCCCGGGGAGCGGGTTGCAACGGAACTGGAAGAGAGACTTCTCCATAATCCTTTTGGTAGTGGCGTATACTGTTCTTTTTGTTAATTCGTATCAGCCAAATTTCTGGCATCGAAACCTCGAATGGACCGACTGGGAAGAAGATTACTCCCCAGAGGTAACATTACTTATCATTGTGACCCTGACTTGCTAGATTTTTTGATAAAGTTCTCTATCTTTCGCAACCCGGAGGACGATGTCAATTGGGTCTTACCTTCGGATCTCACAAGCAGAAAGGTAGCGGGCACTTATCGAGTGCTAAGTCGACAAGCCATTCTCGAGCTCGGCGATGGGATACAAAACCAGAAAGCTTTTCTATCTTTGGTACCGGATGGTTTTGAGACGAAAAAGCGACCTGTCTGGAGACAAGGGATGGCAGAGCATATCTTGATGACGCTACGAAAGAACGCCCTGGATCGATTATATACAGTGCCTGGCGAATATGTTTTTCGGGCAAATGTGAACAACGACTTGACGGCTGCAGAAATAGGCGAGCGGGCACCTCCTTTGAAAGACTTTCATGGGACGAGCGGTCGGCGACGATTTGCGAATCAATTTCCAAAGTGGAAGTTCAAGCGCCGCTTGGAATCGATGACTTCATTGAACGAAGACGTATCATCGACCACCGACAAAACGGCTCCGTTGCGTCAAGAAACTCAGGGTTCGGAGGCGTCCCTTAGTGAGAACGAATTGTCCGTTTTAGGCGAAATCGGGACAGAAACAATTTCACCAACTATAAGTGAACCGCTCATGCCTCCTTTCATCTCAGCAGTCCTCTATCTCGGCCCTCGACATCTCCGCCACGAGTGGGGATTCAAATTAGTCACGGTTCTCAATCGGTCTTTACCCGTCGTCCTGATAAATATGCAAAGGCTTTTCGCCGACGAAGCAGAAGTTCACTTTTTCAAGCGTCAGATTGACGGCAACGCCATTGCCATTGCGGCATCGCAAATATGCAGAAATGCCCTGTGGCATGTATTACGTTTATCATTTTACATTCAAGGGGACAAAGAGGTGAATGTCGAGGACAAAGTCATGACAGGTCCTATCGAAAAGGAAGCCGGTGGCCGGCCCAGTGAGCGGGAGGAGAAGACGGCCCCAGAAAGGGACAAAAGACCCAAGATAAAGCAGAAGATGGTAGCTTAGAAGAAAAGCAAATCTAAGTAAGAAAGGTAAACGGAGAGAATGGCACTGAAGGTGTAATAGAGGGAATACAGGCGATTTGCACGAGTCGTGCGTTTTGGGCAACAGGTGTATTTGACGCCAATATGGAGCAGCGGGGATCGGCACTCTCCCTTTCACAGCATGAAGCCCAAAACACCCCCGAAGACGCACTTTATATGCCTCCCGCTACGAACGCCGTCATTCCGCAACAAAGTCACTGCATTCAATGCTCTCTTGCCCAACACCGTCCCGCAATCCATAATACGTCCTCCGGGGTCGTTGCACTTCACGCTAGGAGTCATGTCCCTGACAACCCCCGACGAAATCGAATCCGCCGTCAACTTTTTGCGTAGTTGCCACGCCGAGGCCCACTCGCTGGTCGAGGGACGGAGCGTAACAGTTAGGCTGAAGGGAATTGCGTCCATGCAGCCCAACGTGGAAAAAGCGAATGTGATATATGCCGTTCCAGATGAGAGCGAGGGGAGGCTGAGGTTGTTGTGTGGTAATGGATATGACTCATTGTCCCCTCTGATGAAAATAGACTTCATGCAATCGCGCTTTAAAGAGGCGAAATTTCTTGATAACGACAAGCATTCGATTGAAGCGGTGAAGGTGGGGTCCTCCTGGAAACATGTTTGATTTACGATTAGTTACATTGTACTTTGTTGAATACTTTACACATGAAACCACGGCCGACCAAGCGAAAAGCAGCCATGCTAGATGCTACTGAAATCTTTGACACGGAGCAACTGAAAGACTATGACTTCGGGGAAGTGCATATTGAGGAGGTTCAAATTTGCGAAATGGGAGTAAAATAGGTCGAAGGGGAGATACGATATAAAAGTGTTGGTGGGTTCAACCTGACCTCGATCGAGGACAAGGAGCGGGTCGACCTGGTAGGTGCAGCATGCTAGCGAAATAGTAACGGGTTGAGATTCCCGACAGCAAATTGGATGCGGCTGAGAAACAAATTCTATCTTGTCTTCTAAAAACAATGGCGTCATGGCGGTCCCTGCCTATTTCGATTCCTCAGTCTGGTCTCCGCACTGCAAAGAAATTAATCCATAAGGTCGTGGCAAGGTCACATCTGACCGAATTGTCATCATCTGTCCCATGGTTCTTTTTGAACTGATAGATTAACCTGACCGTCTTGGCCCGATCAACGGGGGGATCGTCGCGCGCATATCATTTTCCCCCACCCGGATGGGAACTTGGCGATCCGCGCTGTCGTGCTCCAAGTATGCGCTTGTCCAACGTGCCGACGATCTCGGCGGGCTATGGGCTTATGTCGATCGCGACGATCCTTCTGAAATGAGTCGCTTTGGTCATTGGGTGCGCGAAGTGGGAGGCCCGACCGCGGGTAATACGGATAAAATGATTGTAGATGAAACCCTTTTCCTTTGACCCTTTCCATTGATCGCCTCGCATTTTGTAAAACCACTTTACCTTCCGCACTGGCACTGATTGTCCTTGGGGCCGAAATACGTATCATCCCTAGGCACGCGACCAGTCAAATTATCTCTCAATCCTAAAACATTTTGTGCGACGTTTGATGTGAATTTTACCCTCTGCAGAGCCGTGACCGGGATTGAGGCTACTCCTGGCCGGAATTCCCTTTATACATCCCTTGCAACGCGTGCAAAACGCAAAACAAAGCAGCGAGCTCTTCCTCGTGCGTCGCCTCCACCTCTTTCCTCCGCCTCCCCTCAAGGATCCACGCTTCCGCTACAAAAAAGCGCTCGATCACAAGCACCGCTCTCAGACTGCAATTGGCAGCTCGCGTCATCATAGCCGAAAGGACGATCTCTCGCCCCCAAGGCCTCCCGGAAGCGAATCAGAAATAAATTACTCTATCCGGACGCATTAAGTAAAAAGGGGGTTGGGGAATGACGAGATTATGAGCTACGCATACGCTTCTTTAACAGCAACGCTGCCTCCCTCGTCATCTGCGTCCATGGTCCGAGCCAGTCCCTTGCCTCCGTCACCCTCTTCCCCAGGCACATTCCACTATCTACCTCCTCTTCCCATCTCTCCGTCCTCTGCCGATGAACAAAACGCCAGGACGCTCCACAACCAGTTCCATCACCACCGCCTGCACCGCGACCACCATCCGCAGAACAGCCATAGTCAGGCCCCTCAGAGAAAGCAGCCGCCGCAGGAGCAGCAGCCACAGCGACACATGTATCCCACGTCGTCACCCTTCCATCGCTACGACATTTCCCCTGACCCAAATCCGCCCTCGGCCATTCGATTACCGCCAATCACCTCATCCTTTACAGATGGCTATGCCAGTCCGGCAGCCTCGAATCACTCCTCCGACCCGCCGAGTCGGGATGAGCTCGACGTCGTCATGGACGATCCAAACTCCCCTTCCGGAATGAGCAGCAGTAATAATAATAATAATTTCCACGGGCAGCATGTGAGTTTGCCGGGAGTGGACGGGATGCTGTCACGCGGAAATGGCATGATCCTCGATGGCATACCGAGTCCTCGCCATGAGAATCGTGATTGGGACTCGCGGGAGCGGTGGAATATGAGACATTTTACTCTTATACAGACTGTCGGTACGCGGCCTTGCTTTACCTTCGCAGCCCCCCCGTCCTCTTAGCATGGTGCTCATGACCTATTACCTTTTAGGCACGGGGACATTTGGACGAGTCTTCCTTGCCCGTTTCTCGACACCTCGACCCAATAGACCGGAGTTCTTTGCCCTCAAGGTACACCACGAGAGGAGGTCGGATGACCCGACTAACAAATGAAATTAGGTCCTGTCAAAAGGTGAATGCGTACGATTAAAGCAAGTGGAACATGTCAATTCAGAACGAGAGATCCTTGCCACAGTTCGCCATCCGTTCATCGTCGACATGTTCCTGACCTTTCAAACACCCTCCAATCTATTTATGTGTCTCGAGTATATGGTGGGAGGCGAATTGTTCTCCCATCTGCGAAAAGAAGGCCGCTTTGTCCCTGACGTTGCCAAATTTTATGCAGCAAGTATCGTATTGGCGCTAGAATACCTTCACGATAACGACATCATATATCGGGACTTAAAACCTGAGGTATGATGCTTAGTTCAAACTTGTCCTGACGTGCAGAATCTATTATTAGACCACCTGGGATACATCAAGATCATCGATTTCGGTTTCTCAAAACGTTGTCCTGACCGTACTTGGACGGTCTGTGGAACGCCAGAATACCTAGCCCCCGAAATCATCAAATCCGATGGTCATGGAAAGGCCGTCGATTGGTGGGCCCTCGGGATCTTAACCTACGAAATGCTTGTCGGATACCCGCCCTTCTACGACCAGAACCCCCTTGGCATCTACGAAAAAATCCTCATAGGAAATTTAACTTTCCCTCCCCACATCGATCCAGCAGCCAAGGATCTGATCCGTCAACTCTTGCGGCAAGATCTATCGTCTCGCCTAGGCAATTTACGAGGTGGTGCGCAGGACGTAAAAGAACATCTGTGGCTCCGGTATTCGGATTGGGATAGTTTATTGCATAAACGGTTCAAGGCTCCCTTCGTTCCGAGAGCACGGTGGGCTGGTGACCCCCAGTATTTCGAACGGTACGATGAGCTGAGTCGAGAGGAGGTGGAGCATTTAATGACTGAAGACGAGGGATGTGGAGATGATTTCGGCAATATATTCGAGGGGTTCTAATATCTGTCTGCTCTTCGCGATGGAAAGTTGGGATAACCAAGACTCTCTTATTTAGTATTACCCTGACTTTCTCCGGGACACCGTATCTTGGACAAGTATGCTGTTAGTGACATATACCCCTGGGAACAGTCTATTGTAACAATCGCACATATACGGGCAGCACTTGAAAATATATTTGGACGATCCTTGCCGCGATTTCCGCATAACGCTTCATGGTCCGGGTGTGAGACGCGTCTTGAGTCCTGACCGGGATGAAATTGGATTTTAGGTTTAATTCTGCCGCATGTACCAGTCTGCTGTTTGCCCGGTTGTTGAGTGAGCGCCCACACAAAAATCAGCCTGGGCTGTTTTGTTGGTTACCACACCAACCGCTGCCTTTTGACCCACCTTATCGACCGGTGGGCCACGAAATCAAGGAAAGCTCGCGGGAGAGCCGCGCGAGGAAGGCCAGGCTGCGTTGCAGACGACGTGATTGGAGAGAGAGTGTGAGAGGAGGAGACTGGGAAAGGGCGGAGCGAGTCAAAGATGGAGGAGAGCAAGCACGATGCCACCCTGCCGCCGCGTCCCGGCTCCTCGCAGTCGATGGTAGCTGCCATTTCTAGTCTCTCGTCATGCGGACGCTGACGTTACCAGGCCTCTATGAGGCCGTCCAGCAATGTTTTTGCTGCTCCAGACGCTCCGACAACGCCAAAAAAACGGAAGACCCTCTACGGAGACCGGTTCATCCCGAACAGGGAGGGAGTCGACCTGCACGCAAGCTTCAGTCTCCTCGAAAGTCCCAATGCATCTCCTTCCAAACCCCGACGGAAGCACAGTGCAAGAGAAATTGACGCTCACCGCGGTACGCTCTCCTCGGACCACAGTCTAACGAGCACAGATGAGGAAGCCGACAATATGTACCGCGCTCTGATCAGGAACGAAATGTTCGGAGATGAGGTATCCGCCAATGCAATGATGATGGATCCCCCACGAACCCCACCTCGCTCCTCTACACGAACTTCCCTCCCCCCGTCCACTCCCAAGACACCTGCTCGTAATCTCTTCACCTTCATGTCGCCATCCCAACGCGAGTCTTTGACCCCTGGATCCCGTCCGAATAGTAACGGATCGGGAGGCTCAAATCGGTCAGGGGATTTGCCTACACGCGATACCTACTCCATTTCACCCATCCGATTCGATTCACAGCGACTCCTTCTCTCCCCTCGTAAAGAACAGAGAGCCATTCCTAAAGTCCCCTACAAAGTGTTGGATGCCCCCGAATTAAAGGACGACTTTTATCTGAATCTCGTTGACTGGGGGGCCCAAAATATCCTCGCCGTTGGCCTAGGAAGCTCGGTGTATCTGTGGAACGCACACAACGGGGTTGTTAAAAAGCTGGTCGATTTAGGGGATCAAGATCACATCACAGGAATAGGATGGATTCAACGCGGCACCCATCTGGCCGTCGGAACAAATAGAGGGCTCGTCCGAATATGGGATACCGAAAACTCGAAACCCATCAGAACAATGACAGGACATACACAGCGAGTTGGTATAATCATTTATAATCTTCGGTGGCTGATTCTCACAGGTTCGTTAGCGTGGAATGATCATATATTAACGTCGGGCTCACGAGATCGGACGATTCTCCATCGAGATGTACGAGTATCCGACCACTACTTCCGCAAACTCACGTCCCACAAACAAGAAGTCTGCGGCCTTCGCTGGAATTCGGAAGAAGGTCAACTCGCATCCGGCGGAAACGACAATAAACTCTTCATCTGGGACCGCACAAACGACAAGCCCATCTACGTTTTTGGCGCCCATGTCGCTGCCGTAAAGGCTATTTCCTGGTCTCCTCACCACCGCGGCATCCTCGCCTCGGGCGGCGGAACCGCAGACCGTAAAATACGATTTTGGAATTCGATGAATGGGCAGTGTGTCAATGAAATGGACACGGGGTCACAGGTGTGCAACCTCGCTTGGTCGAAGAATTCGAATGAGCTTGTGAGTACACATGGGTATAGTCAGAATCAAGTGGCTGTGTGGAAGTACCCGTCCATGACTCAGGTGGCGGCGTTGACGGGGCATACTTCTCGTGTGCTTTATCTTGCCATGAGTCCGGATGGGCAGACGATTGTAACAGGTGCGGGGGATGAAACGTTGAGGTTTTGGACTGTTTTTGCAAAGAGTAAACAAACCTCGAGCGGTGGAATTTTTGATTCGATGAGTATGATTCGTTGAATGTAAGAAAGGGGCTGCAGGGGCTTAAACTTGCGGTATGGCATTGTGAAGGTGTTCTAAGTTGGGGAATTGCATGGCTCGATTAATATTGTTCGATATCTTTGTTGTCCTGTAATTGTAAGAATATTACTTTGACATCGGTTAACGTAACGCTCCTTGGCTCAAATAAATTCAAGTTGACCTGCTTTTCTTCCCTTTCATGCCTTTTCCAGTCGTTGCTGAGGTCGATCCGTAATCTCAGATTTCGCTTTTATCAACGAATCCTTGTCCTCGCTTTGTTTGAACACCGTTCGGAAATCCTTCATTCAATTTATGAGGCCGCCGCAAAGTTGGATAACCTCAGTTTGTATTTTTGCTATCGACTCGTGTCGGCTGGCTGTGGAGGCGCGGCTGATTCTCTGTTCCCTGTCGCTTGAGGCTAACTTTCCTTCACCGGTTGAGGCTCCTTCCCCGGCCACGCAGAACCTGTCGCATTCTCCTTAGTGACCGTCTTTGGGACTGTGCCGGGCAACTTATCGAGATCGTCAGGTACCTCTGTTCTTTTCCTTTCGCTGAATTCTTGCCTTTCTTGAACGAAAAATGCGCAGATCTGGGTGTCAAGAGCTCTGCTGCGTCAGCGTTCGGAGCAACCCCCAAAACGATACTTTATATACAGGAATTTGTCAATCTGTTTAGGTCCCTCAATTCTATCCAACACATGCTGCCATGCTCGATATTTGTGGTTGCTTTGTCTCCAGTGATGCGTCCGTGTCGAGTTCAGATGCGTAACTTGTTGTGCTTCAAGTGCTTTCTGCAGAAGGCGCAGCGAGTCCGAAGGTCCACAACATTGTCAGAGCCGATCACGGATTACCGCGATACTCTTCTTCATTTGCGGGGCGTATTCAATGCCGAAACGACTAGGCACTCCCATGGTGATGATCTCTCAGATGGCGAGGGCATTTGCGAGGGTCGCCGCGGCAACCAACCCGAAACTGCCTCCAATCGGCGAACATCGAACATCGTTGAACACCATTGTGTAAATCGCCATCTCAAGACACTGCAAGACGTCTGATAGCCATGCCATTGATTTACACTAGAACCAGATAGGCTATGTCTGCAGTCTGACTGTAACTCCCATATATCATCACTTCACATCCCCGTAACTGCGACATTTTAGGTATCATGAAATGTATACGCACCAGCGGCACAAGCAACATTCGCAGCAGTAAACGCCAATTTGTAAACCGGAGTGTGCTTCGTATGATAACTCGCAAGCAAATCCGACCCCTGCTGTCCCGTCGTTCCAGCAATCGCAGGATTATTCCGTTTCACATCCCAAACTCGAACCGTGCAATCGCTCCCACCAGAAAGCAGGACGCTAGAACATTTACTGAAGGCAAGAGAATAAATGGAAGAGCCCGGGGTATGCGCCTTGAAAAACTTGAGAGGTTTTGCGGAGTTAAGATCGTAGACATGGACGGTTGAGTGGCCGGTTGAATCTTCGGATGCGGTAGCCAGCAGACGTCCATCAGGGGAAATTTCGACGCAGGTGACGGGTCCGTTGTGGCCGGTGTATAATCGGACTGCAGAACCTCGTTGGATATCGAAGAGGCGACATGTCTTATCACTGCTTCCTGTGACCACATACGCAGAATTGGGATGCCAATTCACACACTAAATCAGAAAATGAAACATGAGGGATGATACCTCAAGATCGCCGAGATGACCTGCTAGAATCCGTAGTGGGTTGATATGTTCAACGCTCCATATTCGCCCCGTTGCGTCACCACTTCCGCTCACAAAATATTGTCCAAATGGACCCCATTTGACATCCCACACGGGCTGCGAGTGACCCTTATATACAACGACAGCCTTATAAGTATCCGCGCTCCACAATCGAATGGTCTTATCCCCCGACGCAGTCAACAAAAACGCCGGACTCTTTGCTGGCGTTGGCGACCACGAAACACTATAGACTGGGGCAGAATGTCCAATCATCCGAGGCGATCCGGTCCCGGAAACATCGATCTCTTCACTCGCATTCCTTGACTCTCGTCTTTCCGAGGCTAAGTTCCAGATTTTAACGTAGGACTCCGAGAATCCAGCTGCGATGCGGGATTGCTGGTGGTCGAAATCGACGCAGTTCATGCCGTCGTGGGTGTGGAAGAAAGTGTACATCGCAACGCTGGGGGCGGAGGCTTGTGGGCCCAGGTGGATTTGTTTTCGGAGTTGGCGGGCCAGGTCTACTTCTGCTTCGACATCGACGCCCTTGCTAGACCGGTCAAATGCAAAAAGTGAGAGATGGTACTATGTTGGAAGAGGAAGATCTCGTGAGGGTGAGTCTTCGGCGGGTTCGCGCTTGACTTTTGCCCATGCTTGACTGAGCGAACTGTCCCCATTCACAGTATCTCCGTTCCTTTGATCTTCCTCGCGCAGTTGACTTTGCACATCTTCAATCATTTCGGGGTCCATTGGCATCGGTCCTAAGGACAAGGGATCCCGCGTATCGACACCTTCATGGTCCATGAGCGCTTCTCCGTCGACCCCGGCTACTTCTTCTGTTGTTGGGGGACCCGCAACAATCTTGATATCCAGCCAGCGATTCATGAGTCGTAGTACAATTTGTCCTCCAGCTTCTTGTTTCTCCATCAAAAAGTGTATCAAGAGCGATAAACTGGTTCGGGACAGCGTTAATCGATACTTTTTGGAGCGATAGAGTTTGGACCGTTTATTGGATTCGAGTTGTTCAAAGGACGACAATGAAGATAGTTCGAGAAGTGCATCGCGATGTTGCAATTCATGTTCTTC
>Ga0335076_10006079_pt1 | contig 12168 bp, 10 predicted proteins | sample Lox_Sample_25_FD_206717 | JGI IMG/M metagenome (GOLD analysis project Ga0335076, IMG submission 206717) | Soil microbial communities from Loxahatchee National Wildlife Refuge, Florida, United States - Lox_Sample_2.5 | ecosystem: Environmental > Terrestrial > Soil > Wetlands | place: USA...
GCGCCCTTACCTACGCCTCTACCTCGGCTTGGTGAAGTTCACATCGAGGCTGAAGCTGTACTGCTCGTCGGTGAGACCTGCCGGCGGCAGCGGCACGGGGTCGGAGCGGTGGATCATGTCGATCGCCGCCTTGTCGAAGACGGCATCGCCCGAGGTCCCCACGACATTGGCCGCGACCACATTGCCGCGGCGGTTCAGCACGATCGCGACCTTCACGGTCGTGGCCTTGCGCTGGTTCGGCGGATATTTCTTGTGCAGCTCGAAGGTGGCGCTGATCTTCTTGCCCCACTCCTCCGTGAGATGCCTCTTGTCCCTGCCAAGTCCGTTCGGGTTCGGCGCCTTGGCGATGTCAGCGTTGGGCGCATCGGGGTCGAGGGTCTGCCGCGAGGTCGCCTCGGAAGCCTGCTGCTCCGGCGCGGCCTCGGTCTGGACGGCGGCGACCTTCGGATCCTCTTCCTGAGGCTTATCCGTCTTGTTCGGCGTGACGGCCTGGTCGGCCTCGTCGGTATCGGTCGGCTTCTCCTGCGGAAGATCAGTTTGCTTCAGCTCGGCCTTCTGCTCGACCTGCTGCTGCGAGGCCTGTTGCGCGTCGGTATCCGGTCCCGGCGGCAGGTTGTCGTCCTCGACCTTGGGCGAAACCATCTCGACGGCGAACTCGCTGGTGTTCGCACCCAGGCCGTCATCGTCGGTGCGGGTCTCCAGATGCGTGACCGCGAACGCCACGCCACCGAGATGCAGCGCCAGCGCAACGCAGGCAGCCGCCGTCCACAATAGCCGCGGCGGTCCCTGTTCGAGCTCAGACATCGCGGTCCATCAGGGTTTTGCGGCGGCCGCCGGCGCGGTCGACGTGGCCGGCACCCCCTCGAGCGTCACGAGCTTGTATTTGTTGTAGCCGCCCTGGCGCAGCAACTCCATCAGCCCGATCAGCTCGCCATAGGGCACCGAGCGATCGGCGCGCAGGAATACCGGCTGGTCCTTGCCGAAATTGGGGATGGCATCGAGGGTCGTGATCAGGTCGGGCCGTCTGACCGGATTTTCCCCGACCGCGAGCGTCAGGTCGGACTTGATGGTGAGATAGGTCGGCTTGTCCGGACGCTTGATCGGCGTCGCACTCGTGGTCGGCAGGTCGACCGGCAAGTCGACGGTCGACAGCGGTGCGGCGATCATGAAGATGATCAGCAGCACCAGCATGACGTCGATGAAGGGCGTGACGTTGATCTCGTGCGCTTCCGCGAATTCCTCGTCGTCGTCCAGCCCGCCTTCCGCAATCGAGGCGCCCATCTCTCCTTACTCCGCCGCCGCGCGCGAATGCATCACGCCCGAGTTGATGCGATCGAGGTCGCGCGACAACAGCCGCGCCGCCGCGCCCGAGGCGCGGCTGACCAGCTCGAGATAGGTCTTCGTGCTGCGCGCAAAATGGTTGTAGATGATCACTGCCGGGATCGCGGCCACGAGGCCAATCGCGGTTGCAAGCAACGCCTCGGCGATGCCGGGCGCGACGACGGCGAGATTGGTCGTTTGCGATTTCGAAATGCCGATGAAGCTGTTCATGATGCCCCACACCGTGCCGAACAGGCCGACGAACGGCGAGGTCGCGCCGATGGTGGCGAGCACGCCCATGCCGAACCGGATGCGGCGGGCCGCGGCGCGCTGGATTTCCGCAAAGCTCGAGGCCGCGCGTTCCTTGATGCCGGTATCGGAGGTAGCAATGCCGGCCGACAGCCGCGCCTCATGGATGGCGGCGCCTATGAACGACGAGAGCACGCCGGTCTTCTTGCCCAGCGTCAGCTGCGCCTCGGCCAGCGAGCGGGCGTCGTTGATCTTCTTCAGCGAGGATTTCAGCTTGCGCTGGGCGCCGGCGAGCTCAATGGATTTGGCAATGAAGATGGTCCAGGTCACGAGCGAGGCAAAGGCGAGGCCGATCATCACCGCCTGCACGATGACATCGGCGTGCCTGAACATCGACCAGGGCGAGAACTCGCCCACCTGCAGCGTGACGGGCCGCGCGAAGGTGCTGGCGGCAGAAGCCTCGGCCGGCGAAGGTTGAGCGGTCGCAGCGGCCGGAGCCTCCGGGGCGGCGGCAGCCGGCGGCGACGTGACTTGCGTGGCGGGGGCACCTTGCTGGGCGAAGCCGGCCGGCGCCAGCGCCAAAAGCGCCAGCACTGCCAACGATTTAAGAATGGTTCTAAACATTTGCGCCCTGTCCGTGGCCGATCGTCCGTCGTTATGCCTGAAATTTCGGCCGTTCAAGGCCAATTCCTGACATGAGATGACAAAAGGTCTTGAGGCGCGCCGGGTCGGGAAAATTCCCCACGCGCGCATCAAGGCCTGGTCCATCTCGATATGGGAGCGGTTTTAGACCCGATCAGGCGCTACTTGAACCAGAACCGCTCTAAGTTTGCGGCCGCTCAGAACTTGTAGATCGCCTTGACACGAACGGTCCGCCCCTGCCCCGGCGAGATATTGTTGTCGCCGTCGGCCGAAGCCCAGTAATTCGTATTGAAGATGTTCTCGACCGTGACCTGCGCCTTCCAGTTCTGGTCGATAGTGGCGTAGAGGCCGGCATCGATGCGGACAAAGCCCGGCAGGCGGACCGTATCGTCGCTGGTCGCGAAGGAGTCGCCGAAATAGATGACGCCGACGCCCGCGCTCCACATGTCCGTGAACTTGAACTTGTTCCACAAGGCGATCTGGTTATAGGGCACCAGCTGCACGCGGTTGCCGGCCAGCACCGGCAGCGGGTTAGGCGGCTTGCCCGGCGCATCCTGGGTCAGGTCGTGCGCGATACGCGCGTCGGTGTAGGCATAACCGAGCTGCGCCTGCCAGTAATCGGTGACGTAGCCGTTCAGGCTGATCTCGAAGCCCCTGATCGTGCTGGCGCCATTCGGAAACGAGATGCCTGAACCTTGTGGTGCGCTCGGGTCCGGGATCGGCTGGTTGGTGCGATCGAGCTGGTAGATCGCGGTCTGCAGCAGCAGCTTCGGAAAGATGTTCCACTTCAGCCCGATTTCCTTGTTCTCGAATTTTTGCGGCTGCAGGATCAGCTGGCCGGGGTTCAGCGCACTGAACTGGTCGCCCGTCGAAGGCAAATAGGAGACGCTGTAGGCGCCATAGATCGAGATATTGTCCTGCGGCTTGACGATCAATGCGGCCGCCGGCGAGACCAGATTATCGAGCCGCGCGCGGTTGATATTGGTGTTCATGTCGAGCGCCGACATGTCGAAGCGATCATAGCGCACCGCGCCAATCAGTTGCAGGTAGCGCGTGACATCGACGGTGTCACGGACATAGCCGGACTGAATGTTCAAGGCGTATTTGCTGTTGGAATCCGCCGCCTTGACGCCATCGCCGATGTCGGTCGCCGTGAAATGGTGGATGAAAGTCACCGGTCCGAAATAGGTGGGCGCGAATGGATTCGCTGCGAAGGTGTTGCTCAGGCCGAATGCATTCGAGCTGGGGAAGTCACCCGTGTTGCGGATGTCGACGCCGGTCTGCCGGCCGAACTCGGTGCCGAAGCCGACCGTATGGTGGGTCGGGCCGACCCAGGTCTTGTAGGTGAAGTCGGTCTGGTTGAAGACGTTGTCCCGATTGGTCGTATGCTGGTACGCACCGAGAGTGGCGACAGTGTCGGCCGGATCGACGCCGCCGTTGAACGCTCCGTTGGCCGGATAGATGTTCTGATAGAATTTCTGGTAGTCGGCGGCGATGGTGCCGTTCCTCACCGTGAGCCCGTTGTCGAAATCATGCTCGATGATGGCCATGCCGGTCTGCACGGTGGCAATGGCCTTGTTCAGCGCCGGGCTGCCGAAGAATGTCGAAAAGTCCCCGTTCGGTGCGAACGGGGTCGTTGGATTGAAGCGCGACCCCGTCGCGGGACCGGTGAAGCCCGGCAACGCCTGCGAGGGATTGCCGCGATCCGCCGTGCGGTCGTCGTGGAAATATTCGTAGGACAGCTTGACCTTGGTGCTGTCGTCGGGCGTCAGCGTCACCGTCGGATTGATGCCGTAGCGCTCGAGATGGTTGAAATCGCGGAAGGCGTCGGACCCCTCGTAGAACACGTTGAGCCGCGCAGCGACGTTCTCGTTGATCGCCTGCCCCGCATCGAGCGTGACGCGGCGGTCGCCCCAGGAGCCGGTCTGCGCGGTCGCCTCGTAGACGCGGGTGCCGTCGGCTTCCTTGAGCGTGCGGTTGACCAGTCCGCCGCCGGAGGCACGGCCGAAGGTGATGGCGGACGGGCCTTTCAGGATTTCGATGCTCTGGGTGTTGTAGAGGTCGCGGAAATATTGCACGTCATCGCGAAAACCGTTGACGTAGAAGTTGGCGCTGGAATCGACGCCGCGGATCACAAGCTCGTCGCGGTTGCCCTCGCCCTGGTGGACGGCGACGCCGGGAACATAGCGAGTAACGTCGGTGAGATTCTGGGGGCTCTGGTCGCGGATGAAATCCCTGGTGATGACGCTTATCGACTGCGGGATGTTGACGAGCGGGGTGTTCGTCTTGGTCGCGACCGACGTGCTGTTGGAGTAATAGCCGACCGTGCCGGTACGCGCGTCCTGCGTCTGCATGATCTCCTTCTGCGGCGGCGCGGCCGGCTCGGTCTGGTGCGCCGCCTGCTGGCGCTGGCGTTGCGCCCCGCTGCGATCGGCGCGCCTTGCAGGCGCGGTCGGTCGCGCAGTCCGCCTGGCTTCGGGCGCCGCGACGTTGACCGGCGGAAGTTGCGACTGGTTGGCCGCATTCTGGGCCTGAGCCGACGCAGGCGACCCAACGCCTGCGAACACCGCGGCCATCGCGACCGCGCTTGCCGCCAGCATCAACTGCTTGCTGGTGACGATGGCATTTCGACCGCACGCGCCGATCATCACGATCGGCCGCGACGATGCCGCTGCTGTTTTCTTCTTCTTTGACATGTGTCACGCGCCCCTTTTGGAATCGTTCAAAACTCGTTCGGCGTTTGCGCATCCGAACGTTGAAGGGGTGAACACGTGCTGTTCAGCGCAATTCCTTCTTGTTGTTTTTGAATCAATCAAAACGAGAATGGCGCGACAATTTAGCGCGCGCCAAGTCGTACAATGATTCTTGACTGCAGCTTCCCTGCATCGACCGCGATCCGTTGCCCTCACATCGATGAAGCGAAGACAGTCGCAATGACGCGGCTGCATCTCGCGCTACGAGTGCAATCAAAGCGAGAATAGTGCCGGAATATTCGCGATGCATGCGGGTTCGTCTTGCCAAGGCTCATCTAAGAGCCCGGCAGGAAAACACTATTGAGCAGACGACAGACCGCGGGACAGCAGGAGTTTGTGCTCGAGATCGGCGGGCGGCCCGTTCTTGCCCTCATGAGTCACGACATCGAGCGGGCCAGGGAACTTTGCTCGCAGGTCTGGTTCGTCGAAGAACTCGTCTCCTACCGCTCTTGCGGCAATCCGATCTGGGATGGAGCCGAAGCGCTGCGCATCAGGCACGCCGATACGCGCGAAGCCGCCGATCTGCGCGTCGCCCTCAGCGTCGAGCGGGCACGCAGGGAATATGAAGGCTACGTCTTCGCTTTTCTGGTGCCGATCGACGCGATGCCTCAATAGCTGCGAGATGCAGCTGTTACGTCTCTGCCCAGTAACGGATGAGATTGTGATAGATTCCGGTGAGCTTGACCGTCTCGGGGTCGTCCCGGCCCAACCGTTCCACCAGCGTCTGAATCGCGATGTCGAGATCGTAGATCAGGCTACGGGCATGCGTATCGCGGATCATGCTCTGCAGCCAGAAGAACGACGCCACCCGCGTCCCGCGCGTGACCGGCGTGACCAGATGCAGGCTGGAGGCGGGATAGAGCACGAGATCGCCGGCCGGTAATTTGACCTCGTGCGAGCCATAGGTGTCCTCGATGACCAGTTCGCCGCCGTCATAGTCCTCGGGCTCCGACAGGAACAGCGTCACCGACAGGTCGGTACGGATGCGCAAACCCGTGAGACGGTCGCCGCGCACGGCATTGTCGACATGGATGCCGAAATGATGGCTGTCGGACGCCGCATAACGGTTGAACAGCGGCGGGAAGATGTGCAGCGGGATCGCCGCCGACAGAAAGCGCGGATTGGCCGTCAGTGCCGAGATGATGCGGTTGCCGAGCTTTCGCGCGACCTCGCTGTCCGGCGGCAGCTGCTCGTTGCGCTTGACCAGCGCCGACTGTGCGCCCGCGGTGGAGCGGCCGTCCTCCCAGTCGCTCGCATCCATGATGCGGCGGAAATCCGCCACATCGGCCTTGCTCAGCACATTTGGTACGCAGACCAGCATCAGTAACGCGCGGACAGCACCAGATAGGCGGCGCGGCCCGGCGCCTCCAGCACGAACGGTGCTGCGCTCTGGTACAGTGCGTCGTAGTAGCGCTTGTCGAAGATGTTGTTGACGAACAGTTTCACCTTCCAGTTCTTGTCGATCTTGGCCTCGACGAAAGTGTCGAAGCGCCAGTAGCTCGGGATCGAGGTCCCCGTGTTCGCCGCCAGCAGCGTGCCGCCGTAGATCTTGGAGCGATACACCGCCTGTCCGCCCACCTCCCAGATGTCGTTAAGCTGATATTTCGTGAGCATGCTGAAGGACTGGTGTGCAACGTTGGCCAGCGGCCGCCCGACGTTGGTGGTGTAGAGGGCCGGATCGGCCGGCGGCGCCAGCGACTTTGTCACTGCCGACTGCATCAGCACGAGGCCGCCGAATACACTCCACTTGTCGGTGATCTTGCCGCCGACACCGAGATCGATGCCGCGAACGTAGTAGGCCGCGCCGGCCGTGATGCAGGATACGGTGGTCGACCCGGCTGGCGGAGCGTATGTGCAACCAAGCGGGGTTGCGGCGTTCACGCTGCCAACGTTCTGTGCTTCGCGCGCGTTATCCTTGTTGGTCTGGAACAACGCGGCCGTCAACAGCAGGTGGCGATCGAACAATTCCCACTTGGTACCGATTTCCACGGCCTTGTTCTTTTCCGGGCCGAAGATCTGGTTGTTTCCGCCGGGGAGAGCCGAATTTAGGCCGCCGTAGGCCGTGCTGGTGCCGTCGAATTCGGCGCCCACAGGATTCGCCGAGGTTGCATACGCCACGTAAACGCTGCCGTTGGGCAACGGCTTCAGCGTCAGGCCGAGGTTGAAGTCCGGAATTCCGAACTCGGCCTGCTGCTGGCCGAATACGTTGATGTTGGCACCCGTTCCAAAGCCCGTCGTATGGATGCTGTAATCGTCATAGCGTACGCCACCGTTGAGGATCACGAGATCATGGTAGTTGGCAGAGTCGATGACATAGCCACTCTTGGTATCGATTGCGATCGTCGTGGGTTTCTGGAGAAGTGCCAATCCATGGGTGAACGGCAGCTCTGCGTATTGCGGAGCGAACACGTTGACGTCGGTCTTCGATCCACTGCCGGTGAAAACCGAAGTGCCCGTCGTTATTTCGGAAGCCAGTCCGGTGAAGGTATCGATGGAGGAGGTTTCGCGATCGAGTTCGACGCCGGCCACCGCGGTGTGCTTGAAGCCCAGGCCGTCGTCGAACTTGTAGGTAACCTCCGTCTGGTTCGCGAGCACGTCAGTGACCTGAAAGCGGCTCTGCGGATTGGCGGACAACGTCCACAACAGCGGATTGGCATTGGTAAGGTTCGGTGATTCCGGGAGCGTGCCGACATACATCTGGGTCGAGCGCGAGTCCCGGAGCTTGTTGGTGACCAGCAAGTCTGGCGTGATCTGCACCTCGGCATTGATGGTGCCGATGTCCTGGCCCGTGCGGTAGAAGTCGCGATTGACGAACCCGTAGAAATTGTTGCGGTTGACGCCGAAATCCGGGAACGGGCCACCCGCGGTGGTCAGAGCTTGGTTCTGCGCGTTGAAGGGGCCTGGACGATAATAAGGCACGCCGAAATCCGGGATGCCGGTCAGCTCGGTATGGATGTAGTTGCCCGTGATCTTCACCGCGTCGACCGGTTTCCAGGTCGCGGCGACGAAGCCGCCATTGCGGTCGTCGGTGACATAGTTGCGCCCGGCGACGTTGGCGTCCTGGAACAGGCCGCCGGCGCGAACGGCCAGCGTCGGGCTGAGCACCTGGTTGACGTCGAGCGTCACCCGCTTGGTGTTGTCGGTGCCGAACGTGGTGTCGGCGTTGTAGAAATTGCCCTGAGTGGTCGCTTGCTTGGTGACGATGTTGATCGCGCCGCCTGCCGTGCCGCGGCCGGCAAAGGACGAAGCCGGTCCGCGCAGGATCTCGACCTGCTCGGTGAAGAAGTTCTCACGGACACTGACACCGGGATCGCGGACACCGTCGATGAAGATGTCGTTACGGACGTCGAAACCGCGGATGAAGAAGCGGTCGCCAAAGGCATTGCCGCCTTCCCCGGTGCCAAGCGTCACGCCGGCGGTCGACAGGATCGCCTGCTTCAGCGAGGTCGCGTTCTTGTCTTCAAGCACTTCCCTGGTCAGCACCGTCACACTTCTCGGCGTGTTGAGCAGCGGCTCGGGAAATTTGCTGGAAGCCTGCAGGCGGTCGCCCTTGTAGGGCGCGGCCGGATCCGCATAGGGATCGCGGTCCGGCCTCAGCTGGCCGGCATTGGGGAATGGGACGGGCGCAGCGGTGGTCGGCTGCGCCCGGCGGGCCGCGCGGCGGAGAGCATCGCGCGCGCGGACCTGGTCTGGCGTTGGTTTGGAGGCCGCAGGACGCGGGCGAGCCGTCGGGGCATCGACGTTCACCGGCGGGAGGTTGGTGGATTGCTGCGCTTCGGCGGTCCCGACGGACGCCACGGCGATGAGACCGGCAACCACCGAGACCCTCCTGCCGGAGTAATAATCGAAAGCTGCCTCGTTGAGATTGGTCGCCGCGAACGAACGCAGCGAGCGCGGTGCTACTGGATACCCCATTTTTCTACACGCCCCATGTCTCGATTTTTCTTGATCGCCCTTCCAAGAAGCGAGCGATTTCGAGTTTGGTATCGAGCGCAAAATTTCCGGTCAACGCGACGGCGACACCGCAGCGGCTTGAATATTTCTAGATCAAGATGATTTTTCGCCGCGTGCTTTTGAGGTCACAGATTCAAATTAGTCTAATTCAAAACTGTAGCGATTCTAAAAAGCAGAAGGCCGATTTCCTGTAGCACAGTACCGCGCACCGTCTCAATCACTGCTCGGCGGTTTCATCAGCGAGAACAGCTCGTCTACCGTCTGCTGCGCGACGTAGCGCACGCGATCGCTGTTCTCCATTCCGGCGATGTTGACGCCTTTCACAACCGCCCGAATCTCGTCGCGGAAGTCGGTCAGGAACCGCAGGGGATCGCGCTGCTCATTGGCGACGCGCGCGATCAATCCGGTGATCAGGATCTGGCACGCGATCATCTTTCCGTTCAATTCATCCATCACACACTCCCGCTTCGAAGCGCGTGGTATGGCCGAGCCACATCCACGGCACAACGCGAGCGGATTTAGAAACATTTTAGAAAAAGTTCGCGGAATGCGCGCGAGGAGCGAAGTGCCCCGCGCAAAACTACTTCGCCGCGATGTGATCGGGCGGATCGGACAGCGCCTTGATGCGATCCTTGATCTCGCGCAGCGTGGTGAGGCTGGTCTTGATGGCGTCGTCCGGCAGATCGCGCATCACGCCGAGCGCGATGTCATCGCGCAGGCTGTCGAGATCATCGACGAGCTGCCTGCCGCTTGCGGTGAGGAACAGACGATTGGCGCGACGATCCCTGGGATCGTGCCGCCGCTCGAGCAGGCCATGCTCGACAAGACGATCAAGCAGCCGCACCAGCGAGATCGGTTGCAGCTCGAGCACGTCGGCAAGATCGACCTGCGAGAGCCCCTCCTGCTGGCGCAGCCTGAAGAGAACGATCCATTGCGCGCGCGTCGTCCCGCGACTTTTGGCGCGATGATCGATATAATTGCGCAGCAGTCTCGAACTCTCTACTAACTGCGCAACCAGTTGGCGCTTCAGGTCGAGCGACATGCCGTTCTTCGTCCCCTCAAACCTTGCCAATTGTTTAGGATTCTCAAGCTATAGTGTGTTTACACATAAAGTGCATGCGTACTATATCTGGTGCGCTGGGAACAGTTGTTAAGACCCGCTATTGTTTTTTCTTCTTTCAACGAACGGGCGACCATGAAGCGTGCAATCCGGTGGATTCTGTTTGTCGCGGTTGTCGCCGCTGCGGGCTATTACGGCTGGCAGCGCTATTATGGTCCTGAGGCGCATGCCAAGGCCGAAGCCGCCCAGAAGGCGGCTGCGCGCCGGCCTGCGATCCCGGTCAGCGTCGCGCAGGTGCAAAAAGCCGACTTCCCGGTCTATCTCACCAGCCTGGGAACGGTTCAGGCCTTCAACACCGTACTTGTACGGACGCGTATCGACGGCCAGATCGACAAGATCGCATTCCAGGAAGGCCAGAGCGTCAACCAGGGTGACCTGCTTGCCGAGATCGATCCGCGGCCGTTCCAGGCGGCGCTCGACCAGGCCAAGGCCAAGAAGGTGCAGGACGAGGCCAATCTCGCCAACGCCAATCTCGACCTGCAGCGCTACACCAAGCTCGGCGAGTTCGCGACGCGCCAGCAGACCGACACCCAGCGCTCCACCGTTGCCCAGTTGACCGCGCAGATCGCGGCCGATGACGCCGCGATCGCCAATGCCCAGACCCAGGTCGACTACACCCAGGTGAAGTCGCCGATCTCCGGCGTGGTCGGCTTGCGCCAGGTCGACATCGGCAACATCGTCAACGCCTCGAACATGAGCGGTATCGTCACCGTTACCCAGATCGAGCCGATCACCGTGATTTTCACGGCGCCGGAGGAGCAGCTTCCCTATATCAGCGAGGCCCAGAAAGTTGCCCCGCTCAAGACCATCGCGATCACCACCGACGGCAAGAAGCCGCTCGCGGAAGGCAAGCTTTCGGTGATCAACAATCAGGTTGATACGACCAGCGGGACTATTCGGCTGAAGGCGGTGTTCGACAACAAGGACCATGCGCTGTGGCCGGGCCAATCGGTTTCGACGCGGCTGCTGGTGAAGACGCTGAAGGATGCGACCGTGGTGCCCGACGATGCGATCCAGCACGGCACCAACGGTCTCTATGCGTATGCGGTAACCGCCGACAACAAGGCGGAGCAGCGCAAGGTCAAGGTCAGCCAGTCGATCGACGGACGCTCGGTGGTCGATGAAGGGCTGAAGCCGGGGGAACGCGTGATCACGGGTGGACAGTTCAAGGTGCAGCCGGGTTCGCTCGTCACGTCGGCGGTCGCGAGCACGGACCAGGCGCAGGACAAGGTCAAATCTGAATGAGCGCGCAGACCGGCGTCAAAGGCGGAGGGATCTCGGCTCCCTTCATCCGGTTCCCGATCGGCACCTCGCTGCTGATGGCGGGTATCCTGTTCGTCGGTCTCGTCGCTTACCCGCAACTGCCGGTCGCGCCGCTGCCTCAGGTCGACTTCCCGACCATTCAGGTCACCGCACAGTTGCCGGGCGCGAGCCCCGAGACCATGGCTTCCTCGGTAGCCCAGCCGCTGGAGCGCCAGTTCGCGCAAATCCCCGGCATCGCCCAGATGACGTCGACGAGCTATCTCGGCACGGCGGCGATCACCATCCAGTTCGACCTCAACCGCTCGATCGACGGCGCGGCCAATGACGTGCAGGGCGGCATCAACGCCGCCAGTGGCCAGCTGCCGAAAAATCTCCCCTCGCCGCCGACCTACCGCAAGGTCAATCCGGCGGACTCGCCGATCCTGTTGCTCTCGGCGACATCGGACACGCTGCCGCTGACAACCGTGAGCGATGCGGTAGACGCCCAGCTCGCCCAGCAGATCAGCCAGATTTCCGGTGTCGCGCAGGTCAATATCGGCGGGCAGCAAAAGCCCTCGATCCGCGTCCAGGTCGATCCCGCCAAGCTGGTGGCCAAAGGCCTCTCGATGGAGGACATCCGCGGCCAGATCGCACTCACCACCGTCGACAGCCCCAAGGGCAATATCGACGGCGACAAGCGCGCTTATACGATCTACGCCAACGACCAGCTGCTCGACGCCGACAAATGGAACGACGTCATCATCGCCTACCGCAACGGCGGACCTTTGCGCATCCGCGACATCGGCCAGGCGGTGACCGGACCTGAAGATGCCAAGCAGGCGGCCTGGGCCAACGGCAAGCGCGGCGTGTTCCTGGTGGTTTACAAGC
>Ga0335076_10006080_pt1 | contig 12166 bp, 12 predicted proteins | sample Lox_Sample_25_FD_206717 | JGI IMG/M metagenome (GOLD analysis project Ga0335076, IMG submission 206717) | Soil microbial communities from Loxahatchee National Wildlife Refuge, Florida, United States - Lox_Sample_2.5 | ecosystem: Environmental > Terrestrial > Soil > Wetlands | place: USA...
GGCTGCGCGATCCCGAATCGACGCCGGTGCTGCGGAATCTGCTTGAAGCCAAGAAAATGTGGAAGTGGGTCAATCATCGCGAGCTGCGCATTGCGGCTGCGCAGGCACTGGCCAAGATCGATCCGCGCTATGCCAGCCAGGTGCTGGCGGAGAGTGGTCTCTCGCCGGGGGAACTGGCAATTGCTCCGCTGGATGCGGCTCCGGCTTGCCCGTGGGTACGACAGCGAAGATACGAGCGCATCGTACTGCGGAAGACGCTTTCTTCGACGATCAGCAGCTCGTGGGGAAAATCGAACATTCTGGTACGGGAAATGAGCCTGGGCGGCGGCATGGGAACGAAAGAAGACAACCTGCGCGTCGGCTCAGAAGCCAATATTGATATCTCGATCGGCGTGCGCCACATCCGCGGACAGGTATTGCTGCGGCGGGCGCGGGTGAACGAAGTAGGTTTTGAACTGGTGAACGTGGATCTGGAAAGCCGTTACCGCCTGCGAACTCTGCTGATGGAAACCGTAGACCGCGCTCCGGAGATGAAAGAATCGGAGTGGGATGGGCAGCGCAAAAACGTCTAAACTACCCCACCCAAGCAAAACAGCTTGGGCGGGGCGCCCTGTTGGAATTCCTTCTGCTACTTAACCACCTTGGCGAAGATGATCACCAGGGTGTACAACGCCAGCGATTCGATCAGCGCCAAACCCAGAATTAATGCCAGTTGAATACCGGGGCGAGCGGCAGGGTTCCGCGCCAAAGCCTCGGCGGCGGATGCTGTGGCCTTGCCCTGCGCCAGAGCGCAGATTCCGGAGGCGAAGGCCATCGAGAAGCCGGCCGTGATGGCTACCCAGTTGGTGGCGCCGGCCGCTTCCCCGCCCTGCGCGAATACAGGAACGGCAAAGCAAAGAATCGCCATTGCCATGAAGATGTAGCTTAGTGTGCGACGCATGGTTGTTTCTCCTCGTATGAATTCCCGCCAGTGGGTGGTTGACGCCATACCTTGCAGACGCCCTCACGCTGAACGGGCAAACTAGTGGCCAGAGATCACTGCTCACTGCTTTTTAATGCTCGTCTGCGACCGCGCCTTGCAGGTACACCGTGGTCAGCAGGACAAAAATATAAGTCTGCAGTAATGACACTCCAATGTGCAGTCCCAAGAACAAAATCGGAACGCCCAGCGGAACCAGCGAAAAGAATACCAGGGTCACCATGTCGCCGGCGTACATGTTGGCGTAAAGACGGATGGTGAGCGACAACATGCGCGCCAGGTGGCTGATGAGCTCGATCGGCAACATGAGCCACGATAACCACCACACCGGGCCGAGAAAATGTTTCAGATAGCCGATTCCAGCGTGGCGGAAGCCCTGCACCTGGTAATACACAAAGGCGCATATGGCGCAGCCCAGCGGAACCAAGGGCGTGGCAGTCGGCGACTCGAAACCAGGAATCAAGCCCAGCAGATTGCAGCACAGAATGAAGAAGCCGAGAGCCATCAGAAAAGGGGTGTAGCCCTCGCTGTGGTGGCCGATGATTTCGTGACTCTGGCCTTCGACAAAGCCTTGCGCGCCCTCAAAAATGTGCTGCAGGGCCCCAGGCTGATCGACCGAGAGGCGCGAGCGCACCATAAGAAACACAATCAGCAAAAAAATAAAGACGAGCACTTCCATGGCGACGGAGTTGGCAATTGGCGCCTGGGGATATTTGGGCGGAAGGTGAAGGATCTGCAGCAGCGCCGTTACCGGGCCGGCAAAGTAGTGATTTAGAAGCGCAGTAAACCAGAGTTGCTCGTGCATAGATGTAGTTTTAAGCCTAACGCTCTGCGACTAGAAGCCTCGCGCCAGGGCTGCGTAGACTTCATAGGCCGCTTCGCAGGCAATTCCGGCCACGGGCAAAAATAAACCCGCAAACAGCCCATGCAGGCTCGCGGGAGAAACACCGAATATAGCATAGGCCGCCAGAGCCATCAAAAAATAGCGAAGCAGGAAGCGGAAGACAACTCCTGCATGAGATTGCGGATGAGGGGAGTGCGTGGCTCGGTCGGCCAGGGCGCTGACCACCTTCTCCAGCCAGCGAAAATTGAGATACGAGATGGCACATCCGCATGCCAAGCCCAAAGCCATGCGCCAACCGAAGCGCCACCAGGCGGCGGCGCTGAAGACGACAGCGATGGCCAGCATGAAGCGCGGAATGCGGGTGGCGGCGTCAGAGTAGAAAGACTCGGCACGGCTCTGTGCATCGTCGGGCATCGGCGAGAACTCGCAGGCAGGATATAACGAAACTTCGAGTGGGAAGGGATGCAAATTCACTTAGAGTCGGAGGAGGTTACAGTCCGAATCAGGGCAACGAAACCTGCGATGATTCCCAGGATTAGACCCAACAGGTACAGCCAGGTGGTATGCAGCCAGTGGTCCAGGGCAAGGCCAACGAGCCATCCGACGACGGTTGAGGCAGGAAAGATGAAAGCCAGCTGGCTATAGTTGGCGAGCTGGACCCACGCACTCTTTTTGTTCGAATCGTCATCGCTCGGAGCCATGGGGTGCTTCGCGAATCCGTTATACCAGTTTTCAGTTCCTCGTTCTCAGATCTCAGCTCATCCCTAGCGACCAGGTGACGAGGCGGATGAAGCGCTCGGGGAAGATGCCGATGAAGACGGTAGCGAAAGCCGTGACCCCCAGGGCGACGCGCATGCCGGCACTGATGGGAAGACGCGACTTGTCCGTAGCTTCGCGCATGAACATGGCGTTGGCGATCCGCATGTAGTAGTACAAGCCGAATACTGCATACAGCACGCCTAAAGAGGCCAGCACGTAGTGGCCGCTCTCGATCAGGCTGAGGAAAATGAAGTACTTCCCATAGAAGCCGGCCAGCGGCGGGATGCCGGCCAGCGACAGAAGAAAGATCAGCATGAGAACCGCTTCCGTGGGAGCGCGGGAGAAAAGGCCGGCGATGTCTTCGATGTCGTCACCGATGACGTCGCGTTGCCGCAATGAAGCGATTACGGCAAAGGCTCCAAGGTTCATGAAGGTGTAGACCAAAAGATAAAGCAGGATTCCTTTGAATCCGTCTGAGAAGGCGGCGTTGGAGTATGGAACCGAAGCCAACGCCACCAGTCCCAGCAGCATGTAGCCCACGTGGGCGATGGAGGAGTAACCGAGCAGGCGCTTAAGATTGTTCTGGGTGAGGGCGGCCAGGTTAGCGCCGGTCATGGTGGCCACCGACACAAAGATGACGAGGGGAACGTACACCGAGCGCAACGGATACAAACCCCAGATCAAGATGCGCAACAGCATGGCCCAAGCGGCGGCCTTTACCGCGACCGACATGAATCCGGTCACGCTGGTGGGAGCGCCCTCGTAGGCGTCGGGCAGCCATTGATGAAACGGAATAGCGGCGATCTTAAAGAAGAGCCCGGTGCAAACGGTAAGCAGAGCGATGACCATGAGAGGCGACACATGTCCCTGGTTCGCAGAAATCTGGCGATCGAGAGCGTCGTAAATGTTCGCCAAATTGGTGCTGCCGCTGAGGCCGTAGAAAAGCGAAAGGCCGTAAGCGAAAATGCCCGAGGAAAACGCTCCTAAAAGCAGATATTTCAACGCGCCCTCATTGGAGCGGCGATCGCTGCGCAGGAAGCCCACCAAGACATAGGTAGAGATCGCCATCAGTTCCAGTCCGATGAAAATGAGGACGATGTCGTAGCCCGAGGCCATGCAGATCATGCCAACGACGGAGAACAGAATCAGGGAATAGAACTCGCCATGGTGTTCGTGCTCGATCTCCAGATAATGCACCGACATCAGGATGGCGATAGCCGCCCCGGCGAGGAAGAGATAAGTGAAGTAGATAGCGAAGGGGTCCATGATCATGGAGTTCATGAAGGCCCATTCGACTTTCTGACCATGGCTTAGGAAGGCAGCCTGCGCATATTGGATCTTGGCCACACCGGCAGCTGCGAACAGAATTCCGACGAAGGCGGTGGCGGCGTTGGTCCACTTCCACTCAGGCGGAAGCATCAAGTCGATCAGCAGAATGCCCAGCGCGAAAAGGGTCAGCAAAACGATAGGCAGGGACAGAAGATAATCGATCCCGGTGAAGTATTGGGCGCCCGGCACTAGTGATTCCCTCCGGCAGTTTGGCCTGTGCTGGGTTGAACGGATGCATTCACCGGGGCAGCGATTCCCGGATAGTTCGGGCGGACGGTCAGAACAATTTGATTCACCGGCTGCTGCAGGATCTGGAAGAAGGGCTTAGGGTAAAGACCAATCCAGAAGGCCATGATCAGCAGCGGAGCGAAGGTCAGCACTTCGCGCGGCGTAAGGTCATGCAGCTTCTCGTTTTTCGGGTTGGTGACAGTTCCGAAAAATACTCGCTGATAGAGCCAGAGCAGGTAGGCTGCCGCCAGGATCACCCCGGGAACCGCCCAGGCGGCCCAGCGCCAGTTCTCCATGAAAGTTCCCTGCAGGATGGTGAACTCGCCGACGAAGCCGTTCAGCAGCGGCAGACCCATCGAAGACAGGAACATGATCATGGTGATGGTGGCGTAGACGGGCATGACATTGGAGATGCCGCCGTATTCGGAGATCTCACGGGTATGGCGACGTTCGTAGAGAATGCCGACGATCAAGAACAGTGCTCCTGTGGAAATGCCGTGGTTGATCTGCTGCAAAACCGAGCCGCTCAGTCCGGCGGGGTTGAGCGCGAAGATTCCGAGGGTGCAGAAGCCCAGGTGGCTGACAGAAGAGTAGGCCACCAGCTTCTTCATGTCTTTCTGCATCAGCGAGACCAAAGCGCCGTAGATGATGCCGATCACGGAGAGAGTGATCATCCAGGCACGAACTTTGGGATGCATGACCACGTCCGGGAAGAACGGCAAAGCGAAGCGGACGAACCCGTAGGTTCCCATTTTCAGCAGAACGCCCGCGAGGATGACGGAACCGGCCGTCGGCGCTTCCACGTGAGCGTCGGGCAGCCAGGTGTGGAAGGGGAACATGGGGACTTTAATGGCGAAAGCCAGAAAGAAAGCCAGAAACAGCAGAATCGCGAACGTCGATCCGTAGGCAGGATCATGGAAGATGTGCGGCGCGGTTTTATACAGTGCTTCGACGCTAAAGGTATAGGTCCCCGTCTGGTGGAAGTTGTAGAAGTACAGGAACAGCACCGACAACAGCATCAGCACGGAGCCGAGCAGTGTGTAAAGAAAGAACTTTATGGCGGCGTAGAGCTTGCGTGGGCCTCCCCAGATGCCGATGAGCAGGTACATGGGGACCAGCATGGCCTCCCAGAAAACGAAAAACAGGAAGAAATCGAGGGCCATGAAGACGCCCAACATGCCGGTCTGCAGCACCAGAAACCAGATGTAATACTCTTTGACCCGGTTTTCGATCGCGGTCCAGGAGGACAGGATTGAAATCCAGCCGAGCAGCGTGGTCAGCATGATCAGCAGGAAAGATATGCCGTCGATACCAAGGACATAGCCGGCGCCGATGGAGGGAATCCAGTTGTTAGCTGCACCCTCCATAAACTTGAAGCCGGGCTCGAAGCGCTGCGCCCAGAACCAGGGCACCAGTGGCAACGAGACCAGAAGTCCGGCGAGGGCGAAAAGGTTCGCGATCCAGCGAATGGCGTCCTTGTTGTCCTTGGGGACGAACAGGAGCAGGATCGCGCCGACAAGCGGCGTGAATAAGATGATCGAAAGAATATGACTTTGCATTTTTTGTCCGTTACGCGGGCGAGGGCGCCCGCGCCACACAATCCATCAGCGCCAGGCAAAGTAGGCAACAAATCCAACCAGTCCCACCACCATGACCAGCGCATACCACTGCACCAAGCCCCACTGCAGAAGCTTCACCAGATAAGACAGTGCGCTAGCAAAATTGGCGGAGCCGTTGACGAACAAGCCGTCGATGATCCACTTGTCCCACCAACTGGAGAGCGTACCCAATGCTCGGGTCACCCAGCCGACGTCATTCACGGTGCCGTCGATTACGCGAGCATCGAACCAGGATGCCGCATCGCCCAAGCCCATGGCGCCGAGGCGCAAATCGCCAACTTTGCGGCGGCCGGTGAAAGCATAGTCGTAGGCTTCGTCCACGTAATACTTGTTTAAGAGAACCTTGTAGACCGGCGGGGCGCCTGCGGCAATGGGTTCGGTGTAACCCTTGTCGGCGTTACGATAGGCGCGCCAGGCCATACCCCAGCCCACCACGGCTGCGCCCACGGATAAGAACATCAAGCCATACTCGATCGGGCTGGTATGTTCTTCTTCCTTTTCCCCGGATGCCAGTTGGGGTTTCCCCTCGCTTTGGAAAACCGGTGCTTCCCCAGCAAATACTGGATTCAGGAATTTTGAGAAACGATCCGAGCCTCCCAGACTATGCGGCCACCCCAGCCACCCCGCACAAACTGCGCAGGCGGCCAGGATCACGAGCGGTACGGTCATCGACCTGGGCGATTCGTGGATATGATGCTCCACGTCATGACTCATGCGGGGTCGGCCATGGAAGGTCAGAAACATCAGGCGAAACATGTAGAACGCGGTCATCAGTGCGGTGATGAATCCGATCAGCCACAAGAGACGGTAGGCGCCACCTTCGGAAGACCAGGTCTGCCAGAGGATTTCGTCTTTCGAAAAGAAACCGGCGAAAGGCGGGATGCCGGCAATGGCGAACGTAGCAATGAACATCGTCCAATGAGTAATCGGAATACGCTTGTGCAGGTCCCCCATGTTACGCATGTCTTGCTCGCCGCTCATGGCGTGGATCACCGAGCCCGATCCAAGGAAGAGCAAGGCTTTGAAGAAGGCGTGCGTAAAGACGTGGAACACGCCTGCGGCAAAGGCACCCACGCCGAGCGCGAGAAACATGTAGCCGAGTTGCGACACAGTGGAATAGGCGAGGACACGCTTGATGTCATTCTGTACCAATCCAATGGAGGCGGCGAAAATCGCGGTCAGGGCGCCGACGATGGAAACAGTCTTCATCGAAGTGGGAGCGAGGACGAAGAGCGCGTTGGAGCGGGCAACCATGTACACGCCTGCCGTGACCATGGTAGCGGCGTGGATCAGCGCCGAAACCGGGGTGGGCCCTTCCATGGCGTCGGGCAGCCAAACGTAAAGAGGAAGCTGTGCCGACTTACCGCAGGCGCCTACGAAGAGCAACAAAGTGGCGGCGGTGATGATGGGATCGCCGATGAGGAAATGCCCGCTGCGGGCCAGATGATTGACATCGGAAAAGCGCAGCGAGCCGAAGTACCAGGCGATGGTGAACATGCCCAGCAGAAAACCGGCGTCACCGATGCGGTTCACGATGAACGCCTTGTTGGCGGCGGTGCTGGCCGAGTGGCGGTGGAAGTAGAAACCAATCAGCAGATAGGAGCAGAGACCGACACCCTCCCAACCGACGAACATCACCGCGTAGTTGTTCCCCAGGATCAGCGTGAGCATGGAGAACATGAACAGGTTCAGATATCCGAAGAAGCGGTAGTAACCGCCTTCGTGGGCCATGTAGCCGGTGGAGTAGATGTGAATCAACATGCCGACCCCGGTGACGAAAAGCAGCCAGATGGCGGAGAGCGGGTCGAGCAGGAAGCCGGCATCGGCGTGGAAGGGGGCGGGGGTGCCGTCGTGGGTTACGTAGGATAATCCCGGTTGCACGTGCGAGACGCCGGCGCCTACATCATCGGAGCCTAACCAGGTGTAGAGAATGGTCTCATAGGGCTTGCCGGGATTATCGCGAGCGTAGTCACGGTACTGCCAGACGGCCAGACAGGAAAAGACGAAGGCGATAACGACGGCTCCGACACAGACCGCGCTCACCGTCGCCTTTTGCAGCTTGCGGCCGAAAAAGAACATCAGCGTCGCGCCGAAGGCCGGCAGCAGCGGGATGAGCCAGATGTGGGAGAGAAAGAACATGTTTGAGTTCAGCTTCTGGCTTCTAGCTGCTAGCTTCTGGCTCTTGGGAGCTAGAAGCTAGCAGCTAGAAGCGGTTTTCACCACTTCATCAAATCCACTTCATCCACATTTACCGTTTCTTTATTGCGGAAGAAGGCAATCAAAATTCCCAAGCCGACGGCCGCTTCGGCCGCGGCGTCAGTGATTACGAAAATCGCAAAGACCTGGCCATGCAATCCCCACATGCGCGAAAACGCCACCAGGTTCAAGTTCACAGCGTTCAAAATCAGCTCGATCGACATCAGAACGATGACTACGTTTCGCCGGGTCAAAACGCCGATCACGCCCAGAACAAAGAGGGCAGCTGCTACGACGAGATAATGCAGTGTAGTGATTGGAGCCATAGAAAATCCGTTCTCAGTATTCAGTTCCCGGTTCTCAGATCCTCTTCTTCGCCATAACTACGGCCCCGATGATGGCCACCAGCAGCAGCAAAGAGGCGATCTCGAAGGCAAACATATATTGGCCGTACAGCATGATGGCGATTTGTTGAGTATTGCTGCTCTCAACGGGTTGTGCGATATGTTCGGGGAACAATCCGTTCCCCTTCACATAGACCGCGATAAACAGGCCACCGAGCGCGCAGGCGGCGAGTAATCCGACCAGCCATTGCTTGTTAAATTGCTCTTCCTTTTGCGACCGCTCCAGGTTGACCAGCATGATAACGAACAGGAACAGCACCATAATTCCACCGGCATAAAGAATGATCTGGACGCCAGCGACAAAGGGTGCATACAGCATTAAGTAAAGACCTGCCTGTGCGAGCAGGCCGAAGATGAGCGCGAGCGCTGAATGCACGGCGTTCTTCCGGGTGATGACCAGAATGCCGCTGACCAAAGTCAGTGCCGACAGAAAGTAAAAGAAGAATGTTGTGGCCACCGGCGCCATATCAGAACAAAACTCCTGCAATCGCGGTCAGGATGAGCACGCCGATGGCAATCGGCAGCAATACTTTCCATCCGACTTTCATAAGCTGGTCGAAGCGGTAGCGCGGAAAAGTTGCGCGATACCAGATGTAGAGATACATGAAGCCGGCGACTTTGGCGCAAAACCAGAAAATATCCTGGATGCGGTCGCGGACTGCAGGCACGAACAGCACCAGACCGATCAGGGCGAGCACCGCCGCGAATCCTGCGAGCCCGAGGGTTTGAATCTTGAAGTAAGGATGTTTGGGCATGCGGACTACGCCGATGAATGCGATCAGGGCCAGCCCAAGGAACGAGAATCCGGGGATCAGCGAGAACACCAGGTCCCAGGTGTCGCCGGTCAGCGTGTTGGGGAAGGGACGCATCCAGCCGCCGAGCCACAGTGTGACCGCGATCGAGGAGACCGCGATCATGGCGGCATATTCCCCAAGCATGAACAACGACCAGCGCAGGCCGCTGTATTCGGTGTGGAATCCGGCGGTGAGTTCGGATTCGGCCTCGGGCAGATCAAACGGGGCGCGGTTGGTCTCCGCCACCATGGCGATAGCGAAAATGGCGAAGGCGATGAAGCCCAGAGGGAAAAATTTGAACAGGAACCAGATCTGCTGTTGCTGTTGTGCCTGCACAATGCCGATCATGCTGAGCGTTCCGGTGCCCTCTTTATTGAGGCTCGTCATCAGAATGGCGGAGACCACCGATAGACCCATCGCGACTTCGTAGGAAATCATCTGGGCGCTGGAGCGCAGAGACCCGATCAGAGGATAGTGCGAGTTGGACGCCCAACCGGCCATGACCACGCCCAGCACGCTTAGCGATGAGACACCCAGCATAAAGAGGATGCCGATATTCAGATCGGTGATGGCGTGGGTGGGGCCGAAGGGAATGACGATGTAAACGGTGAACGACGCGCAGAGGATGATCAGCGGCGCGATCCAGAAGACGAACTTATCGGCCTCAGACGGGATGATGTCTTCCTTGGTCATCAGTTTGATGGCGTCGGCGATAGGCTGCAGCAGGCCGTGCGGACCGACGCGCATGGGGCCGAGGCGAATCTGAAAATGAGCCAGGGCCTTGCGCTCCAGCCAGTTCATCGACATGACGGCGACCGAGACGCCGCCGAAGACGATCATGATGTAGACCAGCGCCCAGAAGACGTTGCCCGCCTGGCCGGGCGTGGTATTCATTCCGAGATAGGAGGTGATGTAGTCGAGCATCAGCGATCCACCTCGCCCAGAACGATGTCCAGTGTGCCGATCACGGCGATGACGTCCGCGACCAGCGCGCCCCGCACCATCAGGTCAAGCGCCTGAAGATTGACAAACGACGGTGGGCGCACGCGCACGCGGTAGGGTTGCGTGGAGCCGTCGCTGACGATGAAGTATCCCAGTTCGCCCTTGGGGGCCTCGATCGAGTGATAGACCTCACCGACCGGTGGCTTCATGACTTTGGGGACCTTGGCCATGATCGGGCCTTCCGGAATCCTCTCCACAGCCTGGCGAATGATGCGCAGCGACTGACGCATCTCCTCCATGCGCACCAGGTACCGGTCGTAGGTATCGCCATTGATGCCGATGGGAATCTCGAAGTCGAATTCCGAATAGGCGGCGTAGGGCATGGCCTTCCGAATGTCCCACTTCACGCCGCTGGCGCGCAGCACCGGGCCGGTCACGCCGAGAGCTTTGCAGTCTTCCGCTGAGATTTTGCCGACGTTCTTGGTGCGTTCCACCCAGATGCGGTTGGTGGTGAGCAGTTCTTCGTATTCGTCAATTTTGGAGGGAACGAAATCGAGAAACTTCTTTACGTCGCCTTCGAAGCCGTCGTAGGTCTCGTACAGGCAGCCGCCAATGCGGAAGGCGTGGGTGGTGAGGCGAGCGCCGCAATACTTCTCGAAAATCTTGAGAATCTCTTCCCGATCGCGAAAGGTGTAGAAGAGCGGCGTCATGGCGCCAATGTCGAGGGCGTGGGTTCCGAGCCAGAGCTGATGACTCGCCAGCCGGTTTAGCTCGGTGAGAATCACACGGATGTACTGGGCGCGGGGCGGGGCTTCTACGTTCAGCAGTTTCTCCACCGCCTCGCAATAGCCCAGCCCGTTGGAGACGGCGGCGACATAATCCATGCGATCCACGTAGGGATTGAACATGGTGTAGGTGCGGTGCTCGGCAATTTTCTCCACGCCGCGATGCAGATAGCCGATGACGCACTCGGTGCCCAGGACTTTCTCGCCGTCGAGCTTGAGGATGACGCGCAACACGCCATGGGTGGCGGGATGCTGCGGACCCATGTTGATGATGAGCTCGTTGGTATCGAGGTAAGTCTTGTCGGGTTCACCGAGTTCCAGGTGCGAGAGATAGGTGGTGGGTTCGGTCATTATTGGCCGCTCTCGATCCCGAGGTTGATCTGCACCCATTTCTGGTCCTGCTGAATGATGCCGTAGTCCTTGCGCAACGGGTGCCCTTCCCAGCCGTCGGGCAGCAGAATGCGCTTTAAGTCGGGATGGCCTTCGAAGCGGATGCCAAACATGTCGAACACTTCGCGCTCCAGCCAGTTGGCCGTCGGCCAGATGGCGACGGAGCTGGGGAAGGCCTCGCCCTCGGCGATTCGGGTCTTGATCCGCACCCGTTGGTTGCGGGGGAAAGAATAGAGAATCCAGATCAGTTCGAATTGCTTTTCGTGGGTAGGATAGTGCAGCGCCGTGATGTCCACGCAATAGTCGAACTGTTCTTCGTCGCGGAGAATCTGCAAGACTTCGTGGGTGATCGAGGTATCCAGGACCAAGTAGTTCTGTCCCAGATAAATGTTGGCTTCGTGGATGCCGGAGCCGTACTGGCGTTTGAGCTTGGTCACCAGCGGTGACTCCCACGCGACCGGGACCGGACCCGTGGGCTTCGCCGGAGCAGCCGGTTTCACGGCCTTCGGCTCACCGCCGCCTGGCGATGGGGGCGATTTGGTTTCCTCAGGCATCCCGACGGTAGTGCAAACCTCCGGCTCAGTAGACGGTTTGGAGGAACGTTAAGTGATAACAGCTTGCTGGTGGCCTGTCAACGAGGAGCATCAGGAGTCTATGCCGCAATTTGAATGAAGAGGAAGCAGCGAGAGTGATCGAAGATTATGAGCTTCGAAACCGGTTCATCGGCCCGATTGTTCGCGCCGGGTTCGACTGGCTGCTCGGCTGGGAATACCACGGCAGCGATCGTGATCGCCGGCGGTTAGTTAAAGAGCTCCCACTGATCGCGTTTCCGCCGCAAGGTTGAAGGTGGAACGGAGTCCATTCGGTTCACGATACTCCGTCAACGAACAAGTTACG
>Ga0335076_10006082_pt1 | contig 12161 bp, 14 predicted proteins | sample Lox_Sample_25_FD_206717 | JGI IMG/M metagenome (GOLD analysis project Ga0335076, IMG submission 206717) | Soil microbial communities from Loxahatchee National Wildlife Refuge, Florida, United States - Lox_Sample_2.5 | ecosystem: Environmental > Terrestrial > Soil > Wetlands | place: USA...
TGCCGTGCCAGCTCTCCTTGGGTGCGCTCTGCATGGGCCTTGATGGGGGTGGGGCTCCCAGAACATGTGGGGTAGCGGGGTGCCGGGTCAAGCGCGACGCCGGAACCCCGGCACTGGCGGGGTTTCAACGATCTTGCTAAAACACCGCCGCCGTCCCGCCGGGCGGCAGAGTGGTCGGCAAGGAGGGCATTGCGTGGCTCAGGCCCGGTCCTCGACGGTTGCCGCCTTGCAGCGCAAGGCCACGGTCGAGCGCGTCACCAAAGAGACCAAGATCCGCGGCAGCGTCAATCTCGACGGCACCGGGGCTTATGACGTCGCGACCGGCATCGGCTTTCTCGATCACATGCTGGAGCAGCTCTCGCGCCACAGCTTGATCGACCTTACCTTGCGCGCCGAAGGCGATTTGCACATCGATTTTCACCATACCACCGAGGATACGGGCTATGTCGTCGGCGAGGCAGTGGCGAAGGCGCTCGCCGACCGGCGCGGCATTGCGCGCTGGGGCGACGCGCTCATCCCGATGGACGAGACGCTGACGCGCGTCGCGCTCGATGTTTCGAACCGCCCTTACCTCGTGTGGAAGGTGACGTTCTCGAAGCCGAAGCTCGGCGAGATGGATACCGAGCTCTTCAAAGAGTGGTTCCAGGCCTTCGCCCAATCGGCGGGAGTGACGCTCCATGTCGAGAACCTCTATGGCGAGAACAACCACCACATTGTCGAATCCTGCTACAAGGGACTGGCGCGGTCCCTGCGGCAGGCGGTGGCGATCGATCCGCGCCGCGCCGATGCGGTGCCCTCGACCAAGGGCGTTCTGTAAGAGCCGGCGATGATCACCGCCATCATCGATTACGGTTCGGGCAATCTCCGATCCGCCGCCAAGGCGTTCGAGCGCGCGGCACGCGAGAGCGGGATCGACACCGACGTAAAGGTGACGCGCGACGCCGAAACGGTACGCTGCGCCGAGCGGGTCGTGTTGCCGGGTGTTGGCGCCTTCGCCGATTGCCGGCGCGGGCTCGCCGCCGTCCCCGGCATGGAGGCGGCGCTCGACGAGGCGGTGCGGCGCCGCGGCCGGCCGTTTCTCGGCATCTGTGTCGGCATGCAGCTGATGGCCGAATGCGGCCGCGAGTTCGAGACCGTCGCCGGGCTCGGCTGGATCGCGGGCGAAGTGGCGGCGATCGCGCCCGGCGATCCCGCGCTCAAGATCCCGCATATGGGCTGGAACGAGCTCGAGTTCCGCGTGCCGCATCCGGTGTTCGAGGGCATCGAGCCGGGCGCGCATGCCTATTTCGTGCACAGCTTCGCGCTCGCTTGCGCCGAGCGGCGCGACCTCGTCGCCATCGCCGACTATGGCGGCGAGATCACGGCCGCAATCGGCCGCGACAACCTCGTCGGTACGCAATTCCATCCCGAGAAGAGCCAGGCGACGGGACTTCGGCTCATCGCCAATTTCCTGCGGTGGCGGCCATGAGCGAGACCAAGGCGCCGAAAACGGCGGTGGAGCGGCTCGAAGCTTTCGCCGGCACCGATCTCGAGGATCTCTGCGATGCCGCCGAGGACGCGATCAAAGCGGGGGGCGGCTTCGGCTGGCTTGCGGCGCCGCCGCGCCACATCATGGAGGCCTATTGGCGCGGCGTGCTGCTGGTGCCGGAACGGCGGCTCTTCGTCGCCCGGCTCGACGGCACGATCTGCGGCTCGGCGCAACTTGGTCGGCCGCCGCGCAACAACGAGGCGCAGGCCTTCGCGGCACAGCTCACCAGCAACTTCATCGCGCCTTGGGCGCGCGGCCACGGGCTTGCCCGGCGCATCGTGCTCACCGTCGAGGATGCGGCGCGTGGCGCCGGCTTCGCCCTTCTCAATCTCGACGTCCGCGCGACGCAGGAGGCGGCGATCCAACTCTACGAGTCGCTGGGCTATGTGCGCTGGGGCACGCATCCCGCCTATGCCCGCGTCGAGGGCCAGACGATCCCCGGCCATTTCTACTTCAAGCGCCTCGTCCCCGAGGCCGCGATGCTGCCATGATCCTCTATCCCGCCATCGATCTCAAAGGCGGGCAATGCGTGCGCCTGCTGCGCGGCGAGATGAGCGCGGCCACGGTGTTCAGCGACGATCCCGCGGGCCAGGCGCGCCGCTTCGTTGCCGCGGGCTGCCGCTACCTGCATGTCGTCGATCTCGATGGCGCCTTTGCCGGCAAGCCGATGAACCGCGCCGCGGTCGAGGCCATCGTCGCGACCGCCGGCGTTCCGGTTCAGCTCGGCGGCGGCATCCGCGATCGCGCGACCATCGAGGGCTGGCTCGAGCGCGGCATCCGCCGGGTCATTCTCGGCACGGCGGCGCTCAGCGATCCGGCGCTGGTCAAATGGGCGTGCCGCGCCCATCCCGGCCGCATCGTCATCGGCATCGATGCGCGCGCCGGCCGCGTCGCCGTCGAAGGCTGGGCGAAGGCATCCGAGCGGCAAGCGCTCGATCTCGCGCTCGACTTCGAGGATGCTGGCGCCGCCGCCATCATCTATACCGACATCGAGCGCGACGGCGCGCTGCAAGGCGTCAATGTCGAGGCGACCGCGGCGCTGGCGCGCGCGCTCAGCACCGAGGTGATCGCCTCCGGCGGCGTCGCCTCGCTCGACGATCTGCGCGCCCTGAAAGCGCACGAGACGGACGGCATCGGCGGCGTCGTCTGCGGCCGCGCGCTGTACGATGGGCGTCTCGATCTCGCTCGCGCGCTGGCGCTGCTCGAGGCCAAGCCATGCTGAAAATGCGGGTCATCCCCTGTCTCGACGTCAAAGACGGGCGCACGGTGAAGGGCGTCAATTTCGTCGATCTCATTGATGCCGGCGACCCCGTCGAGCAAGCGAAACTCTATGACCGCGAAGGCGCCGACGAGCTTTGCTTCCTCGACATCACCGCCTCGGCCGAGAATCGCGACACCCTCTACGATGTCGTGGCGCGCACCGCCGAGCAATGCTTCATGCCGCTCACCGTCGGCGGCGGCGTGCGCAGTGTTGAGGATATCCGCCGCCTGCTGCTCGCCGGCGCCGACAAGGCCTCGATCAACACCGCAGCGGTGGCGCGCCCGGATTTCGTGCGCGAGGCGGCGGAGAAATTCGGCAGCCAATGCGTCGTCGTCGCCATCGACGCCAAGCAGGTCGCCCCCGATCGCTGGCAGGTCTTCACCCATGGCGGGCGGCGCGCCACCGGCATTGATGCGGTGGACTGGGCAAAGCGCATGGCGGCGGCGGGTGCCGGCGAGATCCTGCTCACCTCGATGGATCGCGACGGCACGAAATCGGGCTTCGACATCGCTTTGACGCGGAGGATCGCCGATGCCGTCACCATTCCGGTGATCGCCTCGGGCGGGGTCGGGACGCTCGACCATCTCGTCGAGGGCATCCGCGATGGCCATGCCACCGCCGTCCTCGCCGCCTCGATCTTCCACTTCGGCACCTTCCGCATCAGCGAGGCAAAGGCGCATCTGGCCGCGGCGGGGATAGCGGTGCGGCTGTAGGAGCTGTCAGCCGTCAGCTGTCAGCTCTCAGCCGCTCGCGAGAGAGGCGCGACTCGCACGGGCGATTGAAACCGCTAGAATGGCTGTCGGCTGAAAGCTGATGGCTGAGAGCTTCAACATGGACGGCAGAACGCTCGACCGGCTTTATGGGGTGATCCAATCGCGCCGCGGCGCCGATCCCGCGACCTCCTATACCGCCAAGCTGTTTGCCGAGGGCTCGGCCAAGATCGCGAAGAAGCTCGGCGAGGAAGCGCTCGAGGCGGCGATCGAGGGGGTGCGCGGCGATGGCGCGCGCCTCGTCGCCGAAAGCGCCGACCTGCTTTATCACCTGCTGGTGCTGTGGGCCGATTGTGGCGTGACCCCGGCCGAAGTCTGGCGCGCGCTCGAGGCGCGCAGCGGCACCTCCGGAATCGACGAAAAGAATTCCCGTGGCGCTTGAAGGTGAGCCGATGGCCTACGATCCGAGCAACATCTTCGCCCGCATCCTGCGCGGCGAGCTTCCTTGCAAGAAAATCTATGAGAACGAGCACGTTCTCGCTTTTCACGACATCAATCCGCAGGCGCCGGTGCACATCCTGGTCATCCCCAAGGGCGCCTACGTTTCACTTGACGATTTCTCGGCCAAGGCGTCCGACGGGGAGATCGCGGGCTTCGTTCGCGCGGTGGGAGAAATCGCGCGTGCCCAGGGGCTGGCGGAGCCGGGTTATCGCATCCTTGCCAATCACGGTCGCGATTCCCTCCAGCAAGTGCCGCATTTCCACGTCCATATCTTTGCCGGCCGACCGCTGGGCCTCATGATTTCAAGAGCCTAGGCCGAATTCCGTGGCCCGCCAGCTTGGTTGACGATCTCTTAACGAACCTTTGGTAGCATCCGCGCTTCGATCCGCCCGCGGGGGCGGAAGGGATGGCGCTTGTGGTGGAGAGAACCCGCCTCCTGATGTCGATGCTCGATCGATCCCCTGGCAAGATTCCGCTCGCCGCACCGGTTCCGGACGAGAGCGAAAGGCTGCGCGCCTTTGCCGAGATCGGCTCCGACTGGTTCTGGGAAAAAGACGCGCAGCTGCGCTTCACCTACATGTCCGTCGGCATCGACGGGCAGGCCGCGTCCTTTGCCAGCGATTTCATCGGCAAGCGGATCGATGAGGTGACGCTCCCGGGCTTTGAGGATGTCGATTGGCGGCCGCTGATCAAACTGCTCGAGCTGCGCAAGCCGTTTCGGGAATTCCACTTCACCCGCCGCACGCAGAGTGGCGCTTTGCGTCACCTCGCGGTGAGCGGGATGCCGATCTTCGACAGCGCCGGCCGCTTCCAGGGTTATCGCGGCACCGGCCGCGACCTCACCAAGGAGACGCTTGCCGAAGAGCGTGCTGCCATCGCCCAGTCGCGCCTCATCGACGCGATCGAGGCGATCCCGGAAGCCTTCCTGCTGCTCGACAAGGACGACCGGCTGGTGCTGTGCAACAGCCGTTACCGCGAGCTGCATGCGCCGATCGCGGCAATGCTGGTTCCCGGCGCACTGTTCGCCGATATGTGCCGCGCCTGCGCTTACGCCGGGCTCCCGCCCGATGCCAAGGGGCGCGAGGAGGAGTGGACCGCCGATCGCGTCCGGCGCCACAAGGCGGCGCGCTTCGAGATCGAGGAGCGCCAGATCGGCGGGCGCTGGTTCCAGATCAGCGAGCAGCAAACGCGCGACGGCGGCACCGTGGTGGTGCAGACCGAAATCAGCGCGCTGAAACGCCGCGAGCAGGAGCTCGCCGAGAAGACGGCCCTGTTGCGCGCGACGCTGGAGCATATGGAGCAGGGCATGCTCGTGCTCGATGCTGAGCTGCGCATCAAGATGTGGAACGACCACTGGATCGAGCTGGTCGGGGTCCCGCCGGAACTGGTCGGGGTCGGCCTGCCTTTGGAGCCGATTTTGCGGCTCGCGGTTGCGCGCGGCGAGTTCGGGTTGGGCGACATCGAGAACGTGGTCCGCCGGCGCCTGCAGGAGCTGCGCGAGACCGACAGCGACGTCTCCGAATTCCATCCGCCGAACGGCCGCGTCGTCGAGGCGCGGCGCAGCCCGATGCCCGATGGCGGCGTTCTCTTAACCTTCGCCGACATCACCGAAAGGAAACGCGTCGAGGGCGATCTCCGTCGGGCCAAGGACGAGGCCGAGCTGGCGAGCCGCAGCAAGACCGAATTCCTCGCCAATATGAGCCACGAGCTGCGCACGCCGCTCAACGCGATCATCGGCTTCTCGGACATCCTGATGGGGCAGATCTTCGGGCCGCTCGGCGATGCGCGCTACAGCGACTACGCCCGCGACATCCGCGACAGCGGGCTGCATCTTCTCAACCTTATCAATGACGTGCTCGACGTCTCCAAGGTCGAATTCGGCAAGGTCGAGCTCATCGAAGAGACGGTGGACATCATCGCCATCGTCGAATCCTGCGCCCGGCTCATGCGTGACCGCGCCGACACCGCCGGGATCAGGCTGGTGCAGGAGCTGCCGCCGGGCTTGCCTCAGCTTCAGGGCGACAGTCGCCGCCTCAAGCAGGTCTTGCTCAACCTGCTCTCCAACGCGGTCAAATTCACGCCCTCCGGCGGCCGCGTCACCATCCGCGCGCGCTATCGCGGCGATGACGGGTTCCGGCTCATCGTCGAGGATACCGGCATCGGCATCGCCGAAACCGATCTCGAGAAGGCGATGCGCCCCTTCGGCCAGATCGACAGTCGGCTGGCGCGCAAATACCAGGGCACGGGCCTCGGTTTGCCCTTGGCGCGTTCCATGGCCGAGCTGCATGGCGGCAAGCTCGAGCTCGAAAGCGCGCCCGGCCAGGGCACCACCGCCACCATCTGGCTACCGCCTGGCCGCGTCCTGCAGCCCACCCCGCTGACCCGCCCCGCCGCGCAGGGCTGAGCCGACGGGCCGCTGCGGTGCCGGGCTTCGCGCTCATCCGAGGCTCACGATATCACTGCAATAATCTGTATATTTATTCGTATTGACACTGAAAACCTGGCAATCTAGGGTGCAGTCAGCGCCGATTTGAGCTTCAGCTTGCGGGCGCTTTAGAAATGCGGCTAAAGCGAGGTCCCAATTCCGCCCGCTTTGGCTGCTCGAGCTGAGGCGTTTTGTGCCCGGACGGGCGGGAGCGCGGCATGAGTCACGAACGGGAACGCCGGGCGGCAGTATTGGCTTGGCGCTATGGCGGCCTTGAGGGTGAGGCTCTGCTCGAGCCGCTGATCACACGCGAATTCCGCGGACGCATCGCGCTGCTCTCCTCCTTCGGCAGCGAAGCGGCGCTGCTCCTCAACATGGTGGCGCGCATCGACCGCCATACGCCGGTGATCTTCCTCGATACCGGCAGGCTTTTCGCCGAGACGCTCGCCTATCGCGATCGGCTGGTGGCACGGCTCGGCCTGGCCGATCTCCGCCGCGTTGTGCCCGACGCGGCCGAGATCGCGCGCCGCGATCCCGATGCCACGCTCTCCGATCGCGACACCGATGCCTGCTGCCAGCTGCGCAAAGTAGAACCGCTGGCGCGCGCGCTGTGCGAATTCGACGCCGTCATCTCCGGCCGCAAGCGTTATCATGGCGGGGCGCGGCGCGATCTCCCGGCGATCGAAGCGGACGCCGATATCATCCGCGTCAATCCGCTGTGGCGCTACGACCGGGTGCGCCTCGAGCAGGCGTTCGCCGCACGCGGCTTGCCGCCGCATCCGCTCGAGGCGGAAGGCTATCTTTCGATCGGCTGCAGTCCGTGCACCGATCGCGTCGCGCCCGACGAGGATCGGCGCGCCGGGCGGTGGCGAGGCCGCGGCAAGACCGAATGCGGCATTCACCGGCCGCGCGTTGCGCCGGCCGTGCCGTAAGCGGCGATGGGCGATACGGGAACTGCTTCAGAGGCATTGACGCGATGCACGGCTACGGTTTCCTCTACACCCTGTCAGGCTTCGCCGTCGGCATGCTGGTGGGCATGACCGGGGTAGGCGGCGGCTCGCTGATGACGCCGATTCTGATCCTGGTCTTCGGCGTCCATCCCGTGGCCGCGGTCGGCACCGATCTGCTCTACGCCGCTGCGACCAAGACCGGCGGCACGCTGATGCACGGCTTCGGTCACACGATCGAATGGCGGATCGTGGCGCGGCTCGCCGCCGGCAGCGTGCCGATGACCGCACTGACCCTGTTCGTGCTGTCGCGCTTCGACATCTCGGGGGGCACCGGCGGCGGGGTGGTCAGCATCGTTCTGGGCATCGCTCTCTTTGCCACCGCGGCGACGCTCATCTTCCGCCGCCGACTGGTGCAGCTCTACGGCCGGTATGTCGGCGAGCTCGACGAGCGCCACACCCGCGCGCTCACCATTGCCATGGGCGCGCTGCTCGGCCCGCTGGTGTCCATCTCATCCGTGGGGGCGGGGGCGATCGGCGTCACCGTGCTCATCCTGCTTTATCCGCGGCTGTCCACGGCGCGCATCGTCGGCTCCGACATTGCCCATGCGGTGCCGCTCACTTTGCTCGCCGGAATCGGCCACTGGATCATGGGCACGATCCACTGGGCCTTGCTCGGTTCGCTGCTGATCGGCTCGCTTCCCGGCATCGTTCTCGGCAGCCATGTGGCCGGTCGTGTTCCCGACGTCGTGCTGCGCCTCATGCTCGCCGCAACCCTGATCGTGGTCGGCGGCCGCCTGGTGCTCTAGAGAAAAGCCTGCCATCGCGGGCGGCCCCGCCAGGTGCGCATGGACAGCCGCGCTCGCTTCGCTCTACACCTCTCTCCATGCTGCGTCGCCGTACATTGTTCGGCCTTGGCCTGGCCGGACTCGGCGGATGGCCGCGTCTCACCCGAGCCGCGGCGGCGCCGGAGCCGGCGCTTGCGCCCGATATCGCGCGCATCCGCGAGCGCGGCAAGGTCGTCGTCGCCGTGGCGGGTTTTGCCGTACCGCCTTTCGTGACCTTCGGCGCGGATGGCACGCCCACCGGCACCGACATCGATATCGCGACCGACATGGCCAAGGCGCTTGGGGTGGGCCTTGCGTTCGATCATCGCGCCCGGACCGTCGACGAGATGCTCGACATCATCGCCGCGCGCGATGCCGACCTCGCCATCGCCAAGCTCAGCGAGACCTTGGACCGCGCTTTGCGCGTGCGCTTCTCGCGCCCTTACCTCGTGCTGCACCAGGCCTTGCTGCTCAACCGGCTGCGCTTCGCCCAGGCCGCCCAAGGGCGCGATCCCATCGAGGTGGTGCAGGAGAGCGGCGCCAGCATCGGCGTGCTGGCCGGCGGGGCTTATGTCGAATACGCCAAGCGGCTGCTGCCGCGCGCCCGGCTCCGCGACTATGCCGATTGGCCGTCCCTGATCGACGCCGTGCGCCGCGGCGAGGTGGTCGCGGCCTATGGTGACGAGCTCGAGGTGAAGCACGCGCTCATGGCGGATCCGGCCGCGCCGCTGCAGTTGCGCCCGGCGATCCTCGCCGATACGCGCGACCCCATCGGCGTCGCGCTTCCCTGGGACAGCCTGACGCTGCTCGCCTGGGTCGATCTCTACCTCGAGACGGCGGCAAAGCCGCTGGACGTCGACGAATTGCTGGCGCGCTACGGCAGGCACGGCACCGCCCCAAGCGAACGGCACACCCGTCAAGATCGATTGTAGCAGCCACGAGATTTACCACTTATACGGGCAGTGCGGGTTCTCGTATGAGTGGTGGAAACGCAGAGCAAAGTAGAGGAATTTTAAGCCCTCCCGGCTACCGTCGCCAGCATGGCCGAGAACCAGGAGAGCGCGGCGGAAGGCTGGCAGCGGCTCAGTCCGAGCGAGCTCGAACGCGTGCTCGAAGCCCATGAGCGCTTCGTCGCGCGCAAGGCGGGCGGGCAGCGGGCGCTGCTCGGCTCGCACGATCTCGCCGGTGCCGATCTGATCTGCCGCGAGCTCAGCGACGCCGAGCTCACCGGCGCGTGCCTGACGCGCGCCCTGCTCATGGGTGCGACGCTGCGCGATGTCGTGCTCTATGCCGCCGATCTGCGCTTGGCCAATCTCGAGGGCGCCGATCTGACGCGGGCCGATCTGCGCGGCGCCTGCTTCCGCGGCGCGCGGCTCAACAAAGCGGTCCTCGCCAAGGCCGATTTGCGCGAGGCAGCGCTCGGCCGCTACGACACGCGGGACAAGATGTTGCTCGAACGCTTGCGCGACAGCCACACCGATCTCACCTCGGTCGACGCGCGCGGCGCGGTTTTCACTGGCGCGAAGCTCGGTGGCGCGATCACCGTGCGCGCCGACTTCACCGATGCGATGCTGCGCGGCGCCGATCTTCATGGCAGCGATTTGCGCAATGCCAATTTCACCGGCGCCAATCTCGAAGACGTCAATCTCGCCGATACCAAGCTGCATGGTGCCGTCTTTCACGCGGCGGTGCTGATCGGCGCCAGCCTGTCCGGCGCCGATCTGCGCGGCGCCGATCTGCGCGATGCGGTGCTCGATTCCGCGGCCCTGAAATTGCCCGACCTCCGGCACGCGCAGCGCACCGAATACACCGCCAGATCCGAAAACGAGATGCAAGACGTGCTGCGGCGGCACGCGCTCTGGCTCGACACGCAAGGCCGGGAAGGCGAGCGCGCCGTGCTGCCGCAGGCCGATCTCTCCGGGCGCCGGCTCGATGGCGTGCGGCTGGTGCTGGCGATCCTCAAAGGGGCGCGGTTGCAGCGCGCCTCGTTGATGCGCGCGCAGTTTGTCATGAGCGACTGCTCCGGCGCCGATTTGCGCGACGCCACGCTCAGCGAAGCCGATCTGCGCGGCGCGGTATTTCAGCGCGCGCACTTCAACGGTGCTAACCTTACCCGGGCGCAACTCGGTCCCTTGCGCGAGGTGGGCGACGAAAAGCGCGAGCTGCCGTCCAATTTCGAGCGCGCCAAATTCGCCCGCGCGCTGCTGCGCGAGGCCGATTTGCGCGGCGCCAACCTCGCCGGCGCCGATTTCTCGAACGCCAATCTCACCGGCGCGAAGCTGCAGCGCGCGCGAGTGGACGATGCGAATTTCTACGGCGCGCGGCTCGACGGCGCGGATTTCGAGGGCGTCAGCCGCGAGCGCACGACCGGCCTCCCCTGAGGCGGGCGGCCGCATGTCGATTCACCACTGAGGCACGGAGATTGCGTGCTTGGCACACGGAGCGCGCCCTTCTTCTTTTCTCCGTGATCTCCGTGTCTCTGTGGTGAATCCTTTCTTGCCATGGGCGATGTGATAGGCGCGATTGCGTCGCCTGACGGCGGCGCAATGTAGCGCGGCCTTAACATTTGCCGCTTAGCATGCGCTAGACGCCGCTAAGGGGACGTAAGGATGGAAACTTCGCCAGGCACCGAGAACGTTCAGACTAATGTCCGCGTCGCCGAAGCCGACAAGCCGCTGGTGCTTCAGGTGGCGCAGCAGCTGCGCACCGACCCCGGCTTCCGCGACAAGCTCGCGGCGCTGCTTCAGGACCATGTCTGCGCCGGCATGGAGGAGCGAATAAAGAAGCTCGAGCAGCAGGTTAGCTGGCTGCTATCGGGCGCTATCGTGGTGCCGCGGGCGCCGGCGCGCCTCGGCCAACCGGCGCCGCCGCCGCCGAGCGCCCCCAAGCTGCCATCCAAAGCGCCGCCGATCTTCGCGCCGCGCCGCGGCGAGACCGGCTGAGACGGAGCTACCGCCAACCGCCGATTTGCGCTAGGAGCCTGTTTGGGACTTAGCATAGGCCTGCGTTGCGCAAGGCCTGCGCCCGTCACGGTTCTGGGGAGCGTCCGGTGTCGCCGGCCCTGCGCCTGCTCTATCGGCTCTACGAGAGCCGTCTGCTGCGGCAGATCGGTAGCAGGCCGCTGCCGCGCCATATCGGCATCATTCTCGACGGCAATCGCCGGCATGGCCGCGCCCGCGGCATCACCGAGCCGCAGGAAATGTACCGAGTCGGTGCGGAGAAGCTCGACGACATCCTCGATTGGTGCGCCGAACTGCACATTCCGACCGTGACGCTCTGGGTGTTCTCGCCCGACAATTTCCGCCGGCCCGAGCCGGAAGTATCCGGCATCTTCGCCGCCATCGAGGCAAAACTCGCGACGCTAGCGCACGACCCGCTCGTCCACAGCCGGCGCGTGCGGGTGCGCGCGATCGGCCGGCTGCCGCTTTTACCGGAAACGCTGCTCCGGACCATCGACCAGGCGGAGCGCGCGACGGAGAGCTATGACGGCATGGATCTCAACATTGCCGTCGCTTACGGCGGGAGGCAGGAAATCGCCGATGCGGTGCAGGAACTGCTCCGCGACCGCGCGGCAAAAGGGGCGAGCCTCGGTGACGCCATCGCCGCCGTCACGCCCGATGCCATCGCGTGTCATCTCTACACCGCGGGGCTGCCCGATCCCGACCTCATCATCCGCACCAGCGGCGAAATCCGGCTCTCCGGATTTCTCCTCTGGCAGAGCGTTCACAGCGAATACTACTTCACCGATGTGCTCTGGCCCGCCTTCCGCCGGGTCGATTTCCTGCGCGCCATCCGCACCTTCCAACAGCGCCAGCGGCGCTTCGGCGCGTAGGAGCAAAGCGGGTGGACCAGGCGAACGGAGAATCTGCGGCGCTCAGCGGCTTTGCGCAGCGGCTGATGAGCGGCCGCTTCACCGTCACCGCCGAGCTGGTGCCGCCGGTCTCGACCGATCCCGCGGATCT
>Ga0335076_10006083_pt1 | contig 12161 bp, 8 predicted proteins | sample Lox_Sample_25_FD_206717 | JGI IMG/M metagenome (GOLD analysis project Ga0335076, IMG submission 206717) | Soil microbial communities from Loxahatchee National Wildlife Refuge, Florida, United States - Lox_Sample_2.5 | ecosystem: Environmental > Terrestrial > Soil > Wetlands | place: USA: Florida...
TGTTGGAAGCTCGGATGATAGTCACAACCTATAATCAGCATGTTCGGCTCCTTTCTCCCGAGCCTTGGTTGGTTGGCACCACCAAAGTCTACTCGGGCCTGGGAGCCGACATTGTTATGGGATCATTATGCTCAAAACCCCATTTGAGAGCTATCGCCTCATATTCTCCAAAATAAGGCTGGTGCGGCGCGGTTGACGTCGTCGAGCATAAAGAGATATACGAAGCATGCCAATTATGGGATTGTCCCCTGCATGGGCTCATCGGAGCTGGCGTGTAATTAGCCTTTCGTAAAGGAGCCATCGTGAAACGCGAACGCATGTTGCAAGTCGCCGTGGGATTGTTGGGCATCCTTTATCTCGGGATGATTTATCCGCTGTACACCGATTTATGGCTTTCCAAGTGGCTTCTGGTCATGAACAACGAATGCGAGCCCATGTTTCTGAGCTGGTTTATCGCGCTCGCACCTTTTCTGCTGGTGGCCGCCAGAAATCCGTCGTCGCACCGCTCCCTGATCACCTTCGCTGCGTGCCAATGCCTGGTCCATGCTTCGGTAATGGCGGTGCAAACTGTGGAAGCGTGGAAGCACGGCGTTCACCGGCAGCTTGCGGATGTGGTTCTCGTCGCCGTCATAGGCGGAATTGTGCTGGCACTCTTACCACCCAAACGAGGGCAAGCCGCAGTCGTTCCGCAGTGACTCAAGTCTTGACCGCAATCCTCCGCTCCGCACGGGTTTGACTCGCCACCTACGTGAAGTCGGGCCATTGGAAAATTGTGGCCGGTAATCAGATGGGTTCGCCCGCGCCCCTGTTCCTCTGTGTTCTGATCTTTTCGAACTGGTCGGCGAGCGTTTGCAGTTCCTTGTCCGAGAGAGCCTCGATATTGATCATGTTGTTATTCGCCGCTTGGATCGCCCTGATGATCTCATCGAGCTTGAGATGAATCGCTCGCGCATCACGGTTCTGCGTATTCTGAATCAGAAACACCATGAGGAACGTCACGATCGTGGTGGCGGTATTTACAACCAGTTGCCACGTATCGGAGTAGTGGAAGAAAGGCCCGGTGGTTGCCCAGATCACGATGGTCGCAACCGCGAGGGCGAACGCCCACTTCGAGCCTACCCAGTGCGATGATTGCGTTGCGAATACCTGAAAGCCATCGGCGACCGACTTTTCTGTTTTTAACATGAATCCTCCACCGGATTTCGCGCAAGACTTTGATGCAAACCAGCCGGAGGACGCCCACGGACATCACAATTTGAGTGATCTGGCCGCCGTATTGACCGATGACTGTCCCGTTCGCATAAAATCAGAACAGTTTTCGCCGATTGTACTTTCCTAAGCGTGGCCGACTCTCCTGCACAACAACGTCCCCGAACCGACTGGGCTCTTCTGGTCCGCGCTCTGCGCCACCGCAATTACCGTCTCTTCTTCGGCGGCCAGGGCATTTCTCTGATCGGAACCTGGATGACCCGCGTCGCCACCTCCTGGCTCGTTTACCGCCTCACCGGATCAGCCCTTTTGCTTGGCCTGGTCAGCTTTGCCAGCCAGATTCCCATCCTGCTGCTCGGCCCCTTCGCGGGAGTCTGGGTCGATCGCCTGGACCGGCGGCGCGTGCTGATCATCACGCAGATTCTTTCCATGCTCGAATCGTTTGCGCTCGCCGTGCTCGCCCTGGCGAAGGTCATCACCGTTCCCGAGATCATCGTGCTCAACCTGTTTCAGGGTGCGATCAACGCCTTTGACATGCCCGCTCGCCAGTCATTCGTCGTCGAAATGGTCGATAACAGTGACGACCTGGGCAACGCCATCGCGCTCAATTCGTCGCTGGTCAACGCCGCGCGCCTCATCGGTCCATCGGTTGCGGGAATTCTGATCGCCTTGGTGGGTGAGGGATATTGTTTCCTGATCGACGGTTTCAGTTACATGGCGGTCATCGCGTCGCTGATCGCCATGGTCGTCCTGGTGCAGCCCCGCAAGCACCACGCCGGCAATGTGCTCTCTGAACTGCGCGAAGGTTGGGACTACGTGATCGGTTTCCAGCCTATCTCGTCAATTCTTCTGCTGCTCGCCTTGATCAGCCTGGTCGGGATGCCCTACACGACGCTGATGCCGATCTTCGCCAGCAAGATTCTGCGCGGAGGCCCTCACACTCTCGGATTTCTGATGGCTGCGGTCGGAGTCGGCGCTCTCGCCGGCGCCGTGCGGCTCGCCGCAAGACCGAGCGTTCGCGGCTTGGGACGCGTGATTCCGATGACTGCGGCAGGGTTCGGTGCCAGCCTGATTGCCTTCTCCGCATCGCACCTGCAGTGGCTCTCACTGCTGCTGCTGGTCATCACCGGATACTGCTTCATGCAGCAAATGGCTTCGAGCAACACCATCGTGCAAACCATCGTCGACGAAGGCAAGCGCGGCCGCGTCATGAGCTTTTACGCCATGGCATTTCAGGGCATCGCACCCTTCGGCAGCCTCATCGCCGGAGCAGTCGCCAATCGCATCGGAGCGCCTCACACTCTCATGATCGGCGGCTTACTATGCGTTCTCGGGGCTGCGCTGTTTGCCATGCAGCTTCCAGCCATCCGCAAACTCATCCGCCCCATCTACATCGAGCGCGGCATCATTCCTCATGTTGCCACCGCCGTGGCATCGACCGCGCTGCATCAGCCCGCAGAGGAATGAATCTGAGAGGAAGAAGGTCGAACGCCTGAGGAAGGCGCGTTCCAAGTGCATCGGTGAAAGAAAAAGACGGGCGAATAATCGCCCGTCTTCGCTCGGAACACAGAGTTCGCGACTCAGAACAGAGCTCGCGACTCAGGACTCAGGACTCGCCGCTAGTTGATATCGAACTGCTCCTGGTGTAGCGCCGGATCGCTCTTCACAATGATCGTGCGCTTCGTCAGTTCTTCCATCTCGTTCAGCAGCCGCGCATTGTTCCCCTTCAGTTCCTTGGCTACGTCTGGATGCACCCGCAGCAACACATCTTCGTGTTCCAGATGCTTGGCAATCTTGCGCATCTCCACGTAGATTTCGTTGCAGATCGTAGCTACCGACTTTACGTATCCGGTGGCCTGGCAGTATGGACAAGGGGTTCCGATCGTCCGCTCCAGCGATTGCTTCACCCGCTTGCGAGTGATGGCAACCAGGCCGAAATCGTTAAACTGCAGGGTCTTCGACGGCGCACGGTCGTGTCGCAGCTCTTCTTCGAGGGCCTGCATCACGCGTTGCCGGTTGCGGCGTTCATCCATATCGATGAAATCGATGATGATGATCCCGCCCAGGTCCCGGAGCCGAATCTGCCGGACAATTTCCTTGATGGCGTCGACGTTCGTCTTCACGATCGTATCTTCCAGGCGTTGCGTCTTCCCTACGTATTTGCCCGTATTGATGTCGATCGCGACCAGCGCCTCGGTCTGGTTGATCACGATGTATCCGCCACTCTTTAGCCACACTTTTGACTTGAGAGCCTTGTTCATCTCCTCGGTCAAGCCAAACTGATCGAACAATGGCGTCTCTTTGGTGTAGAGCTTGACGCGCTTCACAAGCGCAGGCTGGAAGCGATTGAAGAAGCGAAGGATGCGTTCGTACTCCTGTTCGGAGTCGACCCAGATCACGTTGAAGTCTGATGTCACCTGGTCGCGCAACACGCGCTCCACCACATTGAGATCGTGGTAGATCAGGGCTGGTGGCTTTGAAGCCTCTGCCCGATTCTTGATGTCCTGCCACAAGCCCTTCAAAAAGCGAATGTCGGCCCGCAGCTCGTCTTCACTGGCATTCTGTGCGGCGGTGCGGACGATGAACCCTCCATGCCCGTTTTCGCGTTCGCTCTGAATGATCCGCTTCAGTCTCTGCCGTTCTTCTTCCGAAGAAATCTTTCGCGAGACTCCGGTGTGATTCACCGTCGGCATGTAAACCAGGAATCGCCCGGGAAGTGCGATGTGGCTTGTAATGCGGGCGCCCTTTTTGCCGATGGGCTCCTTCGCAATCTGCACCAGAATTTCCTGGCCTTCCTTTAGCAGGTCGCTGATCAAGGGAACCGCCTGCGACTCGCGGCGCCGGAAGCGTCGCCCACCACCACCGCCTCGTCGCCGATCGCGCCGCTCCCATCCCGGACGCTGCCTCGGCGCCCGTTGCGTATAGCCGGCTGTTGCCGCAGGTCCGCGGACTTCAGCCCGCGCATCGACAGTACCGTTACCCCGCGCCTCCGCGTCAAGCATGGCTTCTGCTTCAGCCTGCGCTTCTTCCAACTCCAGTTCTTCGCTGTCGTCCTCATGGCCGCTTGCTTCGCCAGTCGATGCCTCGCCCGAATCCGCCAGTTCGGACTGATGAATCTCGGCTACCGTTTCGCGAGCTTCGCCGTTCAAGTGGTCTGACCCTACAGCCTGCGTCTCTTCTTCGAATTCGTCGTAGCCTTCATCGGAGGAAGATTCGAAGCGAACTGTGTCAGCCTCTTCTTCTTCAATGGTCTCTTCTTCCATCGTTCCCGGAGCCGCAAAGGCAGGGGCTCGTTCTTCGCGAATGCGGAGTTCGGCGTGTTCGGCCAGCGGGACTGCCTGATCGTCCGCCCCCGCAACTTCGAACCGGGTTTCCGGTTCATGCTCGTGAGCTTCCTCGTGTGCTGCGGTCGGCTCGGCCACTTCGTCTTCTACGACGGTGTCAGGCTCATCCCACGCCGCCGCGTGGGAATCTGCGTCGCTGCGTCGATACTCCTGATTCCAGCCAACCGAGGTCGATGCCGACTCCGTGACTTCCTGCTGATTTTCGTGGATGTCCTCGTGCTCTTCGTGCAGCGGCTCGGCAACACTCTGGCGGGCTGCAAAGATCGGTTCGTCTTCAGGAAAAGTCGATGCCACGCCTGCCGCTCGCGTGGGCGTAACCCCCGAAGCGAACTCTGATCCCGGTGCCGCAGCCGCTTCCTGCTGAGGAGCAGGCTGAGACCACCGCTGATACTTCGAGATGGATTCGCCCGGCAGCAGGATCGGCGTGTAGCCGGGAGGCGGCCCAGAAGGCTGGCTGCGATTGAATTCTTGTGGGCGGGGCGTAGACTGTTCGCCCGCCGACCGGGTGGAACGTTGCTCTGAGCCACGCTCTGAGGTTCGCTCGCCGCCGCGCTCACGGCCATCTCGTCGGCCGCCCCTGCGGCGTCGGCGTCCGCGCCAGCTTCCCCGGTCCCGGCTCTGCGAATCCCCGTTGTATCCTGAGCCCGATTCTGGAGCAGCAGCGGCGGCCAGCGTCTGTGGCTGACTGTCTTCGCCGGAATCGCCCTCGGCAAATTCCGTTGCTTCGCCCTGCTCGCCTTCTGCTGCATCAGAAGAAGGCGCGGCCTGAGATGTGACGCCTTGTTCCTGCTGAGGTCTCAGATCCTGCACGCCGCGGTTTGCCGGAATCGTTTCCGTCAAATCGTCGTCGTGCTCTTCCAGATCCATGAAATCGGAGACATATAAAAACGCGTCCCGCTCCAGGCCAATGTCGACAAATGCCGACTGCATCCCGGGCAGCACGCGCGTTACGCGTCCTTTATAGATGGATCCCGCTAGTGTGTATTCGTTCTCGCGCTCAAGATAAACTTCCGCGAGCAGATCATCTTCCACCAACCCCACTTTGGTTTCGTGAGGAGTGGAAGAGACATATAGTTCTTTGTTCATTGATGCTCCGGTCCTGTCCGAGCCGCTTATGCGAGTCGGATCAGGCTTTCACCGGGCTTTCGCGTGAGGAAAGGTTAGGAGGATTGAGCGTTCGCGATCTTGCCCTGAACAGGGCACAGCCTAGCGCTGAGAGACTTCTCTCAGCCTATTCTGCTGCACAAGCTTTGGAATCTTTTGCACGTATCGCTTTTAATGGCCGGGTTTGTGACCGCACTCTGACCGGTTATGGTCGGGGGCCGTTACCTGCCCGGACGCCAACTTTGCTCAAATCCTGCCCGGCCTTCCACTGCACCCTTTCGGTACATCCAGCCGGTGAACTGCCCTCTTTACGCGAGGGCGATCGATATTTTTTTCGGGTTGCGCGTCCGGACTCTCCGAACTAGCGCAGCCAATCTGAAATCCTGCCGTCTTCCGAAGTTTCCTAAATCTGCCGTCCCTGAACCCCTGTTCGTCCCAGCCGGCTCACCCAGCTAGTTTACGAAACGGCGCATACGAACATTCATAACCATCCCCAGCGCCAGGAACATGAACAACACGGAAGATCCACCGTAACTCATCAGCGGCAGAGGTATTCCGGTGACCGGCATAAAGCCAACCACCATGCCGACATTGACCAGGATATGGAAGCTAAGCACAGCCACCACACCCATGACCACGAACGTGCCAGCGCGGTCGGGCGCTGTTTGCGCGTTCTGGGTCAAACGCATCAGCACTATGAAGTATAACAGCAGAACCCCCAGCGCGCCTATGAACCCATGCTCCTCGGAAAATGCCGCGAAAATGAAGTCCGTATGCGAGACTGGAAGGAATCCCTCCTTTGTTTGCGAGCCTTTGCCGCCCCAAAGACCTCCTGAACCTACCGCAATCATGGATTGCTCAACTTGGTACCCCGATCCCTTGGGATCGAGGCTCGGATCGATAAAGCTGGTTAAACGCTGTTTCTGGTACGACTTAAGCACATGAACCCGGGGTACAAGAAAAACCGCGCTCACACCCACCACAGCCAACAACCCAACTGCCAGCCCTTGTTTCCACTGCATCCCGCCCAGAAAAACTCCCATGACCGCGATGGGAACATAAGTTAAAGCGGTGCCGAGGTCTGGTTGGGCCAGCACCATCAACATCGGAATGCCGACAATCGCCCCCGCCTTCAGAAAGTCGGGCCAGGAAAGCTCCCGTTGCCGCATGTCAGCGAAATACTTTGCCACCGCCACGATCAGGATCAGCTTCACCCATTCCGACGGCTGGAAGTGATTGCCGCCGGGCATCTTGATCCAGCGCCGCGCCCCGAGGTATTTCTGCCCGAAAAGCAGCACCCCCATCAGCGATCCAATGCTCGCGATATAAAACCAGTGAATCTTGTCGAGCAGGGCCTGGTAACTTACCAGGCTGATCAGAAACATCGCGCCGACGCCGCCAACGATCCAATAGACCTGCCTCAGTTGAGCCCCCGCGAACTTGGTGTGCATGGTCGCGCTTCGAATCTCCATAACGCCGAGTCCGCAGATGATCAGTACGAACGTCAGCAGCACCCAGTCAAAATCCCGATATGAGACGTAGCGTGACATGTGCTAGTCGTTAGTCCTGAGTCCGGAGCCGCGAGTCCTTAGCCATTTAGGTCGTTCGTCATTGGTCGTTCGTCGTTAGCTGTCGGTCGTTGGTGTCGGTCGTTGATGATGGTCGTTGGTGTTGGTCGTTGGTCGTCGGTCATTGGTCGTCGGCCCTAGAGCCCAGCTTGTCATTCTTGTCCAGTCGTTAGCTCTCTAAATTTTGTCATCCTGAGCGGCGGCGATAGCCGGCGCGAAGGACCTTACGTCGACCTGATGCCGTCGATGCAGTAAACAAGATCATAGCCGCCGCCGATCCCTTCTCTATTCCGCTCAACCCCTTCCCGCACCCAGCCCCCGTAAGACCCTCATCCGGCGTTCCGCCGAATCAGCATGACATCGCGCAACTCGCGACTCAGGACTCGCAACTCGGGACTTACTTCACCGCATTCCCGGTGCCGCAGTCGCCACGGGTAAGGCCCCCTTGGGCAGTTCGACTTCGAACCGGCCGCCCAGCAGGCTGTCTTTGCCCGCATCCGGATCCGTCCACAACCCACCTACGTCCACCGGCCCATTCTTCGGTTGCTCTACCATCTTCTGCGGGGTGCGGCGCTGCTTTTCCACATATGCCTTGATCACCTGTGTCGCCAGCCGCGCTGCCAGTTTCCCGTGCTCGCCGCCCTGGAACAGCACGCAAACCACGATGTCGGGATTCCGGCGCGGCGTGAATCCGACGAACCATCCGTTTTGCGCAAATTCCGACTCGTTTTTCGCCTTGGCGCGCAGGGCCAGCGAAACCACCTGTGCCGACCCGGTCTTGCCGGCAATGTCGATTCCCGGAATATGCGCTGAAGGGGCCGTCCCCTCGGGTTGCAGCACGCGCGACATCGCGTCCGTGATGAAGCTCCATCCCTCCGCTTCAATCGGAATGCTTTTGACTTCGGTGTAGTGCCCGGCTTCAACGTAGCCCGGTGGCATGTCGGTGGGATTGATGACGTGCGGCACCACCATCTTCCCACCCATCGAGATCGCCGAAATCGCCCGCAGCAACTGCAACGGAGTTACCGCGATCGCACCCTGGCCGATGCCCACCGAGATGGTTTCTCCGGCAAACCACTTCTGCTTGTAATTGCGGATCTTCCACTCTTCCGACGGCATCACCCCGCTGACTTCATTGGGGAGATCAATGCCAGTCTTCTGCCCCAGACCGAGCATCGTGGCATATTTCGCGATGCGGCCGATGCCCAGCCGGTCTGCCAGCGTGTAAAAGAAAACGTCGCACGACTGGTAAATCGCCTTCTCGAGGCTCACATCGCCGTGCGACTGATGCAGGAAGTAGACCCAGCACTTGTAATTCCGGCCGTAAAAATCAGCGCTGCCGTTGCAGTGCACGTGCAGATTCTGCGCGATTCCTTCCTGCCATCCCGCGACCGACATAAGAATCTTGAACGTCGAACCCGGCGCCAGCTGTGCCTGAATGGCCTTGTTGAGCAGAGGCTTGTCGGGATCGTTCACCAGCTTGGTCCACTCGTCTCGCGAGATGCGCACGGAAAAGTCATTGGGATCGAAAGTCGGTCCGCTGACCATGGCGAGAATTTCGCCGGTATGCGGGTCCATGGCCACAATCGCGCCATTCTTGCCTTCCAAAGCCTCTTCTGCGGCAATCTGCAAATCAAGATCGACGGTCAGCTTGAGCGGCTTGCCCGGAATCGCTTCCGTCTCGCCCAGGCGTCCAACTTCGCGACCATGGCTATCAACCAGCGCCTGCCGCGAACCGTTTTTCCCCATCAGCACGGAATTGTATTGCCGCTCCACGCCCGACACTCCAACCACATCGCCCGGATTGTAAAGTTCGAACTGCGGCTGGTTCAGCATGTCCTCAGTGACTTCGCCCACGTAGCCAACCAGGTGCGCCATGAACCCGTTCCGCGGATACAGGCGCCGGTGGGCCATGATCGTGTCGAGTTCCGGCAACTCGTTCTTGTGCGCGTCAATGAACTGCAGCTCGGCCGGAGTGATGTCTTCTTTGAGGAAGATGGGCTGGTACTGCGGCATCGAGGCGAAGCGCCGGATGCGCGCGCGCACTTCGTTGGGATCGAGATGCAAGCCCTGCGCGATCAGGTCCGCGTCGGCGTTGAGATCGCGCGATGAGTCGCGCAAGAGGAGCGCGGAAAACGAAGGATAGTTGTCGACAATCGTGCGCCCTTCGCGGTCAAGAATTTTGCCGCGAGGTGCCAGCACCGGTACGTTGCGAATTCGATTTTTCTCGGCCGCAAGCGAGTAGTAATCGCTCTGCATCACCTGCAGCCGCCATAGTCCGTAAGCCAACACCAAAAAGATGGCGAGGATGATGTATTGCGCCGCCGTCAGGCGAATTGCGGAAACTTTTTCGTCGCGGCCAAACATCAAATCAGTCCTTGGTCGTTGGTCTTCGGTCGTCGGTCTTTGGTTGGTGGCCTTCTAGTTTCATTTTAAGCCGGAGAGCACCGGGCCCGCATTCCAGACATGTAACGGAAGTCATCGAAACGATTGCCGACAGCCCGACGACGAACGACCGACGACCAACGACGGTTCTCACGTTCTCTGCTTGAACTTATCCAGGAAGTAATACAGCAACACTCCCAGGAATGCATTGGCCAAGCCCCCCATCAGGCCATAGAGCCAGCTCCAGTTTTGCGTCATGTTGATCAGTACCCGGGCGACCGTGAAGTACACCGCCGAGTGCACCAGGTAAAAACCGAGCGTCACCAGGAAGCGCGCGCCGGCATTTTCAACGTCGAGCTTCACGCCCAGTGACGACGCTCCGTATCCCACCACCGTCTTGGCAATCCCATAGATTCCAATCGGATTGTGTCCCAGCATGTCCTGCGCCAGCCCGATGACCGCCCCGGTAAACAGCCCCGAAATCGGATTCCGCCGCGCCATGGCAAAAAAGATCGTCACCAGCAGCGGCAGGTCGAAGTAGACGGCGAACCGCGGAAATCGCAGCGGAATGAAAGCCTGCACGAATAGCGCGAGCAGTGGTACTCCGATCGTTACCGGAAGACTGAACCGGTAGACCTCAACTTGCTCCCCAGATGTGTAAGTGATGGGCACGCTATTGGGGGCTCTGGTCGGCAGGAGGTTCGGAGTTCGATTGCGACGGCGCGGGAACGACTGGCGGCTTCGTCTCCGGCTGGATTGCCGGCTTGCTCACCGGCTGAATCGATGGCTTCGATCCCGCAGCGCCAGTTGGACTCGTGGTGATCTTCTTCGAACCCGTCGCCGGATTCGCACCGGCCGATTTCACCAGTTGCGCAGATGTGTTCGAATTCATTTCCGAAGCTTGCGTCGCCGGCTTCGTTGTCACACCGGGAGTCCGTTTTGCTGCGGTTCCGTTAGTCGGATTGACTTCGGTCTTAACGGTACTCGGCGGTAGCTTCGCTGCCGTGTTCGCGGCAGGTGTGGTTGCGAGGGCCGCGGCGGCAGCACTCGGAGTCGCGTCCGCCGCAGGCTTTTCCGGTACCGATGGCAACCGTTGCGCCAGAATGTCGGCGGCGCGCACCCGCACGTTATCGTCGGCAACAGGCTCGCGTTCCTGCTTCTCGACCAACACCAGTACTTCTTCAAGCCTGCTCAAGTCGGCGGAGGGTCTCACTCTGATGTTCAGGAAGAGGTCTTTGCCGCTCCCGACCTTCGTGACCGTACCCACGGGCAGTCCCTTAGGAAAAATCTGGTCGCCGCCGCTGGTCAACAGAGTTTCACCGGGAGTGACTTGCTCGTCGCTCATGACACGCTCGAGCACGACTTCGCCCGTCGACGTGCCGCGCAGCACGCCTTGCAGCCGCGACTTCTCGAGGATCGCTCCCACGCCGCTCGACTGATCGCTGATCAGCAGCACCTGCGCCACGTTCGCGTACACCGTCAGAACCTTGCCCACGATTCCATCCGCAGTGATCACCGCCATGTCGCGCCGGATGCCGGCCTTCTCGCCTTTGTCGATATAGATGACGCGCGACAGATCGCTACCACTAGACCCGATGACTTGCGCCGCCACGGTTTTCGAAATGTATTGCTCTTTAAAGGAAAGCAGCGTCTGCAGGCGCCGGGCCTGGGCCGCATCCTCGGTTAGCCGGACCTGCTCCAGCCGCATCTGTTCGATCTGCTGCTTGAGATCGCGGTTTTCGGCGCGCACGCCGCGAAGGTAGAAGTAGTTATGCCAGAGATTGTGGCTGCCGTTCTGAATCCATACCAAGCTGCGTTCGAATGGGGTGATGGCGCCCACTGCCCAGATGCGGATCAGCCGCGTATCCTGCGCCTGACTATTGCCGCGCTTGACCTGCATCGCCAGGCCGAGCACTTGCAAGAACAGGACTCCGACCAGGATGATCAGGTTGCGGTAACGGCCGAGAACAGATTCCATAAAAACAGTTTCAAAGTTTCAAGGTTTCAAAGTTTCGAAGTTTCAGAATCAGCGCTCAAAAGACTCACTCTGACGTGAAACCTTGAAACCCTGAAACCTTGAAACTTGGATCGCTATTTGAGCTCTGAGCTATGAGCCAACCCGCCAATGAACCTGAACTCTCTGGCTCACGGCTCGTAGCTCGGGGCTCGCAGCTATTCAATCGATATCTTTCTAAGCAGCTTGAAGTCGGAGAGCATTTTGCCCGTGCCCAGCACCACGCTGCATAGGGGATCGTCGGCGATCGAGACCGGCAGGCCGGTTTCTTCGCGGATCCGCTTGTCCAGATTCTTGAGCAGCGCGCCGCCGCCGGTCAGAACAATGCCGCGATCGCTGATATCGGCCGAAAGCTCCGGTGGTGTCCGCTCCAGCGCCACGCGAATCGCATTCATGATCACAGCGATGCACTCGCCCAGAGCCTCGCGAATCTCGCTGTCGTCGATGGTGATGGTCTTGGGCACGCCCTCAATCAGGTTGCGCCCCTTGATCTCCATGCTCAAGGGCTTGTCGAGCGGGAATGCCGAGCCGATTTCG
>Ga0335076_10006084_pt1 | contig 12161 bp, 4 predicted proteins | sample Lox_Sample_25_FD_206717 | JGI IMG/M metagenome (GOLD analysis project Ga0335076, IMG submission 206717) | Soil microbial communities from Loxahatchee National Wildlife Refuge, Florida, United States - Lox_Sample_2.5 | ecosystem: Environmental > Terrestrial > Soil > Wetlands | place: USA: Florida...
AGGGCGTCCTGCTCGTCGGCCCGCCCGGCACCGGCAAGACGCTCCTGGCGAAGGCAGTCGCCGGCGAAGCGGACGCGACCTTCTTCTCGATCTCCGGCTCCGATTTCGTCGAGTCCCTCGTGGGCGTCGGCGCCGCCCGCGTCCGTGACCTGTTCGCGAAGGCGCGCAAGACCTCGCCCGCGATCATCTTCATCGACGAGCTCGACGCCGCGGGGCGCAAGCGGGGAGCCGGCATCGGCCAGGGCAACGACGAGCGCGAGCAGACGCTGAACCAGATCCTGGTCGAGATGGACGGCTTCTCCGGCGACGGCGGACTCGTCGTGATGGGCGCCACCAACCGTCCGGACATCCTCGACCCGGCGCTCCTGCGCCCGGGTCGCTTCGACCGCCAGATCGTCGTCGACACGCCCGACGTCCACGGGCGTCTGGAGATCTTGCGCCTGCACGGTGGCAAGCGGCCTCTCGCCCCGGACGCCTCGCTCGAGGAGGTCGCCCGGCAGACGCCGGGGTTCAGCGGGGCGGAGCTCGCCAACGTGATCAACGAGGCCGCGCTCCTCAGCGTCCGCGAGGGGCGTTCGCAGATCACGCAGTCGATCCTCGAGGAGGCGATCGACCGCGTCGTCGCGGGGCCGGCGAAGAAGCACATCCTCTCCGAGCACGAGCGCTGGCTGATCGCGGTGCACGAGTCCGCCCATGCCGTCGTCGCCGACGCGCTCGGACACACGATCTCGATCCGCAAGCTCTCGATCGTCGCCCGCGGGCGCCAGCTCGGGACCGCGGCGCACATGCTCACCGACCGCGACCAGTCGATCATGAGCGAGTCCGATCTGCGCCGGCAGCTGATCGTGACGACCGCCGGCCTCGCCGGTGAGCGGATCGCCTTCGGCGAGATCTCCACGAGCGGCAACGACGATCTGCACTCGGCCACATCGCTGGCGCGCAGCATGGTCACCTCCTTCGGGATGTCGCCGATCCTCGGGCTCGTGACGATCGGAGAGCAGAACAGCGAGGTCTTCCTCGGGGCCTCCCTGCAGGAACTCGGCTCGGTCGGCCCCGAAACGCTCAACATCATCGACAACGAGGTCGAGCGGCTCGTCCGCAACGCCGAGGCGCGTGCCGGATATGTGCTCGATCGCAACTGGAGCACGGTCGAGGAGACGGCCGCGGCACTGCTCGAGCAGGAGACGCTCTCCGGCGTCGCGCTCGACGCGCTGCTCTCGACCGTTCGCGAGGTGTCGCTCGAGGAGCTGCTCGAGATCAAGAAGGACGCGCCGCCCCGCTTCACCGAACGAGACCCGAAAGGCGAACGAGAGCCGAAAGGCTACGCCTGATGCGCGTCCGACGACCGTCGCCGGCGCTCGTGGTCGCGCTGGTCGCGCTCGTCTTCTCGATGACGGGGATCGGCGAGGCGGCGCGGCGCGCCGTGACTGCGGTGATCGCTGGTCACCCGGTCACGTCCAAGCCGCGGCCCGGGGCGCTGCTGGCGCTCGGCAAGAACGGCAAATTCCCCGCGTCGGCGATCCCGACCGTGAAGAACGCGACCCGCGTGCAGGGCAAAACGCCCGAACAGCTCGCCCCCAGCTGCCCGCCCGCGACCGTCGACCTCGGCAGCTGGTGCCTGGACACCGCGCCGTACCCGCTCGCGAAGGCCGACGTCGGCAAGAACAACTTCATCTGGGCGAGCAAAGCGTGCGAGGCCGAAGGTGGATGGCTGCCCACCGCCTCGCAGCTCGTCGGCGCTGCCGACCGCGTGAAGCTCGAGTCCACGATCCACGACTCCCAGCTGACGGCGACCATCGACCTGGATCCGACGCGCGGGCTGAAAGACGAACGCGAGATGTCCTCGACTCTGATCACGACCGAAGCAGGCTCGGCTGCCGCCGGCTCGGAGGGAGTCAGCGCGGGCGCGACCGGGAACCCGCGTCAAGGACAGGCCAACCCGCTGCCGCTGCCGGCCAACTCGGAACCCGAATCGCTCCAGTACGTGACCGTGTACGACAACGGCAACAAAGGCGGGTTCGCGGGGGCGCAGCCGGTGAGCGAATCGCAGAACTTCCGCTGTGCGTTCAACAAGACGCCGGGCGCGATCAACAAAAACGAACAGTGAGCCTGCCGTGCCCGGGTGCGACACCGCTGCGCTCCAGCACCTGAGCCGGCGTCGGCCGCTCCGACGCGCGGTGCTGGCCGGCGCGGGCACGGTGGTTGCGCTCTACGTGCTCGCGGCGGGCGCCCGCGCCGCGATCCTGTCGCCGGTCACGATCGACGGCCCGAGCGAGGAAATCGTCGGGTTCGGCGGCGCGGCGATGGCCGAAGACGGCACCGGCGGGATCGTCTACCTCAAGCGCGTCGAAGGCGTGCCGCACGTGTTCGTCGCGCGCTATGCCTCTGGCCACTGGCAGGCCCCGATCAGGGTCGACGTCGGCCAGTCCTTCGCCGCCAGCTCGCCGCGCATCGGAGCCGCTGCCGGGGGGCGGCTGCTCGTCGTCTGGGCCACGCCCTACGCGACCGTCCGCGGGCGGCCGGTCTCCGAGCTGCTCAGCGCGACGCTGTCGCCGGGGTCCGAAGCCTTCAGTGGCGCGGTCATCGTCGACCCCAACATCGCCGAAGCGGCGGGCCTGAGCCCTGACCTCGCGATGAGCTCGAGCGGCCAGGCCTTCCTCGTCTATCGCGTGATCGCGAGCCTGAGCACCGTCTCGGTTCAACGCCCGGGCGATGTCGCCGAGAACGTGCGCGTCGCTCGCTATGACGGACAACGCTGGACCGGCCTCGGCGTCGTCAATCGCGATGCGGGCGTCTCGATGCGCCCGCCGACCGCCGCGAACGCGCCGGTCGTCGCGATCAACCAGAATGGCAACGGGATCGTCGTCTGGCAGGAGCCCGAAATCGGGACCGCCGTGGCCCGCATCTGGGCGCGCCGGCTGTACGGCACGAGCGTGAACTACGTCATGCCCGTGAGCGCGACGAGCTTCAAAGGCGCCGCGATCAACGAAGACGCCGACGCTCCGGCGGTCGCCTTCTCCCGCCTGGGCCAGGCGGAGGTGGCCTATCGCCAGCCCGCCGGCCGCGGCTCGCCGCTGCCGGGTCCGCGCATCTTCCTGAACATCCTCTCCGACGGCGAATCCGCGAGTGGCGCCGAGTTCGAGGGGCCGATCGTCGCGGACAACTCGGTGGCGGGCGGGAAGAACGCCAGCGTCGGGCGGCCCACGATCGACATCAACGAACGCCAGGGCATGCGGCTGCTGTATGACAGCAACGGCTCGCCGCGCGTGGTGGAAGGAACCGACCTCGGTCTCGCCGGGACCGTTGCCCTCGGCTCGCCCTTCGTCGGTTCGACGCTCGCGCCGGCCGCGGAACTCCCGGCCGCGAACTCCATCGGCCCCGAAGGCGGCGGCATCGCCGCCTGGCCGAGCGCCGACCGCCGCGGCAGGCCGGGCGTCGCCGTCCGCGAGGACTATCCCGGAGGCGGCGTGCAGACCGGGCTGATCAGCGGCGGCGCGGGGGGGCCGATCGGCGAACTCGCCGTAGGCCGCTCGGGCCTCGGTGACGGCCTGGTCGCCTTCCAGCAGGGGCCACTCGGCAACGCCGCGATCGTCGGCGCCGAGATCTCGGCAGTCCCGCAGGAGTTCATCGTCGAGTCGCCGAAGGGCTGGATCCGTCCGCGCGGGGTGCACCTGTCATGGCTGGCCGCCGAAAGCGCCAGCGGGCCTGTGACCTACAAGGTCGTCCTCGACGGGCACCGCCTGCCCACGCCGCCCGAAGCGCTCGCCGAGACGATCGATCCGCACTACCTGTCCACCGGCAAGCACGTCGTACAGGTGATGGCCACCGACCAGAACGGGCAGTCGACGCTCTCGGCGCGCCAGACGCTGAAGATCGACGGCAGCCCGCCCACGGTGGGGCTCTCGGTCGCCCGCAGGGCACCCGAAGTGGCGGTCCGCCTGGCCGACGGCCAGTCGGGTCTCGAAACGAAGTCGGTGAGCATCAGCTTCGGGGACGGGAGTCACGCGAGCGGGCGGGCACGGGTGCGCCACCGCTACAAGCACGCCGGCACGTTCACGCTCACGATCCACGCCCGGGACGTGCTCGGCAACAGCGTCACGGTCAGCAAGGTGGTGAAAGTCGCGTGAAGCGCGCGGCGCTGCTGCTCAGCCTTGCGCTGCTGTCCGCCGGCACGCTCGCGGGACAGGCGCGAGCGGATGTCTTCGGGCCGATCGCGCTCGTCTCGGGTGACCCGATCCAGCAGGCGGACTACGCGCACGACCCGGCCATCTCGGCCGACGGGCAGTTCGTGGCCTTCGACGGGTCCGTGGGCGGCGTCAACGGGGTGTGGCGACGGGAACTCGCGACGGGCGATCTGGTCGAGGTCGCCGGGGGCGACGCGGACCTGCCGTCGATCAGCGCCGACGGGCGTTTCATCAGCTTCACGACCAACCAGGGCGGCCACCTGCCGGCGTTCACCGACGGGCGCCAGCACTTCGAAACGACGACGGGCGAGGCGCCGAACGTCTACGTCCGCGACATGAGCCTCGGCGCCCAGCAGCCGGGCGCCTTCCAGATCGTCTCGGCGCGCAGCGGCTCGAACGAACCCCTGCGCTACGACGTCGCGCAGGAACACACCGGAGAACCGAACGCGCCCGAAGAATACGGCGCGGTGGCGGCCGGCCGGACCGCGATGAGCGCCGACGGCAGCAAGGTCGTCTTCGTGACCACGACGGTGTCCGACCTGTCGAGCTATCCGCAGGCCGAACAGGAAGAACTGGAACACGGGGAAACCCCCAAGCCCCGGACCCCGGCGCTGCAGGTCGCGGTGAGGGACATGGAAACGGGCGTGACCGAACTCGTCAGCGTGCGTCGCGACCCGGCCACTGGACTTCCCGCGCTCAACCCCGAAACGGGCGACCCCGAACCGGTGCCGACGCACGTCGAATCGAACATCTACGGCGCCGTTGACGCCGAAGGCGTGGCGCCTTTCTTCCGCGCGGAAGTGCCCGCGTACTCGCGCACCCAGAAGATCGGCGCCTCGATCAGCGCCGACGGCTCGACCGTGGCGTGGATGGGCCAGCAGCTGGGCGAACAGGTGCCGTTCCTGGCCGACGAAGGGGCCCGTGCCAACTGGACCGAGCCCCTGTGGCGGCGGATCGGCGACGGCGAGCTCGCGCCAACGAGGAAAGTCACGGGCGGCTCCGATCCTGAAAGTCCCGCGTGCCAGGCGAGCGGCGAGGTGAGGCTCTCGCCGACCCCCGTGCCGGGCGACCCCTGCCAGGGGCCCTTCGAAACCCGCCTCACCGACAGTTATAACCCGGGCGAGGCGGACGTCTGGACGGGCGACCCCGAAGATGACTTCGTGCCGGCCCTGAGCGGGGACGGCTACACGGTCGTGTTCCTCGCGCGAGCGCCGCTGTTCGGGGGTACGGGACTCGAAGGCGCGCACAGCGACCTGTTCCTCGCCGACATGCACCCCGGCCTGACGCGGGCCCAGGCGCTGCGTCCGCTGACGCAGTTCGGGACCACGCTGGCGACGGACGCGGCGATCACCGACGTCGCGATCTCGCCGAACGCGTCCGAGGCCGGCCACGTCGGACAGGTCGCGTTCACGACGCTGCGGACCGTGTTCACGCTCGGCTCGCTGACCTACGTGTCCTCGCGGGCCGCCACGCCGGGACTGGGCGAACTCTATGACGTCGACCTCGGCAACGACACGCTGACGAGGGTGACGCAGGGCTACGAAGGCGGCCCGGCCGGCCACCCGTTCCGAGAAGAAAGAGGCGGCGTCGAAGACCCGTACCTGTTCTTCGGCCCCGACGACGGCTCGCTGGCGCCGTCGTTCGACGCTTCAGGCGACACGCTCGCATTCTCATCGACGGCCTCCAACCTGGTCTTCGGCGACAACAACACCCCTCCAGGGGGCGTGCGCGGGGCGGTCGACGGCGCCGATGCGTTCGTCGTCAACAGGCTGACGTTCGCCGCGGCGCCACCGGAACAGGCGATCTCCGCGCCGCCGCCGAACCCGGCCCCCGATGTCCCGTGGATCTTCGGTGTGACGGCCGAATCGCTGCGCAACGGTCACGTGCGGATCTACCTCGAGTTGCCGGGTGCCGGCTCGCTGCACGCAGCGGCGACGGCGACCGTGCCGGTGAAGAGCCCCCCTGGCCACAAGGCGGCGCACAAGGCCGCGGTCCGCACGGTCGCGAGCAAGGGCCTCGCCGCGGGCGCCCAGCCCGGCCTGCGCACCCTCGAACTGGTGCTTGCCCCGCAGTACCGCACGCTTGCCAAACGCAAGGGCGGGGTAGCGGCCAGCGCCGTCGTGGCGTTCGCGGCACCGGGCCATCCGCGCCTGAGCACGCGTCTGCACATCCGCTTCGTCATACCCCCGAAGGGCGGACACGGATGACCCGTAGAAGGCTCTTCCTGGCCACGTTCGCGGCGCTCGCCCTCGCTGTGGCCCTCGCGCTCGGCGCGGCGCTCGCGCAGGCCGAACCGCTCGCCGACGACGGCGAAGCCGAATGGCGCCTCGAGCAGCCCGAAGCGCCGGAAGCGCCGCCGGGCGTGGAACGGCCGTCGTGGCTCGTCGGCCTCGGGCACATCGGCGACATCGAGTTCTACTCGCCCAACCGCGGCGCGCTGATAACCGCCGGCAACGGCAGCACGGTCCCCGCAGGCGTGTGGCTCTACAACGGGTTGCACTGGCGCGAGCTCTCGACCGTGTGCGGCGCGAGCGACGGCCGCATCGCATGGGCCGGGCCGGACGAGTTCTGGACCGTGTCCGACGGGCGTCCCGGCCAGGCGCCGGACAGCCGCGGGGTGCTGCCGTCGCTGCGCGACAACACGCTCTGCCACTTCGCCCTCAACGCCCAGGGACGCTTCGAAGTGGTCGGCTCCTACGCGACGCTCGCCTTCCAGTCGACCTCGTACCGGGCGATGCACGGCGCGGTGTGTCTCGCCCCGAACGACTGCTGGTTCGGCGGCGACCCACTCGAATCGCCGGGCGAAGGCGCGTTCCAGCTGCACTGGGACGGCGCGACGATGACGGAGGTGCCCTACATCCCCGAAGGGCACGCGATCGAGGAGATGCGCGCCTTCGAAGGATCCGCTTTCGAGAGCCTGAAGCTGCTGGCCACGGACACGCGCCTCAAGCACGAAGCGACGATCCCGCCGCTGCGGCGGATCTCGGCGGGGAGCCCCCCGGGGTTCGAATCGCAGCTGAACGTGCCGCTCTACTCCCTCGGCGAGTCGCCGCTGTGGCTCGAAGCTCTGCATCTCTCCTCTGACAGCGAGGCGCTGTGGGCGGCCGGGGGGCCGTCCGCCGCGGGTGCCGAAGCGCCCCACGAGCCCGGCGTCACGGTCGCCCGCTACTCGACGCTCGCCTGGGTTCCGGTACTCGAGGAATTCGTCGAAGAACCGCAGCCGGTGTGGAACCAGGTCGTCGGCCCCGAAACCACGCCGACCGGGACCGAAGACTTCGGAGAAGACACGACCGCCACGTCGGTCGCGGCTGAGCCCGGGACGCACGACGCATGGCTCGCGCTCGACTCGCGGCTGGACGCCGAATCGCCGGAATCCTCGACGCTCGCGAGCGTCGCGCGTATCGGCGCCGACGGCACGATCAGCGACCGCACCGAGCTGCCCGAAGCCGGCGACCCGGTTGGCGCCAAGGGCGCGGGCGAACATCTCGCCTGTCCGGCCGCTCACGACTGCTGGCTGGTCACCAGCGAGGGCTGGATCTTCCACCTCTCAAACGGCCAAGAAGTGGGCGGCCCCCCCGACGGTGCCTTTGCCGAAGTCGCCGGTGAAACCCCGATCGACTCGCGGCCACTCGACGAAGGCGTGCCCCAGTCGCAGCCCGACTCGGTCCCGGAAGACACCTCGGGTGAAGGCCAGGAAGGCTCATCGGTGCAGGCATCGGTTCAGGAACTCCTGAAGAGCATCCCGAGCCCGTTCGCGACGATCACGCTGCCGCTCGTCTCCGCCGTTCACGTCAAGCTCGTGCACCGCACGACGCTCGTGCTCAGCCTCCATCTCGCCGTGAAGGCGCAGATCCGGCTGATCGCCAAGCGCCACGGCAAGATCGTCGCTTCGACTCGCAAGCAGGTGCTCGCGGCAGGCACGCACAAGCTCATGCTTCACCTGGACCCGAAGCGCTGGCCGACCAAGCTCCATCTGGAAGAACACCCGCTCGCGCCGCTGCCGACGACGACGACGCGCGAAGGCGGCGGGAACACGAACACGATCGGAACCTCCGAGCTTGCGCCGCAGGCTCCGGCCGCTCCTAGCTGGAGCTCGCTGCCGTGAGGGACGAGATCCGCCGGCGCCGGCGCCGGCGCGCCGTGCTCGCCCTTCCCTTCGCGGCGCTGGCCGCGGCGCTCACCGCGCTCGCGATCGGGACGGCCGGCCCCGATGCGACCCGCGCCGCCGCGGCGCCCGCGGCCGGTGAAGTCACGCCGCAGACCGACGACTCCGTGCCGGCCAGCGCGGTGACGATGTTCGGCTCCTCGCCCGCCGAGGCGCCGGACGAGGCGTGGGGGATCGGGAGCTCGATCGGCGGCACCGCCGTCGTCCACTACACGCCGGAAGCAGGTTGGACCCTCGCGCCGCCCTTGCAGGCTGCCGATTCCTCGCCGCTGGAAGGCTTCTCGCTCGCCCATCCGGAAGCCGGTACCCATTCCGCACCGAGCCCGCTCGCCGGGCAGATGACCGCCGCAGGCAGCGGCGCGCTGCTTGGCACGGCCAAGAGCGAAGGCAAAGAACGCCAGGCGCTGCTCGTGCGCGACCCGGGCGGCGCCTTCAAGGAAGTGCCGGGGCCGCTGGAAGAAGGCAAAGCGCCGCCGGGCGAAGCTGGCCTTCAGAGCGGCGAGCAGCTATTCGGCTCAAACCAGGCGCCGATGGTCGCCGCCCTCGACAAAGAAGGTGGCCACGCCGGCGCGTTCGTGGTCCCGGTCGACGAAGGCGGCGAACGGATCGAGGGCAGCGTCCTTCACTGGGACGGCGAACACTGGAGCCGCGAGCAGATCGAAGTTCCGGCCGCGAGCAGCAAAGAATTCACGGTCTTGGCGCTCGCCGCGAGCTCGCCGACCGAAGCCTGGCTGCTCGCCAAGCTCTCCTCGAACTACCCCGCCGGGGCGGTCGGCCTATACCGCCGTCACGTGGGCGCCAAAGGCGAAGCCGTGTGGCGCGCCGTCGCCACCCTTCCCGGCGGCGAAGCCGGCGGACCTCTGGAAGTGCCGACGAGCGGCTCCCCCGCGCAGTTCTCGATTCCGCAGGCCACCCAGTCGCAGATCCTGACCGCGACCAGCGAAGGGCTGTGGGTGGACGGCGTCCGCACGGACAGCCAGGACTCGGTGACGATGTTCGTGCGCGCGACGGGCGAAGCCTCGGCGCAGGTCGCCTCGGCCTGGTGCGCGGGGGGCTCGCCGTCCTGCGCGGGAACGCTTCCCGAGCAGCTGCCGAGCTCGGGCGGGCGGAGCTTCGCATGGCCGGGCGCCGCCTTCGGCGAACGCGTCATCACCGGCCTTCCGGCCGGGATCAGCCTGCGGTTCGAACCGAGCGAAGGCACTTTCCGCGCGGTCGCCGCGCTCGGAGGGAGCCCGACGGAAGACGTGGGCGGTACGTTCGGGGCCGCCTTCGCGAGCGCGCGCGAGGGCTGGCTCGGACAGGCGCAGCTCCCCGTCCACCTCGCGACCAAACCGCTGCCGAGCCAGCTGACGGACTGGCCCGTCCCCTTCCGCCACGCGCTGCTGGCGCTGGCACCCCAGCCGGGCGCTCCGGTCGGGGCGGCGAGCAGCGAGGCGCTGGCGGTGGGCGACCGTGGCGAGATCGCCCGCTACGAGCCCGGGAGCGGATGGCTGCCCGAAAGTCTGGGTATCGGCAGGTCACATCCCACGCCGCGGCTGCGTGCCGTCGCGTGGCCGCGGCCCGGTCGCGCCTATGCCGTCGGCGACGAAGGCGCGATGTGGCTGTGGCGCGGTGAAACCGGCCTGTGGGAAGCCGACCCTGCCGCGCCGCTTAACTTCCAGGGCAATCTCCTCGGCATCGCCTTCGACCCGTCGAACCCGGCTCGCGGCTATGCCGTCGGCGAGAGCGGCGTGCTGCTCAAGTACGGGAAGAGCTGGCAGCAGGAATCGTTCCCCGCCGAAGGGCCCTGCACCCCGCCCGCCGGGGCGAGCGCCGAAGAACAGGCACGCTGCACGGACTGGCAGGACGCGAACTTCACGTCGATCGCCTTCGCCGGCTCCGAAGCGCTCGTCGCCTACCGCGTGCTGCTGTCCACGACACGCCAGCAGTACCGGGGCGGGGTGCTGGTCAACAACGGCGCGGGCTGGCATGTCGACACCGCCGCCGCGGAAGCGATCGGCACGAGTGCGCCCTACGCGGTCGCGGCGCTTGCGGACGGGGGCGCTGCGGTCGGCGTCACGGGCGCGCTGGGGGGCGCCGCGATCCTCGAGCGCGAATCGGCCGGCGCCCCCTGGCAGGCGTCGCCGACGCCGTTCCCTGGCCAGGCGCCCGGCTCGCTCGCGGCGTTCAGAGAATCAGGCAAGCTGCGCGTGGTCGCGTCCGGGACCGTGCCTGACACCGCCGCGATCGAAAGCGAAGAAGCGCCGCCGCCGGGCTCGCCGCCGGTCCAGCTGCGCCCCTACCCGATCGAATCCCGCCCCGAACAGGGTGTGCTGCGCCAGACATCGACCGGCTGGCGCGACGAGGAGCACGAACTCAACAACGTCAAAGAACCCCCGGGCCACTATGCGCAGTACGACACCGTCTATCAGCCCGACCCGATCTCGGCGGTGATGGTCGACGAATCCGGATCGCATGGGTGGGCGATCGGGGGTTTCGTCGATGCGAACGCGGAGCTGGACACCGCCGACGTGGCGCGCTATCCCGACGACGGGACCACCCCGCCCACGGCCGGCTCGGCCCCGATCGGACTCGCGAAAGGGACCTCCGCGGCCGTGGCGATCGGCGGCAACGCGAAATGCGAAGCGCCCTGCGCCGCGGAGCGCAACGCGAGGATCGGGCCGGACGTGTGGCTGACGAGTGCGCTCGCACGCGCGGCCTCGATCGCCGGCGTGCAGCGCTTCATCTACACCGGCCCGAGGCTCACGACGGGCGCGACCGCCGGGCCGGCGACGCTGCCGATCCCCTTCAAGGAAGAGACCGAACGCTACGCCGAACTGCTGGCTCCGTTCCCCGATGCGGTCGCGGTTCCGAGCTCGACGGATATCGTCGGAAGCGGCACCGAGGCGTCGTTCAGGGAAGCGTTCTCGGATCCCTACCCGGAAGCGTGTGCGACGCCGGGGTGCTCGTACTTCGCGTTCGACTCGGGCACGCCGCCGCACAGCGCGCGCGTGATCGTGCTCGACGAGAACGCTCCCGTCGGCGCCGGCCAGCTCGCCTGGCTCGCCGAACAGCTGAAAGTGACGGCTCCGGGGTCGGGCGAGCCGGCGATCGTGGTCGGCAACGCCAACCTGCCGGCACTCGTCGCAGAACATGTCGGCTGGGCTCAGGCGGTCGCCAACGTGCTCCGCGAAGGGGAAGCGTCGGCCTACTTCTTCGACGCGCCCGAAGAAAACGTCGCGCTGGAACTCCCCGGTGGCGTCAAAGCGTACGGCTCGGGGACGCTCGGCTATGTGAACTACCTGCAGGAGCGCCACACCGATTTCCACGGCGCGAGCGGGTTCATGCTCGCCGAACTCGGGGCGCGCGGGAGCGCTGGCGGCAACCGGGCGACCGTCAGCGTCAGGCTGATCCCCGACATCGGCGAACTGGCGGTCGAACCGGTCGAAGGGACGATCCTGCAGCGCAGCCAGGCGGTGCTGTTCGAAGGTCTCGCGCGCCGCCCGCGGGCCGGCAACAGGGCGCACAACCAGCCGATCATCGGGGTGAACGACCGCGACACCGACCCGTACATCCCGATCCCGGAGAACTGCCTCGGCGCCGCGTGCGCGAGTGCCCTGCAGCCGGAATACGAATTCACCTCGTCGAAGAAGAGCATCGGCGACTTCGTCGAGCCCAACCTGAGCTCCACAGAACACAACGCCGTGCTGCTGAACTCGAGCGGGGAACCGATCCGGGATTCGCACTCGGGACTCTTCTGCGCGTTCAACAAAGGCGAAACGACCGTCACCCTCACGGCCGGCGGCCTCTCCTCCTCGCTGCGCGTCAGGGTG
>Ga0335076_10006085_pt1 | contig 12161 bp, 14 predicted proteins | sample Lox_Sample_25_FD_206717 | JGI IMG/M metagenome (GOLD analysis project Ga0335076, IMG submission 206717) | Soil microbial communities from Loxahatchee National Wildlife Refuge, Florida, United States - Lox_Sample_2.5 | ecosystem: Environmental > Terrestrial > Soil > Wetlands | place: USA...
TATGTCTGTCGCCGTTGCCACAATCAACACAGACTGTACCATCAGATGGAGTCAACGAGATTGACATATCTATTCGTCGGGACATATTGCAGACGCTACGAATAAGCATTTAGAATGCGGGGGGGGATGTTAAACAAGAAGGGAATCAAAGAGCTCGCGATGATGGGGTTCCATTGCGACTAATTGCGGGAGCGAGTGGTGAATGATTTACAACTATGGAGGACGACAGGGTCGGCGGTAGGGTCGTTAGTCGGCAGGGATGTGTTGGAGATGAGAAGAGTGTGGCTGCGTATCAAAATCGGCGGTCGTGTGCGCGGCCCGAGCGCCGCACAGAACGGGGGGGCTGCTCGCCATGGTGACCGACGTCATCGAGAAGACATGCCACATGGTGTTTGGGGATAGCGTGCACCCGGGAGAAGATGGACTCGCGCTTTATTATGGGAGGGGCAGTGTGCGTGGTGTTGCCCCGAAGTGCGAAAACCGGCACTCGGAGAGGTCGGACGGAACTCCGGCGAGGTTGGAATATATTATAAGTGGCTGGCTGCTTGCAGCGGGACGTAATCTTTGGAATTTAACAGATTTGCCTGCCACTGGAGAGCCTCCCATTGCGAGCCTTTGAAGCTGTTAGGTCAGGGGGGAATGCGAAATTCGCGGGCGGTGGGGGCATGTCTGGCCTCTGCCTCGGGATGTGTGGCGGGCCCCGAGGTCATTGGTCGGGTGATCAACAAAAGCAAAATAACATGTCGCCTTTTTAATATGGCTGGATCAAAGTCATTAGACTCCCGTTTGCGGTTATTAATTGTTCCCGAGGCAGGACTGCCCACCCCTCACGCCAGTCGATTAGACTGTGCCCCGCCGTAAAATAATAAAACCTAATTCGAGTGGTGCAACCCTGATTTGTTTGGCTGTGTGTGGCATTAATTTTGTTTTTCTTTTTTTTGTTGATTTGCTTTATTGTGTGGGACGCACGCTTACGTATACCAGGCGTGTGTTTTTGTTTTGATCCACGATCAGACTTAAATTACCCGCACACACAGGCACCTCGCCCCTCCTCCCGTCTTCGCCCAAACCACTCGCTCACACACGCCACGTTCTTGCAGCCAGCGTCGTCGGCACCTCGAGTCCACCTGCCCGCCGCCTCTTTCTATCGATTCGCGTATCGTCTGTTCTCGCCTGCTCCTTCGAAACGCTTCAGTCTCGCCCGCCAATTCACGCCCGCGCCTTAGTCACATTCCATCATCCAGAAAATGCCTCCGAAGAAGTCTACCGGTGTCAAGAAGGATCCTGAGCATCCCAGCTACAAGGACATGATCACTGCGGCCATTACCACGGTAACACCTCCCCCTATCTGCACCGCCTTGGGGAGTTGCACTGGGAGACCGTTAGCGTTGTTCATCTTGCTTTGTTCAGCGTGAAGGTTTGATCATCATCGGCTGATTTTTGCAGCTCAAAGAACGCAACGGTTCCTCGCGCCAGGCCATCAAGAAGTACATCCAGAGCAACTACAAGGTCGCCGGCCCTACATTCGAGAGTCAGGTACGTCCACTACCTCCCACATCGTCCTCCAATTTCCTTATCTCCGCCATTTCCCCTCGTCGGCGTGGCTTGATCGGCTGACGTGTCCCAGCTCCGAGCCGCCATCAAACGTGGAATCGAGAAGGGAATCTTCACCAGTGCACAAGGACACTCTGGAAGCTTGAAGTTGGCAAAGAAAGCCCCCGCCGGTGAGAAGAAGCCCGCCGCTGTATGACCTCCCTCCGATGCCGTCACCTAACGATTTACCCAGAAGAAGGCTGCTGTCCCCAAAAAGGCGAAGAAACCCGCGACCAAGAAGGCCCCCGCGACCAAAGCGAAGAAACCTGCTGCCGCTAAACCTGCCGCCGCTGCTCCCGCCCCAGCCGCTGCCCCGGCGAAGAAGGCTGCCCCTAAGAAACCCGCTGCCGAAAAGCCGAAGAAGGCCCCCGCCAAGCCCAAGACCGCCGGCGCTAAAGTTGCAAAGAAACCAGCGGCCAAGGTACTTTCTCCACTATCTCAACGCTAACTTGGACTGCAGAAAGCTACGACCGCCAAGAAACCCGCTGCAAAGAAGGCGGCCCCGAAGAAAGCCGCTGCCAAGGCATAAGTCTCAACACTCGGATTGTGACGGACAGAAGGGAAGAGATCGATGTGTAGAAATAAATCGTGTGCTAAGTGGCGGCGCGTCAATGTTGTATAACAAAATGGGTTTCTATTTCATTCTTTGATTACTGGTTCATGTGCGTGCGCGATAAAGCTTTGCGTATACAAAGGACCAGCGGGCCAACGGGGATCGGTTCTTCAATCTCGTTACCTTTTTGACGACGAGTTATTGCCCTGCGGGGGGATGCCGTTCTCATTTTAAGTCTTCCTTTTATATCGCGAGTCTCCTTTATACTGTCTTGGTTACGGATTTGTATGTATTCGTTTTTACGTTGCTTGCTATAAATATAATCCCCTCAACCATACTCTTGCCTTTTTTGAGTTTGGCGGAGATCCGCAAAGTGGGCGATCCCTGAAACCTGGAAATTTTGAAGTCCTTGAGTGGCGCACGGTGTCACGGGGTGATAGTTGCCTAGGAGAGCGGACCAATCAAACGCAGCCACTCAGTCACGCGGGAGCGCGGTGGTATTGTCAATAGGTGGGTCTTGGACACCCGGCATAGCGTCTCGGGGCCAGAAACTTGACGGATTTGTCCCCAATTGGAGCCTGCACTCACGAGTCAAACCGGCAGTAAAACACCTTAACTTTTCGTCCTTGTGGTTGCCACGCCCGGTCCACCAGCCTATCGGATGTTCTGCCCCTAAATTGCTGTCGGAACCAAAAAGAATTTGTGCCCAGAAGGGGGGCTGTATTACAGCAGTCGTTCCCGCTTGCCTGACTTACCCAAACAAGGACACATTTTGGAAAGGGGGCTCTGTGGAGCTGATAGAATCAAAGGAAACGGTGACAACGACTTGAGGTAAAGCAGAAGCGACGGCGGGGCCGGTTGCTGAGGTTACGAATCCCGTGACATATTTGTACTGACAATGCCGGTGCAGCCAACATATGTTATGTTAAATTCGAAGTCCTATATATCCAAACTGCAACAGCTATCAATACGACCCCTATTATACAACTATCTGCTCAGCTCCTCCTTTGTATAATCTAGACAACACATCGTAGATGGATTGTATCAAATCTTGACGGGGCATAGAAAGCGCGATATGCCTCCCATTTTGTCTATTCCCACGAGCGTTATCGGAAAGCCATCCCATTGAAAATGCCACATCGGAATGGTCAGTGTCAATCTCGACCAGCTTCAAATCCTCAAGTAAAACAATGCGATCGCCCTGACCCCAAAATTTCAACACATGCGGCAATTTCTGGTTAAGGAAATCGACCACGCGTTGTGGAGATTTCTCTAACAATCTACAAGCTCGTTGGGTGGCGTGGATTTCAACGATACGATGGTCGACAGCAAATCTCGTGCAAATCCAGACGGAAAGGTGGGAGGATGTAGAAACCCTCACGCCTGGAATATTGGTCAGAAGGGGAAACAGGAGCGGAGATTCGAAAAAGAAAGGATCGCCACGAAGCTGGTCTTTGGCAGGGAGAGGTGACCGTAGGAAGAATATCGTTCGGCCGAGATCTGGATTTCGATAAAACCATTGGGTGTCACGAAAGGCCACCGAAGGATTCTGGCCATTGAGTATCCTGTGTCGCATGAACGAATCGAAATCGTACGTAGATAGAAAAATAGGAGATACTCTCAACCGTCGTCTCCGATTCACCCCAGATATAAGCAACCTAATCCAGGCTGCCATCATCCTCTCAGTACATAGAGGAGACGACTTGAAAAGACCTTCCAACTCTTCCCGTGAATGCATTGGCCAATCTAGATTCCTCAATCCAATGTGGAATGGGGCCAGTTCGTCTTCGGTGAACAGCTTCTTCGAATCCACAGTAACATCATTGGCAGCTGGTTGAGAGCTTTGAAGACCGTCCAAGGGAATTGATGGTATGGTTGCGGCGTTGTGAATAAAAATCCAATTGGAGATCGGGAGGGCAATATTGAAAAGTCGAATAAGATCAGGCTTGCCATGTAGCACACGAGAGATTTTCCCCACTAATCCAGGGAGATCAATTCTATAGTCAGAAAATGTAGCTATCATGAGATTATCACCTTTTATTCGGCCACTCTTCAAGGAGGTTGAGGATTTCTTGGAGTGTTTGATGATCGCCCTCAAGGTGCCTTCTGATCCAGTCCACGCAGTTCATAGCATGAATCCGATTTAGATGAGGTCGAAATAAGTCCAATCCTCGAATGAGGTCGTCGTGCCCGCAAAGTAGAGTCTGTAACTTGATCATCACGTCAACGAAGTTCACTCTAAAAGTCAGTCAATTGGAAGGGTATCACAGATCACCTCGTGTTTCGATAATCGGCGAACGTTTCCAGGAAACGGCTAAGAACATGCGGGTGATTCCGAAAGCGCGCTTTGACTTGATCGAGAAAGGCACGGGAACGTGCTACGACATCCGAAGACTTTTCTTGTTCAGGCGATGATAAAGAACGGAATGCATCGCAGATTTCCCGGTAAATCGTAAAATCAGCAAGATTTCCGACCGTAAACCTTCGTTTGGATGCCGATGACTCTCCACTATCTGGAGATCTTAGGGGGGCTGACGAAGTGTTATTCAGTCGGGGCGAACTTGGATGACTGGGGCAATTTGAACTAGAAGAATGTCAGGCTAATCTCATATGTCGCGCTGTTATACCTCAAGCTCACGTGTCCATTCATCTGGTGCACTTGTGGCTCCACACAAATGTTGGCCGGTTGCGCAGCCCGAGAACGATCTTGTTCGCCATCTTTCTGACGATACCAAAATACAAGCTGAAGCAAAGCTTTGGTGGCCCACGGAACTATTGCAAGGAATTCGAACTCTTTCGACATTCGCAGCTGATTCACTATTAGACAAAGTACCAAATTCTGTGATACCTCAGCAAATATATGCTCAACGACCCTGGGTTTGATCCTTTCCAAAGTTCGAATGCTCGGTCTATTATTGCCAAAGTGGGTCGGATCAAATGTGCCACATCTTTGACAGGTTAACCTACCAAATTCCATGACTTTTTTCATGTCCGTTTCGTTCAGACCCAATGCAATCTGAAATTTGTAGAGCGTCATTTGACCCTGAGGCATGGGAGTGTTCGGCGACCAATTATGAGACTTCAGAGGTGTCGAATCGGATTGATGAAGTGTCGATACTGGTGCACGACCAGGGAGAGGACGCACGATAATTTCAGGCAGCTGGGTCGGGCTACTTGCAGCGGCGGATGCTGGGGCCTTTGAACTTGAAACGAGAGACCCGTCCATGCCTTTTCCTAAGGGAGGATTAGCTAAAAACGGCTGGACAGACGCGCACGACGCTTATTTTGGGATCCATAAGGCCCTGTCTTTCGCTTACCACGAGGCATTGGCGTGTCCGGAATGGTAGAAATAATGGAGCTCAGTTGTGTAGAGTTGAGGAGGCGACAAGACGAAGTTATTATGAACAGAGCAAGCCGTGTGGGAGCGATTATTTTAGACGAGACCGAGTCATATTTTAGTCTAGACGGGAACGGAAACGGGGCCAAGCCACGTCTTTCCGCCATCGATTAGACTCAACTTTAGTGCGATAATCGTGCCGAATGGATTTTGGACAATTCGGAACGCGTGTTTCCCCACGCAGCCTCCCCAATCAGAGGCACGGGTCTTAAAAAGGGGTGCAGCGTGGCCGCCCCGGGCGCCGAAATGTGACGGAAAGCTGGGTGGAAGAAAGGGGGATTGGACTAAAAAGTTCCGAACTTAGCGCTTCGTGTGAATGCAAGTCGACAAGGGGGCGTCTGAACGAAACGGGATTGGCTATCAAGGTTTCAAGTTAAAATTAATCCCATTTCGTATTAGTGCAAGTCGGGTGGGGTGCTGATCGTGCCTTCGATAATAAAGCCACACGTCCCCCCCCCTCCTGTCGCCGCATCGCTCTTTCTTTCTCGCGCTTTCGCTCTGCCTGTCAAAGTCCCAACTGACTCGTTACCTTCAGCTTTGGTAATTTTACTTTCGCTATCGAGCTCTATTGACCACTGTTTAGTGTGCAGACATGGAATCCTCCAGGAAGAGGCCTTTGGAGCCTGAGGACCCCCCGCCCGTCGATTTACCCGACGTTCAGCCCCATGAGCTTCCTGAAGTTGGTTTGACCTCTGACTATCGACCGTCGTCTGATCTTGCTTGCTAGCCGAGGCAATAACTCTGTTTCGCGATGCAAAAGAAAAATTGGATAGGCGGGTATGTGACATGGTTCTCACACGAAACTCGACTGATCTCGAATTATAGTCAGTTCAAGTTGATCATTTGCTAGAGAATATCGCTCTTCTGGATGACCAGGCATTCGACAAGGTCTTCCGATGCATCTAACACTTTTTTAGACGATTTGTCTTCGAAATCAAGTGGCCACACTTACGGAGCAACTTGCCAGTGCTTTGGCGATGAAGGATGCTGAAGATGAAGGTGCTAGGGCCGAGTCCTTTGCATCGGTCAATTCATCATCGGTAAACTCTGTTTATGCCGACTCTAACGATTTAGGCCAAAATTATTGAATCTTTGACTAAAAGACTCGAAGCCGTGGTCGCTGAGGCAAGAAAGTTTGGCGAGCAGAACTCGGAACTTGTAAGCAGAATTTACCCATGGATCCGTCGTATTGATTTGTAACAGGCTCAAGAAAATAGCTCGCTGAAAAATAAGCTACTTTTTTCTGGGAAAGATGTAGCATATGCTAAGTCTGTGGTATTCAATAATCTCCTGTGGGTATATCTAATCGCTATGTTAGATTTCCAGACAAAGGCAGCAAATTGCAGACTTCAACTCGCAAATTACGACGCTCGTAACTTTCTACATAGGATTTGTATTAACCATGCAGACTCGTGGAAATTCCGACCTCACTCAACAGCTGGCATTTTCCGAAGCAAAAATGGAGGAATTCAAGAGGTATATCGATGTACTGGTAGAGGCATTCTTATGGATTTCTTTGTTGACGATGTAGACTCGCGAAAACGAGAAGTTCGACAAAGGCGGCGCCACACACCACGAGAATTTGGAACTGGAAATCATGGTTCTCAGTTTCAAAATCGACGTTTTGGTATATCAAATCCGAGTACCGGTTTAATAAGTTAGGTGGAAGAGAAACAGGATCTGGAGAAAAAGATCGCGGAATCTGAAGAAAAGATACGTTCTGTTGAATCAGAGCGATCCAAATTGGTATAATCAATGTCTTAAAAATCTACTGACTCTCAATAGTCCTCGGAGATTGATCAGTTGAGGAAGGGACTTGCACCGCAAGAACCAATTAAAACGGCTTTATCTTCCCTCGTATGAGCTCTCCCCTTTGAGGAGAAACGATTATTTTCTAATATTTAGACGCAATTCAGGAACGACTTGCGGCAAGACCATGAGAGACTGATGACTCGTGGCGACGAACAGCTCTCGATTCTTGCGATTCATGCGGAGAAGTTGGCGAAAGCTAAAGATCAGGTGTTTCTATTCTAACCCATCATGCGACGCAATTAACGCGCGTCTTAGGTTGGGGAGATCCGCAACACGACCGTTGCGTTGGAGGAAGCCACAGCAAATCTAGTAATTCCCTCCATCCATGTTTCGGATAATGAATGTGTGTAGACGAACATCAAAACCGACTTGGAGAAATTGGTGTCAACTGGGCGTGATGCTGGGTTTCGCTCGTCTGGACTTCCGACTCCGGGTAATCACTACTCGTTGCAGGCCCAACGAACCAAGTACGCCCTTTTTGATGTCACAACTAACAATTCCTCAGTCAGAATAAGGTCCGCCTCCCGCCATTTCCTGACCTGCTCGGTAAAGACTGTCCTGCTGAATGGGGCCCCCGGTTGAACATGTCCTCCTTCAGGTTTAATATAACCAGTACGTCATATATTTTCTGGTTTATTGTATCTGACAGCAGATGCCTCCCGTCATCCTTCGTTTCCGGTCTTTCGATCGCCTGATCCCGCGTTAAGTCCTTCGGCATCGCAAAGTTTGCTACGTGGCTACAATATAATCCCGGAAGAGAGCCCCGCGTTCGCATACCAATACATCAAGAATATCTTCGGACCCGCGTTTGATCCTTATGGAATGCTTGAATCAAAGGCACAGTTGGATCATATGGACATCTGGCTGCAAATTCCGAATATCGGGGAACCCGGGGTTGGGAAACTCTTCGAAACCTTTTGGACAACGGCCCATATATGCTTCCCAATTTTGGATGAAGCCGCTCTTCGAAAATTGTATGCCACGTTGCCCCCAGCGGCCCAACTGCGTGTCGATCGAAGCAACTGCGCACTGGCGGCCATCATCTTTTCTGTATTGGCCCTCTCCGCCCTCTACCAACGAACGAAGGCGGAGGCGGAATATTATTATTGGTGGGCTACTTGTATGGCCAAGCTCGACGCCGGGAAATATGAATTGGAGATGGTAATGGTGAATATCTTGAAGGCAAGTGAACTCGCTCTCTATGAAATCAGGAAGCTGACTTGCAGGCCTGCTATTGCTCTCATTTCTCGAGTCCAGGTGAATGCTCACATAACGCGAAGTCTAACAGTCAGACACGCTGGAGTTGATCTCTTCCGTTTTGTCTTTTGTCGACCAGAATGAACTGGATATCGTCTGTGTCGACGCCTTGAAGAACAGAGTCCAGGACTCTGAGAACATGCTTGCATTCGCGTTTGCAGGCCGCCACTATTTCGATGTCGCTGTTATCGCGCGTACGATGAACTTGTCACTTTCTCTGTTTTCAGTCATTCACCCAGAAGCACTTATGAAAAGATTTCATATGGTGATTCCTCCCGATTGCGGCAAAATGAAACGATATCGAAAAGCATTTGCCCAACCCTATGGGGATAACGTAAATCCGTGCGCTTGAAAATTTGCTAACTGTAGGATGCGGGAAATTTCATCGTGTATATGGCTGAGTTGTATAGCTATCTCCACGAATTCTATGCACGTTCGGATGTTTCCGCCCCAATACAATCCCAGATTCTGTTAGGAATTTTCAGTATTCTGATGCAGGTGTAGGCGGAAACACTAGAGGTCACAGTTTGCAATTATCACGCCACATGCCTCTCCCCCAAACTCACCGCCTGGCATGAAGATTTCGTTGCAACTAAAATGGCTCGGCTTCATCCTTACGCCTCGAACATTTTGGAATTCCGCTATCGTCATATTTGCCAGCTGCTTTCCCGTTTCCGTTTGTTCATGTGCTTCCGCAATCAAGATTCATCTGTCGGCGATATCTCCACTCTCGTTCAACCGGCTGTCGATGTGGTTGCTCTCTCGTTGCAATATGGCGCTACTGAAAATGAATCCCGAAACCATGCCGCAATCAAACATTCTTGGCTCTATGGTTGCAAGTTTCCCTTCGAATATGGAGTGGAGTGTGTGTTTAAGGCGTGTTTGTATTTTGAAGAACGGGGATTCGTGCCTGTGGGCTTGACCGACCTTCGGAAAAGGATTTTGTCCGAGCAATCACGCTACCTGCCTATTTCATCGCAGGCTCTACGCTGGTTGGAAAGCGGGTCGAACAAAGTCGGTTAACTGGAAGTATCGAAATGCATATGAGATATTCGAATAGTGATAATAATATATTCATACTAATCATCTCAACAACTGAATACCAATGATTGAATGGCACCATGACTTGATGCCAACAATCGGTCTCTCAGGGCTATCCTTTACAGATCCAGCCACAATTCGGACATTGTTCTCCAACATAAAGACCGCTCATATTACAGTTGGGGTTTGAGCACGTAGGGGTGGAGTGTGGACGCAATGGAGGAATTGTACGTAGTGCATCTGTTGCATCGCCCGCGAGGTGCTCAAATGTTTGGGAATCATTGACGCTCGGATCGGGCTCTGAAGCAGCGGTTCCTTTGACCTTTGGATCAAGACTATGCAAAGACAGTCAGACTGAAAAACCAAGAACATACTCGGAATGGCCTGGCACTGATGGCGTGGGCTCTGCGGAACGCTGCCAGACCTTCGTACGCAAGGCGCAAAGTGGATCCGTGAGAGTTCGCTCTTGACCTGTGGAATATCCCATTGCTAGATGATTAGAGGAAGCTTCAAGCACAATGGGAATATACAAACTGGCGAGAGTGACCGAATGTCGCGCAGAGCTGATTGATTCGTATCCCGGATGAATTTCCCGAGCGGCAGAAATTTGACGGACTCGGAAGAAACCGACTTTGTCATGTGGCAACCTTCAGGGAGAGGACGATGACATAATTACTGATTCTGGACAGTCGTGGCTTTGGAATTTGCAGTAAGTGTGAGGGGCGCAATAGTTTTGTCAAGCCAAATGGGTTGGAGTTTCTTTTGAAGTTTGGATCAAAGATTGTTGCTCTAGGAAGCCTTTTGACGGAAAAGGCCGCCGTGACCGTCGAAAATGTGCGGTGGGGCTTTGCCAAAGATTGATTGGTTCCCAGGGAGCGGATGGATATATGCACGCTTTGATCCCTTACTGCCCGATTCTGCGATCGCTCGCGTCCGAGACCCAACATTCAGCAAATGGTCCACCTGTCACGGAGGTCTCAGGCACGGGCTGCGGCGATTCAGGAATCTCGTTGAATTGGTTGTTGCAAGCTAAAGGAAATCTACGCGCTATGTGAAAACTTTATATACATCGGACCGCTGCCTGTCCTATCACCGGGTCGGGGCTCTGTCCCGGGACTCATGGGGCTCGCGGGGCTCGCGGGGCTCATGTGGGGCTTGCGGGGCTCGCTGTCATTCATGACAGTACCCCCCCTCCTATGCGGCGAGCTCCTGCGAGGCTTTGGGCCCTCGCGATCTGTTGCCGATGGCCGATTCGGGTGGCGAAGGTGGAAAGCAGCGACAGCCTCCTTGGCGTTTTCCAAGTTCTCGGCCGGTTCCCATGTCCTTTCCTCTAGGCCATATCCTTTCCATCCCACCAAGTACTGCAGTTTGTTCCTCCGTATCCTTGAGTCTAATACCGCATCTACCTCGTATTCCAGCTCCCCATTTACGATCTCCGGTGGCTTTGGGAGTGGTTGCTCTCTCCCTCCAATTTTGTTCGCCCAGTAGGGGTCCAGCAATGATGCATGGAAGATGGAGTGGATATGCCAGTGGGGTGGGAGTCTCAGCTTGAATGCTGCTTTGCTCTCTCCTATCACATCCACGATTTCGAAGGGCTCTAACCGTTTATGATCCAGCTTCTGTGAGGGGCGTGTCGTCTCAATGTTGCGCCGATTCAACCATACCAGATCGCCAACTTTGAATTCTGGGGCTGGCGCCGTGTTCTTGTCGAACTCCTTCTTGTACCTCGCTTGTGCTCATTCTAAGGTCCCTCGTAGTTCCTCATGCACCCGCCGAACATGGTGGATATAGGTTTCGGCCGCTGGGTTCTCATGTCACTGGTCAGGGAGTATCTTCAGGGTCGCTCGGGGGTGGTATCCATAGTTGGCGTAAAATGGAGACAAGCCTGTCGAGGCGCTTTTGGCATTGTTATACACGAATTCTGCCAGGGGAAGCAGTTGACTCCAATCATCTTGGTGGTAGTCGCAATAGACCCTCAGATATTGTTCCATCGTTTGATTCGTTCGCTCTGTTTGTCCATCAGATTGCGGGTGGTGTGCTGTACTTCGGTTCCCTTTCACTTCTACTAATTCCAGCAGCCGTCGCGTGAACGTGGATACAAACTGGCTGCCTTGGTCTGAGACAATGTCTTCTGGGAGTCCATGGCTCTTGAAAATGTTCTTCAGGTACAGGTCAGCTGTCCCTTCTGCGGTGATGTTTGAGTTCGTCGCAACGAAATGTGCCATCTTTGTGAACCGATCCACACACATATAAATTGCATCATATCTTTGAGATGGTGGCAGCTGTACTACGAAATCCATCGATACCGATTGCCAAGGGCCCTTTGAGATGGAAAGCGGATGGAGCTGACCGTGGTGGCGGCGGCGCGGCGTCTTGTTCCTTGCGCAGGTGTCACAGGTCCTAACGTATTCATTGATGAACTTCCTCATCCCTGGCCAGGTGTATTCCCGCGCGATTAATTCCAATGTTTTATCCTGTCCCAGGTGGCCAGCCGTCTTCCCATCGTGG
>Ga0335076_10006086_pt1 | contig 12161 bp, 11 predicted proteins | sample Lox_Sample_25_FD_206717 | JGI IMG/M metagenome (GOLD analysis project Ga0335076, IMG submission 206717) | Soil microbial communities from Loxahatchee National Wildlife Refuge, Florida, United States - Lox_Sample_2.5 | ecosystem: Environmental > Terrestrial > Soil > Wetlands | place: USA...
CTCGCTTTCCGGCGGCCTCCACCTGGTCGCCGCCCCGAGGCAGGCGGCGGAGCATCGTTGCCAGTGTCACCATGAGCGAGAGCGGCGTTGCGAGTGCGCCTTCTGCCGGCGAGCAGCGCCGAAGGCTCGACTCGCCGGGGCCGCGAGCGAGCCGCCCTGTCACCGGGCGGCGATCCGCTCCAAGGCCGAGGGGCAAGATCAGGAGCAGTCCCCTCCTGGCCCCTGCATGAGCGGCTTCTGTGGCTTCCCGGAGGCACCCAGGGCCATCGTCACCGGCGCCGAGCCGTTCGTCGTCCCGCGCGTAGACTCGCCCGCGCCTCTTCTGGCCGCCGGGCTTCCCGGTTGGCCGGTCGACGAGGCGCCTGACGGCCCTTCCCGCTCCCCACCGACGCCACCACCGCGGCTGTCGTGAGCGAGACAGCGGGTCGTTCCCGCTCCGAGCAGACCTGAGCCCACGAGCCGGCGACGCGGCCGGAGGGGCCGGGCTGGTCGTGTCGGAGCTGAACGCCCGGCGGGTCTCGCCGTGGCTCCGGCCGGCCAACCCGCGGGTCCGTCACCCGCGGGTACGGGCTGCGCCGTGAGGCCCTAACAACGGGATCGAGGAATCGGGCGCGAGCGCCTGCCTGTGGTGGGGCGCGCGTCGACACACTTTCGCGCGAGCCATGCGCCGGAGCGAGTCTGTGCGGAGGAATCGAGCGGGGCAGAGAACGAGCCGATCGTCGCACGGACGCGCGCTTGCCCGTGGGTCTGCTCTTTCCCTCCTCGTCCTTCCAGGGGTCGCCGTGTTGCTGCTCACCGCGCCGCGGGCCGCCGGCGCAGACGAGGAGCCAAGGCGGGACGCGCCGCTCGGGGAGGTCATCGAGGTCAAGGGCCGGAAGGCCAAGTCGACGGACGCGAGCGTCTCCGCCTCCGCGCCAGAGAGGGCGGACGTGGCCGCCCGGAAGGCGACGACGGGCGACGCCTCGGACCTGCTGCGGAGCGTCCCGGGCGTGAGCCTCAACGGCGCGGGCGGCATCTCGAGCCTGCCATCCATCCACGGGCTCGCGGACGATCGCCTCCGCATCCAGGTGGACGGCACCGATCTCATGCCTGCGTGCCCGAACCACATGAACTCGCCGCTCTCCTACGCCGATCCGACCCGGATCGAGAGCGTCACGGTGTTCTCCGGGATCACCCCGGTCAGCGTCGGCGGGGACAGCATCGGAGGCTCGATCCAGGTCAAGTCCGCTCCGCCCGAGTTCGCCAGCCCCTCGAAGCCACTCCTCACCAGCGCGCTCCTGGGCTCGTTCTATCGCAGCAACGGAAACGCGCTCGGCTACGACCTCGGGGCAACCGTGGCGGGAGAGTGGCTGAGCGCGACCTTCAGGCAGTCGGACTCACGGTCGGCGAACTTCAGGGCGGCAGACGGCTTCAAGCCCGTCGCGCCCGGCCGGGAAGGAGGTGAGCCCATCCCCGGAGACGTGGTGGCGTCCTCGGGTTACAGCGGCGCCGTCAAGCGGTCGCTCGGGCTGGCGCTGCGGACGCCGGGGCACCTCCTCCAGCTGGAGGCCAGCCAGCAGACGGTCGGATTCGAGGGGTTCCCGAACCAGCGCATGGACATGACCAGCAACGACAACTGGCTGTTCACGCTGCGCTACGGCGGGACGCTCCCCTGGGGTGGTCTCGAGGCGCGCCTCAGCTACCAAGACACGCAGCACGAGATGAACATGGGCCCGGATCGCTACTCCTACGGGACGGGCATGCCGATGGACACGGAGGCGAAGACCTGGGGGGCCGTCGTGAGGGCGAACGTGCTCCTGCCGGACAGGCACGTGCTCCGGCTCGGCGCCGAGTATCAGTACCACACGCTGTACGACTTCTGGCCGCCGGTGGGAGGCTCCATGGGGCCGAACACGTTCTGGAACATCGACTACGGCCAGCGGAGGCGGGTCGACGCCTTCGCCGAGTGGGAGGCGCGGTGGACGGACGAGTGGCTCGGCCTGGTGGGCGTGCGCAGCGACACGGTCATGACCGACGCCGGCCCGGTCCAGGGGTATGACGATTCGCTCCCCGCCTGGGGGGCCGACGCCGCCGCGTTCAACGCCGCGGAGCGCCGGCGCGTCGACTACAACTGGGACCTCGCCGCGCTCGCGCGGTTCACGCCCACTCCCTCGCAGGCGTACGAGGGGGGCTACGCGCGCAAGTCGCGTTCCCCCAACCTCTACCAGCGCTATCCGTGGTCCACGAACGCGATGGCGGCGTTGATGAACAACATGGCGGGGGACGGGAACGGCTACGTGGGCCTGGTCGGACTCCGGCCGGAGGTCGCGCACACCGTCAGCGTCACCGGCGACTGGCACGACGCCGCCCGGGCGGCGTGGAGCGTGAAGGCCACCGCCTACTACACCCATGTGCAGGACTACATCGACGCGAGGCGCTGCGACTTCGGTCAGTGCAGCCCGGGGAACGTGACCGCGGCGAACAGCTTCGTCCTGCTCCAGTACGTGAACCAGACCGCCCGGCTCTACGGCCTCGACCTGTCGGCACGCCGGCTGCTGGCCGAAGCGACCTCCTGGGGCGGGCTCACCGCCAACCTCGCGCTGAGCTACGTCCGGGGGGACAACCTCTCCACGGGGGACGGTCTCTACGACATCATGCCGCCGAGCGCGAGGCTGGCGCTCGTCCACGAGCTCGGGGCCTGGACCACCACGGCGGAGCTCCTGGCGGTCGCGGACAAGCGTCACGTGTCCTGGGTCCGGAACGAGCTTCCGACCGGGGGCTACTGCGTGGTTGACCTGCGCAGCAGCTTCGAGTGGAGCTTCGCCCGGCTCGACGTCGCGGTCGAGAACCTGCTCGACCGCTTCTACCTCAACCCTCTCGGAGGGGCCTACGTCGGGCAGGGTCCCTCGATGAGCACCTCCAGCATCCCCTGGGGCGTCGGCGTCCCCGGCCCGGCCCGGTCGTTCAACGCCGCGCTCAGCTTCGCCTTCCACTAGAGAGCCCACCCCTCGAGGCCGCCGATGCCGCTCCCCACGAAGATCGCCTCCAGCCTCGCCCTGGCCGCCCTGATGGGCGCTGCGCTGGAGGGGTGCGACCAGGGCCCCAGGATCGAGGCCCGTCCGCAGACGATCACGTTCGCCCCTGCGCCCTCGCCTGCCCTCAACCAGGCTTCGGTGACCGTCACTGCCAGCGCGAGCTCCGGGCTTCCCGTTCGGTACACCTCCGCGACCTCCACCATCTGCTCGGTTGACCCCGGCAGCGGAGCCGTGACCGCGGTCGTGTCCGGCACCTGCACCGTCGCCGCGAACCAGTCGGGTGACTCGCGCTACGCCGCGGCCCCCCAGGTCACCCAGGACGTCACCTTCGTCTTCAGGGGCGTGGTCACGTTCGCGCCCGCTCCTGCCCTCGCCGTGTACGACCAGGCGACCGTCACTGCCACCGAGAGCTCCGGCCTGCCGGTCACCTACGTCGGCGCGACGCCGGTGGTCTGCTCGGTCGAGGGCGCCACGGGGTTCGTGGTCGCCCTCTCCCCGGGAGATTGCACGATCGTCGCCAGCGCAGAGGGTGCCGAGGCGTCCCAGACGATCGTCGTCTCCGCACCGTCGGGCGTCACCGCCCCCGACGCACCGTCCAGCGTCGTCGCCACGGCGGGAGACTCCTCGGGCACCGGGACGGTCCGGATCGGCGCGCTCCGGGCCGGAGGCAGCCCCATCATCGGCTACACCGTCTCCTCCAGCCCCCCCGGCGTCACGGCGACGAGCGCGACCTTGCCGGTCACCGTCACTTGCCCGTCGTCCTGCGCCGGGTACCGCTTCTCCGTCGTCGCAGCCAACGCGGCCGGGACGAGCCTGCCCTCCGGATGGGGGGACATCGTCACCCGCTATCAGGTGGTCGCCACCTTCCACGAGCCGGACACCCAGCCCAACGACACGATCTTCGTGGGTACCTTCACGCTCGACGCGAGCGCGGGGGTCGTCTCCGGCCTCCAGGGCAGGCTGAGCGAATCCATGACCGGGGGGCCGACGCCCTACCCGAACGACACCATGACCTGGGTGGCGCTCAAGCACCAGCTCTCCTCGGTGGCGGTCACGCTGGACGGGGCGCAGGGCTGGCTGGTGACCACGTTCGGACAGACGACGACGAACACGCTCGCCCAGGACCCGAAGTTCGGCGGCACCGATGGCTGGGCGCCCGGCGCCGGGATGGGGCTCTACTACGGGTACCCGGGCGCGAACCCTGGCAACTCCTACGCGAGGATCTTCGTCAACTGGGCGGATCCGACCGCGCCTCCGACCCAGGCACAGCTCGACGAGCTCGCGTACGCCGACTGCGCCCGAGGCGGCATGATGGGGGCGAGCTGCATGACCGGAACGTCCGTGGCGGGCTACGGGACGGTCGGAACGATGGGCGGCTACCCGGTGGCCCAGCTCACGGGGAAGGACTAGCGTGAGTCGGCTTGGCAGGCAGGCCTCGTCGTGGTCGGCGGGCGGACCGCCGTTTCGGGAAGCGCGGCCGCCGCTGCGGTCCGTCCGGACGGCGATGACGCGCGTCGCGGCGGCCCTGCTCAGCGTCCTGCTCTCCGGCGCTCCGCGCGTGGTCGCGTTGCAGGCGCCCGCTCAAGGTCACCGCTGCGCCTGTCAATCGCACCGGACCGGGCAGGAGTGCGAGTGCGCGCTCTGTCGCCGGGCCGCGCGCGAGCGTCCACCTTGCCACGCCGAGGGGGCGTCGCGGAGGGCGAACCCGCAGGGCGAGGCGGCGCGCCGCGCGCCCTGCCTCGAAGGGACCTGCGGGGCGGGCGCCGGGCGACCGATGATGAGCCCTGCCGGGGGCGATGCCTTCGTCCCGCCCGATCGCTCCGCGATCCCGCGCGCCCCAGTGGCGCGAGAGGTCCGCCCGCCGCCCGCCTCCGGCGACGGAGCCGACCGGGTCGAGCCCGAGGTCCCTCCTCCGCGACGCTCCTAGCTGCAGCCGGCCTCATCGAAAAGGCGTCGCGGCGAGGTGCAGGGCCGCCCTGGGCGGCCTGCGTCGAGCGCCCTCGCCCGACCGGAGCGCGATGTCGGATCCGTCAACTCGATCTCGAAAAGGTTGGGACATGAGAACGAATCGTCTTGAAGCGAGAACGGCAGGGCTTCTTCTGGCAACGGCAAGCATCTTCCTCTTCGCCTGCGGGAGCAGCGGGTCTGCGCCCGGCTCGCCGACGGGCGTCAGCGTGGCGGCGGGGGCCACGCCCGGCACGGCGGTCGTCAGCTTCGGCGCCCCGACCTCGGGCGACGCGGCCTCGAGCTACACGGTGACGGCCAACCCGGGCGGCATCACCGCGACCGGCACGTCCTCCCCGATCACCTTGAGCGGCCTCACCCCGCAGACCGCCTACACGTACAGCGTGGTCGCCGCGAACGGCTCGGGGGCCTCGGCGCCCGCCACCACGGGGCTCCTGAGGTTCTACTCGGTCGTGGAGACGTTCCACGAGCCGATGACCCAGCCGAACGACACGATCTTCACCGGGACCTACACCTTCGACGTCACGAACCAGGTCGTGTCGAACCTGGCGGGATCGCTCACGGAGGCGATGACCATGGTGAACGGCGCTTACGGCCCGCCCATGACCACGGTGGCCCTCACCCACCAGCTCTCCGCCACGCAGGTGACGCTCGGCGGCGTGGACGGGCTCCTGGTGACCACCTTCGCGCTGCCCACCAGCAACACCTTCGACCCCGGCGGGTTCGCGCCCGGGGGCACCCAGTACTACGGGCTCGCCAACGGCGCTCCGAACCCCAAGAACGGCGGGGTGGGCAACGCCTACGCGATGATCTTCGTGAACACGGTTGACCCGACGACGGCGCTGGCGCAGGCGCAGATCGACATGCTCGCCTACGCGGACTGCACCGCCGGTGGGATGATGATGTCGACCTGCATGACCGGGACGACGACGGCCGGTTACGGGGCGGATGGCACGATGATGGGATATCCGGACTCCCAGACGACGACCGAGCAGTAGTCCCGGCCGCCGTACTCGCCGCGCGGCCCCCGCCCGCAGGTCCCCTCCTCGCCACCGGTGGAGAGGGGCTGGGCGGGCGGGGGTCTTTCGCCGGCGGACGGCCGCGGCCCGGGTGACGAGAGGAGGCCGCCGTCGGAGCGTCAGGTCTTGCCCCCGCTCCGAGCGTTCCGGAAGTGGAGCTGCGTCTCGCGCGGCAGCTTCTGGATGCGCTCGAGCCGGATCGAGGCTCGATCCCAGTCCACCACCAGGACCCCCTGGATCTTGTCGCCCACCGCCAGGTCGCCGGGCGAGTCGCCCGGCGCGACGGGGAAGGGCATGACCATCGAGTCCATCCCCACCACGGCGCCGGAGGGGTCGGTGAAGTCGTCGACGGCCTCGTGCCGCAGGGTCAGCTCCCCGCCAGGTCTCTCGGGGAGCCCCACCACCTCGGCGCGGATCGTGTAGCGCCTCGTCGACGGGGCCGAGGCCTCGGGCGACGCGCCGGCCCGGCGACAGCCGACGGCCGCCCCCAGCAGCACGAGCGCGGCCCACGCACGCCAACTCGCCGTCCTCCCCCGGCTCACGGCGAGGCCTCCGTCTGGAGGGGCAGGCCGAGGATCCTGCGCGCCCGGCGCGCGCTCATGCGATACCTCTTCTGGATGAGCCGCACCGCCAGCACCCGGTCCGGCTCGGGCATCAGGTTGCGCATCGCAAAGCGCATCGCCTCGGCGTCGCGCAGCATCCGCGCGAAGCCCCGCATCACCTCGTCGAAATCGGGGAGCGGTGACCCTGGCCCCCCTGCCGAGACGCCTCGTGCCTCGCCCCCGGCCGACGGTCCCCGTCTTCCGATCCTTCGCTCCAATCGATTGCTGGCTTCTCCTGGCCCTCGTGAGGCCATCTCCGCGAGCATGTTCCTGCCTCCGTCCCGCCTTGGGACAGTTCGAGCTTCTGCGCATCGTGAGAGGGGAGGGCGGATGCCGGCCCATCGCCGGACGGCGCCCTCGACGATCTACGACGGGCAGGTCCTGGGAGGAGGAGGCTCGGGAGCGGAATGGCGCGTGACCAGGCTGCTCACGACGTCGGCGCGCTGCGCCTCCGCCGCGACGCGGAGGAGGACGGGAAGGCGCGGCAGCGTGAAGGGCGTCCGGCTGGCGCTCACGCCGGGCGCACCGCCGGAGTCATCGCACTGTGAGGAGCAGCAGGGGGCTCCGCCGTTCCCGGGACGCCCCATCTCCTCGTCCAGCGCCCTCGCCGCCACCGCGCGCTGCGCGGGGGTCGCCGATCGGTCATGCGCCGCGGCCTGGAGGGCGGAGAGCCGGCAGATCGGGCAGGAGCACACGTGGCGTCCCCCCACCATCGCGCCCAGGCACCGGCAGCGGTGCTCGGCGGCGCGCGCGCGAGGGACAAGCCCAGCGGCGCCGGAGAGGACCACGATCATCAGCACCGCGGCCAGCCGGCTGGGCAAGAGCGTGGAGAGACCCCTGAGCACCCTGGTCCGCTAAGCACTGGACGAAGTCCGCGCACGCCTTCTCTGGGCCCTCGGCCCCGGGTCGAACGACATTTGGCGCGGCTTGTCCCGTCCGGCCGGGACAGACGGCCGGATGGCGACCCCCGAGCGCTCGGCGGGGTGCCGTCGTCCGGGGCGGGCGGAACGGGATCCACCCACCTCTCGGCTTTCACGGACCGCTCGCTTCGTGGAGCCGTGTCATCGACCGCTCACGCCGCGCCGAGCTTCTCGCACGCCGCGGCGCACTTCTGGCAGGTCTCCATGCAGCGGCGGCACGGCTCGTGGTGGGGTGCGTGCTCCTTGCAGGCGGCCTCGCAGTCGCGACAGGCCTTGGCGCAGACGGCCGCGACCGCCTTGAGGTACGGCGCGTCCTGGATGGCGAGCGCCGCGGTCGCCCGGCACATCGCGAGCATCGCGTCGACGGCGACGGAGCACCGCGCCATCGAGCCGTCGCCCGCCCGCAGCAGCCTCAGGCAGTGCTCGAGGCAGATCTCGCCCGCCCGAACGCAGTCGGAAGCCGCCTCTGCCACGGCGGCGTTCCTCTCCCACCCGGGCGCGCCGGCCGGGGCCGACGCCGCCTCGTGGTGGTGCTCGTGCATCGTTCCGCCGCCAGCCTGTGCCACTGCCCGTGCCGCGGCGCCCGCGGCGATCGCGGCGGCCCCTGCCCTGATGAAGTCCCTTCGATCCATGGCGAACTCCTCCTTGCGGTGCGCTCCTTGCTACGTCACAGCAGCTGGTACTGGATTCCCGTCGTGAAGGACGGGTGGACGTCCTGCTCGCCGAAGAGCTCCTTGTAGACCGGCAGCTGACCCCGGACGAAGAGCCAGAGCGAGCCCACCGCGTTGAAGTAGACCCCGGGGGCGATCGAGAGCACGGTCCCCCCGGTGTTCACGACCGCGCTCTCCACCGTGCCATCCGGGTCGACCGCCCGGTCGGCCACGGCGTAGCGCCCGTCGACGCCCAGGTCGAGCGCCACGCGCCTCGCGGGGTGGTACTGACCGTGGACGCTCCACAGGGCCGCGTTCCCGAACTTGTACCTCGAGCCGTCGAAGTAGGTCGCCTCGGTCCGCCACCGGTAGGAGAGGGCCGCGAACGCGAGCCAGCTCCCCTGCTCGAAGCGGTAGTGGAGGCCGACCCAGGGCCCCCAGCCGCCGGTCCCGAGCTGGCCGTGCGGGTCGACGAGGGAGCCGTCCGCGGCCTTGGCGTCGTGGTTTCCGGTGGGCATCGAGGTGCCGGCGGTGATCGCCACCTCGTGGACCCGCCCCACGCCCAGGTCCACGCTCCTCCAGGGGGCGTACCGGACGCCGACCTCGATGTCCCCGAGCCCGGTGAGATCGGAATCGAGCACATTCGTTCCGCCTCCCACGGTGTGGATCTCCTTGGTCAGGAGCGGGAGGGTGACGGTGAACGACAGGGGATCCATGGGTCGGTAGACGGCGTTGAGCCGATAGGACCACTGCGTGAGCTGGTCCGTGTAGCCGGGCTGGCCGTCGGTCCCTGCGTCGATCCGCATGTACTCGGTGTCGAGCTGGAGCCGGAGCTGTCCCGTGATGGCGGCCGGGTCGCTGGCCGTGAGGAGAGGATCGCCGCAGCCGCACACGGAACAGGCGCGGGCAGGCGTGGCGAAGGTGAGAGGGAGGGTGAAGGTGACCAGCAGGGCACAGGTGAATGCAAGGCGACGCGACGTCATCGGCGTATCTCCGAGGCAGGGCGACTGGGGCGAAGCGAGCGGACGGCGAGCGGCCAGGCACCGCCGGCATCGCCGGGCCCCAAGGCAGCGGCGATGCCGGCCGACGCGTGGCTGGCCACCAGACGTGAGACGGGGCCTACGCCCGCTTCGGAGGGGGTGTGTCGGGCACGAGCGCCACGTCGCGCCGCGCCGGCTCGGGTCCGCGGACGACGACCACCAGCTCGACGCGGCGCAACGGTTCTCGGACGGGGAGCGTGAAGGCATCGGCGGCCCGCCTCGGAGGGATGACCGGCGGTTGGGACCCGCAGCCGGTCATCCGGCAGGCAGCCTCCCGCCAGGGGCCGGGATCCCCCTGGCCTGGCGAGGCCTCGGCTGGCGATCCGGTGCTTCCTCCTCGCCGGCAGGAGGCGCAGGCGCACTGGTGATGGGCTCCGCGCGCGCCGCAGCAACACGGTCGAGCTGCCTGCGGCGGACGGCCGGCGACGGCGCTCGATGCGCCCGTGAGGAGGAGCGCGACGAGCGCCCCGCACAAGCGCGCCGGGAGGTGTCGATGGAAGCGAGAGATCATCCGGCTCCGGTACCGTTGACCACGATCCCGGAAACGATCGCAACGAGACCGGCGGAAGTAACCGGGTACGCCCCATCTGGGACGATGGGTGAGGCTGACCGCGGAGGACGCGACCTCGCCGCCCTCGTGGACCGCCATCTCGACGGTCCGCGGCGCCGGCTCGGCTTCCCCGAGGCGTCCTCGAGCCTCCTCGAGACCTTCCGTGAAACTCTGGGCTGGAGCGCCACGAGCATCCCCTCCGTCCCCTGCACCAGCGGAGCCTCCCGCTCCGCGAGAGGGTCCCGGGCCTCGACGCGGCGGTAACCGAGAGGAATGCGGCCCGGGCAACCGGGCGTGCGAGGCCAAGCGAGGCCAGCTCGCTCGAGCGCGCGCGGCGCTCGTGCCGGCACCTACATCAAGCCCGCTCGGGTTCCCATGCCGACGGGTGACGGGGGGTTACGAGCGACCAGGACGGACGGCTTGCACGCGGATCGCGGAGGTACTAAAGGATTTCGCGCCGATGGACATCGCGCGTCTCAGGAGAGTTGTGGCCCGCGGCCGCCGGATCTCGGTGGCCCTGGCCATCGCCCTGGTCGCCGCGCAGGGCGCCTCCCTGGCGCACTTCGCGCTCGTCAGGCACGCGATCTGCCCGCTGCACGGGGACCTCATCCACCTGGACGAGGGGCGGCACGAAGCCCGGGTGGGCAACGCGATCAACGCGGCGGTGCCTGGGCTGTACGGGTCCAAGGAGTCCGACCAGGACCGCGACGAGCATTGCAGCGTCGTCGGCGTCCGGCGCGAGGTCGCGCTTCCCGCGGGCTCGGGCGCGGTCCTGGCGGAGGACGTGCGTCCCGCCGGCGAGGCCCTGACCGCTGCGTGGGTCCCGGTGTCCGAGACCCGCTTCCGCATCGCTCCGAAGCAGTCACCTCCGGTCTAGCGCCGACCTCTGCGTGAACTCGTGCCCTCCCGCCCGTCGGGGGGCCGCGTTGCGCGCTCGTCGATGCGCTCATCACCGTGAGTGACTGGCGTGCACGCCGTGCACGTCCCCGAGGATCTACTTGGCTCTCTCCATTGCCATCGCGGCGTGGGCCGCGGCCCTTGGCGCTACAGCCGCTGCCCCCGAGGTCAAGGCGGCGCCTTCGCTCAAGCCGCCGGCGCTCGTCCGGCGCGTCGACGCGATCTATCCGCCCGAGGCTCTTGCCGCCGGAGCCGAGGCCGACGTGGACCTCGAGGTCACGGTCGGCACCGACGGGCAGGTCTCCGACCCGCGGGTGGTGTCGTCTGGCGGCGACGGATTCGACGCCGCGGCCGTCGCTGCAGTCCGGCAGTGGTCGTTCAGCCCGGCGCGCGAAGGCGACACGCCGGTGGCGGTCCGGATCCGCGTGCCCTTCTCGTTCCGCGTCCCCGCCCGCGCGGCGCCGAATGGTCCGCCCGAAAGGGCCGGTGGTACTCCCCCACCGCCTTCAGCCACCCCGGGACCGCCTGCGACCCCCGGCTCGCCGGTCACGCCCGGCGAGGCTCCGGCGCCGACGACGGTGCCCGCGCCTCCACTCCCCCCAGCGGCGGGCGAGGCACCGCAGGGCCCTCCGGAGCAACCGGCCGGGAGCGAGACGGAGGCGCTCGAGGCCACCGTGCGTGGCCGGGCGAAGCCGCGGAGCCGCGGCACCGCGGACTACGACGTGACCGTCGGTCAGCTCTCCATCGTCCCCCGGAAGGCGGCGGACGAGCTGCTCAAGCTCGCGCCCGGGATCCTCCTCACCAACGAGGGCGGCGAAGGACACGCGAGCCAGATCTTCCTCCGCGGCTTCGACGCCCGGGACGGACAGGACATCGAGATCTCCGTGGCAGGAGTCCCGGTGAACGAGGCCGGCAACCTCCACGGCAACGGCTACGCAGATCTCCACTTCGTCATCCCGGAGGTGGTCTCGTCGCTCCGCGTCCTGGAGGGTCCGTTCGATCCGCGCCAGGGCAACTTCGCCGTGGCGGGGAGCGCCGAGTACGAGCTGGGCCTCGAGGACCGGGGCGTCGGAGTCCAGGTCGGCTCCGGGAGCTTCGGGACGCGGCGCATCCTCGCGCTCTGGGGGCCGCCCGGAGCGTCGAAGGGTACCTTCGGCGCCGCCGAGGTGTACCAGACCAACGGCTTCGGCCAGAACCGGGACGCCACGCGCGGCTCGGCCATCGGACAGTACGAGGGACACCTCGGCGCCGACACGCTCTACCGGGTCACGCTCCAGGGCTACTCGGCGTCCTGGCACTCCGCGGGACTGATCCGCGAGGACGACTACGCGGCCGGCCGGATCGGCTTCTTCGACACCTATGACTTCGGCCAGGGCGGCGATGCGACCCGCTTCTCGGTGTCGGGGGAGATCGAGACCCAGGCCGGGAACGTCACCTTCCGCAATCAGGGGTTCGCGATCCTCTCGACCTCGCGGCTGCGCGAGAACTTCACCGGTTTCCTGCT
>Ga0335076_10006088_pt1 | contig 12157 bp, 11 predicted proteins | sample Lox_Sample_25_FD_206717 | JGI IMG/M metagenome (GOLD analysis project Ga0335076, IMG submission 206717) | Soil microbial communities from Loxahatchee National Wildlife Refuge, Florida, United States - Lox_Sample_2.5 | ecosystem: Environmental > Terrestrial > Soil > Wetlands | place: USA...
CATCGGCTCCAAATCTCACGCTTATCAATCGCAGAAAGCCCAAGCCTCCCTCGCCCCATAGCAACACCACCTTTGCGACGCAGATTTACATCTCATGGTGTTGCATCGACCTGTCGAATGCACCGCGCAAACCGTCATCGAGGTATCAGGACCCCAGCGGCGCTTTGTCGTCCGGGCCCGGCCAACGTGCATCGATGCGATCCAGAATAAACTTCGCCTGAGCGACTGCATTCTCCACGGCACATATCTTGGCCGGGATGGGGCTGGCGGTGCTGTCGAGCAACGCCAGTTTCCGAGCGCCCAAGATTGTCGCAGCAAAGAGGAGCGCATGCTCCGTTCTTCTGTCATGGGAGTCTCCGGCGGGGGAGGAAGGGCTTCCAGCATATAGCCAGTTGGGTGTAGATTGCTGCTGAGTCGGGGGTCAAAAGAACGAGGCTGAAGGACGCGGAGGTTCAATCTATGAAACGACTAGTCAATTTGTTGGCGCTTCTAGTGGTAACTGTGTTTGTGTCGGGAGCCTTGATGGCACAAACAAAGCTGTTTGAAGGGACCTGGAAGTTGAATCTGGCGAAATCGAAGTATGAGGGGGTTCAAGCACCGAAGTCGTTGACGCGAACGGTGACAGCGGAGGGAGGCGGCCTTAAGTACTCGTTTGAAGGAGAAGCGGCGGACGGATCGAAGATCTCGTACAGCTTTACGTCTAAGCTCGATGGATCGGACTCGGCGGTTAGCGGCGTCGGGACGCCGGGAGGAGCCGACACGGTGGCACTAGAAAGAGTGAGCAATCACAAGATGTCGGGAGTGCTGAAGCAGGGTCGAGCGAAAATCGGTAGCGTCTCGACTGCCCTTGGGCCGGACAATAAAACTGTGATAGTCGACACCAAAGCGAGGGTCGACGGCAAGGAAGTGAAGACGCACCAGGTGTACGACAAGCAGTAAAAGTCGAATAGAAAAGTCTGCGGGACCGTGGGCCCGCAATACAGAACGCCAGAGCACGTGCGAAGGGCGAGTGGGTTAGAGTGAAAAACTGCCCTTATCCGATGCACTAGCGATTGTATTTTCTAGGAGTGCGCCCATAGGTCCCGATTAACGCGCTAACCGGACACGTGTCCGGTTAGCGGACTTACCAGGCACAGCTTCCGGTTTGCTCGTGATCTTCCGGCTAGACGGATTTGCAAACCGATGCCGCCAAGAACTCGCATCCTTCTGCGGCAGGTCTTGCGAGGATATAATCGTGCGCACGCATGCCTCTTACCTCTGGCACCAAACTTGGCCCTTACGAAATTCAGTCCCCGCTCGGAGCCGGCGGGATGGGCGAGGTATATCGCGGCCGGGACACCCGACTGGATCGCACCGTCGCGATTAAGATCCTGCCTACTCATCTCTCCGATAGCCCTGAGTTCAGGCAGCGCTTTGAGCGCGAAGCGCGTGCGATTTCTTCCTTCAATCATTCTCACATCTGTCACCTTTATGACGTCGGTTCGCACGATGGCACGGATTTCCTGGTGATGGAGTTTTTGGACGGGGAGACGCTGGCGGAGCGTTTGAAAAAAGGTGCGCTGCCTCTGCCTGAGTTGCTGAAGGTGGGTCTCGACGTTGCGGGTGCGTTGGAGATCGCGCACCGTGCTGGTATCGTGCACCGCGATCTGAAGCCCGGCAATATCATGCTGACCAAGGGAGGCGCCAAGCTGATGGATTTCGGTTTGGCGAAGCCTGCTGCTCTCTGTGCGCCTGGATCCGCACCAGCCCCGTTGTTATCGGCGGCACGGACAATCAGCGGGCCGACTCCTGTTTCTCCCCTGACGACGGCGGGCAGCATAGTAGGAACAATCCAGTACATGTCTCCAGAGCAGCTTGAAGGCAAAGAGGCGGATGCAGGCTCCGATATTTTTGCCTTCGGCGCAGTGCTCTATGAGATGGCAACCGGCAAGCGGGCATTTGAGGGCAAGAGCCAGATCAGCGTGGCATCGGCGATTCTGGAGAAAGATCCCGAACCTGTCAGTGCCACGAAGCCGCTCACGCCGGCCGCTTTCGATTCCGTTGTTGCCACCTGTCTCGCGAAAAACCGCGACGAACGCTTTCAGAGCGCCCATGATTTGCGGCTGCAGTTGAAGATCATTGCGGCATCTGCGCTGTCCACAGCGGCGCCAGCACGCGCAAAGTCGCAAAAGATATTCATCTTGCAGCTACTATTAGCGGGAGCGGCGTTTCTGGCCATCACCACCTTGGCGATTGTTTACGTTAGCCAACGCGGCACGACCGCGCCATTTTCGGTGCGATCGTATATCCCGCCGCCGCCCGGAACTACTTTCCGCGCTTTTGGCTTTGATGAAGGCCCCGTGGTGATTTCTCCCGATGGCAAGAGCCTCGCATTTTCGGCGGTGGATGAAAGAGGAAAAACCAACTTGTGGGTGCGACCGCTCGGGACGCAGCAGGCCACGTTGCTGCCCGGAACGGAAGACGCTTCACTCCCTTTCTGGTCTCCCGATAGCCAGTATATCGGCTTCGTTGCGGACCAGAGGCTAGAGAAGATCAGGATCTCTGGGGGTGAACCGCAAATCATTGTGAACGAAGTGCGGGGCTCATGTTGCGACTGGGGAGCGGACGGTACCATTCTGTTCGCCAAACAAATCGCTGGACCTCTTTCACGTGTGTCCTCGTCCGGAGGAGAAGTTTCCCTAGCAACAACTTTGCGCAAGGACGAGCACTCCCACACTCGGCCCTCGTTCCTGCCCGACGGCAAACACTTTCTTTACATCTCCGGGTTCGTGTCCGGGCCCAGTCAGATCAAAATCGGTCTGCTCGGGAGGCCTGAGCAAGATGGCATTACCGTTGCCTCCGGCGATCGGGCGCGCTTCGCTTCCGGCAGTCTCGTGTTTGTGCGCAGCGGGCACATTCTGGCCCAAGCTTTTAGTCTGAATAGCTTGAAGCTCTCGGGAGATCCTCAGCCGTTGGGCGAAAGTGATACGTTTTCCATCTCGGATAACGGCGTACTTGCTTATCACGAAACTTCGCCGAAGGCGGAAATGAAGGTCTTTGACCGCATGGGAAACATTGTGGCTACACCCGGTCCTCTTGGTGTTTATCAAGATCCACGCTTCTCCCCTGACGGCAAATCGATCGCTGTTACGGTGCAAGATCCGCGCTCGGAAAAAAATGATATATGGGTCTATCCAGCGATGGGCGGACAGCCGACGCGGATTACGTTCGGGCCCAATGCTTTTTGGGCAGCATGGTCCCCCGATGGAAAGGAAATGGCCTACTCCATGGACGACGGCAGTGGGTTTTCCATTCGGCGCCGCTCCCTGGATGGGCAAAGGCCTGAAGAGATTGTCTATCGCGGCGAAGGCAGCGGCGTCACTCTTGATTGGTCTCCGGATGGGAAGTATCTTTCCCTGAATTTGAGCGCAAGCGGGTTGATGGGGACAAACACCCTGGGGATTCTGCCCCTGACGGGAGATCGTAAGGTCTTGCGCCCTCCGGCAACTTCACAAAACTCTTTTAGTACATATGACGGCTTTTTCTCCCCGGATAGCCGCTGGATCGGATATTTTTCTTACGAGACTGGACGACCAGAGGTGTATGTCGCAGCAGCGGCTGCCGACATGGCTAAATATCAGGTCTCAACTGCGGGCGGGTGGCTACCGCGGTTCAGCCGTACCAGGGAGCTTTTTTTTGTAACGATGGGCAACCGTCTGATGGAAGCACAGATCGCCACCCAACCCAACTTTCGCGTCGATTCGGTTCGCCCGCTATTCCAATTAGATTTTCCGAATTATTCTGATCCGCTCTACGATGTCAGTACCGATGGACAGCGATTCGTCGTGGTCACGGCCGATCGCACGAAGTCCGCCTCGATTACGCTGGTGACCAATTGGCCAGCGGAGCTAAAGAAATGATCGGCCCTCGAGGACGGTGACGCCGAGGTCGTCGGACATCCATCCTCCCAAGCCTTGGTCGGCTTCCCATTGAGGTCACCGTCATTCTCGTGGTCGAGCCACGTGATTTGCACGCCGCGGGCGCGGCACATTGGAAACTGCTTCCAGCCCAAGTCCTCAACGAGACGGTTAGGCTGAGGGTCATCGAAGAGTGTTAGCAACACCACCTTTGCGACGCAGATTCACATCACATGGTGTTGCATAGACCAGTCAAATGCACCGGACTTATCCGAGTTTTCCATAGAAGATACCCGTTGATGCATTGTTGCGACTTGTGTATCTTCGCCACGTCAGTTGGTGGCCGTATTCCTACTAAGGGTCGAAAGGACCAGACCTAGGTGGCAATCTCGAGCTTGGGAAGCCCAAACTAGTGCTGTCGGCTTGCGGAGGGTTGGTTACCACTGGCCTCCATGTTTGTGCCGGGGACTTGCCGAATTGCGTCGGAGCGAAAGCAATTCCGCAACCGCCCCGGCACGGATTCTCTCCAGATGCATTCGGGCACATTATTCGGCTCGTGGCCAGCAACAACAATGACCACTCCTCGGGCTGAGCGACGCAAAACATTTACGCTGAACGGGACTTCTTCCATTCCAAGCGAGGAAGTTCAAGGTTTAGCTTCTTTAAATGTGCCCTCGCGTGGGCTCCTGCCCTTTCTTTTCCCTGTTCGATGTTGTCAACGGGTTCGGAAGGTGCAACCCAAGTCTTTGCGCCGACATTGTAAACAGAGGCTTGCACACCGAGGGGACTGTGCTCCGAGAACAAACGCAAGTGCTCGCCGTCAACCTTGACTTCAGCCCAAACGCCTTCATCTAGCACTGAGAACTCCTAATGATGCTCCCGATGTATGCTGAATGGCAGGCGCCGGCAGCGCAAACCAGAAAGTTGGGTGCTAAACCTGGGCGACCCACTATCATTTTGGGACTAGTGGATGCCGTAAGAATCAGCGCAGTTTGCTCAGGTGAGAGCAAATTCTATATCGAAGCAGTTCACCTTAGTGGTCAAAAGTCAGCTCTATATGGCAAGCGCCTTTGTGAGCTCTTATGCGTATGCGATCCGCAAACTGCCGGATCATAAAGGTCGATAGAAGTGCGATACCCTCATCGGTGGCCAGGCTTTCCGGTGACGGAGCCGATTCCGCAAGCTGTATTGGAACCCCTTCGTACGCTACATCCGCACCCAGCGTGAACTCGTCGAACTCGATGCTGACTTCCACTCGTTCGAGGCCGAGATTGAATGCCAACGCGCTGTTCACGGTCTCATTTACGGCCTGTATCGCGCGTATGACGACCTCCCGCCGCATTCCCCAAGCAGCGCCATGTTCTTCCATCATGGAATTAATTTTTTCCATGGCATCACCAGGCACCACCTCAAATCCAACCCGTCGAGCTATTCCCAGGCGGAACAGCAGGCTGAGAGAGACCACCAAGATCGTCGCCAGCGCGGTGGATGAGCCAAAGAACGGGCGAACCACTTCCGGCACATGGCGGTAAAGTTCCGGCGCCATATCCACGCTCAAACCAAAGAGTAGTGAAATGCCCACCGCAAAGATGCGCCGCGAGTCCAACATGCGGGAGGTCAGAAGCTGTAAGCCTCCAAGCACGATGAAACATGCCGAATAAATCAGAATGGCCCCAACGACAGGCGCTGGCATTATCGCCAAAACGGCCGCGAGTTTGGGAAAGAACGCAAGAGCAGCAATCATGATTCCTGTCGGAATCGCAAGGCTCCGGCTCGTCGTTCCAGTTGCGAGAGAAAGCCCGATGCAGCTAGAGACGGAGGTTTGAGCTAGCCCACCGGAGAGACCTGAAAAAAGCGTCCCTAAACCGCTCGTGAGAAGGCCGCCACTCGCCGACTTCATGTCCGTTCGCTTCCAATCCGAATCGTTAATTTTTTGACAGAGCGTAAGATCCCCTACCATCTTCAACCCGGCGGTGAGAGAAGCAATCAGGAATGGCACAAGAAGCGAAAATCGGAAATTTAGGCCGGATACTACACGATGAGGGAAATTGATCCATGGCTCGTTCAGTTCACGAACAAACTGCGGCCACGGCAGGACACCCGAACCTAGTGCCAGAATGTATCCAGCCGACAGGCCCATCAACATAGGTAAGGCATGCAGCTTTCCTTTATTCCAGACCGTCGCGCCCACCATCACAATCAGTGTTACCGCTCCGACCACGAACGGGCGCAACTCCGGAACACTCCCGGGTCCGTTGTAGCCGACAAACCTTGGACATCCCAAACGGATCAACTGAAGTCCCGCCATGGCTACCATCAACCCGGTTACTTCGGGGGGAAACAAAACCCTAGCGCGTTCCAGGATCCGGGACATTAGACTCAGCAGTATTCCGGCCGTAATGACCATGCCAAAAAGCAGCGTGTATCCCCCCGTTTGCACAGCAAGGATAGAAGCCGGCAGGAAGATCAAACTACTCGTAAGCGGACAAAAATAGCCGCTGCCAAAGAGGCCACGAGTGGACTGCAAAATGGTAGCTAGCCCGCCCGCAATCATCGAGATTCGAATGATAGACGCCGCCTGTGCCTCTGTTCCACCGATCGAATTTACGATCACCACGACGTAGAGCCATCCCACAGACAGGAGAAATACGTGTTGGAAGGAAACACCCAGTCGCACTAATAACGGAGGTGTTTCATCGACATCGTAAAGGAGATTGGAAGGCCTTTTGCGAACTGCGCCTGCGTCCCTACGCGGGGCAAGGAACGCCGAACGCAAGTGTCGGACAGTGATTAAACGAGCGTTTTGGAGTTCTTGAGAAAGCATGCTTTTGTCTCAGTATAAGAGGCCCAATCCAGTCCGTCGGATCTCCGTCAGATGGCGAAATCATGAATTACAGTCGGAGGGGCGCTGCAAGGCCGCGAATCTGAAGTTTTACCTTGTGGAGCCCTCAAACCAACAAACAACCATGTCATGTGGCTGCCAAATCAACTTCGCTTTTTCCAGAAGTGGGACCTCACTGGGGATTGGACTCTTTCACCTTTGCTAACGGAATCTGCGAGAACAATTGCAGATCGATGATCATGTTTAGGCGCCGATCCAATTGAAAAAATGTTGCCGCCTTCTTTCCCGGCAGCACCTGGTTCACCGCCGGCACATACTTCACACGCAACGCCTGGACCTGCTGATCCACTTCCAACCAGTTCCGCACATAAATCACCGCATCCTGGTCTGTCATCGTTCCCCACATCTGCGCGTACTGCTTCAACAGCGCATACTTCTGATTGTTCACTTCCTGCAAGTCTTTTACGTAATGGTTGTAGATAGGCCAGAACTTTTGCGCCTCTCCATCGGAAAGAACCATATTTTGCCCAATAACCTGCATTTTCTTTGCCCGCAAGTCTTGTCGCAGCAAAGCGATGTCCTCGTCCGTAATCGTTGGGTTGATGACGTTCGGTACGGTAACCTGACGCCCCGGATCTCTTTCCCCCGGCATTTTCGAGCCGGCCGCAGCCCAGCCAAACAAGGCCGTCGCCATCACCATACCCGCAACAAACGCTCCACCCAATCCAGCCATTGCCTTCAGCTTGCTCTTCATACTTTTTCTCCGTAACCAGGAATCCATATCTCCGCCGCGGGAATCTACCCGCACAAGATACCTTATTCAGGCAAGTTCATCACCCTTTCCCTGACGCGCCACTCGTATGTAGGTCTGATTAACGGGCTTACCGGAGAAATACGTATCGGCACGTTATGCGACACGTTTTCCTTTCAAAATTGACAGTGCCGAATTCAGTAGCGATATACATCACGACCCAGGGAGGTCGTCGTATGTTGCCTGGCATTGGGATCGCACAGGTTACCCTCCGTGACGGAGGTTTTAGGGCCTGGCATCCAGTTGAAAGTAAGCCTCGAGGATGGAGAAGTCATCCGCGAGTTCGTGCGATCCGTGGAGCGTGCGCACATGAGCGAGTAGTTCATCCATGAGGACTCCTCCGCGCTTACTCTGTTTTGCAAGGTATTCGATACATGCCTCCATGTCCCAGACAGGCTCCCCATCGCGGAGAATCTCGAAAACCCCATCACTGAAAATTATCAGGCGTGCGCCGGCTGCTACTTCACACGATTTGGCTGGGTATTCCTGTTCGCTCATGAACCCGATTACCATGCCCGAGGACGGCAAGAGGATTGGATCACGCGCACCTGGTGTGAGGAGAATCGAAGGATGATGGCCGCCGCCCGACCATGTCAGTAATCCGCTGGAGCGCTTATATACGCCGTACCAAGCAGTGAAGAATTTTTGGCCGTGGCGCGAGCCTGGGAACGCATCGTTTAGTTTCGCTAGCACCTGATTTGGCCGCCTCATATCGGTACCCACCAGCGAACCGGATCGCAACACATTAGTGATGGTGACGGATAGGAGTGCGGAGTCCAAACCGTGTCCCATCACATCGATGAGGTGGAGGGCCAAGTGGTCGTCGTCGATCCAATGGTAACCGATACTGTCACCGCCCAGGTTTGACGAAGGGACGTAGCGCCAATCAATCGAGACAGGTCCATCCATTGGCGGCGGGATACAGCCTAGGACATATTTTGCGCCCGCCGCAAAATCGTCGCGCATGCGCTCGTTCCCGAGCGTATCCAACAGTGTTTTGGCGTTCACGAGGTCTGGCGTCGTGAAACCCTCCGTGTACGTGCCATAAACAGCCGCAAGCGCGTCGCGGGCCTCATTGCCGAATTCTTGGCGCTGCCAGAGCCGAGCGAGGCTCACAGTTGCGCGAAGCTCCCAAGCCCTGCTCTGCTGGCGGCGTGCGGTTTCGATAGCGTTGCGGAAGCAATCTTCGGCGCGTTGCTCGTCCGTTTCAGCTAAATGCAACTCGCCTAAGAGGCGATACAATTCGGCTTCCTGGAATCGGTCCTCATTCTTATCCGCGAGGTGCAGCCCCTCGGCCAGAGCGCGATGCGCATCCTCGAACCGGCCCGCGCGGGTGTAGCCGTCACCTAGAAGACTGAGATAGTACGGAAATGCAATCTCAGCGCCGGTAGCCCGATAGGACTCAAGGCCCTCCACGAGTAATGGAAGTCCTTCCCGAAGATTTCCTTGCAACAGCAAGCCCCCGGCTCGGTAGAGCATGCCAGTTGCATGCCAAAAGACAAATCCCTGTTCGGCCGCGATGTCGATCTGTTCATCGGCTGCAGCTTGGGCATCTTCGCCGAGTTGGCAGTGTTGTCGAAGCCAACTTGCATGGTGTAACGCATACTCCATGGTGAACGGGTGGCCGATGCTACGAGCCAATGCGATGGTTTCTCGACTGAGTTGTAGCGCCTGGTCCGGGTAGCCCATATGCCATAGCGCCAGCGCCAGATAGCAACGGTGCGTGGCACCGGAGTCTTCGCCTGTTTGGGTGGCCCAGAACTTTGTGCGGCTGCGGTCATCGAAGTTGGCCACTGCTAGCGAGCAGTGATCACGTGCGCCGGCGAAATCCCCACGGTAGAACTTTGTCAAACCTTGCAGGAACAGCGCTTCCATCGTCATGCCGGCGTCGTTGAGGGTCTCGACAAATTGGAGCGCCTCGGCTGCCAAGTCCACGCACAGCTTGAACTCGGCGCGCACCACGTGCCACGCAAAGTTGCCCCGCATGACCACAAACCGCTGCGCCGGCTGCCCAATCCGGCCAGCCAATTCGCGTGCCCGGATGAAGACCGGGCCAACTTCTTGTGAAGCGTAACCGCGCGCAGCGATATAGGTGGTGCCCAACGGATTAAGAAACTGCAACTCCTGGGCATCACGTTCTGGCGACTCTGGCAAAGCTCGAACAAGCGCGAGACCTTTTGTCAGGTGGCCAATAGCTTCGAGATTTGCCGACCTCTCTAAGCAACGCAACCCCGCCTTCAACCAATAGCTGATCCCGTTCTCCACCATACCCGCTTCGGTGAAGTGGTGGGCGAGCAACTCTGGCAGCGTTTGGGCGGTCCCCGGGAACCGCGATTCAAGCGCATCCGCGATCTGTCGGTGAAACTGCTGTCGCTTTTCCGTCGCTAGGGCATCGTGCAACGCGCCTTCGAGGAGAGCGTGCTTGAACATGTAAGTGGAACGGGGCGGGATGCCCTTCTGATACAGGATCTCCGAGCGCACTAGAGTCGCCAGCTCGACGTTGAGCGTTGCCTCACTCACCGTCGTGACGGCGGCGAGGACCTCGTAAGCGAATTCGCTCCCGAGAGTGGCGGCGAGCTGCGCGACCTCGGGATTCTTCGTCATGCCGTCCAGCCGAGCCACCATCAAGTCTCGGAGCGTGTCGGGGAGTCCATTGTCGAGCAGTTCGCATCGCGTATTCTCTCCCCCCGCCCGGTCAAGCTGCCTTGGTTCTCGCACTAGCCTCGCGAGTTCTTCAATGAAAAGAGGTACACCACCAGTCCGTTCGTGGATCTGATCAATCAGTTGCTGCGGCAACGAGGCCACGCTGCTCTTCCCCAACAGCTCTCCGACTTGGCGCCGTGTCAAGCGGTTCAAGGCGAGACTGGTCTGGTGTGCGACGGCGGGCCAGGGCGTCTTGAACTCGGGACGGAATGTGAGCAACGTGAGGATCCGGTCGTGCAGGCCCTCCGTGAGGAACTGGGCCAGGAATTCAAGAGTGGACGCATCCACCCAGTGCAGGTCCTCAACGATGAAAAGGACCGGCCTCCGAAATGCACGCGTGTGCAGCCATTCCCGCATGATCCGGAACGTTTCTTCTCTAAGTCGGGTAGGGGACAAAGAAAGCGGCGGGAAGCCCTCTGACATTGGCAATCCCAGCAGCGAAGCCCACAAAGACAAGGTTTCCGGTCTTGCAAGGTCGTAGGCTTCCAGGCGACTGAGCAGCCGATCAAACTGCGCCTCCGCCGATTTCTCGAGATCGAAGCCAAGGGCTCGCTGGTAAAAGTCAATCGCCGGGTGCAACCCAGTGTTCTGGAAGTGCGGCGAGCACCGCCACTCGATGACAGGCGAGTCTACCTCCCCTTCGACCATCTGCCCGAGGACATGCTCCTTCAGAGTGTGCACTAAACGCGATTTGCCCAGGCCCGCCTCGCCGATGAGCAATACAACCTGGCCCATACCTTCGTTCGCCTGGTCCCAACGATCCTTTAGAAGATTGACCTCAGTATCGCGCCCCGTTAGCGGGGCCAGCTGCGCGATCACCGACTTCTCGCCGTCAACAGCTTCTCTGGATTCGGGCACCGGTCCCGAAGGCGATGATTTTGAGTATCTCGATGACTCTTTCCCTTCGAGCGTCATTTCTATGGCCTGTGAGACTGCAATCGCGAAAACCGGACTTCGAGCGAGAAAGACGTTGCCGAAACAGACTCTGGCATTTCTACCCTGGAGTGTCAACGAACGGTCAGTCGATTACTGGCCACAAGGGAGGGTGAGGCAGGACGCAGTGAACATTACCGCGTGGAGCGACATTTTCGTGAGCCCACTGGACGAGTTGTTGTGATGGACGTGCGGAGGAAATCGGCCAACAAGATTCGCAAAGGCCTGCCGGTGATAGTTTGCCAGGCTGGGCTCGAGTTAGGAAAAGCTCTGGATCGCCATTTGTTCGTCGGTATACACCTCAAAGACTTTGTCTAGTTGAGTCATCTGCATGACGCGATGTACGTTTTTCGTCGGATTCAAAAACTTTAGGTCGCCGCCCTTGGTATTCAGGGACGAGTAAGCGCCGATAAGTTCTCCGACCCCTGCACTGTCGATCAATTCGACTTGGGAGAAATTGAGAACGATCTTGGTGCGGCCGCTTTCGATCAAATCGTGAATAGTGCGACGAAGCGTCAGAGTCGCTGCTCCGAGACCGATATTCCCGCGAAGGTCCACGATGGTGACGGGACCGACTTGTCGCTGATTTGTGGTAAAAGAAGGCACGTCTGCCTTTCAGAAAGTCGTGACACTGCGAGCCGGTTTCTTTACGAACGCTAATATAACCGACCTCGTTCCCGCGAGGCCGCCAGCGACCCAAAAGTGCGAGGCACCCATTAGCATATACGCCTTCCGACAAGCCTGTAAAAGGGAACGTAGGTACTAACTCCCGATTAACGCTGCCAGTTCAAACGGTCGATGCAACACCATCTGGTATATAGCTGCTTTCAAAGGTGGTGTTTATAAGACCAGGGAGACGGTTTGGGCTTTCCGCGGAGCAGAAGTGCGACGTGTGGCGACGTTGGAAGGCGGGGCAGACGCTGCATGAGATCGGGCGCGCCTTTGGCAAGGACCATAACTCCATTCGTGGTG
>Ga0335076_10006089_pt1 | contig 12157 bp, 7 predicted proteins | sample Lox_Sample_25_FD_206717 | JGI IMG/M metagenome (GOLD analysis project Ga0335076, IMG submission 206717) | Soil microbial communities from Loxahatchee National Wildlife Refuge, Florida, United States - Lox_Sample_2.5 | ecosystem: Environmental > Terrestrial > Soil > Wetlands | place: USA: Florida...
TACACATCAAGACGTTACTTGCGCATCAACATCTACTTGCATATCAACTTTTAATCATGCATCAAGCTCTATTCTTTATTAACTCCAAATGTTGGGGAAGAAGCAAATCGCTGAGGATAAGGAGCATGAAAAAGATTACCGTCCCATCTTCACTGGTGGCAATGGCAGCACCTTTAAGAATCGGGATTGAGGATTCTAACGAGGTTTTTCAGCGGGTGAAAGTCCCGTAGACTCCTGCGGTATAAAGGAGTTCCCATTAGGGATTTTTTCTCCTCCAAGTATTTTCATCTTCTTCAAAGGGAGGGAATGTTAGGAATAGATCATCCGCGGTGGTGCCGTAGAGTAGCCGGCGGCAATCCCGGGAACCCGGAGAACCCGGAGAGTCGGGATACATGTATAAATATGCCGATTAGCACACATTCTTCTGAAACGAATCTACTGCATTCCTCCGCATACCGCTCCGTGCCCACACAAACTCCAACACTATCGGTCGAATCGAAACATCTTTGAACCGGGATCCGACTCGACCGGCAGACATTACTGCATGGGATAGTTTGCAGGATAGTAGTAAATAGGATAGCAAATAGGAAGGTAAGCACGACAACAAGCAGAATGACAAGCCGGATGGTACGTAAGGTGGTAAGCAGGATGGTAAGTAGGAATATACAGAACGGTACACAGAAAGAATGCACAACCGTAACCAGAAGGGTACACAATGGTACACCGAATGATATGTAGAATGGAATGGTATGTAGGCTATGAAGGACAGCTATTAGAATTACAGTTTATTTATAGCTCCATAGTGGAGATAAGCCTGTTTTCTTCATGTATTTAAAGCATGGATAGCTCCCCTTCTGAATTGAAGAACTTGCATCGTATTTCTCATCAATGTAGCCACATGGCAGTTTGGACGTATAATATGACGGCCACCCATCTCCAATCGTCTAGTCAATCCCTGGACTCTTGCATGCAGCACGATAGCTACTGACCCCCCTTTTCTACAAGTTTTCACTGGAAACACTGGAGACACTTAATTGATCAATTAAAATTAAGCTTATTGTCCACGTGGTAGTGTCCCTGGCGACGCAACTTGCTTTTTCGTGGTGGCCAATCAGATTACTTGAAGTCTAATTTTGCCTTATCCATCCATGCATTGTGATTGACCAAAGAGACACAAACTATCTGAAAATCGGAAAATCATTACTGGTGCTCGCTTCGCTCAAAAAGCCAAAGTCACACTGTGATATAAGAATATGAACTCCAGAGACTTGCGAAATCCAAACTTTTATTTGATAGAAATAATACCCAAATGATAGGCTGAGAAAGAATGTTATATCTTGAAATGTCACCCAATCATTTGTGTGGGACAGCTCTCGATTAAAGCCTTGTCCTTTGGACTTCGGCAATCCATGCAGGGACTCCTCGAAGAAATTCTGATGTACAGATGGTAAAACAATCGATGAATAATTACACTTATTTCATGTATTATAAAAACTTGTTGAGTTTGGAAACCTGGAAAGCTTCACTCAATTCGATTGCAGTTCCAATAGATGACTCGATATCAAAAAAAAAAAAAATGACCCTGACCGTGAAAATACATAAAAACAACGTTCCAGAATTCCTCAAGTGTTGTGCACCAGATTGATTCATGTGGATCCAATGTAACAGACAATCACTGTCCGGAACTTCTTAACAAGATTATCAACTTCTATACATGGCAAATATCTGAATAAACCAGACGCCAAAACGGTGCAGCTCAGTCGAAGGCCATGGGCACCAAAACTCACACGGACGCTCAGTCCGACTCATCAATTGGCGTGGCCGACCTGCCAGAAGATCTTTTCCATATGGCCTGATTATGGGGCAATTGTGCTGAGTAAGGAAGGATGTCGTGGTGTTTCGAGATTGCGAATTGTCTTCTGGACCGCAGACCTAATATACCTTCCGACGACACCGTCGAGTTCGTCGACCGTACGATATTAATATAAAATTTTGGTAGAGGACTTTTGATTTATCTCACAGCAAACGCCTTTGCAAAATTCCTCTCAAACACCATTAATACCATCTACGAAACAAGAAAATCCTTTTACTTCAGATAAACCAAGCAAGCTTTCAAAAGAATGCAAACACCATTGATACCACCTACGAAATAAGAAAAAGCTCTTACTTCAGATAAACAGAGCAAACTCTGTATCCCCCGTTTAAACTCATCTGACTTCAAATTGAGCAAATCCTAAATAAAGCCTTGCAAATTCCTCAACCACCTCGTGCGACAGAGTTTTTGGCACCAGCGTGCTTTTCAACAAGTGCCGGATCTTCGAATGTTTTATCTTCCGCCGGTCGCTTAAACCACAGAGGAGCAGACTTGTCTTCAGTGGGCAAACATCCCCCCACCATATGCGTAAGAACCCCTAAAGTCACTTAAGCTTATTGGAAGCAGGGTGTTACCGAGAATCGTTTCGTCATCATGTTTGCGTTTAGCGATATCATCATGGATGCGCCCGGCAGAAAGAGTGCAAGTGTGAAACTCAGTTTCCTGTTCTTCGTTATCATTGAAAGTTGCAGTGATGCTGAAGAACTGCCAAGTTTGGCCATCAGTTACGACACCTGTGTGTCCAACAGTCTCGCTGACATATCAGACATACTTAAATATCAGGCATTACTTCTCTTCCGTCAATTCCAACGCCAACAACTGGGCCAACAGTTGTGCAATGGATTCTTGCTCGGCCACAGTAGTCGACCTCTTTGCCTCGACGACCAGGAAAATTTGGTTGCCTGGAGTGAGAAGATTGGTTACATCGTCTTCTTGAGTATCCGGAGCGAGCTGAACTGCTGAGGGGCCAATCAGGTAATCTGCGGGTCCGGTGATTTGACCAATGCCTGGGAGGTCAGGATGAAATAGCGTCTCTTCATGGAAGATGAGATTGTTTCGGGGACTGTATTTCTTTTCACAGCCATCCATGGCAATCAAGAGGAAAATGTCGATAAGAGAGCGGCAGCCACTTTCAGTCTAATTCATTAGTTGATTGGTATGATGGCACTAGAAACCAGTATGGAAAAAGTTAAGAAATGACGGAAGCAATGGACAGGAGATACAAAAGGAAAACAGGGTAAAACATACCATGGGATTATGATAACGGCGAGCCATATCTATCATATCATGGAAAAGAGGCATCTTGATTTCAAGGCCATCGAGGAGATTGTCTCCCAATCGGATACGTCCCCGGTCTCTGACATTGTTGGCCTGCATGAGCAAATTATAATCCTTTCTCGTCAGGCTCGAAAAAGTTCGCCTGAGGGGCTATCAGACGATATTAGCACCAGACAATCAAGATTAGCCTTGCCTCCGCCGCAAATTCTTTCAACAAATCTCCAATATCTTTGGACGAGTGGAGAGGTCGATTATCATCCAGCCATGATACCACTCTTGTAATCAAACTGACGAGACTGTGTATCGAGTTTGGCCTCTTTGAGAGGAGCGCTTGTGTGGATGCATCGAGGCCATATTCAGCGGCGGATCTGGGCGTCACTCGGATCGGCGTGATGGCGAAGGGGCTGGATTTGGGTGACTCTTCGACCGAACTTCGCCTTCGTCGTTTCGATGCAGGGGTTGTTTCTGTAATGGGACCACGTTTGGTGGACTTTGGGCCCAATGGCGAGGACGACATGGTGCTTCTCGCATTGTACATGAGGCTTCGGAAGCGGAGTAAACGTAGACGACCAGTCCGTTGGATTAGAGTATGGCGATGAGACTTGGTCGAAGAAAGTACGGCAAATGTATTTGTCGGGGTCACGCGTGTCGCTTAGGATTGGGGACTGTGCTGCGTACAGATTTCTAAAGGTGATGGATGGATCCGTCCGGCAGGATAACCGAAGAGGGCAAGCGGCAACAATTTAATGCATGAGGGATCAGGAAGGGTTAGGGTTAAGCGCTATAATTGAGTTGGTCGATTTTAAATCGGATGTGTCAACTCAGGGTGACTGACTGCAAAACCCGATATGAGAATTAGTTGGGCCAGCAAGATGTCATAATCTGACTGAGGAATAATGTGGTAAAGCTATTTAGCTCATACTCAAGGCATTGGTTAATTGAATCAAAGGTTGAACTGAGATCTAATTAACTAAAGAATATTACTGATGATAACTTAGATAATTAAAAGAGTTATCAAAGTCACTGGAGTCATTGGAGTTACTGGAGTCAAGAGACTCATAGGAATCAGGTTGATAATGAAAAGAAAATTAATCTGATAGTTTATAAAACTTTTATGTAATGCATTGATTTCTTTTTATAGTATTTACTATATGAACTAGATCATTGTTTCATTTTATAGCTTCAAACACATTTTAATAACCAGTGATATTCATTGATTAAGTCAAACCAGAGAGTCAACTGGAAACCAAGCAGCTTTTTCAAGTGTAAGATCAAGTTTAAGTTACAATTCTTATAAAATTGTAACGTGGAAGCACAGCAATCAGAATTTATCAAGTGAAAAAGTTGAAGCAGGAATAATAAATGGATAGAAAACTGAGACATGCAGTTGAGAGAGGTGTGAGCTCTAGCGACTGAGGCAGTAAAGTGAAAATGATAAAGTGAAGGATACGTAATTTAGAAAGGAGCGAGGAAAGAAAGAAGTTGATTGCTGATAAAAATAAGTGACAAGAGGAAAGACTATATATGCTCAAGAATTGCAGAGGTAATAATAATCCGTAAGTCTCAGATATGATATTTCCATCTCAAACTAAGTATTTCGGTCTCAGACAAGTCTCAGAAAATGTACATTAGTTTCAACCAATATATTTTAATTTTAACCAATGTACATTGCAGATTCCATAATAAAAATAAACTAGATATCAACTCATCAAAGTTATATTATTAGTTAAGTTAATTTAAAAATCAGTCGAATTTCAGTTTTCATAATTTAGTATATCAAGTGAGTTAGATTGGGCCATTTTGATAATTTAAAGTCATATAAATATATACAATGGACAATTAATCATAAATCATATAATAATTAATACTTTTATTGCATTTAGTAATGTATAAATCATCATATTAATTGCAATTTATAATGTTTATATGTTATAATGTTGAGTTAAGTATCAAGTCAGATGAGTCAGTTTGATAATATTTAAACTTGATCTTAAACCGGTTAAATTGGACTCACATTATAACTCGACCAATCTAAAAATCGGTTGGATTATAGTACACCAGTAAAATCTATCAGTTAAATCAGATATATCTCTAAACTATGATCTAACTCAACTGGGGGACATCACTGATTATAACAATTATATTAAATTATTTTTAAATTATATTAATAAAACAGTAATCTCTGATTTTCACCAGTTAAGTCAGATTTCAGTGTGCCGTTGGATCCGATTCAATTGATAAATATTGCTGCTGGCTTGTAACCCAGTGATGTCCGCCAGTCGAGCCAAACCGTGGAGTTGACCGGGGACTGACCGGCTTTTTCCGGTTTCGGATCGAGTTTGGGTTGCAATTATTAGAAAGTGACCGGATCCAGGATCGAGTTCGGGTTACAATTCTTAAAAGTGAACCGGATCCCGGATCACCAAAGTTACATCATCGATCGAGTTAATTTAAATATCGGTCGAATCGGATTTTATGAATATTTTATATCGGGCGAGTTGGATGGAGCCATTTTGCTGATCCGAAGTCACATGATTCTATGTAACGGGCAATTAATCACAAATTATGTGGTGATCAATATTCCCGTTACATTGTAACGTACAAAACATTGTTTTTGATCTGGATTTATAACTTTTGTATGGTACAAATATCACAGTCGGTCGAGTCCGGCTCGGTCTGATTCCAAGCCGGTCGAGTCGGGTTTGACAATAATTGAACTCGATCCAGAACCAGTCAGATCCGACTGACTCTAGAACCCGACCGGTCTGAAAATTGGTCGGATGACAACCCCGCTGTAACCCGATCGATCTGAAATCTGTCGGGTTACAACGCGCCGGCACGATCTACCAGTCGAATCGGATACATCCTAGAACCGAGATCCGACTTGACCGGCGGACATTACTGTTATAACCTGACTGCTACCTTTATTGGTTGAGTTTTTTTCACTTTCTTGTCATCAGCCAGGATTAAATTTACTAGCTCTAGCGCACAATTACTCAATTAAAAAGGTCGTATGTCACGGGTTACAGGGCTCGGGGCTCGCAAGGCTTAGGGCTCGCCGCCTCGTGACTCGAATATTTCAATTTAGACTAATTCTACCTAGTGCGCTGCCACCATCACCAAATTCTTCAGCAATCAACTTATTCTTGACTATTCGCACCTTCTTCTTCTTTGCCACTAATCTATCAACCCCATCTAAAAGAAGTACATCGCTGTTCATCCATCTAACTTCCATCATCCATGACTCCCCCTTTCACACCTTTGAATGTTCTCTGTTTTCGGTGCGCTTCACATGTATTTCTTGAGTCAATCTTTAGGCTCATTGTGGTTTTTGTTATAATTGTTTTCAGGCTTTCTATAAGCATAGAAGAGTTGACACGAAGTACTCCAGCTGAAGGGTCAAGGAACTTCGCCTCGAAAAGAGGGATACTGTCATGGGCTTCACAGGCTTGCGGCTCACTGCCATGTGACTTAAATATTTTAATCTTGACTAGTTTTATTGGTGTTGCCATGGCATCACCAAATTCTTTAGCAATTAACTCAAAAATTAACCTTCTTATTCTTATTCAGTAATATCCGCCAGTCGAGCTAAACTGGGGAGTCGACCAGAGACCAACCAGCTTTTTCCAGTTTTAGATCCAGTTCGGATTACAATTTGTGGAATGTGAACCAGATCCCAGATCACGACAGTGATATTATCAATCAAGTTAATTTAAATATTGATCGAGTCAGGTTTTTATAATTTAACCAATCGGTCAAGTCCGGTTGCGCCATCGTGGCAATCCAAAGTCACATGGTTCTATGTAACGGGCAGTTAATTATAAATCCTATCATGATTAATATTCCCGTTACATTGGAATGTATAAATCATTGTTTTTGATCTGGATTTGTAATGTTTGTACGTTACAATGTCGCATCGAGCGTCAAGTCGGTCAAGTCAATTTAAACCCGATCTTACACCGGTCGGATAGAGCTAACGTTGTAACCCGACCGATCTGAAAATTAGTCAGGTTATAATGACACTGTAACTTAATCGATCTGAAATCAGTCAGGTTACAGCATGTGTGAAGTTGGTGGTCAGGGTGATGGAAATTAGATGGATGGACAGCGATGTGAATCGTCCGGATGGGGGTGATGAAAGAAGAAGAAGAAGATGGTAAAGAATGAGAGAGTTGATTGTTAAGGATCAGATGATGGTGCCAAGTAAAACTAGTCTAAATTGAAATATTTGGGTCACGAGGCGGCGAGCCCTGAGCCTTGTGAGCCCCGAGCCCCTTAACCCGTGACAGCGTGCCGGTACGATCTACGGGTCGAATCGGATATGTCCGTGAACTGTGATCCAACTCGACCGGCGGACATTACTGTCCTTATCGTTAATCCATCAAATTCACCTGGACGACTCACGTCGCTGATCTATCCATCTAAATCCCTTCATCTTCAACACCTCTCTATACAAAAAGGTCTTAAGGCACTTTATTCAATCAAATATAAATATATAAAGATATAAATAGAGATTGGCTTTATTAATTGCCATTACCCTTTAAGGAAAAGTAATTAAAAAAGGTGCAAAAAGCCGTATAAAATAGTTTTGCTTTGTGAAAGATCCTTACTATTTTTCCGTGGTGATTCTGATGTTCTGATTGATTGATAAGTGAAAATAGCATAAAATAGTGAGGGAGATTAGCCAGTAGATGTAACTTGATCATATAAAGTTCATTGACAAATATTGAAGACTTTTGCAGCTGCATATTGTGGTTGTTTCAATATTTAGGGCTAGTCCTAGGATATTTTCCGCCACTTGTCAGCTTCATCAATGGACCTTCTTTTCTCAGTTAGTGGTAGAACCAGTAATGTCCGCCAGTCGAGTCAGATCCCGGTTCTGAGATGTATCCGATTCGACCAGTAGATCGTGCCGGCGCATTATAACTCGACCGATTTCAGATCGATCGGGTTACAGTGGGGTTGTCACCCGACCGATTTTCGGATTGGTCGGGTTCTAACATCAGTCTGATCCGACCGGTTCTGGATCGAGTTTAATTATTGTCAAGCCCGACTCGACCGGGTTTAAATATTATCAAGCCTGACTCGACCGATTTGATGGTCGATTCGACATTGTAACCAACAAATCAGTGTTTTTGATCCAGATTTGTAATGGTTGTAGGTGACAATGTAACGGAAATATTGATCGCCATACAATTCGTGATTAATTGCCCGTTACATAGAACCATGTGACTTCGGATCGCCACAATAGCCTAACCGAACTCGACCGATTGGCTAAATTATGAAAACCCGACTCGATCGACATTTAAATTAACTTGATCGATAATGTAACTTTGATGATCCGGGATCTGGTTCACTTTTAAGAATTGTAACTCAAACTCGAACGGAAATCGGTTCGGGTTACAACAATTGTAACCCGAACTCGATCCGAAACGCAAAAAAGCCGGTCGGTCCCCGGTCAACTCCCCGGTTTGGCTCGACCGGCAGACATCTCTGGGTAGAACTATAATATCATTTGTACTTCTTAGCTTTGACAGCTGTGATAGCCTCTTGCAGTCAAGCTTCCTTTTCAGCAGCCGCTGGGCTCTTAGGACATGTCATGGGTAGGTGCCAGAACGTTTGTGGATGGAATGAAAATTTCACAATTGCAAAATCTACAGTATTGCGAGATCGCCCCGGGCTGACCCCACTGTATTTGGTGTCCTTATGCAAAGACGCCATTTACATCCAAGGAACTCCAGGAAGATGGTGAGGCTGGACTGGCCTTTCCGCCTATGCACTTAGACCTCTGGGCGGGCAACTCCACAGATAGGACATATCGATTCAAGTTCTAAATTACATTTCCCTAACTATCCACCGGGATTCAATGCTTTGAATCCAGCATAAGTTTGTAGAATGGCGGCCGCAATCGTGATGACAAGTGTGATACCTCCCAAAATAAGCGCAACGTAATACCCCCACAACCCAACACCATCGACACCCCCGTACCCAGAGTACCGCAGTTCCCAAAAAGTTGTTGGTTTCCACTCTTGAAGCGTCTTGACTAAATCATCCATTCGTTGTCTAAATGCAAATAGACAACGAAATTCCGAATCTCGCCGTACCATCAACGCCCAAGATTTGATTGTTGAGACGTAAACTTCTCCTCGTTCATTCATCTCTTCAGGTGTTGATGTGACAGAAATATCCTTCTCGAGAGATTTCAAAATTGCGAGACTTGTGCGACGTCTTGTGAAACGCGTATACCATGCTTCAACAATGCTTCGTGGCTGCCGGGGGCTCCATCCAGGTTTCGTCTCATCTTGAAAGAAAAAGAGCATGATTGAGATCTGAATGTGATGATGCAAGCTTGTGAGGAACGGGCGTTTGCTAAGGCTAGAGTGTTTGCATTTCATCATGATGTCAAAGACTGTCAGACGGCCCTTCCGTTTGGTCAGCACCGCGTGATGCCGAAGACCGCCCAACGTCCGCCAATCGACATAAATATTGATGTATCTTCTTTGTGTGATGCGTAAATGGTTGTCAATGGTGTGCGTTGGAACGAATCGGAAGGGTCCGTGGCTTTCGATATATGCGGCGTCGAGAATGCGCAAATCGGTGTCGTGAAGGTCATACGGTTCGAAATCCGGATCCGCATTTGTCGTGTCTAAAGTCTCATGTATGCATTCATCCCATTCCCCCGCGTGATATTCATCTTTACCCTTACTGGGCCACAAACCAAATAGGGCATCTCGCAATGCGCAACTGTAAGCAGGCCAGCGATGTTCGCCATCCCAGTTCGGTATCCCTCTCCAGCGCCAACCCCAGCTATCTTGTCGCTTTTTGTCAAACGTTGACACTGCCTTCCCAATAGCATCGGGTTGCTCTTCGTCGTCCACAACTTTGTTAAGACAGTGAATCAACGTCACGATGTCGTCGACGAAATATTCAAGATTCGGGAATTTCGGTGGCTCTGCATCGGAATCGAAAGAAAGTGCGTCGTATTGTAAGTGCCCTGGATCAGCACGGCCAGGTCTTTTGGCCCTTCGGTCTTCGGATGTCTCGCTTTCGATTTTATACGTCTCGAGGATAAAAGCTTGCAATTTCTTTAAAATGTTGACTTTTCCCAAGACAATATCGTGGAACACCGGTTCGGGGAATATGTCGGGGTTCGGGGGGTTCGTAGCGACGAATAACTCTAGGTATATCTCGAAACGGAACTTCGGGGGCAGAATCCATACGTCTGGATCGTTTTCTGGAATTGTTGATCTTATCTTCAATTGTGGCCAAGTGGATTGGTCGTCGTCAGGTTTTCCATCAACCCATTCCTCCTCACTGGATTCAAAAAAGACTGCATCAATAATGAGAGAAAAGTGGATTTACATCGATCGTGGAGAAACAGGATTTCTGCTTTGTCATACTTTTGACAAAATTCTCTAAGCAGCTCTTCCTCATCCTCTTCCTCTTGCTCTTCCCCGCCTGCCGCCTCCTCCACTTCGTCCGACTTTTGTTCAACCGAGATGATAGGGAATGTTTCAGCCTGTGGGACCGCATCCGCGGGGATTTCTGAAGGAATATTGAGGTCGTCTACGGCGAGCAGTCCGATGGTTTCGTTCACAAAAGAAGCGTGCAGTGCACGATTCGCGGGCTGAGGCTGGATTGAGTGCTCACCGGGAGCCGGGGGCTGAGGCGTTGGCAACGTGAACATAGGAGTGAGATTCCCGAGTTCGGGATCGAGAGGGCGAGATGGAGGAGCATTGGCAAGGTTCCTGAACAGAGCGCTAATGCCGAGGAGCAAGGTGCGCACCTGAGGGTGGGGGAAGATCAATATGCTGGAGAAAGCCAGCGAATGGCCCGGGGTCCTCCCCATCGTAGGCGTTGGTCGGAGCAGTGCCAGCCGCTACGAAAGGGGATTCCATCAAAAACGTACCGGCACCAACCTGACCCGGGGGGATCAAAGCCAAACGACTGCGCAGCGGAACGAAAACAATGCCTGGAAGCCGAGCGGCCGGGGAGGGTAAATAGACGAGCCTCGGTCCCGGGCTGTCTTACCTAATCCGAAGGATTGTATGGCTAGCTGACATAAGTCTTCGGACGACGCAAAAATTCAGGCAACAACGGACGCAGAAGACAACGAGTTACTCCACAAACAATCAAGGTTATCATTATCCGCTTTGACTACAGATACTATGGATCGTATAGATTCAATACTTCGTATACCAGCCACGTGCGGCGATTAATGCTCTCACTCTGCGCGGCATACTCTCAATCAAGCCGTCCAGCACATCTTCTCCGATATCCCACCAAATCTCTCACAAACGCTCTTGCAATTTTTGTTTGATGGCGTCCGGTGTACCTTGAAGCGATTTCGTATTAGGATATCGTCGGTGGAGTTCTGCTTTGAGGTGCACCCAAAGTTCTTCGATCGGATTTATGTCAGGTGAATATGCCGGCCATTCCATTATCGAAAATCCATTCTGCATCGCTGAATCTTCTAGCCATTTTATCGTCAATTCCGATTTGTGAACTTTAGCATTGTCTTGTTGAAATATAATACCGGTGGCTCCGTCATCGTGAAGGGCTTGGAAAAACGGTACGAGTTTATCTTGTAGAACCGAAATGTAAACGTGTGAATTGACCGATCCATCGATAAATGCAATTGGACCAAGCTTATTACCATAAAAGCAACCCCATACCATCTGCTTTGCACCACCGTATTTGAGTTTTGTACGAATATTTTTCGCGTTATATTTCTCGCATTTTGTTTGACGTCGGAAAACCCATAATTGACAAGGATCGCTGTCTTGTCTGATAAGAGACTCATCGGACCATACGAATTTCGCCCAGTCTTCTTTAGTCAAATGTTCATGTGCCTTTGCCCATTTATAACGTGCTTTCGCGTCTTTTGTTGTTAATAAACATCGCCCAACTGCCTTCCATTTTCGTATTCCCACTTCGCGTAATCGTCGACGAAGCGTTTGTGTTGAAACATTAGAAAACGTTGTATTGATCGCGATTTCAGCGAGT
>Ga0335076_10006091_pt1 | contig 12156 bp, 10 predicted proteins | sample Lox_Sample_25_FD_206717 | JGI IMG/M metagenome (GOLD analysis project Ga0335076, IMG submission 206717) | Soil microbial communities from Loxahatchee National Wildlife Refuge, Florida, United States - Lox_Sample_2.5 | ecosystem: Environmental > Terrestrial > Soil > Wetlands | place: USA...
AGGCGATCGCGGTGGCCGAAGCGCGCAAGCTGAAGATCCCGGTGATCGGGATCCTCGACACCAACTCGGACCCCGACGAGGTCGACGTCGCGATCCCCGGCAACGACGACGCGCTCCGCGCGATCCGGCTCTTCGCGGGCAAGGTCGCCGACGCCGTGCTCGCCGGCCGCGGCTTGCGCGAGGCGCAGCTGGCCGAGACCGTGGCCGGCGGCGGCGAAGCCCGCCACCGGCCGACCCGCCAGCCGGCGGCGCCGGCTCCGGCCGCGACGGCCTAGCCGAGCCCCGGCGCTTCGCGACGGCGGGCCGCAGGTCCGAGGGCCGCGGCTCGCCGATACAGTCACTCTCTGGAAGTCGGAAGGAAAGACGATGAGCATCACGGCTGAAGTCGTGCGCCAGCTCCGCGAGGAGACGGGCGCAGGCATGATGGACTGCAAGGCCGCTCTCGTGGAGACGAGCGGCGACATGGCGAAGGCGCGCGAGGTGCTGCGCAAGAAGGGGCTGGCCGCGGCCGCCAGGAAGGCGAGCCGCACCGCCTCGGACGGCGCGATCGCCGCGCACATCGCGGAGGACCACAGGAGCGGCGTCGTGGTCGAGGTCAACTGCGAGACCGACTTCGTGGCCAAGACTCCCGACTTCCAGGCGCTCGTCAAGCAGATCGCCGAGCACGTCTGGCAGAACGCCCCGGCGGACGTCGCCGCCCTGCTCGATCAGCCGTTCGCCGGCGGACAGAGCGTCGGCCAGAGCGTCGGCCAGGCCGTGCAGGAGAAGATCGCGGTCATCAAGGAGAACATCGTGGTCCGCCGCTTCGCGCGCTTCGAGCTCGCGAGCGGCGCCCAGGGAGTGGTGTCGGCCTACATCCACCCGCCCGCGGCCCGGGTCGGCGTGCTGGTGGAGCTCGCTCCCGAGCCGGGCACCTCGGCAGACCTGAAGTCGCTCGCGCGCGAGGTGGCCATGCACGTCGCCGCCGCCTCCCCCGCCGCGGCGCTCTACGTCGCGAAGGACGAGGTCCCGCAGGACGTGCTCGTCAAGGAGAAGGAGATCTACCGCGCGCAGGCGCTCGCCTCCGGCAAGCCCGCGAACGTCGTGGACAAGATCGCCGAGGGCAAGCTCAAGGAGTACTACGCGACCTTCTGCCTGCTCGAGCAGCCCTACATCCGCGAGCCGAAGCTCACGGTCGGCCAGCACCTGAAGGGCAAGGCCTCGGTGCGCCGCTTCGCGTACATGCGGCTCGGCGAGGACGCCGCCGCCAAGCCCGCAGTCGAACAGTAGTACCATTCCGCGACCCGGCCGATCCGGCCGGGCCGCGCAAAGCCCAGCGGAAGGACAGATGCCCGCCAGCAAGAAGGCCCTCGCCTACAAGCGCGTCCTGCTGAAGCTCTCGGGCGAGTCCCTCCTCGGCAACAAGTCGTTCGGGATCGACCGCGACTTCGCCGACTACCTGGCGCGCGAGATCAAGGAGGTCCACGACCTCGGCCTCCAGATCGCCGCCGTCTGCGGCGGCGGCAACATCTTCCGCGGCGTCTCGGACAGCGCCCAGGGCATGGACCGCGTCTCCGCCGACCACATGGGGATGCTGGCCACGGTGATCAACGCGCTCGCGCTCCAGGACGCGCTCGAGCGCGCGGGCGTCTTCACGCGCGTGCTCTCGGCGATCGAGATGCAGGAGGTGTGCGAGCCCTTCATCCGCCGGCGCGCGATGCGGCACATGGAGAAGGGCCGCGTGATCGTCCTCGCGGCCGGGACCGGCAACCCCTACTTCTCCACCGACACCGCCGCCGCGCTCCGCGCGATGGAGCTCAAGGCCGACGTGATCCTGAAGGCGACCAAAGTGGACGGCATCTACGACGCCGACCCGGTCAAGCACCCGAAGGCGAAGAAGTTCACCGAGCTCAGCTACCTCGAGGTGCTGCAGAAGGGGCTGCGCGTGATGGACACGACCGCGATCTCGCTCTGCATGGACAACCACCTCCCGATCGTGGTCTACGACCTGAAGCGGCAGGGCAACCTGCGGCGCGTCGCGCTCGGCGAGCCGATCGGGACCCTGGTGAAGGAGTAGCAATGCCCACGAACCCCAAGCAGCTCGTCGCAGACGCCAAGGGCCGCATGCACCACTCGGTCGAGACGGTGCTGCGCGAGCTCGCCACGATGCGCACGGGGCGGGCGTCGGTGACGATGCTCGACACCGTCCGCGTCGACTACTACGGTACCGCCACGCCGCTCAACCAGGTCGGCAACCTCGCGGTGCCGGACCCGACGCTGATCACGCTCCAGCCCTGGGATCCCTCGCTGCTGCCGGCGATCGAGAAGGCGATCCGTTCCTCCGACCTCGACCTCAACCCGCAGAACGACGGCAAGCTGATCCGGATCCCCGTGCCCCAGCTCACCGAGGAGCGGCGCAAGAACCTCGTGAAGGTCGCCCACAAGCACGCCGAGGAGGGCAGGGTCGCGATCCGCAACGTGCGGCGGGACGTGAACGAGCACATCAAGAAGCTGCTCAAGGACCACGAGCTCAGCGAGGACGACGAGAAGCACGCGCTCGCCGAGGTCCAGAAGCTCACGGACCAGCACACGGCCGACATCGACGCCGCCCTGAAGAAGAAGGAAACGGAGATCATGGAGGTATGACATCACGCGAGGGGTTCCTTGCAGTCCCTCGCGCGATCTCCGAGCCGGTCCGTTTGACCTCTATCCCGCCGGCCCGCTCGTCCGTCGGCTTCTCCGGTTCATCGCCCGCCCCGCCAGCTCGTTCGTCCGTTGGCTCCCGGTTCCCCGCTCGTACCCACTTCCTCTCTCTCCTCCTCGTCCTCCCCCTCGCCTCCTGCATCGAAGACCGCATGACGGTCGAGATCTCCACGCAGATCCACGGCGACGGCGCTTGCACCCGCCGCATCGAGTACCGCCTCGAGCGCGTCGACACCGGCAAGGGCGGCGCGCGCATCGCGATCCCCCCTGCCGAGGACGTGCTGCGACAGCAGCGTTTCCCGGTCGGCGAGGCCTGGCAGAAGCGAGAGGAGAACGAGCCCGGCCTCCACACGGTGACGCTCGAGGGCAAGCTGGGCTCGCCGCAGGACGTAGACGGCGACTACTTCCGGGCTCGCAGCCCCCAGGCCCAGCCCGCGCGCAATCTGGTGTCGGCCTACGTAGACCCGGAGCGCGGCTACTACGAGTACCAGGAGCTGCTGAAGGACCCGGCTTCCCCGATCGCGGCCGAGCGCCTGCTCTCGCGCAGCGCCCTGAAGCGCGACCAGGCCTTCGCCGACGCGTTCGCACAGGCGTTCGCCGAGGCCACGCAGGGCAAGGTCGCGCCGCCTCGCAGCGCGGACCTTCGGCAGCTCTTCCGGCAGCTCATCGCCGAGCCCTACGCGCGCGACGTGGCGAAGCTCGCGGAGCGCCCGCTCTTCGGCCCGCGCGAGCAGCGCGAGCTCGAGCGCATCCACGACCAGCTCGACGATAGCCAGAAGCAGCTCACGGCGCGGATCGCGGCCCTCACCACCGGCGTCTCCCAGGACGACGTCGCCTCGTCCACGGAGGCGGCCACCGACAAGGTCACGGAGGGCCTCGTCGAGCAGCTCCGAGAGGCGGGAATGCCCGTCCCCGACCCGAACGGCCCACAGCTCAAGCTGAGCTTCCGCGCCACGCTCGTGATGCCGGCGCCGATCCAGCGGGCCAACACCTGCTTCGCCGGCGACACGGCCGTGTGGGAGTTCGCGGAGGAGGACCTCTTCGGCCGCGGCCTCGAGATGACCGCGATCGCCGCCACGCGCTGAATGCCATGTTGACCCACCTCGACTGCACGAAGTGCGAGAAGAAGTACGAGCCGGGGCGCGTCTACACGGTCTGCGAGTGCGGCGCCCCGCTCTACGCCCGCTACGACCTCTCGCGCGCGGCCCGCGAGATGCGGCCCGGTCAGCTCGAGCTGCGCGAGCCGACGATGTGGCGCTACCGCGAAGTGCTTCCGCTCCCCGAGGGCGCGGCCAAGGTCAGCCTCGGCGAGGGGTTCACGCCGCTGCTCGAGGCCGAGCGCCTCGGCGCGGCGCTCGCGCTGCCCCGGCTCCTGATCAAGGAGGAAGCGGGCAACCCCACCGGCTCCTTCAAGGCGCGCGGCCTCTCGATCTGCGTCTCGATGGCGAAGGCGCTCGGCGCGACCGACGTGTGCCTGCCCTCGGCCGGCAACGCCGGCAGCGCGCTCGCGGCGTACGCCGCCGCTGCGGGGCTCGAGGCCCACGTCTTCCTGCCGCGCGACATCGCCCGGCTCTTCGTGATGGAGACCGAGGCCTACGGCGCGCACGTCGAGATGGTGGACGGCCTCATCACCGACGCCGGCCGCATCTGCGCCGCGAAGGCGAAGCAGCACGGCTGGTACGAGTGCGCGACGCTCAAGGAGCCGTACCGGGTCGAGGGCAAGAAGACGATGGGCTACGAGATCGCCGAGCAGCTCGACTGGACGCTGCCCGACGCGATCCTCTACCCCACCGGCGGCGGCACCGGCCTCGTCGGCATGTGGAAGGCCTTCGCCGAGATGGAAGCGATGGGCTTCGTCGGCTCGAAGCGGCCCCGCATGTACGCCGTGCAGGCGGACGGCTGCGCGCCGATCGTGAAGGCGTTCCTGGAAGGCAAGGATGCTGCGCCGATGTGGGAAGGAGCCACGACCCATGCCCACGGCCTGCGCGTGCCCAAGGCGCTCGGCGACTTCCTGATCCTGCGCGGTGTGCGCGAAAGCGGCGGAGCGGCGATCGCGGTCTCCGAAGCCGAGATCGTGGCGGGCGTGAAGGACGCGGCGGCGAACCAGGGCCTCTTCATGGCGCCCGAAGGCGGCGCCTGCGTCGCGGCCGCTCGGAAGCTCAGGGCGTCGGGTCAGCTCTCGGCCGACGACTCGGTCGTGATCTTCGACACGGGCACGGGCTACAAGTACGTCGAGAACATGGCACCGCTCTGGTAACTCGCTCGCGCCCGAGGAGTTGACGGCAGCAGCGGTCTCCGTGGTGTCCACCTGGTGTCCACGAGCTCCGAGAAGCTCAAGCCCACCAACGAGAACTGCCCCCGCGCGGAGCTCGTGGACAGGAGCTTCAACACGCCCGTGCGGCGCCTGGCTTCTTGACGGCCACACAGGTGAGGCGCAGGATTCTGCGACAGGAGTTCCCTTCCCGGACCGGAAGACCTCCGCCCGCTCCGCAGAGAGGGGAGATCGCCGAGCCGGTCGCCTGGTCCGGCCCGATCGTGATGAACACGCAGGAGGAGCTGCGGCAGGCGTTCACCGAACTGGAAGCCGAGACGTTCCTTCGGTCACGCTGAGGTCCAGCGTGGCACGCGGGCATCAGCCCGCGTCGCCCCCCGTCGGTGAAAGGCGCAGTCGGACGGCCCCCGCTCCGGAAAGCAAGGTGACACATGAGCGCCAAGTGGAAGGGCAAGATGATCGGCCCTTGGACGGGGCTCGACGGCAAGGTGCACGAGCGACCGGCAAGACGTTCGAGTTCTGCACGGTCGCCCGCTGGAAGGATGGCGAGATCGTCGAGGAGAACCTGTTCTACGATCAGGTGGGATTCCTACGGCAGATCGGCGTGCTGTGAGCGGTCCTTGGCTCCATCGTCTTGGCAGCTTGGGAGGTCGGAATGGCGGTGAACCTACGCGCGTGTGAACAGCGAATCCGCGACCTCGCGCCCGGCCTGGAGCGCGTGTACACCGACGTTCACGCCCACCCCGAACTCTCCATGCAGGAAACACGGACAGCAGGCATCGCGGCCGGCTGGCTGGGCGACCTCGGCTTCGTTGTCACTCCAGGCATCGGGAGAACCGGGGTCGTGGGTCTGCTGCGCAACGGCGAGGGGCCGACGGTGATGCTACGGGCCGACATGGACGCCTTGCCCGTGCAGGAAGCGACCGGGCTCCCCTACGCGAGTGCCGAGACGGCGACCGACGCCGCAGGGAAGCAGGTCCCGGTCATGCATGCGTGCGGGCACGACATGCACGTGACATGGCTGCTCGGCGCAGCAACGGTCCTGGCACAGACGCGGGACGCCTGGAGCGGTACCCTGATGTCAGTCTTCCAGCCGGCGGAGGAGACTGGAACCGGCGCCCAGGCGATGATCGCGGATGGGCTGGCGACACGGTTCCCCGCGCCCGACGTGGTGCTCGGCCAGCATGTGATGGTGGGACCCGCCGGGACGCTCGGTGGCCGCGCCGGCGTGATCACCTCCGCGGCCGACAGCCTCCAGATCCGGATGTTCGGCCGGGGTGCGCACGGGTCGATGCCCCAGGCCGCTGTAGACCCGGTGGTGATGGCCGCGGCCACGGTGCTCCGGCTGCAGACGATCGTGTCCCGCGAGCTGGCGCCGAGCGATGCCGCCGTGGTCACGATCGGATCCCTACAGGCGGGCACCAAGGAGAACGTGATCCCGGACGAGGCCATCATCAAGCTGAACGTGCGGACGTTCGACGAAGCCGTGCGCAGCCGCGTGCTGGCCGCGATCGAGCGGATCGTCAACGCCGAAGCAGCGGCATCCGGAGCCCCCAAGCCACCCGAGATCACGCCGATCGATCGCTACTCGCCGGTCACGAATGACGCCGCCGCGACGCGGCGCGTCTTCGATGCCTTTCGGTCCTCCTTCCCGGCGGATCGAGTTCATGAAACCGGCCCGACATCAGCCAGCGAGGATTTCGGGTGCTTCGGAGCGCAGTGGCACGCGCCGTCGGTCTTTTGGTTCGTGGGCGGCACGGATCCCGAGGTCTACGCCGAGGCCAAACGATCGGGACGTCTTGGCGAACTGCCGACGAACCACAATCCTCGATTCGCGCCCGTTCTGCACCCGACGCTCGAGGCGGGCGTCTCGGCGCTCGTTGCGGCGTCCCTTGCCTGGCTCGCTCCCTAGCCGCCATGATGCCTCCGCCCGAGCTAAAGATGGCGACGCTCGTTCTCGCGCTCGATCTGATCGGGACCTTCGTATTCGCCCTCAGCGGCGCGGCGTCAGGCGTCAGGAGCAAGCTTGACGTGTTCGGCTTGGGCTTCCTCGCGTTCGTCGCCGGCAACGCCGGCGGCGTGACCCGAGACCTGCTGATCGGTGCCGTTCCGCCGGCCGCGATCGATGATTGGCGCTACGTCGCCGTGTCGCTGCTGGCGGCGGCGGTGACGTTCGTGTGGTACCCGGGCGTTCAACGGCTCCGGCCGATCGTGCTCCTGCTCGATGCTGCGGGCCTCGCGCTGTTTGCCGTCGCCGGCACGCAGAAGGCGCTGGCGTTCAGTGTCAATCCGTTGGCCTCTGCGCTGCTCGGAATGCTGACCGGCATCGGAGGCGGCGTCGTGCGCGACCTGCTCGTCAACGAGATTCCGGTCGTGCTCCGAGCCGACTTCTACGCCCTTGCGGCGCTCACCGGGGCGGCAGTGGTCGTCGGCGGGCACCTGCTGCACTGGCCGCCCGCGGCAACCACGATCGCGGGTGCGCTTCTGTGCTTCGGCATACGGCTCATCGCGATCAGGCGGGGCTGGAACCTGCCGCTCGCCAGACTGCCGGCGTCATCGTGATGCGGACGTCCCGCCAGCGGCGGCCAGCCAATCCGCGCTACGAACCGTGTTGAAAAGGCGGCCTTTGCACAGCTCGACGACGCGGCTCGTTCGACCCTCGATGCGGCCTCGTGAGTCGTCTTTAGGGTCGCTCCGCCCGGCTGCCATACGTCTACGACCAGCCTCGATCCGATCCGCGAGGTCGCCCTGCCACCGAATCTCAATCGGCCCGCTCAGGCCTGCTCGACGCTCTGCACTTATACGTCGTCGGCGCGAGACTGGCGCGTCATGGCGGCGACGGGTGCACCGGCAGCCAAAGCGCGCCGACCCTCGGTGCGCCCCACCGCGGGCCCGGCTCGCCTTCTTCGTCAGCGCGACACGCTGACCACCGATGAAATCTCGGAGGTCATAGCGTAGTCAAGGAACTCGCGGGCGCCCTTGATCCGCTGCTCGATCGAGGCCCTGATCGCGTCGGCCTCGGCCCACGTCTCGGTGGCAGCGATCATGCGGTAGCGCACGCCGTCGCGGCCATCGAGCTGCACATCGTCGCGCAGGAGCACGCAGCAAGGGCCGGCCGAGTCGAAGCGCAGCAGCAGGCAGTAGGGCATGCGGGTGATGGTCGGGCGGTGCCGTCGCCAGCGCGCGCCTCGGCGTGACACTTCGGTGAGCGTCACAACCGCCTCCAGGCTCCAGCGACGGATGGGGCGGGCCCCGGTTCGACCCAGGGCAGGCGGGAGCCCTTCTTCGTGTCGTTCGTCGACAGCATGGCGCCGCTCTCGTGAGCGGACGGGCGCGCTACCGGCCCTGCGTTTCCAGGAAGACGGGTGCGCTCCACCTCCGGCGTCACGTTCACGTCGTGCACGAGCCCACTCTCCGGCGCGGCCCGAGGCCCGCGCGTGTCGCCTGTGACACTACCGGGGCTGTCTCATTCGGGAGGGCCGGGCCCCTGCGCTAGACTTGCAGCCGTGAACGGGGCGGCCACCCACGCGGACGCCGCCGCCGCGCTCGCGGCCTTCCTCGACCGTCACCCGCGGCTCCTCGTCCTGACCGGAGCCGGCTGCAGCGCTCCGTCCGGAATCCCCGACTACCGGGACGCGGACGGCGCCTGGAAGCACACCCAGCCGATGACGTTCGCCGACTTCACCGGCAGCCTGAAGGCGCGGCGACGTTACTGGGCCGGCAGCCTGCGAGGCTGGCCGCGCGTCCGCGACGCCGCCGCGAACCCAGCGCATCTCGCGCTCGCGCGCCTCGAGCAGGCCGGCCGAGTCGTCCGCATAGTGACCCAGAACGTGGACGGCCTGCACCAGCGCGCCGGCAGCCGGCGCGTGGTCGACCTGCACGGGCGGCTCGACCGCGTCGAGTGCCTGAGCTGCGGCGCCGTTCTGCACCGCGAGGACGTGCAGTCGCTGCTCCTCGGCTGGAACCGGCATCACGCGTCGAGCGCCGACGCCGCCGCGGGAGGTGCGAACCCCGGCCCGGCCGGAGTGGACGGAGAGGTCAGGCCGGACGGCGACTCCCGCGTCGAGGCCACGCCGGACGACCTCGTTGTGCCCGACTGCGCCGAATGCGGCGGCCTGCTGAAGCCAGCGGTCGTCTTCTTCGGCGAAGCCGTTCCTCGCTCGCGTGTCGACGAAGGCTTCAGGGCCCTCGACCAGGCCGACGCGCTGCTCATCGTCGGCTCCTCGCTCATGGTCTACTCTGGATACCGCTTCGTGAAGGCGGCGCGCGAGCGCGGTCGGCCGGTGGCCCTCGTCAACCTCGGCCGCACGCGGGCCGACGCCGAGTGCTCCTTGAAGCTCGAGCGCGACTGCGCGACCCTGCTCGCCGAAGCCGTGCCCTGAGGGCCCCGTACTCCACCAGCGGCGCGGCCGCAGCGCGACGTTGAAGCGCGTGCGGGCGCCTGTCAGACTTGCGCGCCAAATGCCCAAGGCACGCTTTCTCGTCCTGGCCGCTTCGCTCTCCGCGTCGTCGCTCGGCGCGCCGCCAGCCGCCCTGGCCGTCGAGTCCGGCAGCGGCCTCCCGATCGCAAGAGCCGTCCTGGAACGGCGCTGGACCGGCTCCTGGATCGCCTGCGCCGGCGCCCCGGAGCGCGATCCCGGCGTCTTTCGCTTCCGCAAGCGGATCGACCTGCCCACGGTGCCGCCGCGGTTCGTCGTCCACGTGAGCGGCGACCAGCGCTTCGTGCTCCAAGTCAATGGCCGCCGCGTCGGCATCGGCCCGTCGCGAGGCGACATCCTGTTCTGGCGCTTCGAGACCTTCGACCTCGCGCCCTTCCTCGAGCCCGGCGCGAACCTGCTGACGGCGCTCGTCTGGAACTTCGGGACGCAGGCGCCGGCGGCACAGATCAGCGACCGCACCGGCTTCGTCGTCCAGGGCGACGGGGACGGCGAGCGCGCCGCCAACACCGACGCGTCGTGGGATTGCGCGCCCGAGCCCGGGCACCAGCCCTGGCCCGAAGGCATGACGCCGCTCCACGAGGAAGAGCCCACGTACATCGTGGTCGGTCCCGGCGAGCGGCTCGACGCCTCGCTCTACGACTGGGGCTGGGCGGCGCCGCCGTCTGCCGGCGCGCCGGCCGGACGCTGGAAGCCGGCCGTCGTCTCGGCGCAGGCGTTCCCGAGGACGATCTCGGAAGGCCCCGGTTATCAACTCACGCCGGACGGCCGCCAGCTCGTGCCCGACGAGCTCCCGCCGATGGAGTACCGCGACGATGCCTCGGGCTCGGTCGTGAAGGTGGAGGGCGCGGCGATCGAAGGCTTTCCGAGCGGCCCCGCGCGAATCGCCGCGAACAGCAAGGCCTCGCTGCTGATCGACCGCAAGACGCTCGTGACCGCGTACCCCGAGCTCGCGTTCTCGGGCGGTCGTGGCGCCCGGGTCCGGGTCGGGTACCAGGAGGCGCTGCTCGAGCCCGACAAGCCGTGGCGCAAGGGCAACCGCGACCTCTTCGAGGGCAAGCGCTTCGTCGGCTATCAGGACGAGATCCTCCCGGACGGCGGGGCGTCGCGTGTCTTCCACTCGCTCTGGTGGCGCACCTGGCGCTACATGAAGATCGACGTCGAGACCGCTGCCGAGCCCCTGACGCTCGATCGGCTGGCGGTGCACTTCACCGCATACCCGTTCGAGGAGCGCGGCCGCTTCGACGCGGGCGACGCGACACTGAAGCGCCTCTGGGACGTGGGCTGGCGCACGGCACGCTCCTGCGCGCACGAGACGTATTTCGACTGCCCCTACTACGAGCAGCTCCAATACGTCGGCGACACGCGGATCCAGGCGCTCGTCTCCTATGCCGTAGGCGGCGACGACCGCCTCGCGCGCCAGGCGATCGACTCGTTCGACCGCTCGCGCCGTTCCGACGGGATCACCTACAGCCGCTACCCGAGCGCGCCTCAGCAGTTCATCCCGACCTTCTCGCTGCTCTGGGTCGGCATGGTCCACGACTACTGGATGTGGCGCGACGATCCCGCCTTCCTTCGACGCCAGCTCGCCGGCACGCGCACCGTGCTCGACTGGTTCGCCGAGCGGCAGCGCCCCGACGGCCTCGTGGGCCGGCTTCCCTGGTGGAACTTCGTCGACTGGACCTCCGGCTTCGAGGCCGGCGTACCGCCCCAGGACGCGGACGGCGGATCCGTCGCGATCTCGCTGCAGCTCGCGCTCGCGCTCCGAGAGGCCGCCGAGCTCGAAGCCGCCCTCGGCGAGCCGGCGCGCGCCGCCCGCTACCGCGCGAGCGCCGACCGCATCGCAACCTCCGTCCGCGGGCTCGCCTGGAGCGAGACGCGCGGGCTCGTCGCCGACGCGCCCTCGAAGAGCCGGTTCAGCCAGCAGGCGAACATCCTGGCCCTGCTCGCCGGAGCCGAGCCGCCGGGCCAGGAGAAGCCGCTCCTCGAGCGACTGCTCGCGATGCCGCGCCCGTCGATCAAGGCTCCCGCGGCGGCGGGAAGCGCGCCGCCCGACGTGGCGCGGGCCAGCGTCTACTTCCGCTTCTATCTCTCGCGCGCGCTCGAGGCCCTCGGCGAGGGCGACCGTTACCTGCCCGAGCTCGAGCCCTGGCGCGAGATGCTCGACGTCGGCCTGACCACGTTCGCCGAGATCCCCGACGTGGGGACGCGCTCCGACTGCCACGCCTGGAGCGCCCACCCGAACTACGACCTGTTGCGGACGGTCGCCGGACTGAAGCCTGGAGCGCCGGGCTTCGCGACGCTCCGGGTCGAGCCGCATCTCGGGACGCTCGAGCGGCTCGACGCCACGCTGCCGCACGCCAAGGGCCCGATCCGCGTGTCCTACCGGCGCGAAGGCCAGGCGCTCGCGGCGACCGTGACCTTGCCCGCGGGCCTCAACGGCGACTTCGCCTGGCGCGGCTTCAAGCGCAAGCTCGTCCCGGGCGAGCAGTCGTTCCGCGTCGAGTGAGCGTGACCGAGCGGCTCTACCGCGCCGACTCGCGCCTCGTCGAGTTCGACGCGCGCGTCCTCGCGCGGCGCGAGCACGAGGGGCGGCCGGCGGTGATCCTCGACCGGACCGCCTTCTACGCGGAGAGCGGCGGCCAGCCCTGGGACACGGGCACGCTCGGCGACGCGCGCGTCGTCGCGGTGATCGAGGCCGGAGACGACGTGCTGCACGTGCTCGACCGCCCGCTCGAAGCCGAGCGCGTACACGGGGCGGTCGAC
>Ga0335076_10006096_pt1 | contig 12153 bp, 4 predicted proteins | sample Lox_Sample_25_FD_206717 | JGI IMG/M metagenome (GOLD analysis project Ga0335076, IMG submission 206717) | Soil microbial communities from Loxahatchee National Wildlife Refuge, Florida, United States - Lox_Sample_2.5 | ecosystem: Environmental > Terrestrial > Soil > Wetlands | place: USA: Florida...
ATCGGAAACGTAAGAAGTGGTCAACTTGTCCAGCGGACCCCGCATGCTCAGCGTCAGGTTGTATTGCTCCACCGTCGTGGTCACTGAAACGTTCAACACGGGATGCGTTCCATTCGGGTCATCGAATGTGATCACGCCCCGTTGCAGTTGATACCGCACGTTGCGATAAAACAGTTCGCCGGAGGACAGGTTGGTGCGGCCTGTGATCACGGGGTCCGCCGCAGTTCCCGTGACCTGCAAGGCCACGCGCCCCGCGATGCTGACCTGCGAACTTGTCGCATTCAAATTTTCCCGCGATTGCACGCCGATCGATAGTCTCACGTTGTCAGCAAATCCCGGCTGCGTCGGCGTAGTCGCGCCCGTGCTGAACTGATCTCCGAACTTTGCCAGATCAAAGTCAGGCGTAAAAGAGAGGCTGTCGATCAGCACGCGCCCAGTCAAGCTTGAGCCCTGCATATTTCCGCTGAGAGCAACGTTGGTGTCGAGCACCGAACGCAAACCCTCGGGATACCGCAATCGGACACCTTGTCCCTTGAGCGCCAAGTTGAATTGAAGGGTCGGCCGGTACGCGATCGATCCGCCGACGGAGACTTGTCCACCTCCGACTTGCCCCTGCATCTGCGACACCTGCAAATGATCGTTCGTAATGTCGACCGTCCCGTTCAGTTTCTCCACCCCCACCGGAGCGTCGACGGTACTGAGAGCTACATTCCGAAGTTGGAGTTGGCCTTGTATCGCGGGGCTGGCGGCTGAACCAGAGGAACGCAAATCCAGGGCCAGGATTCCCGAGCTTTGTACATCGGGTGCCAGTATCTTCAGGATCTGGAGATCGATCGTTCCGTTGGCAGTCAGGGTCGGCGGAGCATTGCCGCCGATCGGAATTCGACCCTGGAAGCGGAGCGATGTGTCCGTACCCCGGATTTCCGCCGGTTGCAGAGTCACGACGGAATCTGCGTAGTCGGCGCGGATTGGATTTGTAATTCCGATCTCCAGCGACTGATAGTTCGCCTTGAGCACTGGAATCGACAGGTGCGCCTCCAGGTGAGATTTGTCCTTTAGGGGTCCTTTTAACGTCGCGTGCAATTCCGTCTGACCCGTGAAACCTTGAGGCACTCCGCCGGCGTAGGTTGCCATCAAGACGTCGAGAGGGACGGTGCTGGTATCGATGGCAGCATCCGCATCATAGTTTCCGCTCAAGGCCACGCGGCCGTGCGCTCGCACGGAAGCCTCCGCGACCTTGGAGTCAAAGGTCAGATTGGCAATGTGATTCGCCACAGTCACATCCGCCTTCAGGCCAGATATCGATTTGTCCTTCACTTGCAGTTGCGGCAGTTGAACAACAGCGTTCAGCTGAGGATCGTCGAGAGTTCCTTGTCCGTTGACCGAGGCGCTTACCGTACCGGTTATTGCGAGATTCTTCGCCTGCACGGTTTGCAGTTTCTGCAAAACGATCGCAGGCGCTTCCAGCCGCACTTTGTAAGCTTTCGCCTGTGGAGTATAGGAAAGATCGGCGTTGATAGCTCCTGCCTGCACGGTCAGGTTCAAGGTTGAGCTGATTGACCCGTTCGCACCCTGGAACTGCATCGACAGATTCTGGATCGGCTCGTTGAACGCCTGCGCATTCGTGATCTTCGCCGAGCCTGAGCCCACCGGATTGAGCTGCGATCCCTGCACCGTAACATTCGCTGATAGCTCTCCCGATATCGGGTAATTTTGCCTCGCGAGATGTTGCAGATCTGAGATCCGCAATTGCTGCGCATTCAGACTGGCCCGCAGCGGACTGGAACTTTCATAGGACCAGTTTCGCAATCCAACGGTGGCACTGAACGTCGCCTGCCCTTTTTCGGTGTTGACCAGGACACCGTTCTGAATCGAGATCTGCGATGGATCAGCCTGGATGTTGAACTTGAGCGTCCGCCACTGGCTGCCTTCCAGCCGCAAATCATTCGCAGCCATTTGCCCGGCAATCGTGGGTTTCTTCAGCGATCCGCGCACGGCCACATTGAGATTCGCCGACCCCGAAACCGCCGGAGGCGGACCCGACCCTGCACGAAACGACGACGCCAACACGGCAAGCTGATGCAGATCGTCAGCCGCAATCTGGATCGTCAGATCAGAGTGATCGCTCACCTGTCCATCGGCCGTCACAGTCGCCGAGGGAATTCGCAGGCGAGTCTGGCGCACCGAAATGGTTTGTCGTGGTTCGTCGTATGTAACGTGAATCGCACCATTCACCGGCACTTCACTGCCGTTTGGATTCGAAGGGCTGGCTGCTCGCGCCTGCACGGTCAGGTCTGAACGTGCAATGAGGTTGCTGAAGGATCCCTGCCATCCCGCCTCAGCCGTGCCATTCAGCGTGCCTGAGATTCGTGCCTCTTTCAGTTGTTGGCGCGCCAAGGTTCTCTGCACTGCAGCCAGCGAGATATCGTGAAGGGCAGCTTGCACGCGGCCTTGCGGTGAAGCATCGAGATGCTGGATTGTGGCGTTAGCGACGAGACGCCCGCCCAGAGACTCCACACTAAAATTCTTAACCGTGAGATTTCCATTCGCCAACTGATATGAACCGTCCAGTTTTCGCAACTCCACGCGATTGCCAGAAGCCATGGCGCTTAGAACATCGCTGGCAATCCGGCCATCCACAGAAACACTTCGCAGCAACGGTTCACTGCCAGACTCGTAGTGCAATCTCCCCTCCGTTGCCACATCGCCGGCGGGAGCAACGGATGGAGACATGCTGCCGAAATCCTGCGTGTGAATCCGGATCTGATACGTTCCGTCTGCCACTGGGTTCGCATAGTTCGAGACTGCGGCCTGCAAAGCTACTTCAGACGATCCCACCTTGAAGTTCGCCGAACTGAGCTCAAAACGGCTCGGAGACGCGCTGAACCGTACATCAAGATTGTGCGCGAGCGGCGCATAACGCGCGTATTGCAGCCGGCCATTTTTGTACGACAGTTCGCCATCGTAACGTTTCGTAAGAGGGGCAAAGTGAATGTCGGCTCCTAGTTCGTAGAGGTCGGCTTGGAGCGGTGTCTTTCGGTCGTTGTAGTCGACTTCACCGTCGGTGATCTGAGCGTGTCCCACGGCCAGATCGAACACACTTGTTTGAGAGTTGCTCTTGCTCGGCGGAGCCTGAGGCAGATTATTCTTGCCGTCTTTAGTCACCAGAAGATGCACAACCGGTCGCGCGATCAGCAGTTCGCGTAACGAAACTTGCCGGCGCAGGGCAGACACAATCTTGATGCCCACCGTGAGCTTGTCCGCATGTAGCAAGGGCGGCTGATCTGCGGCTTCCGTTCCCCGCACGGTAATGTCATAGAGGTTCGCAGTCAGCGTGGATAGACTGAAATCCATGCCGCCGATCTTGGTCTTGCCGCCCGTCGCTTCGTCTGCCTGCTCGGCGATCTTGCGCAACGCGAATTGCTGAAAGCCACTGCTCTTCAGATAGAAATATCCACCAAACCCAGCAACGACAAGAAGGACTACAAGGCTGACAAGCGTCCAAACGATGATGCGTTTCCACTTCATAGCGCCCCTTAGAATGCCTGCCCGACCGTAATGTAGTACTGATTCGGATTAATTCCTGGCACCGGACTCAGGTTGCGGCCGAAATCAATTCGGATCGGGCCGATCGGCGTTGCGTACCGCAATCCGAATCCAACGGTATTGCTGTAATTGTCCACGAAGTTTCGGAAGTTGATGGCGCTGTACACATTTCCGCCGTCATAAAAAACGACGCCTCCCAGGGGCTTCATAATGCGGAGCGGAAAGCGCATCTCCGAGTTGAAAATGAAAAGCTGGCGTCCGCCGACCGGAACCGTCACATTCACGCATCCCGACTGACCTTGTAACACGTTACAGAACGGAACCAGCCGTTGCGGTCCAGCCTCGTCGATAGGAAAGCCGCGCAATGATGTCCCGCCGCCGGAAAAGAAAAGCTGGCTCGTCGGCACGAAGCTTCCAGAAAACGGTGTCGACAAGCCAACTCGCACGCTGTTCGCAAAAACCAGGGAACGCACGGGGATGTAGCGGGCATACTGGGCAAAGAGCTTTGCAAAATTCGCGCTCGAACCCAAAGCAGTCGGAGTGATCCCAAGGTTGACCGTCGCGAACTCCCCCCGGTGTGCGTCGAGAGGTTTGTCGCGCGTATCGCGAATAATCGATCCCGAAAACGTCGAGAGTCTCACGTGGCGATCCTGATCCAGTACAAGCTCCGGAACAATGAGATGCGACAGCGTGGTCTTGTTGTAGTCATACCGAAGTTGCAACCGTGTGTTGCTCTTGCGGCTGATCAATCGTTCCACCTGAAACGAGAGATCGCCCAACCCGGCCGTGAACAGCGGGTTTTCGCTGTTTCGCTCCAGCGAGAAACTTCCCAGCGACTGCCAGTTCGATCCCAGAAAGTGCGGTTGCGAATAAGTCGTCAGCAACCGCTGATCAAGGCGCGCCAACAGCAATGAAACACCGCCCGTCTCTCCCAGGCCACGAATGTTGCGGCGTTCGAACTGGATCGATCCGCGCGGACTCGCAAAAGTCGACTGGCTGGGCGCGATCTGATTGTTTCCCAGGCTGATGTTGCCTCCGCCTCCGGGCAACGCGACCGTGCCGGAAGGAACGTTGCCGCCCCGATGCGACACCTCAAATCCAAAGCCATACGTTATTTCGTTGCGCTTGGCCTCGTGCACCTTGACCAGCGCGTCCTCATTATTCTGATCAGTGATCGGCTTTCTGGGGCCCACGCTCGACCAATCAAAAATGTTCAGATCGTAAAGCCGGCTCTCAGCCTCGAGCATTTGTCCTCGCCGCATCGGCGTTTCTGGAGGAATTTTCGCCGTCCTGGCGATGAGCGACACCCGCGTCTGCTTCTGTCCCAGGTACACTACTTCGTCGACCCGCACCAGTTGATGTTCAGCAATGGCATAGGCGACGCTGACTCGGTGTGGATTTCCCGCCTCGGGTTTCACCGACGCCTTCACTTCGACGTTCAGATATCCGCGGTTCAGGTAGTTCGCCGAAATCCGGTTGCGATCTTCAGCCAGTTTCCGCGGAGAGTAAGGTTGCCCGCTGGCGAGTTCAAATCCTTTTGGGGCGGTCAGCTGGTCGTAAGACACATTCTGGTTCCCTGAGACCTCCACGTTCTCAACCAGAGTCTGAGTACCTTCTGTGATATCGAAATCGACGTCGATTTTCGGCTCGCGATCGATGGCTCGGCCGGTTACCTTCACGTCTTCGTATCCTCGATCGTGATACAAGGCCTCAATGTTTGAGGCGCTCTGTTGCGTGAGCTTCTGGCTCCAGCTGCCGTGCGTCCAGATATGCGACTTCTTCACCAGCACCTGATCGAGCATTTCTTTCTGCGTGATCGCGTAGTTTCCATGGAAGAGGATCCGATCGACCTTGTGCCTTTTTCCGCGATCGATCTGGTACACGACCGTTATCTGATCCGGCTGCCTTTGCAGGTTCGCCGTCACCTTCACGTCGTAGTACCCCTTCTGCTGGAAGAAATCGGTGATGTTGCGCTGCCCTTCCTCCACAAGATCCTGATCGATGGCTCCTTCCGAGTAGATCGGGATCAGCTTCTTAGACCGCCGCGTTGCCAGAAACGGCACCCAGGAAAGCTTGGCTCCCACTGTTCGCACCGTAACGACTGGACCAATCTCTACCTTGAACGACACGTCAACCCGGTTTGTGTCCGGGTGGTACTGTGGCGGATTCTCGTGGATGGTGGCCTCGAGCCGATGCTGACTGACCAAGGTCTTCTTCATCAGCGTTTTTGCTGAATTGATTCGCTCGGGCACATAGGCCTTGCCCTTCTTTAGCAGACCTCCGGTCAGGCGCGCACGCAAGGTGTGCACCGAATGCAACAGGCGCTCACTTTCAGGCCGATCAGGGCCTTCGATCGTGACATCACCGATGTGCGCCTGCTTGTTCGTCTCTACGACGAAACTGACGCTCACCAATTCATGGGCATCGTCAATTTTCGCCTCGGCATGCGCCTTGGCCTGAAAATATCCGTTCCGGTGGAGAAACTTCAGCAGCGCATCCACTGCGCCCGGAAGGCGCGACGGATCGTACGGGTCCTCATCCGGCAGGTCCACAACCTGCAAAAGTCGGGTGTAAGAGAAGTATTTCCCGCAACCGGGAAAATCGACCACCCCGAGGTAGTAGGCAGGTTCCAGCAGGAAGTTGACCCTTAACCCTGCGATCTCAGGCACCACACTGACGTTCACCTTCTCGAAGTTGCCGGCCTTCTGCAAAGCTTGGGCACTGGCCTCGATCTTGGACTCGGAGTAAGGCTGCCTAGCTTTTTGCTCGACGTACTGCTGCAAGGGTTCCAGATTCCGGTGAGGGTTGGCGATTAATGACACTGCACTGACAGGCTGTCCTTCATACATCGCTTGAGGGGTTTGAGGCGCGAGTTGTCCCAGGCTCGCCGAGGTGAATAGGGTCGTTCCGAGAAGAAATAGTCCAAAGCCTGGCCAACGCATAAGAGGGCGAAAATATGATACCTGTCACTCCATCTGCCCTCCGCCCGCGCAAGGGGCAAGCCGAATCGGGCAGCACGATCCCGCAAAAGTGCCGAGATGTGATGCGCTTGAATTGATTGAAGTTGTCGACGAGAAAGCGCAGCACGGTTACGGACCAGAGCCACGACTGCGGACAGGATTTCCCCGCCGGACCCTGAGCCCCGGTTTCCATAGTGAAAGTAGGGCCAGGCGCAACTTGGCGTTCTTGAAACTATAGTCGATAGTATACTTCGGTACTCGGGAACGCGGGCTCCCCTGTATGCCCATCAAACCTTTCGCATCTGTGTGCGCCCTTTGCGGTGGGAATGTCCGCTTGGAGGAAGCGAAGATCGACAGCTACGGCCAAACAGTGCATGAGGACTGCATTGTCGACAAAATGATCCAAGATGCGAACGGCCCAACTCGGCAACAATCGCCCGCCCGAACCGCTCGCTCCTGGACCGAAATTGCCAATGAGTTGGCTGTCGAGCCAGACCCTGAAAGGGCTTTGAAACTTGCCGATGAACTGAATCGCGCCTTGGACTCCCTATCTTCCTCACGCGCAAAGAAGTTGAAGACAGAAAACGGCGAGTAGCCGATTAGAGGGCTGAATGAAAAAGCGAGTTGATGTAGTTTCTCTCCTGTCGTCAGCCGCAGCGACGGCAAAAAAGGCTGGAAGCTACTCGCCGGAAGTCTACGTCCTTGAATTATCAGAGCTGCGACAGATTATCTGGGAGATGCAGGATGCCAACGATGCAGACCCCAGACCGAATTGAGACCCCGTATTGGCGGACGATCCGAAAGCTGGCGACGACAAGCGGGTTTCAAACGAGAGACCGCACCTATGCCGACGAGGCCGCCTTCTCCAACTGCTTCAACCTGTTCGCCAGTAATTCCCGTTCCCGCAGGTTCTTCGTCATTGCGATAGCGCGTTGGATTTCTTCACTTGCCTCAGAAAGCCTGCCCAACTTCATCAGCAGGTCTCCGCGAACGCTGGGAAAGAGATGGTACCCGGCCAGCGCAGACTCACTGGCTACTTCGCTTGAGAATCCTGAATCAACACCAGATCCGAAGGAGAATCTCCCCGCACCAGCGCCAGGCTCTTGCCATCAGGAGACCATTGATAGGAGTAAATCTTCAGTGAAGTGAAATTCGTCAACCGACGGCCCGGACCGCCATCCAGCGGCTGCCGCCACAAATTATCGATGCCCTTTTCGCGTATGGGATACACAATGCCTTTTCCGTCAGGGCTGAAGCGGAGTTGACCATCATGTCTCGGGTCATATTCCATCGTGTGCAAAAGCTTGCCGGAATCCAGCGAAACTATTGCAATGTTCGGCTTCTGCGCCTTGAAATCGTAGCTACCCAATACCGCCGTCTTTCCGTCGCGCGCGATGTCAAACGAACCGCCGGATTCCGCACTTTCCGTTCCCACTCGTTCCGGTTGCCCTCCGCCGATAGGCACCTTCATGAAAAAACCTTCCGTCAGGTCGAGGTAATAGACCGTTTTGCTGTCGGGGGAACACACAGGACTGAAGTCTCTCTTGCCCTGAGTGAGAGGCCGCAAACCGCTGCCGTCGGCCTCGCTGCGCCAGATGCTGACCGAGATGGTACTCAACGCTCCACGAGCGAAAACAACATGACCGTCGCCGCAACCGTTAGGTTCGAAAGCATCGGTGTCTTTTTCCGCGGCTATCTCACTCTGAAGGCTTCCCCCGGGAGCCATCACGTGAAGAGCCGCGTCTTCGTCAGTGATGAGATTTCCGTCCCTGGTCCAGGACACGGTTGGAACCGGGTCGCCGGATGTCACTTCGCGTGCGTCGGAGTAATCGGTCTTCACCCCTGAACTCAGGTAAACGTCACGCACGGACTGGCGCATGACCGTGGCAATGGTCGAGCCGTTGGTGGAAATACTCAAGTTTGCATAGTCGTTCGTGTCGGCGGTGACGGATCGAAACTTCCCATCTGGATAGCCGACCAGCCCGATTTGCTGCCGGCTGAAGTTGGTTTCCATGGTGGAGAAAATCACCGCCAGCGCTTTTCCGTTGGGCAGCCACGCCACATTATTAAGAATGGTCGCTTGCGGAGTCGATATCGTTTTGCGGGCACCCGTGTCTGGATCGATCGAAATCACTGCGCTGAGGGTGCTCTTATTCTGATCAAAGATTACGGCGGCGATCACCTTTCCATCTGGAGACCAGGATGAATCCGCGATCACGTTGGCCATGGGGCCGGTGAAAACACTCTTTTCATTGGTGCCGTCGGCGTTGGCAATCACGAGATGAAACTTCCCGGGATCGGGGTCGTTCGCCCGCACAAAAACGAAGCGCTGCCCATCGGGAGAAAAACTGGGATTCGTATCCACATCCTTGACCACCAACTGGGAACTCCCTCCCAGCACCGGAATGCGGTAAAGATCGTACTCCTGCGATGCCGGGCCGCTAGCCAGTTGTGTGTGCGAATAGAAAATGTGGCCGCCATCGGGAGAGAAGCGCAGCGCGGAGTACCGCACATGCTGAGGAGGAACGACCTGCACATTGCTTTCGCTGGCAAGATGGCGCAGCCAGAGGGATTCATTCCCTTCATTGTTCAAAACGTAGGCTAGATAGTTTCCGTCGGGAGACATGGCGCCGATGCGCGCGTTGTGCGTGCCACTGACTTTGCTAGTTTTGAGACTCTCGAAGGGCTGCCGCCGGACGGAGAAGAACAGGGTGTAAACGCCGAAAGCAGCAGCAACAACCAACACCAGTACAACTGCGATGATCACGCCCAGGCCGGTTTTGTGCTGGCTGGCTGCGGCGACCAGAGCTGAACCACTCGAGCCCTGGCTGCCTGCGGCCGGCGTGCTTGCACTTGAAACCCGGTCCGCTCCTGAATCCAGCGCCGGCACCCTTCCCGACTCGGTATCGCGCTTAAGACGCTTGAGGTCACTTCGAAGTTCCGCCGCCGATTGATACCGCAGGTCTCGATCCTTTTCCAGCAGCTTGCCGATGATGTCCTCCAGCTTGGATGGAACCGCGGGATTCAAGCGCACGGCCGGAACTGGAGTTCGATTGAGGATACCGTCGAAGATGGTTGCCGAAGTCTCCCCCGGGAACGGCAACGCTCCCGTCGCCATCTCGTAGAGAACGGTCCCGAAGGAAAACAGATCGGTACGGGCATCAATCTCCTTTCCCTTGGCCTGTTCAGGCGACATGTAGGCCACGGTGCCGACAGCCGAGCCGGGACTCGTGAGGTATTCCCGGCTATCGGCAATGGTAGCGGCCGTCAGGGCAGATTGCTCCGCTTTCGGAGAGACCGCCACCTTGGCCAGCCCAAAGTCCAGAATCTTGGCATGGCCACGTTTGGTGAGAAAAAGATTCGCCGGTTTGATGTCGCGATGAACAATGCCGCCTGTGTGTGCGGCGTCCAGCGCGTCCGCCACCTCGATTGCAAACGACAGCAGTGTCTCGGTCTCAAGCGGGCGTCCGGAGATGAGGTGTTTCAGGGTGACGCCATCCAGGAACTCCATCACGATGAAGGTTTGCCCATCCTGCTCGTCGATCTCGTGAATAGTGCAGATATTTGGATGGTTCAGCGCAGATGCCGCTTTGGCTTCACGGCGAAAGCGAGTCAAGGCCTGAGGATCCTTGGCCACTTCGTCAGGCAGGAATTTCAACGCGACAAAGCGATCGAGCTTCGTATCCTCTGCTTTGAAAACAACACCCATCCCACCACCGCCGAGTTTTTCGACGATGCGATAGTGTGAGATGGTTTGACCGATCATGTTAGGCAGTTGACGCCGGCCCGTTCATCTTAAGGACGGGGTTGAGGCTCAGTCAACGTGTTCGCAGTTCGGGCAAAGCGCGTCGAGCAGTGCACCTGCGCTTAACGAGGAAATCGGAAACTATTCCGGCCCTGAGTTTCTGGGAACCAGTGCCTTGCAGCGTGCCCCGCCCTCGCTTCCTTTGCAAGGGCGGGAACCACGAACCTTTACGGCCTAGGTTCGACCTAATGAAACCTGTCGGGATCCGTAGTTTCCCACCCTTTCTAATATCTGGCCGCCGGATTTTGGACTTCCGAAAATTCCAAACCAAAGCGACCGAGATATTTGCGGAGCCGATCTGCATCGTTTGAAATCGACTTGCGAGCGCGAGAGGCACCGAAAAGAGTACGTCCAGCCTCTGAAAGGGATCGACTCCGCTGGCACACGTCTATGACAAATGCCAACTGTGCGCGATCAAAAAGATCGATCTCTTCCAGCTGTTTCGTGGTGAGAAGTTGTCCGAGCGCTTTATTGTGCTCAGGACTTCCGGGCTTGTGCCAAGCCATAGAAAGCCTGCTAGCCTCCTCATCTACCACTTGCGTGGAGATCCGCCCGCCTGGTGCCAGCGTTGCCATGCGAGCGACAGCGGCATTCAGATCGCGGAAATTACCCGCCCACGACGCGGCCGCCGACAGAGCAAAGTCTAGGAATTTTTCCCGAGCCTCTTTGCTGAACGTCACCCGGCGACCTGCCTTCTCCGCAAACCGGTCCAACTCGAAATCGAGGTTGGGTTCAATGTCCTCGGTGCGGTTCTTCAGACCCGGCATCAAAAACGTCCAGAGATTGATTCGAGCTAGCAGGTCTTCGCGAAATTTTCCCTCGCGCACGGCAGCAAATAAGTCGCGGTTTGTACCGGCGATGAGCTGAAAATCGCTGTGCGCTTCTTCGTCTGATCCGAGGGGTAAAAACGTCTTTTCCTCAAGGGCCCTCAGCAACATCGCCTGCTCGTCGATACCGAGTTCTCCGATCTCGTCGAGAAATAGGACGCCTTTGTCGGCTGCGCGCAGCAACCCGGCACGATCTTTCTGAGCGCCGGTGAAAGCACCTTTCACATGTCCGAACAGTGCAGACATCGCCGCATCGCCGCGGATCGTAGCGCAGTTCACATCCACAAAAATTCCCTCTATTGATCGGCGCGCTTTCTTGAGTTCGTAGATTCGACGCGCGAGCAGGGACTTCCCGGCGCCGGTGGGGCCCATAAGCAAAAGAGGATCGCGCGTGGCTATCGCCACCTGCTCAATACGCTCCATGAGCCGGTTGAAGGCCGCATTGCGCGTGTCGATGCCTCCTTTCAGGTATGAAATGCCTTCGCGCTGCACTTGGCGGAAGCGCGACGCGATCCGATCGTATTTGGATAAATCGAGGTCGATGATCTTGACTGTGCCGGGAGAGCTACGGTCCCGGTCTGGCGAACACTGCACAAGCCGGCCGGGCATATACCGCGACTCAACCAGGAGGAACAAACAGATCTGCGCGACGTGAGTGCCGGTCGTGATGTGGATGAGATAGTCTTCCGAATCCGTATCAAAGGTGTAGCCACGCGCAAATTGAAAGAGAGTCTCATAGACCTCTTCGAAGTCCCATGGGTCGCCAAACTCGATCTGATGCAAACGGACTTCGGTCTCAGGCGAGACGGTTTCGATGTCACTCTTAATGGTGCTCGCGAGACGAGAATCTCGTTTGCCGTGCAGAAGTTCGAAACGGTGAAGAATCAGGTCGGGCTGCCTGCAGAGCGAAACGGTAGGCCGCCAGTTCTGCCATCGGTCTGGATGCTTACCCAAATCGAGGGTGGTGCCGAGCAGCCCGATCGTTACAGTCTTCCGCTCAGGCTTATCCATAAAG
>Ga0335076_10006097_pt1 | contig 12151 bp, 12 predicted proteins | sample Lox_Sample_25_FD_206717 | JGI IMG/M metagenome (GOLD analysis project Ga0335076, IMG submission 206717) | Soil microbial communities from Loxahatchee National Wildlife Refuge, Florida, United States - Lox_Sample_2.5 | ecosystem: Environmental > Terrestrial > Soil > Wetlands | place: USA...
AGCGCGAGCTCGGCGCTCGACCTGGCCGCCCAGCTGTGCTGGCAGCAGGCCGCCGAGAAACATGCGCCCGACGGCTGCCGGGCGGGCACCGGCACCCGGGCTCACGTCTGAGGCCGCTGCGCCGCTGCCCGCTACCGCACGGAAGACCTGTAAGCGGCTGCCGTCTAGGTCTACCTTGTGACCAGTTCTGTAGTCCGCGCTGGTGCGCGGCGTGGGGGTGGGTGGCGGATGCCAGCAGACGAACGCGGTGAGCTAGCCGGGAACCAGGATGAGGGCGGACAGCAGGGTGTCCGGGTAGCCGGCAAGACCGCCGAGGAGACCTGGAGCGGCTGGCGCCGGCTGCTGTCGAACACGTGGTTCGTGACGATAATCGGCGGCCTGCTGGTGACCGTCGGCGGTGGCCTGCTCTTGTACTACCTCACGAAGCCGTCCACGCCAGCGCCCGCGAAGGCGATCCTGCCGGCGGGCTATTACGTCAACGGTTCTCCCGGCACGCCGCACTGGTTCGTGCTCGTCAGCAGCAGCCATGGCGCCAGGGTCGCCGGCACGCTCGCATTCGAGGGGCAGGATGGCCAGACCGGTCTCGCGCAGACGTTCTCCGGTCAGCTGCAGAGCGACCTTGCCAGCCTCGACCTGAGCAGGTCCGGGGTCCGGACCGCAACGATCAACCTGCAGACCAGCCCGGCGACCATCTCTCTCGGCGCATGCATGGCCTACCTGCAGTTCGTCACGTCGGTGCCGGAGTGCACGTTCCACCGCGCCCGCGACCTCGCCGGCGATCCGCTCGGCTAGGTCGCTATTCAGGCTGGCCCTGGGGTGTGCCGATCCTGCCGCAGCGCGTCCTCGCGCGCTCCGGCACAGTCAGGACCGTTGCCGCAACCGCGGTGACCTTCGGCCCCCGCGGCCACACTCGCGCCAGCCATAGCGTGTGCTCAGAACTCGGCCTGGCGAGGTGTGACATGAACATTGCCGGAAGGGGCCGGCTCGCGCTAGCGCGGCCCACGACGTGGTTGCTGGTCCTCGTCGCGGTGTGCCTCGCGGTCGCCTCGTGCGGCAGCACGGCCCGGCAGCCGGCCTCGCTGCGCACCAGGTCGTGCACGGTCCGGGGGCTGGCGGCCACGTGCGGGACGGTCACGGTGCCCGAGAACCGGCTGGCCGGGACGGCGCTCGGTGAGGAACGGCCGGACCTCAAGCCACTCGTGGATCGGCTTGCCGCCGGAACCGGGCGCGGCAGATAGCTCCCCGGCCAGCTGGACCGCGCGTTCCCAGGAATCGACGTCGATGACGAACCACCCGGCGATGAGGTCCTTGGTCTCGGCGAACGGGCCGTCGGTCACCGGCGGGCGGCCCTCGCCGTCATACCGCACGAAGGCGCCGTCGGGCGCCAGTGCCTGCCCGTCCACGAACTCCCCCGCCTGCTCCAGGCGGGCGGCGAAGTCCTGCATATACCTCATATGCGCGTCGACTTCCGTCGGCGTCCACTGGTCCATCGGCACACAGCCGGCGACGGGCGCCGGGCCGCCTCGGTAGTGCTTGAGCAGCAGGTACTTCATGGTGTTCTCCTCTTCGTCGCGTCTGCACGCGGCCCGTGGTGGCCGCTCGTGCCCCTGGGACGGAGCCAGCGCCGAGTTCTCGACACCTCGCGACCTCCAGCCGGGCGCCGGCTCAGTGCCGCCCGAACAGCCTGCCGTGGTCCGCTAGCGGCGCGGGGCGCCGGTCAGCAGCGTCGACCTGGGCGGAGGGTAGACGACCCTGGCGACGGTAGCCGTGGCCCACCCGATGACCCAGCCGGCGAAGACGTAGCCCACCCTGTGCACCGTGGTCGTGCTGGCGAGTACTGCCAGCAAGATCCAGATCACCGCCCAGGCAACGGCGCAGCCGACCGAGAATCCCGCGTAGCTCACCCGCCAGTACCACTTACTCTGGCCAGAAGTCGTCATATCCGCTCCCTAGTCATACGCCTATCAAAATGATATCACTTTATGGCACCGGGCACGCGCCACGGCCTCGCTCTCACTCGCGGCGGCAAGATACCCGCGTCGAAGACCCGGACGGCAGAGCCACGGGATGACTGGCTCTTGACCCGCGCCTTGGATGCGCGAATGATCGCGACAAACGCGTATGTCGATGGCTCGGGAATGGCGGCCATCGGTTGCCTCAGGGGGAGTACGTTGTGACGTTTTCATATCTGCCCTGGACCAATATGTCCGACGCACTGGCCGGCGTCTCCGGGGAGCGCGTGGCCGTCTTACCCTGGGGCAACCATCTTGCGCTGTTCGCCACCGACGTCAGCGGCGTCGTCATGTGCGCAGGGTGCTATCCCGAGAGCGGCCTGATGGGGCCGTGGGCTGAGATCTCGGACTCCTTCACCGGCATACCCGGCGCACCCGTCACCGTCCTGCCCTGGGGCAACCACTTCGCGCTGTTCGCCACCGACGTCAGCGGCATCGTCATGTGCGCAGGCGGAGACCCCCAGAACGGCATCATGGGACCCTGGGCACCCATCTCCGACTCCTTCACCGGCATACCCGGCGCACCGGTCGCGGTGCAGCCCTGGGGCAACCACTTCGCGCTGTTCGCCACCGACGTCAGCGGCATCGTCATGTGCGCAGGCGGAGACCCCCAGAACGGCATCATGGGCCCGTGGGCGCAGGTATCCGAGGACTTCGCCGGCCCGCCCGGCGCGGTGGTGACGGCGGTGCCATGGAACGGCGCCTTCGCCGTGTGCGCCGTCGACAGCGCGGGCGCGGTGCGCACCGCCTCGGGCGATCCGCAGAACAATCTGTCCGACTGGACTCCCGCCTCGGGCCTCACCACCAGGGCAGGCTCGGCCGCGACCATCGTGGCGGCCGGCTCAGGCGTCGACCTGTTCGCGGTCGACACCGCAGGCGCTTGCTGGGGCACCGTAGGCGGCGTCGCGGTGATGACAGCATTCACGCCCGGCGAGCATGGCTGGCACTTCTCGAACTACTTCGAGAATGAGCTGCTCGGCGGCCTTATCACCACGCACGGCCTCTGCGGCGGCATGGCGTACACGTCGCTGGACTACTACTTCAAGGGGATCCCCATCCCGACGCACCGCGTTGGAGATTTCGGCGACATGAGCGTGCTCGTGCCGGGCGACGGCCGGCTCCACTCGATGATCTACAACCGGCTGATCGACAGCTTCAAGGACAACTTCGGCAAGTGGTCGTGCGTATACCCCGATCTGGACGCGGCCGTGGCCGCCGCTCTCGGCCTCGTCATCGGCGGAGCGGGCGGAGGCATCCTCGGCGGAATTCTCGGCGGGGCCCTCGGCGGGGTCCTCGGCGGGCTCATCGGCGCGGGTGGCGGCTGGGTCTACGGCGAACTGCACGAGCTCTTCGAATGTCCGGGCGGCGGGGCGGGAGGCATGACCAAGCAGGAGCTGCCGCACCTCATCAAGGACTTCCTGGACCAGGGCACGCCGGTTCCCCTCGGCCTGATCTATGACCGCGACATCCTCAACATCGGCCACAGCCACCAGGTCGTGGCCTACGGCTACATGGTCGTCGGCAGCCAGACCCGGATCTACGTCTACGACAACCGCATGAACGACACGGAATGCATCCTGACCGTCGACACCGAGAACCCCGGCGAGGTCCTGCAGACCCTGGCGGACGGCAGCCCCTTGCCCGACGACAACAACGGGAAGTGGGAGGGCTTCCTGGTCGAGGACGGGTACACCGCCCAGGCGCCGTCCTACGGCCAGGACATCAGCATCGCCTCGCCCCAGGCGATAACGCTGGATGGCAAGCCCGTCTTCACCGCCCCGACGGTCCCCGGCGGCGGCATCATGGCCCGCCTCAGCGCCGGACCGGCGGCTGGCTTGCCGGAACGCGCGATGCCGCTCGTCAGCGCCGCCCTGGAGTTCCTGCCGCCGGGCCTGCGCCTGACCGACAGCTTCACGGTCCAGAATCTCGGTGAGTACCAGGCCCACTACCAGTCGCTGGGCATCGAAATCGACCCGCCCTCGGGCGGCGCGGGCTATCACGACGCGCCGGCGCCGCAGGCCGACAACGTACTCGCGTCCGGCGACACCGTGCCGGTGACGATCCAGGTCATCCCCTTCGGCGACACACCGGGCCGCTACTACGTCAAGGCGGGCTACAACAGCGTGCCGCTGAACGGGGAAGCTTCGTACTGGCTGCTGCCGCTCGCCCTGCCGACCTCGCTGACGGTGACCTGACGGCGGCGCGGAATGTCGCGCCGGCGGGCTTGCCGGGCGGCTTCCTTCCGACGGCCAGGTCCATGGCTGCGGACGGGCCGTCCCGGATGACGGCATAGCCTTGAGGCGCCGCCCCGGCCGGGCGCATTGCCGCGCGGCCAGGACCAGCGCGTTCCGATCGGATCCACGGAGAGGTGCGAATGAGCGTCGGCAAGCCTGAGATCGATTTTCCGGGCGGCGAGCCGCCCGCCGAGCTGGAGATCACCGACCTCTGGGAGGGTGACGGTCCCGCGGCGAGCCCGGGTGACGTGGTCAAGGTTCACTATGTCGGCGTCGCGTTCTCGACGGGCGAGGAATTCGACGCAAGCTGGGACCGGGGCGAGCCTCTGCAGTTCGAGCTTGGGACTGGCCGGGTTATCGCTGGCTGGGACCAGGGCGTACAGGGCATGAAGGTTGGCGGCCGCCGCCAGCTGATCATTCCCCCTGCTCTGGCCTACGGGGACCGCGGCGCCGGACGCGTGATCGGGCCTGGCGAGACCCTGATCTTCGTGTGTGACCTGGTCTCGGTCTGAAGACCGTCCGCCAGCAGGCACGCCCCGGCTAACGGAGCCAGGCCGCGGCTCGTAGGCTGGCCTGGTGCTCGGACTTCCAGATGGCATTCGTGGCTGCTTGTTCGACCTGGACGGCGTGCTCACGAAGACCGCCAGGGTGCACGCAGCGGCGTGGAAGCAGATGTTCGACAGCTTCCTGCGCGACTGGTCGAGGCGGGCCGGCGTGCCGTTCGTGCCGTTCGACCCGGTGCAGGACTACGACGACTACGTCGACGGGAGAACTCGCGAGGACGGTACCCGCGCCTTCCTCGCTTCCCGGAACATCACGCTGCCGGAGGGAACGAAGGATGACTCGCCTGACGCGCAGACCATCCGCCGGCTCAGCAGCCGCAAGAACGAGATGCTGCTGGCTCTGATCCGCTCGCAGGGGGTCGAGGCATACGACGGGTCCGTCCGCTACGTGCAGGCCGCCCGCGACTCCGGGCTGCGGCGCGCAGTCGTGTCATCCAGCGCGAACTGCCGCGCCATCCTGCAGTCTGCGCACATCGAGGATCTGTTCGAGGTCCGGATCGACGGCATCACCATCGAACGCGAGCAGCTGCGGGGCAAGCCCGCGCCTGACACCTTCCTCGCCGGCGCGAAGGCGCTTGGCCTGGAGGCTGCCGAGGCTGTCGTCTTCGAGGACGCCCTCGCCGGGGTGGAGGCAGGTCGGGCGGGCAGGTTCGGGTACGTGGTCGGCGTCGACCGGGTCGGGCAGGCGGACGCGCTTCGCCAGCACGGCGCCGATGTGGTCGTCCAGGATCTGGCCGAACTGACCAGCCAGCCATGATCAAGCAGGAAACCTTCAGCGTCGAGCCGTGGGCACTCCGGGAGACGCGTCTCGACCTGGACCTTCTGGCGCAGAGCGAGTCGGTGTTCGCCCTCTCCAACGGGCACGTCGGATGGCGCGGCTGCCTCGACGAGGGCGAGCCGCACGGACTGCCGGGAACGTACATGAACGGCGTCTACGAACTCCGGCCGCTGCCCCATGCCGAGTCGGCCTACGGCAGGCCGGAGTCGAGCCAGACCGTCATCAACGTCACCAACGGCAAGCTAATCCGGCTGTTTGTCGACGACGAGGCGTTCGACGTGCGGTACGGCAGGCTGCTGTCGCACGAGCGGGTGCTGGACTTGCGGGCGGGCACGTTAAGCCGCCGGGCGGAGTGGGTGTCGCCGGCCGGCGGGTCGGTGCGCGTCAGCTCGACTCGGCTGGTGGCCTTCTCGCATCGTTCGATCGCGGCCGTCAGCTATGAAGTCGAGCCGCTTGACGGGCCCAGGCACGTCACCGTGCAGTCAGAGTTGCTCGCCAACGAGCAGCTTCCGGCACCGAGCGGCGACCCGCGCGCATCCGCCACCCTGGACCACCCGCTCATAGAGGAGCACCGGGCGGCGGACGAGCTCGCGGCGATCCTGGTGCACAAGACCCGGCACAGCGTCCTGCGGGTCGGCGCGGCCATGGACCACCTGGTCGACGCGCCAGCCGGGGTTCGGACAGACTCGCGCAGCATCGAGGACGGTGGCGTGGTCAGCGCCTCTGTCGTGCTGCAGCCCGGCCAGCGGCTCCGGCTGATCAAGTTCGTCGCCCACGCGTGGTCCGGGGAGCGGTCGCTGGAGGCGGTCCGCGATCAGGTATGGGCGGCTCTCAGCGGAGTAAAGCAGACCGGCTGGGACAACCTCCTCGCTGAGCAGCGCGCCTACCTGGACAACTTCTGGGACCGCGCCGACGTCGAGATCGAAGGGGATCTCGAGATCCAGCAGGCCGTCCGGTTCGGGCTCTTCCACGTACTCCAGGCTGGCGCGCGCGGCGAGGAACGGCCCATCCCGGCGAAAGGGCTGACCGGCACCGGCTACGACGGGCATACGTTCTGGGACACCGAGACGTTCGTGCTTCCGGTGCTGACGCTGACGGCTCCGGATGCCGCGCGCAGCGCGCTGGCCTGGCGGCACAGCACGCTGGAGGCGGCTCGGCAGCGGGCGGCGCAGCTCGGCTTCGCGGGCGCAGCCTTCCCGTGGCGGACGATCGCCGGGCACGAATGCTCCGGCTACTGGCCGGCCGGCACGGCCGCCTTCCACGTCAACGCCGACATCGCCGACGCGGTCGTGCGCTACCTGGACGCCACCGGCGACCAGGAGTTCGCCCGCGGCCAGGGAATGGACCTGCTGGTGCACACCGCCCGGCTCTGGCGCTCCCTTGGCCACCACGATGGCCGGGGCCGGTTCCACATCGACGGCGTGACCGGGCCTGACGAGTACAGCGCGATCGCCGACGACAACGTCTACACCAACCTGATGGCGCAGCGGAACCTCGCAGCCGCGGCTGCAGCCGCGGACCGCTACCCGGACCGGGCCCGTGAGCTGCACATCAAGCCTGAGGAATCGGCCGCGTGGCGGGACGCGGCCGAAGCGATGTTCATCCCTTACGACGAGGCGCTCGGCGTCCATCCGCAGGCCGCCGGATTCACTGGTCACGAGCGCTGGGACTTTGCCGGCACGCCCGCTGACCATTATCCGCTGATGCTGCATTACCCGTATTTCGATCTGTACCGGAAGCAGGTCGTCAAGCAAGCCGACCTCGTCCTGGCGATGCAGATGTCCGGATCCGCATTCACCGCGGAGCAGAAGGCCAGGAATTTCGACTACTACGAGGCGATGACTGTCCGCGATTCGTCGTTGTCGGCGTGCACCCAGGCGGTGATGGCGGTCGAGGTGGGCCAGCTTGACCTGGCCTTCGACTACCTGGGTGAGGCTGCCCTCATCGACCTGGACGACCTGGAGCACAACACCAGGGACGGCGTGCACATCGCGTCGCTGGCCGGCACCTGGATCGCGCTGATCGTCGGCTTCGCCGGCCTGCGGCACCGTGACGGCGGCGTCGCGCTCGCGCCCCGGCTGCCGGACGGGATCGCCAGGCTGGCGTTCAGCGTCCTGATCAGAGGTCGCCGGCTGCGGGTGGAGATCACGAGTCCGTCGGTCCGCTACCTGCTGGCCGACGGCGAGCCGCTGGAGATCGCCCATCACGGCGCGAAGCTGACACTGACAGCCGGCCGGCCGCAAGACCGGCCGATCCCGGCCGTGGCCGCAGCGCCGCGGCCCAGCCAGCCAGCCGGGCGGGCCCCAGCGCGGCGCGGCGGAGCCGGGCCGGCCTGAGGACGAGGTTATCTGTCGTGGCTGGCAGCGCCATGGACAAACTCCGCACGATCAGACTTTGCTAGCGTCACGTTCGTGGGCGCCATGCTCAGGCCGGCCGCGGTTCCCCCGGTCACCAGAAAGCGGGAGTTCTGGGTGCTCGTGGGTTACGCGGCCGCCCTCGGGGTGTTCGGTGCCTTCGCCGGGCTGGTTTCCCTCGGCGTGATCAAGTTCGGCGGCAGGTGGGTCACCGATTCACGTCCAGGCTGGTTCGGCGGGCACTGGTGGTGGGTGGCGGTCACCGCGGCGGCCGGCCTCGTGGTCGGCCTGCTGCGGCGGCTGACCCGCTTGCCCGAGGAGGTTCCCGGCTTGTTCGAGGACCTGAAGGCCGAGCACTTCGACGCGGGCCTGGTGCCGGGGACCATGGCTGTCTCGGCTGTCTCACTGATTGGCGGCGCGAGCGTCGGCCCGGAGAAAGTGCTTGCCTCCATGGGCGCCGGCGTCGGCAGCTGGATTGCCAGGCGACGAGGGCTGGACGAAGAGGACTCGCGGGTGAACACCCAGGCCGGCATCGCCGGCATCTTCGGCGGCCTGTTCTCCAGCCCGGTGATCGTGGTGATGCTGATCCTGGAGGTCGCCCGCCCGGGCGGACACCGGTTCAGCAAGACGCTGGTCACCGACCTCGTGGCGGGGAGCGTCTCCTTCGGGATCTACTTCGCCATCGCCGGCGCCGTTTTCCTGGGCGCCTACCAGGTGCCGCGGTACACGTTCGAGGACTGGCAGCTGCTCGCCGGCATCCCGCTCGGCATGTTCGGAGCGCTGGTGACGATCCTTGCGGCCGGGTCCATGACGCTGGCATCGCGGCTGTTCGGCCAGCTGAAGATCCCGGCCATCGCGAAGTCGACGCTGGGTGGCATTACGTTCGGGATCGTCGGCGTGGCACTCCCGCTGACCATGTTCTCCGGCGGCGACCAGCTCTCTTCCGTGCTGAAGGATGCCCGGACCCTGGGTCTGGGCGTGTGCATCGCGATCCTCATCGCCAAGATGCTCACCTACGCGGTCAGCCAGGGCAGCGGATTCGTGGGCGGGCCCATCTTCCCGACGCTGTTCATCGGCGGGACCGCCGGGATCGTCGTGCACGAGGCCATCGCTGGCGTTCCGCTGGGACTGGCATTCAGCTGCCTGCTCCCCGCCGTCCTGGGATCGCTCGCGGCCGCGCCGTTCGCGATGGTGCTGATGGCTGCGCTGCTAACCCGGGTAGGGGCGCTGCAGACCACACCCATCCTGATCGCCGTCGTCACCGCCTTCCTTTGCGTCGAGGGCATGAGCTACTTGCTGACAAGCCGCGAGCAACGTCGTTCGCGTCCTCGGCTCTGAACAGCAGGAGACGCGCCGGGTCACGGCACGATGATCACCGGGAAGCTGGACAGCCGGGCAAGCGTGACCGGCACGCTGAACGCAAGCCTGCGGTCGCTGCCCACGACGATCACAACGGTCCGCGAAGGCCCGCCCTCCAGGGCTATCGCCCGGGCGGCCTCGGTAAGTTCTGCCGCCACGGCTCCCCTCGTGCTGCGCAGCCGCCATGGCTGCTTCTCCGCATCCAGCACCGAGCGAACCTCATAGTGCAGGTCGACCTGCGCCGGCCCGACGCTGTCTAGCACGTCGGCGGCAGGTTCGGACGGATCGTCATCGGCACCCTCGGTCGGCCCTACATAGACGACCTCGACCCATCCTTCTCGGCCTCGAAGGATTCGCCCGGCGGCAGCCAGGGCCCGGCGGGCAGGGTCCGATCCCTCGTACCCGACCACCAGCACCAGCGAGCTCTGTTCGTCATGTGTCGCCACCTGTCGACCTCCTTGCAGCCCATGGCCCTGAACGGCAGAAAGCCCGGCTACGAGTGAGCATAGGGCGAGATGCCCGATCTCGGTATTGGCTCTGTCGGAGCGGGCGACGCCAGTCCGCAAGGCGTCGTCCAGGACGCTCACGCGGGCCCGCGCATCCACTGACGCACCCGCAACTGGACTGCGCAAGAACGGCCACGACGTGCGAGACGCCAGATCCGATGCAACCAATCTCTGGACGCTACGGCGTCGGCGGCCCGATGAGAAAACTGACAACCAGCGCGGTAACGTCCGCCGCCGCAGCTAATAAGATCTTCAACCGGAATGCGTTCGGCATGATGCGGCGGCCGCCCGTCGCAGCCGCGCGAATCTGCGGCAAGCCCCTGCGGATGCTGAGGCTCCGCCAGAATGCGGCGATGCATGTGCCGACCCTGCGCACCAGCTCCCGGCCGGGACCAGATTCCACGACCTGCGGCACTTCTGTGCAAGCGCGCTGATCGCCGCGAACCTACGACCTCCGAACCGGTGAAATGATCTTCAGCGCGCCGGCGGCACTGCCGGCCTGACCGTGCCGGTGATGCCCGTATCGCCCGCTCCGGGCTACTGGCGCTGGCCCTGACTGAGGATGGTCGCCCGCGGCGCGGGGTAGACGACCCGCGCGATGGTCGCCGTCGCCCAGCCGATGACCCAGCCGGCGAAGACATAGCCCATCCGGTGCACGGTGGTACTGCTGGCCAGGGTCGCCAGCAGCACCCAGATCACGGTCCAGGCGATGGCGCAGCCGTGCTATCTTCGGCTCAGGCTCCTGCGGCTGCGGAGCGTGCGATGCTCAGCTCCCAGGCACCAGCCGCGACGTTCGCTGCCGCTATCGCGAGGAAGAAGGCAGCCCACGGCCAGGCGCTATAGGCGAGGCAGATCGTCCCGACCGTGGCCGCGACCGCGGCACCAGCGAACCGCAGGCCGGCGAAGAAGCGCAGGTGCCGGTACTCCCACGGCCAGATGAAACGCTGCAAGCCGGTTCGCGGCGGCGTCTGCCACCACTCGCGGAAGCTCCTCGGGCCAGTGTCATCGTCATGCGCATTCATCGGACTGCCTCCTCTGCGCAGTGGTGCCAGGCCACCCCGTGCACCTGCAAATATGATATCACTTTGATAGGTACTGCGCGACCTGCTCGATGCGCCGGAGCGGCACTGGCGGGCCGAGCGGAGCCGGGTAGCCCCGGAGGGCTGGGCGCGTGGCTGCTCGCGCGCGAAGACGACGACGGGCAGTGGGCGGGCGGGCATTCGTGCCTGCCGGGTTTGACGTTCAGGAATGGAACGACGTGGGCCAGCCCCCGCTCACGACTGCGGAATCCGCCGTTCGCGCCTGCCGGTCTGGCGACTGGGTTCCGTGCGCTCGGCGATCAGCAGGGTGTCCCCTGATCGCACGGTGAGATCCTCGCCGAGCCCGAGCGAGAAGCGCCCGTCATGCACCAGGCCGAGCACGAGTCCGTTGCGCTCGTCACGTACCGCGCTGAGGGACTTGCCGACGGCACCCTCCGCCGCGGCATCTACCTCGGCGAGCCGGTGCCGGTCCGACTCCACGAGCTGCGTCATCAGGTCTGCGGCGTGCGGCGCTTCCATGCTCTTGGCCAGCGTCGAGGCGATCAGGTCGTGGGTAGACATCGCCTGTCGCACGCCGAGGTCCAGCAGCGCCTCCCGGACCGAGGGAGAGCTGACCAGGGCGATGATCGGCAGCTCGGGCGCTTGCTTGCGCATGAGAACGGAGCTGACGAGTACGTCCCCGTCGACCTTGCCGGTAATCAGCGCCTGCTCGGCATCCTGCGGCCGGGCCCGGCGGATGGCCTGCTCCTGGGTCGGATCGGCCCTGATGTGGTGCACCGTCTGCGGCAGGTCGTCCAGATCGGCGTCTGCCACCAAGACGACCGGAACCCCGGCCGCGTCGAGCTGGCCGATGATCGCCGGGACGGCATCGTTGAGCCCGAGGACGATGCGGTACGAGCGATCCGGGAACGGACTGTGCATGGTGAGGATCCTCCGGATTCCGCGCGTCACGTAACCGCCAGTCGCCAGCGCGAATACCGACGCGAGCAGCGGGATGGTAGTGAGCATTACGCCTGACGCGATGAGCCGCCCGACGCCGTCCTTGGGCGTGACGTCGCCGTAGCCGACGGTCGTGGCCGTGGTAACCGCCCAGTACAGGCCCTCGGTGAACGGGATGTGCTGGGTTGCGGCGAACAGCGCCGCGCCCACGCACACGCACACGACGGCGGCAGCCAGCAGGACGCCGATGCGCATGCGTTGGTTGGCGTGCAGCGCCCGGACCAGCAGTATCAGCACGGAGACCATCCTGCCGCAGGCGCAGACGCGACCGACAGCACATGGCGGAGCTTATCCGGTCAGTTCGGG
>Ga0335076_10006098_pt1 | contig 12151 bp, 11 predicted proteins | sample Lox_Sample_25_FD_206717 | JGI IMG/M metagenome (GOLD analysis project Ga0335076, IMG submission 206717) | Soil microbial communities from Loxahatchee National Wildlife Refuge, Florida, United States - Lox_Sample_2.5 | ecosystem: Environmental > Terrestrial > Soil > Wetlands | place: USA...
CGGCAGCCGCGCGGCCCGCTCGGCGAGCGGCGCGAGCGCCTGCATGAGGCCGATGGCCAGATCCACCGCGAGCGACTTCTCGGCGCTCGGCCCACGCACCACGTAGGCGTAGCCGAGGAGGCGCAGCATCAGGGCGTAGCAGGCGTTGGCGAGGTCGACGGTCGCGAAGGCGTCCGGGTCCTCGATCCATACGCGCCCCTCCGGCCGCGGCGGACGACGCAGCACCGGATTGGTCGCCGCCGGGAACGCCGGACTGAAGGCAGGGTTGCGTGCCGAGAGCTCGCGGAGCTCGGTGCGGATGGCGAGGAACTTCTGGTAGTGAGAGCCGGCCGAGTCCGCAGGCGCGCCCTCTCCCTGCGTGACGATGGCGTCGAAGGCGGCGAGCGCGGTCTTCAGGCACACCACCGGCCTGACGCCGGGCAGGCTCACCTCGGCGGGCGAGAGCTGCAGTGCGCGATCGCCATGGAAGGCCGTGTCCTCGCCGTGGCGCGCGACGAAGGCGCGCAGGCCCTCACCGATGCGCGCATAGAAGTCGCCCACCGTCTGGTAGTCGCGGCCCATCGGAGTGAGATGCGGCCGCTCGGTGCCGCGCACATAGCTGTGTTCGCCGGCGAAGCCGGCCCCGTCAGGCTCATCGGAGCCGCGCGGGCGCTCGAGGAACACGAAATGCTGCAGCGTCTCGGCATTGAAGGGCGCGAGCTTCACCGTGATGCTCGCCGGCAGGTAGCCGGGATCGAGCGGGAAGTTCGCGCGCCCGATGCGGGGACTCGCGCCGAGCGCGGAGGTGATGTTCCACACCGCGGCGAGGTGCCCCATCTCCTCGACGGTCACCTGCATGAGCGCCGTCCGCCAGCGCCTCACCGCCGCCGACTCGGCGGCGCTCAGTCCCTCGCCCTCGCCGTCCTTCAGGCTGAAGGCGGCATAGAGATAGGTGCACATGAGATTGTGCTCGAGCTCGGCGGCCTCGTAGAGGAGGTTGACGAGGATCTCGCGCTGCGTGAGCGGGGCGGCGACCGCGGCGACATCGTTCATGGGGCCTATGTCGCACAAAACGCCGCAGCGCGCCATACCTCTTATTAACGGGAAAAAGTCGCCTGCGGCGCTTCTTCGGACATCGGCTTCGTTGCCGGCCGCAAAAGGCGCGGCTTTTGCGGCCTGCGCAGTCGCCTGCGGTGCCTTCAGGTGGCGTGTTCCCGGGTTTCGCGGAACACGATTCCCGGCCAGCGCTCGAGCGTCAGCTCGAGGTTGACGCGCGAGGGCGCGAGGTAGACCAGCGCCCCGTGGTGATCGAGCGCCAGGTGCTCGTAGACGCGGGTGCGAAACTCCTCGAGGCGCTTCGCATCCGCGCTGTCGATCCAGCGCGCGGTGTGCACGCCGACCGGCTCGAATACGCACTGCACCCCGTACTCGTCGGCGAGGCGGAACGCCACGACCTCGAACTGCAGCTGCCCGACGGCGCCCAGGATCAGATCGTTGCTGCGCAGCGGCCGGAAGAGCTGCGTCGCCCCCTCCTCGCACAGCTGCGACAGTCCCTTCTGCAGCGCCTTCATGCGCAGGGGATCCTTCAGCACCGCGCGCCGGAAGATCTCCGGCGCGAAGTCGGGTACGCCGGTGAAGGTGAGCCGCTCGCCCTGGGTGAAGGTGTCGCCGATGTTGATGGTGCCGTGGTTGTGCAGCCCGATGATGTCGCCGGCAAAGGCCTCCTCGGCCTGGGTGCGGTCGGCCGCCATGAAGGTCAGCGCATCGGCGATGCGCACCTCCTTGGCCAGGCGCACGTGGTAGAGGCGCATGCCGCGCGTGTACCGTCCGGCGCAAAGCCGCAGGAAGGCGATCCGGTCGCGGTGCGCCGGATCCATGTTCGCCTGAATCTTGAAGACGAAGCCCGCGAGGGCGCTCTCGCCCGCCTCCACGCTGCGCTCGCGCGTGGCGCGCGGCAGCGGCCCCGGGGCGTGCACCACGAAGGCGGCGAGCAGCTCCTCGACGCCGAAGTTGTTGATGGCGGAGCCGAAGAACACCGGGGTCTGCCGCCCGGCGCGGTAGGCTTGCGGGTCGAAGCGATGCGTGGCGCCCTTGACCAGCTCGATCTCCTCGAGGAAGGCGCGCGCATCGGCACCGAGGAACTCGCGCGCCGCCGCGCCGGCGAGCCCGTCGATCGTGCGATTCTCGCCCACCCGGCCGCGCTCGCCCGCCTCGTAGGCGTAGATGCGGTCCTCGCCGAGATGATAGATGCCGCGCAGCTCGCGGCCCATGCCGATCGGCCAGGTCACGGGCGCGGTGCCGATGCGCAGCACGCTCTCGATCTCATCCAGCAGCTCGATCGGCGAGCGGCCGTCGCGATCCAGCTTGTTGATGAAAGTCATGATCGGCGTGTCGCGCAGGCGACAGACCTCCATCAGCTTGATGGTGCGCTCCTCCACGCCCTTGGCGCAGTCGATCACCATGAGCGCCGAATCGACCGCGGTGAGCGTGCGGTAGGTGTCCTCGGAGAAGTCCTCGTGGCCCGGCGTATCGAGGAGATTGACTATGCGGTCGCGGTACGGGAACTGCATCACCGAGGAAGTGACCGAGATGCCGCGCTGCTGCTCGAGCCGCATCCAGTCGGAGGTCGCATGGCGGGCGGCCTTGCGCCCCTTCACCGTGCCGGCCATCTGGATGGCGCCACCGAACAGCAGCAGCTTCTCCGTGAGCGTCGTCTTGCCGGCGTCGGGATGGGAGATGATCGCGAAGGTGCGTCGCCGAGCGATTTCGGCAGCCAGGTCACTCATGTCGGGAACGCCGGCTAAGGATCGAGGCGCGAGCCGCTGCGCAGCCCGAGCCTGAGCACCGCGGCATCCTCGCGGCCGCCAACGGCCTGGTAGTAGCCGCGCCGCATGCCGACCTGCTGGAAGCCGTGCGCCAGGTACAGGCGAATCGCTGCGGTGTTGGATGGGCGCACCTCGAGGAACGCCTCCTTCATGCCGAGCGCCGCGGCGCGCTCGACGAGCAGCGTCAGCAGCCGTCGCCCGAGTCCGTGGCAGCGAAGGCCTTCCGCGACGCACAGGTTGAGGATGTGCGCTTCGCCGGCGCCGACACTCATCACACCGTAGCCCGCGATCTCTCTGCCCCAGACGGCCACGCGGCAGGTGTAGCCGACGCGCAGGCAGTCGCGGAAGATCCCCTCGCTCCAGGGGAACTGGTAGGAGGCGCGCTCGATGGCGACGACGTCGGGCACGTCGCCCTCGCGCATCGCGCGGGTCAGCTCCGGGGCGGAGGCGAATAGCTCAGGGGCGGTCGCCATCGGGCACTTGTGTCAGCTGTTGGAACACGTTGCGCGCAAACTTCAGGTCCTCCCACGCCTTGCGCTTGTCCGCGGGCGTACGCAGCAGATACGCGGGATGATACGTCACGACCAGCGGGGTATTCAGCTCGCCGAAATAGTGTACCTGCCCGCGCAGCCGCCCGAGCGGCGAGTCGGTGCCGAGGAGGTTCTGGGCCGCGATCCGCCCTACGGTGAGGATCAGCTTCGGCTGCAGCAGCCCGATCTGGCGCTTCAGGTACGGCAGACAGGCGGCGACCTCCTCGGGTTTCGGGTCGCGGTTGCCCGGCGGCCGGCTCTTGAGGATGTTGGCGATGTAGACGTTCTGCCGGCGGTCGAGCCCGATGGCGCGCAGCATCGCGTCCAGCAGCTGCCCGGCCTGGCCCACGAAGGGCTCGCCGCGCCGGTCCTCCTCCGCTCCCGGCGCTTCCCCGACCACCAGCCAGTCGCAGCGCCGCGGCCCGACGCCGAACACCCCCTGAGTGCGGGTGAGGTGCAGCGGACAGCGCTGGCAGTTGAGAACCTCGGCACGCAGCGCTTCCCAGCGCGCCTCGAGCGAGGCCGCAGCGTCGCGCACCGCCCCGGCGTCCGCCGCCGGCGCGGCCGCCGCAGGCGCGCGCGCGCTCGCGCGCGGCACCCACAGATCGACGCCGATCGCCTTGAGGTATTCGAGGCGGCGTTGCGCGTGCATGCCGGGACTTCAGGCGCCCGCGGGCGGCGCCCCGCGAATGAGACGCCGGATGCGCCGGCCGAGCCACAGGAGCGGGGCCGACAGCGCGTAGGTACCGAACATGGACAGCAGCATGGTCGGCGGATCGATCGCGATGGCCACGAAGAACAGCGGCACCAGCAACAGGTAGACGAAGCGGATGCGCCGGTCGAGATCGAACTGCTTGAAGCTCGGATAGCCGAAGCGGCTCACCATCAGTGCGCCCGCGGTCGCGGTCACGATGAATGCCGCGATCAGTCCCGTGAGCCCCGGCTCGATCCATTCGCTCGAGAACCACACGAAGGCGGCGACGATCGCCGCCGCCGAGGGGCTCGGCAGCCCCTCGAAGTAGCGCTTGTCGGCGGCCGCGCGGGTGTTGAAGCGCGCCAGGCGCATGGCCGCGGCCGCGGCATAGAAGAAGCACGCCAGCCAGCCGAAGCGACCCCAGTAGTGGCCGAACTCCATGATGCGCACCACGCCCCACTGGTAGGCGACGATCGCGGGCGCGAGCCCGAAGGCCACCATGTCGGCGAGACTGTCGTACTCCTTGCCGAAAGCGGTCTCGGTGTGCGTGAGGCGCGCCGTCCGCCCATCGAGGGTGTCGAAGATCATGGCCGCGAACACCGCGATGCCGGCCGGGGCAAAGTGCTTGTCGATCGCCGCTACCACTGCGTAGAAGCCGAAGAACAGGCACCCCGTGGTGAGCAGGTTCGGCAGCAGGTAGATGCCGCGGCCGCGGGGCCGGGTGTAGGTCTCGGGTTGCGTCGCCACGCGCAAATCTTAGCAGGGGCCTCCTGCTAAGATGCCACTCGATGCGTCTCTCCCAATATCCGATCAACACCCTGAAGGAGACCCCCGCCGAGGCGGAGGTCCTCTCCCACCAGCTGATGCTGCGTGCCGGGCTCATCCGGCGCCTCGCCGCCGGGCTTTACAGCTGGCTGCCGCTGGGCCTGCGCGTGCTGCAGAAGGTCGAGCGCATCGTCCGCGAGGAGATGAACCGTGCCGGCGCGCTCGAGCTGGTGATGCCGGTGGTGCAGCCGGCGGAGCTGTGGCAGGAATCGGGCCGCTGGACCGAGTACGGGCCGGAGCTGCTGCGCATCAAGGACCGGCATCAGCGCGATTTCGTCGCCGGTCCCACCCACGAGGAAGTGATCACCGATATCGCGCGGCGCGAGTTGAAGAGCTACCGCCAGCTGCCGGTGAACTTCTACCAGATCCAGACCAAGTTCCGCGACGAGGTGCGGCCGCGGTTCGGGGTGATGCGGGCGCGCGAGTTCATCATGAAGGACGCCTACTCGTTTCACCTCGACGAGGAGTCGCTGCGCGGGGGCTACCGCGCAATGTACGACGCCTACACGCGCATCTTCACCCGCACGGGGCTGAAGTTCCGCGCGGTGCGCGCCGACTCCGGCGCGATCGGCGGCGACGTCAGCCAGGAATTCCACGTGCTCGCGGATTCGGGCGAGGACGCGATCGCCTTCTCCGACGGCGACGACTACGCGGCCAACCTCGAGGCCGCCGAAGCGCTGGCGCCCGGGACTGCGCGTCCGCCGCCGCGCGAGCAGCTGCGCCGCGTTTCGACCCCCGGCGCGCGCACCATGGAGGACCTCACGAAGTTCCTCAAGGTGGACGCCACGCGCTGCCTCAAGACGCTGATCGTCGACGGCGCACAAAAGGACGAGGTGGTGGCCCTGGTGGTGCGCGGCGACCACGAGCTGAACGCCGTCAAGGCGCAGAAGCTCCCGGGCGTCGCGAGCCCGCTCGCGCTCGCGAGCGCCGAACGGGTACGCGCGGCCACCGGCACCGACCCGGGCTACGTGGGCCCGGTGGGGCTCAAGTGCCGCCTGTACGCGGATCATGCCGCGCTCGTGCTCGCCGATTTCGTCTGCGGCGCGAACGAGAAAGACCTGCACTTCGCCGGCGCCAACTGGGAGCGCGACGTGCAGGGCGCGATCCCCGCCGATCTGCGCAAGGTGGTCGAGGGGGATCCGAGCCCGACCGGGAAAGGACACCTGCGGATCGCGCGCGGCATCGAGGTCGGACACATTTTCCAGCTGGGCCGCAAGTACTCCGAGCCCATGAAGGCTCTGGTGCTCGATGAGGCGGGCCGCGAAACCGCGCTCTACATGGGTTGTTACGGCATCGGTGTGACGCGCATCGTAGCGGCCGCCATCGAGCAGAATCACGATGAGCGCGGCATCATCTGGCCGGAGCCCATCGCCCCGTTCCAGGTGGTGCTGGTAGCGCTCAATCTGCAGAAATCCGACCGTGTCCGCACCGTCACCAACCGCCTCTACGAGGAGCTCACCGCCGAGGGCATCGAGGTGCTGCTCGATGACCGCGACGCGCGTCCCGGGGTCAAGTTCGCCGACGCCGAGCTCCTCGGCATCCCGCATCGGGTGGTGGTGGCCGAGCGCGGACTCGAGGGCGGCCAGCTCGAGTACCGGCACCGACGCGACAGCGAGAGCACCGGGTTCCCGCTCGAGACGGCGCCCGCCTTCATCAGGGGCCGTCTGGGGTGAGAGGATGGTAGCTGCGCTGCGCGCCTCAGGGCTGGGAGCGCTGCTGGCGCTCGGCGCGGGCGTGGCGCACGCCGACCAGCAGCGCGATCCCGGACTGCGCGATGTGCTGGCACACGCCATCACGCAGGCGGACTGCTTCACCGACCAGTACGACTCGGCGGTCTGGTACAAGCTCATGGAGCCGCGGCTGCGCGTCATCGTCAAGGATGAGACCGAGCGGCTCGAGATCCTCAAGCAGGTGTACTGCGAGACGCACCGTCCCGGCGAGTCGCGCCTGCCGCCGGGACTGGTGATGGCGGTGATGGCGGTCGAGAGCCGTTTCGATCGCTGGGCGGTGTCGCGCTCCGGCGCCGTGGGGCTCATGCAGGTGATGCCGTTCTGGCCGGAGCGGCTCGGCATGCGCCGCTACGAGCTCACGCACGTCGCGCCCAACGTGCACATGGGATGCGCGATCCTGCGCTTCTACCTCGGCTACGAGCATAACGACGTGCGCAAGGCGCTGGCGCGCTACAACGGCAGCCCCGGCAAGCGCGATTACCCGGATCTGGTGCTGACGGCCTGGCGGCGCTGGAGCGGCGCCGACGATCTCGGCTTCCCCGGAGCGGCGGCCGCACGCTGAGGACGGACATCCCCAATTGACTAATGCAGACGCTTGGCCGCCGGATGCGGCGGCTCGAGCATCAGCGCGACGCCCTCGCGGCGCGAGTCGGCGGCTCCCTGGTAGGCGCCATCGGACTGGCGCACTACGCCGTGCAGTCCCGAGTTCTCCGCCCGCCCCTGCTTCAGCACCATGCCGCGCTCCCGCAGGCCCGCCAGCACCTCGGGGGTGAACTTCGAGAGCTCGCCGCTGAAGGAATCGCCGCGCGCGATCAGGTTGGGCAGCTCGATGGCCTGCTTGAGCGTCAGCTTCCAGGCGAGCAGGCCCACCAGCGCCTTGGCGTTGTACGCGGTGATCGCCGAGCCCCCCGGCGAGCCGAGCGCCGCGACGAAGTTACCGTCGTGGTCGAGGACGATGACGGGCGCCATCGATGAGCGCGGCCGCTTGCCGCCGTGCACGGCGTTGGCGACCGGCTGTCCGTTGTCGGTGGGTACGAAGGAGAAGTCGGTGAGCTGGTTGTTGAGCACGAAGCCACCGACCAGGCGGCCGGAACCGAACACCGACTCGATAGTGGTCGTCATCGACACGACGTCCCCGTCGCCGTCGACGACGACGAAGCTGCTCGTGCCCTGCGACTCAGTGGTCGCATCGCGCCCGCGTGGCAGCGCGATCTCGCCGGGCGGCGGCGGCGAGCCGGCGTGCTCGCCGATCAGCTGCGCGCGCAGCCGCAGGTAGGCCGGATCGAGCAGCCGCTCCACCGGCACCGAGACGTAGTGCGGATCGGCCACGTAGCGGTCGCGGTCGGCGTACGCGAGGCGGCTCGCCTGGGCGAACAGGAACCAGGACTGCGGATCGTTCGGGCCACGGCTCGCGATGTCGGTGCGCTCGAGGATGCCGAGCAGCAACAGCAACGAGACGCCGCCCGCGGGCGGTGGCGGTGCGCACACCGAGTAGTGCCGGTACGGCCGGCAGAGCGCAGCGTCCCACTCCGGGCGGTAGCCGGCAAGGTCCTGCAGCGTCATCGTGCCCGGGAACGGCTCCTGGTGCGTGGCCCGGACGATGTCGCGCGCGATCGAGCCCTCGTAGAGCGCACGCGGGCCCTCCTTGGCGATGCGCTCCAGGGTCCTGGCGTAGTCGGGATTGCGGAACAGGTCATCTGCCTCGAGCGTCCCGCCGTCGGGACGCGAGAACAGCGTGCGGATCTCGTTGGTCGGTGGAAAGGGCGAGCCCTCGCCGAGGAACATGGCGAGCCGCGCCGGCACATGGAAGCCCTGGGAGGCGGCGCGGATCGCCGGCTGGAACAGCTCCTTCCAGCGCAGCCCGCCGTAGCGCGAGTGCGCGGCGTACAGCATCGCGATCACCCCCGGTACGCCCGTCGAGCGTCCGCTGCGTACCGCCTCCAGGAACGGCAGCGGCTTGCCGTGCGCGTCGAGGAACATGTCGGGCGCAGCGCCGGCGGGTGCCTTCTCGCGGCCATCGAGCGCGCTCACCTCATGACTGTGCCCGTCGTAGTACATGAGAAAGGCGCCACCGGCGATCCCTGAGCTCTGCGGCTCGACGAGCCCGAGCATGGTCTGCACCGCTACCGCCGCATCCACCGCCGTGCCGCCGTGGGCGAGAATCTCGAGCCCCGCATTCACCGCGAGCGGATTGGCGGCGGCCACCCAGGCCTGGCCCTTGAGGCGCGCGCGCCGGTGGAAGAACCCGAGCTTGGGTGGCGGCAGCTGTAGCGCGGGCGATGGCTCGCTCGTCAGCGGCTCGGACCCCGCCGGTGGCACCGCCGTGGTTGGTGCGGCAGGTGCCGTTGCCGGTGTTGCAGCGTCGGCCGGAGCCGCCGGCGGCGCCGGCACCGTGGCGGGCGCGGCGGCGGGCGCGGCGGCGGGCGTAGCGGCAGGCGGCGCGGGCTCGGGCGGGGTCTGCGCTCCGATGCAGGCCACCGCGAGCAGAGCGAGCAGCGCGAGGGCGAGCGATCCGCGGTAGCGCATCGGTGTGGGCTCAGGTCGTGTGAAAGCCGTGCGCAGGTGCCGCCTCGACCGGCGAGTCATTCGCCTCGACCGAGGTCACCTTGCAGGCGGAGGAGCCGATCCACAGCCAGGTGACGAATGCGTCGACCGCCAAGCGGTCGCCGCAGGCCAGCACCTCGACGCGACCGTCCGGGAGATTGCGGGCGTGCCCGCGAATGCCCAGCTCCTGCGCGCGCCGCGCCGCCGTGGCACGGTAGAACACGCCCTGAACCCGGCCGCCCACCAGGCACTTCTTGCAGATCATGCTGAGCTTGCGTCCCCCACGGCAGAATCCACAATAGTACTTGAGGGAGACGCCATCCAACATGACAGAGATTCTGGTGCTTTACTACTCGCGCGACGGGGCCACCGCGGAGCTCGCCCGACAGGTGTGTCGGGGAATAGAAACAGTCCAGGGGGCGAGCGCGCGGCTGCGCACCGTGCCGCCGGTGGCGGCGGAGAGCGAGGCGGCGCCGCGCCCCGTGCCCCCGAGTGGCCCGCCCTACGCGACGCTCGACGATCTGCGCGAGACTGCGGGCCTGATACTCGGCAGTCCGACGCGCTTCGGCAACATGGCAGCGCCGCTCAAGCATTTCCTCGACGGCACTGGGAGCCTGTGGCTCTCCGGCGCGCTCGCCGGCAAGCCCGCGGGGGTCTTCACCTCCACGCAGACCATGCACGGCGGCCAGGAGACGACGCTCGTCTCGATGATGCTGCCGCTGTTGCACCACGGCATGTACCTCGTGGGCCTGCCCTACACCGAGCGCGCGCTCAATGAGACCTCGAGCGGCGGTAGCCCCTACGGCGCCTCCCACGTGGGCGGCTCCGCGCGGGCGCCGGTGCTCACGGCAGAGGAGCGCTCGCTCGCGCAGGCGCTCGGCCGCCGCGTGGCGCAGCTCGCCGTGCGGCTTTAGTCCGGCGCAGGCGCCGCGGAGCGCAGCACATCGCGGATGAAGGGCACGGTGAGGCGGCGCTGCGCAGTGAATGCCGCCTCATCGAGGGTGTCCAGCAGGTCGTACAGACGGCGCATGTCGCGCGGGTAACGCCGGCGCAGCCACTGCCAGGTCTCCTCGGGCAGCTCCAGCCCGCGCAGCCGTGCGCGCAGCTCGAGCGCGGCGTGCTGCTGCGCCTCATCGAGCGGACGCAGCTGGAACACCGCGCCCGCCGTGAAGCGCGAGCCGAGATCGGGCAGAGCCCACGCCAGCAGCGCTGGCGGCGCTGCCGCCGCGGCAACCAGCGCGCCGCCCGCGTCCTCGGTCTCGCGCAGCAGGCCGAACAGGCCGCGCTCCCAGTCGAGCCGACCCGCCACCGCATCGAGGTCGTCGAGACACAGACACTGCAGCTGCGCCAGCCCGTCCAGCACGCCGCAGCCGAGCGGCGCCACCTGCGCGAGCGGCACGTAGCCGGCGCGCACGTGTTCGCCGGCGGCCGCGCAGATCGCCTGCAGCAGATGCGTCTTGCCCGTGCCCTCGGCTCCGCACAGCCAGGTTGCGCCGCGCAGCTCGCCGGCGGCGACGGCGCGCGCGTGGCTGAGAGCCTCGGTGTTGGGCCCGGGAAGAAAGCTCCCGAACACGGCGCGGTCCGGCAGCCGCAGGCCGAGCGGCAGCTGACGCATCTTCAGACGCGCGCGGGTGTCCACACCCGCCGCGTGAAGCTCGCGACGTAGTGCAGCCCGGACAGCACCGTGGTGGCGAGCGTGAGCGCCGCGGCCGCATCCAGCATCTCGCGCGGCGGCAGCCCGGAAGCCGCATTCAGCATCACCAGCATGACGTACAGCAGCTGCACGGCGGTGTTGATCTTGCTGAGCGCCGTGGGACGCCCGTGCAGCGGACCGAACCACAGTCGGTAAACGAGCGCGCCGAGTCCGATCATCACATCGCGCGCGACCACCGCGGCCGACAGCCACCAGGGTATGAGCCCGAGCCATGCCGACTCGATGAATACCGTGACCAGCAGCAGCTTGTCCGCCAGCGGGTCGAGCACCTTGCCGAGCTCGGAGGTCCAATCGAAGCGCTTGGCGAGGTAGCCGTCGAGGCCGTCGGAGACCGCCGCGGCGATGAACAGCGACAATGCCGCCAGCTGCTCGCCGGCGTTGAGCGCCGCGGCGATCGGCCAGATCAGCGCGATGCGTATCAGGCAGATGACGTTGGGCAGGTGACGCACGGCGGGGCTTGCGGGCGGCGCGGGGTGGGCGGGCTCAGCCCTGCGGCTGATAACGGTAGACGAGCGGCCCGCCACCCGCGGCGATGCGCGTGAGGCGCGTCGAGCCGGTGAGCTCGCGCTCGAGCGCCGCACTCCCTCCCGGAACCTCGACCGCGAAGGTGGCGCTCGATGCGTCGACCTCCGCGAGCTCGGCGCGACGCACCCCGGGAATGCTCTGCAGCACGCGCTCGGCACCGGCGCAGTCGGCGAGCCCGCTGACGCCCTCGACGCGCACGCGCGTGGCCGCTTCCGCGGCGGCCGCGAGGCCCGGCGGCGGCGCCAGCAGGTCGACGGTGTGATCGATCCCCTCGCTCAAGGATCCGCTCCAGGTCGGGCTCTCGGCACGCGTGTACAGCGTCCACTGCAGCTGGCCAGGCGGCACGGCCGAGTCGGCCCGCCCCACCAGCACCTGATCGGCGCCGTAGCGTTGCGCCGACTGCAGGAGCTGCTCGCCGCCGAGCGCGTTGCCGGCGCCGTCGACCACCGTCAGCGGGATCACGCTGATCGGCAGACCGCGCTCAGTGGCGGCACGCTCGAGATCGGCGCGCGCCGCCTCCGCGTCCGCGCGTCCGGGCGGCGGATACAGCACCACCAGAGTGAACGGGCGCTCGCGCGCCCACAGGCCGCGGCCCGCCGTCTCGATCGCCCGGGCGACCGCGGCTGCATCGAACACCACCTGCGGCTCGCCGTGCGCGCCGTTGGAGTAGCTCTGCACGTAGCGCGCGGCATCGGCGACCAGGCCCGCGAGCGCCGGGTCGTCGGCGGACTCGCGCCGGCCGGTGGCGCGAACGAGCGCCGCACGCATGGCATTCTGCAGCGCGC